>WNFD01000168.1_pt1 | contig 104918 bp, 83 predicted proteins | sample 5400491 | NCBI WGS metagenome assembly WNFD01 (sample SAMN13153343, study PRJNA577476) | soil metagenome | isolation source: 120 cm saprolite under Douglas fir tree site 2 hole 2 replicate 2 | place: USA:California | collected 2015-04-18 | reverse complement strand
GCCGCGCTCGAACTGCTCGCCGCGCTCGGCGAGCCCGGCGCGTTCACGGGACAGTGCTCGTCAGGGGGGACGGCGCTTCGCGTTTCCCCAGACTCCCCCGGCGGTGCATTGTCAGGGGGGACGGCGCTTCGCGCCCCCCAAGACCCCGCCCAAGGGGCATTGTCAGGGGGGACGGCGCTTCGCGTTTCCCCAGAGGCCCGTGCAGGGGCCGTACCTGGCGGGTCGGTGCTCTACCTTGCCGCGCTCGCGCGGCTCGCGGACGACGTCGCAAGCCGTGGCCGGGTGCTGCCGGTCCTGGCCGACGAGGAGGGCGGTTACGCGGCCAGGTGGATCCCCGTGCTCACCGGTGCCGACGCGCAGCGCGCGCGGGAGCTGGCAGCGGCCATGCCGCCACTGTGCAGGGCGATCGCCACAGCGGGGGGCAGCAGCGCCGAGGGCGAGCAGGCCGCGCAGGTGCTGGCGGACGCGCTCGGTTCGCTCACGGACGCGGCGGCGCGTGCCAGGCTCGGCCAGGCCCTGCTGCCGCCTCGGCGCGGCCGGCGGCCGGCGCACATTCCGGTAGCCGAACGGTGGGCCGAGGCACTCACCGCCGCGGATCCCCGCCTCGACGTGGTGACGGCGGAGGACCAGGCCGACGCGGCCGAGCTCGCGGCCAGGCTGGCGGCATGGCGGGACGCCGCCCAGCTCCCGGCCGGTCCGGTGCGCACCTGCTTCCGGCTGGTGGAGCCGGAAGCGGGCACCGGCAACGATGACGCGGGGGCGACAGGCCCCCCCGCGGGGTACCAGCCTGGGGGGGCGGCCCCCCAAGACCCCCCGCAGTGCCAGCCTGGGGGGGCGACCCCCCAAGACCCCCCGCAGTGGCGGGTCGAGTTCGCGCTGCAGGCGACGGAAGATCCCAGCCTGGTGATGGCCGCGGACGACGTCTGGGCCGGTAGGGCCAGCCTGGGTGGTCGATCCCCCGGCGCCCCCCGCGAGGCCGGCTGGGCGGGAGGGCGGATCCCGCACCCGGAGGAAGAGCTGCTCGCCGGACTCGGGGCGGCCGCACGGATCTTCCCCGAGCTGGACAGTGTGCTGCGCACCGCCGCACCCGCCAGGGTCTGCATGGACACCGGTGCGGCGCTGCGGTTCCTCAAGGAGACTGGGCCGCTGCTATCCGGCGCCGGGTTCGGCGTGCTGCTGCCGGACTGGGCGCGCAAGGCACGGCTCGGGCTGAAGCTCACCACCAGGTCGAGGAGCACCTCGGCCGGAGGCGCCGGCGGCGGGAACCTCAGCCTGGGAGATCTTGTCCAGTTCCGGTATGACCTCGCGGTCGGCGACGAGACGCTCGATCCCGACGAGCTTGCCGAGCTCGCCAGGCTGAAGGTTCCCCTCGTGCGGCTGCGCGGTCAGTGGGTCGAGCTGGACGACCGTCACCTGCGGGCGGCGCTGAAGTTCCTCGAGCGCAGCTCCAGCGGGACGATGCCTGCCGCGGACGCGCTGGTCGCCGGGCTGCGCGGGACCGACGACGACCTTCCTGTCGTACAGGTGGACGCCGACGGCTGGCTTGGCGATCTGCTGTCCGGCCAGGCCGACCGGCGGCTGGCCCCGGTGGGCACCCCGGCTTCGTTCACCGGGACCCTGCGGCCCTATCAGGAGCGCGGCCTCGCCTGGCTGTCTTTTCTCGGGGAACTCGGGCTCGGCGGGATACTCGCCGATGACATGGGGCTCGGCAAGACAATTCAGCTTCTTTCCCTGCTGGCACACGAGAGGGAAGGGAAAGGAAAGGGCGCGCCGGCTTCCACGCTTCTCGTGTGCCCGATGTCCCTGGTCGGCAACTGGCAGCGGGAGGCTGCCAGGTTCACCCCTGATCTGAGCGTGCACGTTCACTACGGTGCGGACCGGCTGACCGGAGACGAGCTGACTCCCGCGCTGAAGGCGGCTGACCTGGTCATCACCACGTACGGCATCGCGGCCCGCGATCGCGACGCACTCAGCGCGGTCCGCTGGGGCCGAGTGGTCTGCGACGAGGCGCAGAACATCAAGAACGGTGCCACCCGGCAGGCCCAGGCTGTGCGCTCGCTGCCCGCCGCGTCCAGGATCGCGCTGACCGGCACCCCGGTTGAGAACCACCTGACCGAGCTGTGGTCGATCATGGAGTTCGCCAGCCCCGGCCTGCTCGGCCCGGCAGAGAGATTCCGCACCAGATACGCGGTCCCGATCGAGCGGGGCGGCGACGAGGAAGCGACGGAGAAGCTCAAGCGGATCACCGGCCCGTTCATCCTGCGCCGGCTGAAGACGGACCGGTCGATCATCTCTGACCTGCCGGACAAGCTGGAGATGAAGGTCTGGTGCAACCTGACCGCCGAGCAGGCATCGCTCTACCAGGCGACGGTCTCTGACATGCTCGCCAGGATCGAGTCCGCCCCCGACGGCATCGAGCGGAGGGGGCTGGTTCTCGCCACGATGGCCAGGCTCAAGCAGGTGTGCAATCACCCAGCGCACCTGCTCGGCGACGGGTCCCGGCTGGCTGGCCGGTCAGGCAAGCTGGCTCGCCTGGAGGAGATCTGCGACGAGATCGTGGCGGAGGGCGACAAGGCGCTGTGCTTCACCCAGTACGCGGAATTCGGTGCGATGCTCCAGCCGTACCTGACCGCGCGGCTCGGCTGCCAGGTCTTCTACCTGCACGGCAGCACGGCGAAGAAGAAGCGGGACACCATGGTCCGCCAGTTCCAGGAACAGGAGGAGCCAGCCGTGTTCCTGCTCTCCCTCAAGGCGGGCGGCACGGGGCTGAACCTGACCGCGGCCAATCACGTGATTCACGTCGACCGGTGGTGGAACCCGGCCGTGGAGGACCAGGCCACCGACCGGGCGTTCCGCATCGGCCAGCGCAAGGACGTCCAGGTGCGCAAGTTCATCTGCGTCGGCACGCTGGAGGAGCGGATCGACGCCATGATCGAGGAGAAGAAGGCGCTCGCGGAGCGCATCGTCGGGACCGGCGAGGGCTGGCTGACCGAGCTGTCCGTTTCCGACCTGCGAAAAGTGATCGCGCTCTCGCCAGAGGCGGTATCCGAATGAGGCCGCGGCTCGAGGTGATTCAGGGTGGCCGGGACGACAGGAACGGCTGGTACGGGCCGCCGGTGCCCCGGCGCGTCGAGGGCGGCATCAGGGCACGGAGCAAGCGCGGCGCGATCGGGGAGCAGTGGTGGTCGCGGCGTTTCATCGGCGTGCTCGAAACGTTCGGCATGAGCGGCAGGCTGGCCAGGGGCCGCAGCTACGCGCGGTCCGGCCAGGTGCTCGACTTCGAGCTGGCGCCCGGCTACGTCACGGCGCACGTCCAGGGATCACGTGCCCGGCCGTACCGGGTGCGCATCCAGGTGCTGCCGCTCACGACCGGGCAGTGGCAGAAGGTGGAAAGGGCGCTGGCCGGCCAGGCTCTGTTCCGGGCCAAGCTGCTGGCAGGGGAGATGCCGGCCGAGATCGAGGAAGTCTTCGCTGAGTGCGGGACCCCGCTGTTCCCGCGCAGCGCACGGGACATGGAGATGTCATGCTCGTGCCCGGACTGGGAGGTGCCCTGCAAGCATCTCGCCGCGGTCTGCTATGTGCTCGCCGAGGCGTTCGACGACGACCCGTTTGGCATGCTCGCCTGGCGCGGCAGGGGCAGGGAGGATCTGCTCGACGCGCTGCGCAGGCTCACCGCGGTCGCGGTCGCGGTCGCAGCCGACGCTCCCGGCGGTACGGATGCGCCCCGGCCCGCGATCGACGTGACGGTGCCCCCGCTGGCTGACTGCCTGGACAGCTTCTGGTCGGCCGGGATGAGCCCGGCCCGGCTGCGCGCACTGCCCGCCGCGCCCGCGTACGCTCCCGACCTGCTGCTCGCCGCGTTCGAGCCGCCGCCCGTACAGGTCCGCGGCAAGGATCTCGTCGCGCTGCTCACCCCCGCCTACCAGCGGCTTGCGGGTGAATAAAGATCAAGCCCTGGATTCCGAACGGGTACGCGGTGGCGCTCCTGGCCGGTGCGCGGACTAGCCAGGTGGTGTCCAGGCGAGCCGCAGGGCCTCGGGAAGGCCCCACCAGCCCAGCGGGGTGAGCCTGTCGCTGTCGTCGATCGCCCCGAGGACGCGCCATAGCGGGGTGACGTGGAGAAAGAGCGCCGCTACGGACTCAGCGTCCGCGTCGTCGTCGAAGTCGTCGAAGGAGAATTCGGAGTCGTCGTCTCCCGCGTCTTCCTCCGCGTCTTCGTCCGGTTCATACTCGCTTATGTAACGGGCGATATCCGTCTCCGATGCCGACGTGCCGGGTCCGCCCCTGGCAAGCGCGCAGATCGCGGCGAGCCAGTCGTAGTGCTGGATGGCGCAGATGTCCGCCATCGCCCTGGAGTCCTCGTCCTCATAGGGGGGGTCTGCGAGGGCCGCGCCTCCGGGGTGTGCCGCGTCAATGTCCGCCTCGGGCTCCGCGCCGTGAGGCAGCTCTTCTCTCGGTGACACCACTCCGGCCGCCAGCGTGAGCCACAGCTCGGCGTTGTCGTCTGGCAGCTTCTCCGTGTCCACGCCGCCGCACGCGGCGAGCAGGTCGCCCGGCCAGCCGGGCTGGCTCAGGGCGCGGCGGGTAACCCGGCTCGCCGCATCCAGCGCTTCCCTGGGAACGGGCCGCACGCCGGCCTCGTCGAGGACCGCGGTCAGCTCGCTGAGAGCTTCCGCCTCGACCTCGTCCCAGGCCGCGGAGAATTCCTCGTCCTGTTCATCGAGCAGCGCGTCCATGGGAATGCGGCCGTCCGGCAGGGCTGAGGTCATCCACCGCTCCTGCAGGCTCAGGTATGACCGCTGCGCCGCGACGTCACCCGCGGCCATCCGGTCAGGGTCGATGTCCCCGTCAGCCAGTCGCTCTTCGAGGTAGCCGACGAGCAGGTAGTGCAGCTCGGCCTGCAGCGGGCTGCGGTCTGCCTCGTCGTCCCACACGTGCAGTCCGATGATGGAGGTGGGCTCCGTGCCCGTCGCCTCGAGCCAGGCCCGGACGTCACCGAGGGTCGCGGTGCCATCCCTGATCGCGCCGAGGGCCGTCTCCGCGGACCCCCAGAACGCGGCGGTGAGGGGGTTGCCCGCGGCGAGCAGTTCCCTGCGGAGGCCGGGCAGCGCCGCCAGGGCCTCGGCCGAGGGGACGCTGAGCAGCGCATGGGCAAGGTCACGGCGAGTCAGCGTATTGACGGAGCGTCCCGCGTGCGCCATGACGCTGTCTGCATCTAGTACCACGCGCGGCAGCTTAGCGCTGCCGCGCGCGGTACTCACACAGGACCGGCTATGCCGCCAGCTTGTTCACGATCAGGTCAAGCTTGGCGTCCATCGTCTCCATCTTGGCATCCATGGCGTCGACCTTTGTCTCGACCGCCTGGAACCGAGCGTCGACCTTGGTCTCGAAGGCCTGGAGCCGGGTGTCGAGGGCGTCGACTTTGGTTTCGACGGTCTCCAGTCTTGTTTCCACTATGTGGAGCCGGGTGTCGAGGGCGTCGACCTTGGTTTCGACGCCCTGGAGCCGGGTGTCGAGGGCGTCGACTTTGGTTTCGACGGTCTCCAGTCTTGTTTCCACTATGTGGAGCCGGGTGTCGAGGGCGTCGACCTTGGTCTCGACGGCGTGGAGCTGGGTGCCGAGGGCGTGGAGCCCAGTTTCGACGGCGTCGAGCCGGGGGACCATGACATCCAGCTGTGCCAGGATCTCCTTCTGACCGTCCTCCAGCCGTTCGAGGATGTCGTACATCGCTGCGTAGTTCTCTTCTAAATGCCGCACTCTGCGGCCGAGACCGTTCGTGGACACGTGTCCCCCCCAGGATCTGGAATGTCAGCAGGACGCTCAGCCTAGCGCCGGGGTCTGACAACGGGAGGCCGTATCGTTGCGGGTAACTGATGGCTGGCGGCGGAGGGAGCCGTGATGGATCCGCGGCAGGCGGTGCCTGAGGTGCTGGCGGCTGACGTGCCTGATCAGGCCGTGCTTGTGGACGTGCGGGAGGACGACGAGTGGGCGGCGGGCCACGCGCCGGGCGCACGGCATATCCCGCTCGGCGAGATTGGCGCCCGCCATGGCGAGATCCCCAGGGACCGCGCCGTGTACGTGATCTGCCGTTCGGGCAGCCGCTCCGCGCACGCCGCGCAGGCACTGACCGCGGCGGGCTGGGAGGCGCTGAACGTTGCCGACGGCATGATGGGCTGGGAGGCCGTCGGCCGTCCGATGACGACCGAGTCGGGGTCGGCGCCGTTCGTGGCGTGACCGGATGCATTCTTGACCGGATGTAGTGAGAGGCGCCAGTGAAGTACGTGAACCTGGGCGGGACGGGCCTGCGCGTCTCGCGCGTCTGCCTTGGCATGATGAGCTTCGGCAGCGGCAGTGACCGGCCCTGGGTCCTTGACGAGGATGCCGCCGAGCCGATCGTGACGGCCGCCGCTGACGGCGGCATCACCTTCTTCGATACCGCCGACGCCTACTCCGGCGGTGCCAGCGAGGTGGCGACAGGCCGGCTGCTCGGCAAGCTCTTCAGCCGGGAGGACGTGGTTGTCGCGACCAAGGTCTTCTTCCCCGTCGTGGCGGGGGACAGGGGGACGGCGTACCCCGAGCCGCGGGGCGGACGGGGGGAGAACGGCAGGGGATTGTCCCGCAAGCACATCATGGCCGCGATCGACGCCTCGCTCGAACGGCTCGACATGGACTATGTCGACCTGTACCAGATCCACCGGTGGGATGACGCGACGCCGATCGCGGAGACCATGCAGGCGCTGCACGACGTGGTCCGCGCGGGGAAGGCACGGTACATCGGCGCGAGCAGCATGTCCGCCTGGCAGTTCGCCAAGGCGCAGCACACGGCCGAGCGGCACGGCTGGACCAGGTTCGTCTCCATGCAGAACCATTACAACCTGGTCTACCGCGAAGAGGAGCGGGAGATGATCCCGCAGTGCCTCGACCAGGGGGTCGGCGTGATCCCGTGGAGCCCGCTGGCCCGCGGCTTCCTGGTCGGCAACCGGACCAGGGACGGGGAAAGGCACACGACCCGGTCGAAAAATGACGCATGGGGAGAAACGCTGTACAACCAGCCTGCCGACTTCGACGTCGCTGACCGCGTCGCGGAAGTGGCGAGCGGTCGCGGTGTCCCGCCAGCGCAGGTCGCGCTCGCCTGGCTGCTGCACCGTCCCGGCGTGACCGCGCCGATCGTGGGCGCCACGAAGGCCGGCCACGTCCAGGACGCGCTCGAGGCAGGGCAACTCGCCCTGACCGGGGACGAGATGCGGCGGCTGGAGGAACCGTACGTCCCGCACCAGGTACTCGGGCTCACGTAAGATCGGGCGCCACCCCGCTCCCGTTAGGTACCCAAGGATTTTTATGGCGGAGCCCGCCTACACCCTGCACGGAGGGGATGCGCTCGCGGCCTATCCGGCCTGGCCCGCGCCCACGACGATCGTCAGCGACGGTGCCTACGGAGTCCGCGGTTTTCACGGGGACACCACGGGCACCGCCGGGCTCGCCGACTGGTACCAGCCACATATAGCCGCCTGGAGCCGGTACGCGCTGCCCTGCACGACGCTCTGGTTCTGGAATACCGAAGTCGGCTGGGCGACCGTTCACCCGCTGCTCGCCGGGGGCGGCTGGGAGTACGTGCAGGCCATCATCTGGGACAAGGGGCTCGGGCACATCGCGGGCAACGTCAACGGGCGCACCATCCGGCGGTTCCCTGTCGTCACCGAGGTCTGCGTCCTCTACCATCGTGTGCTCGAGATCAGCGGTCCGGGTGGCGCCATGCCCGTCCAGCAGTGGCTCCGGCACGAATGGGTGCGGTCCGGGCTTCCGCTGCGGCGAGCCAACGAGGCGTGCGGGGTACGTAACGCCGCCACCCGCAAGTACCTGACGCGGGACTGGCTCTGGTACTGGCCGCCGGGTGAGATGCTCGAGCGGCTCGCCAGGTACGCGAACACGCATGGCGCGTCGTCGGGATGGCCGTATTACTCACTCGACGGTGCCGCGGCCGTGACGGCCAGGCAATGGGACGAGCTGCGCCACAACTGGCGGCACGTGCACGGCCTGACGAACGTGTGGCAGCTGCCGCCGCTGCACGGCGTGGAACGGGTGAAAGGCACGATGAAGCGCGCCGCGCCGCGTGTGCACAACCCGAGCGCGATCTCCTCCGCTCACCTGAACCAGAAGCCGCTCGAGTTCATGCGGCGCGTCCTGGCCGCGGTGACAGACCCCGGCGATGTCGTGTGGGAGCCGTTCGGCGGCCTTGCCTCCGCAGCCGTGGCCGCGGTGGAGATGGGCAGGAGGCCGTTCGTGGCCGAGATCGATCATGATTTCGCTGAGATCGCCAGGCAGCGGCTCGACGACGCGGCCGCGGGCCGGGACACGGAGCTCGATTAGCGCCACGGCCTGAGCCGGGGGTTCCGCTTAGCGCTCCGGCGGGTAACGGAGGCCGATCAGCTGGGCGAGTTCTCTGAGCATCTGGTCGAACATGGGCGCGGCGTCGTCGAGCGCGAAGCTCAGGTGGCCGAACACCTCCAGGCTCACGATCCCGTATAGCCGGATCCAGCAGCGCAGGAACGTGAGCACGGCGCCCACCGGGATGTCCGCGCCGAGCCCGTCGCGGAAGCGTTCCAGCTGATCGCGCAGGCCGGGATCGATCTCATCAGGGGCGGGCACGGGGAACGGGCTCCGCTGCCACAGCTCCAGGTAGAGCCCGATGAACGTACCAGCGAACTTGCGGCCGCTCTCGTCGGTGATGTCATCCTTGTCCACGCTCAGGCCGGGCAGCGGGGTGCCGAACAGCAGGCTGAACTCGCGGGTGTGGCTCAGCGCCCAGCCGCGGAACTCCCGGCAGGCCGCGACGAACTTCGCCGTGATGTCGTCGCCCGCCCCGGCCGCCTCGATGGCCGCGTTCAGGTTGTCGCCAAGCTCGTCGAAGATGTCGCAGATGACGTGCTGCATCAGGACTTCGTGGCTGTCGAAGTACCGGTAGAGCGCGGGTGCGGTCATCCCCATCTCGCGGGCGATGGCGCGCAGCGATACGGCCTCTGGTCCCTGCTCGACCAGGATGCGCCGCGCGGTCTGCTTGATCTCCTGCGTGGTCGCGGCCCGCACGCGATCCCGTCGGCTCAGCGCCTGGACCACGCCTGTCTCCTCCTGAACGTAGTTGACAACGGTGTACGGCGTATGCGAAGTTAACACCGTTCATAGTTTACGTCGTTAACCAGAATAATAGATAGCAACAGTCTAGCTTCGGAGGAACCGATGTTCGAGACATGGGGACGCACCGCCTACCGGCGCCGGTGGCTGGTCCTGGCGATCGCGCTTGCCGGGGTGGTCATCGCCGCCGTCTGGGGAACCCGCGTGTTCGGCGCGCTGAAGTCATCGGGCGGATTCACCGCCCCGGATAGCCAGAGCCAGCGGGCCAGCGACCTGGCCGCGAGCACGTTCGGCCGGGACGATGCGGACGTGGTGGTGCTGTATCGCAGCGCCACCCTCACGGTGAACGATCCGCGTTACCGTGCGGCGGTCATGGGGGCGCTCGCGTCCCTCCCGGCAGGCACGGTGACGTCGGAGTCGACGTACTGGTCCACCGGGGCCGCCCGGTTCGTCAGCGCGGACCACAGGGCTACCTACGCCGTGCTCCAGCTGGCAGGCGCGGACGACGCGGCGCGGATCAAGAGCTACGACGCGATTTCCGGGCACCTCGGGGCCGCTGGCTCCCGGGGGATGACCGGCCATGGGGGTCTGGGGTGTCCCCAGGGAGCACCGTGTCACCCGGGACTAGCACTGCAGACGCAGACGGGCGGGACCATCACGACGGAGAAGAGCATCAACAAGCAGGTCACCGCCGACATCGGGAGGGCCGAGGGCCTGTCCATGCCGGTCCTGCTCATCCTGCTACTGGTAATCTTCGGCGGCCTGGCCGCCGCGAGCCTGCCGCTCGCTATCGGCGGCATCGCCATCCTTGGCTCGTTCGCCGCGCTGCGGCTGCTGACCCTGGTGACCGACGTGTCCGTCTACTCCATCAACATCACCACGATCCTCGGCCTCGGCCTGGCCATCGACTACGGGCTGTTCATGGTCGGCAGGTTCCGCGAGGAGCTGCGCCGCCAGGCGACGGTAGAGGACGCCGTCGCCCGTACGGTGGCCACCGCGGGGCGCACCGTCGCGGTCTCTGGCGTGACCGTGGCCGTGGCGCTCGCCAGCCTGATGCTCTTCCCCGAGATGTTCCTGCGGTCGATGGGCTATGGCGGCGTGGCGACCGTCGCGGTTGACCTGCTGGCAGCGCTGACCGTCATGCCAGCCCTGCTTGCCGTGCTCGGGCACCGGGTCAACGCGCTGCGGGTGCGCCGCTCGGTGCGGCGGCCCGCGGCGGATTCCCGCGGCGGCGCGTGGTATCGCATCGCGGGCAGCGTCATGCGGCGTCCCGTCGTCTATGTCGTGGTGATCGTGGCCGGGCTGGTTACACTCGGCGCGCCGTTCCTCTCCGTCAGCTGGGGCGGCACGGACGCGCGGGTGCTGTCGGCCAGCGCGCAGCCGCGGCAGGTCACCGAGGCGCTGAACCGCGACTTCCCCGCCAACGCGACGAGCCCGATCGAGGCGATGGTGGTGCTTCCCCGCCCGGCGGGACCGGCTACGGCCGGGACCGCCTCGACCGGCGGTGCCGGGCAGGCAGTCTTGACCGCGTACGCAGGGCGGCTCGCGGCCGTCCCAGGTGTCACCAGCGTCCAGCTGACCGGCGTCCGCGGGAACGTGGCGCGCTTCGACCTTGGCTACCAGCCCGATCCGAGGTCCACCCAGGCGCGGGACATCGCCGCGCGGGTGCGGGCCGTTCCCGCGCCGCCTGGTGCCACGGTCTACATCGGCGGCGTCACGGCCCAGCTCGTCGACCTGCTGCACAGCCTGGGGCAGACGCTGCCGTGGATGGCGCTGGTCGTCGGCCTCGCGACGTTCGTGCTGCTCTTCCTCGCGTTCGGGTCGGTGGTCCTGCCCATCAAGGCGATCGTGATGAACGCGCTGTCGCTGTCGGCGACGTTCGGTGGCGTGGTGTGGATCTTCCAGTGGGGTCACCTGTCCGGGCTGCTTGGGTTCACCCCGACGGGCACGATCGACCCGAGCATGCCCATCCTGATGCTCGCGATCATCTTCGGGCTGTCGATGGACTACGAGGTGTTCCTGCTGTCGCGGATCCGCGAGCGGTACGACGTCACCGGTGACAACACGGCGGCGATCGCGGGCGGCCTGCAGCGGACCGGCGGCGTCATCACGAGCGCGGCGCTGCTGCTCGTCGTCGTGGTCGGCGCGTTCTCCGCGTCCGGTATCACGTTCATCAAGCTGATGGGCGTCGGCATGATCATCGCCCTGGTGGTGGACGCGACCGTCGTGCGGGTGCTGCTCGTGCCCGCCACGATGCGGCTGCTGGGCCGCGCGAACTGGTGGGCGCCCCGCCCGCTGCGCCGCCTCTACGCCCGGTACGGCATCAGCGAGGACGACAGCCCCGCCGCGCTGGTCAGGGAACCGGCTGGCACCTGACCCGGTTGCCCGTCCGGCGCCTGAACCCAGGCGCCGGACGGGCATGTGCAGTGCCCGGCATACCAGACGCCAGGCACCGCACATACACCCTCCTCGCCCGGTGTCCCCCAGCGCTTGACCTCGCCTCTACGTCTCCAGGCCGACGTGATGCTGCCGGGCGCAGGTCAGCTGTGCACGCCGTCTGCCGTTGCGGTGACGCTGGCCAGGTAGCGGTGCACGGCGGGGCGGCTGCGCAGCACGATCACCTCCGCATGACCAGCTTGTTCGGTGATCAGCTGGCAGACACGGGGGGCCATCTTCCGGCGGTAGCTGGTGATGTAGCGGACGAAGTTCCAGGTGATCCGGTCGTACACGCCGATCGCGTCGTGCTGCCCGGCGCCGTGCCGCAGCCGGCGCACGAGCAGCTGACTTGGGGATTACGTCACGGTTATGGCGTCGAGCTTGTCTCGTAGGTATTCGTGCGCGATGACTGGCGGGAAGCTGGTGCGGCCGATGGGCGGGGGCAGCGACTCGATGAGGGCGTCGTGGTTCGCTTCGTAGAAGAAGATCAGCGAGAGCAGGTCCTCGTCGGGTGCGTCCGGGTGCGGGGGCAGGACACGGTGGCGGGTTGAGCGCCAGCGATCACCGGTCCAGCGGGCGAGGAGGTCGCCGATGTTGACGGTCAGCGCGGCCGGGTCGTAGGGAGCGTCCACCCAGGTTCCGTCGGGGGCGTAGATCTGGAGGCCGCCGAGGCCGGGCTCGCGGTCGAGCACGGTGACCGTGCCGAAATCGGTGTGCGGTCCGATCCTGTACTGCCCCCGTTCTGGCGGCCTGGCGGGATCGGCCGGCGGGTACCAGTTGAGGTTCATGCCGTAGGTGGGGTGGCCGAGGAACGGGGCGAAGAAGTCGTCCGGAAGGCCCAGGGCGACCGCGCACAGAGCCATCAGGTCGTCCGACAGCGCGTGCATGCGGTCGATGTAGTCGCTGACGACCGGGTGCATGCGCGGTACCTCGGACGGCCAGGTGTTGGGCCGGAACCAGCGGGCGTCGATGGCGGCGTCGCCGGTCGGCCGTTCGGCGGCGAGGGAGAACGATTCCTTCAGGTCCGGCGGGGTCGGCGTGCCCTCGGCGTACCCGTTGGCCTCGGCTCCGGGCGGAATCCAGCCGCGTCCGCCGACCGCGATCGCGTAGCGGGCCTTGACATCGGCGGGCAGGGCGAAGAATTCTCGTGCCACCATCCGCGTCTGCGCCCGCAGGTCCATGGGCACGTGGTGGCTGGTGATGAGGAGGAAACCGGACGTGCGCAGGGCCTGATCGACCTGGCTTGCGACTGCGGCACGGTCGCGGGTATCACCATCGAACCAGGGCGCCAGGTCGATGACAGGTACGGTCGCTGGCACAGCATCGGTCCTTCCGGCGATGATCCGCGTCCCACCAGTGTGCCCGGGGTGACGCCGCCGAAACAGTGGCGTGCGGGGAGTGTGCCACCCCGCTTCCGTTCGGAAAAAATAGCGAGGGCAGCGCCAGGACGGCGCCTGCCTCCCTGAGCCTTCAGCCACCGACGGTGCCCTGTCGGATTATCCGACGGGATTCAGGTGCCAGCCTGCATGGTGACATCGAGGTCGCGGAGCCTGGCCCGGACCTGCTCGGCGTCGCAGTGATGAAGGTCGTCGAGGATGGCGAGAGCTTGCTGCCAGGCGTCCCTGGCCGCCAGCGGTGCCCCGGCCGCACGGTAGATGTCGCCAAGGTGGGTGAGGGGCAGGGTCCGGTTGTAGCGGTCGCCAAGCTCCCTGTACAGGTCGATCGCGTGCTGGTAGCAGGCGATGGCCTCCGAGTGATGGCCGAGGTGGTGGCGGGCATAGCCGAGGCTGTCCCACGTGTCTGCCTGGCCAAGCCGGTCCTGTAGCTCGCGGTGCAGGCCGAGAGCCTGCTGGCAGTAGACGAGGGCCTGCTGGTACTTCCCGAGCAGGGCCAGGTGCCAGCCGACTAGGTTGAGGGCATCGGCCTGCCCTGCCCGGTGGCCGGCCGCCCGGAACAAGGCGAGGGCCTGCCGGACGTGACTGAGCGCTTCCCGGTATTGCCCCTGGCGCTCGCATACCCGGCCGACGTCCTGGCGCACGCGGGCCTGGCTGATCCGGTCGCCGAGCTGCCGGTACAGGCTGAGTGCCTGTGACAGGTGGGCGCGTGCGTCACCGTAGCGACCGAGGTGGATCTGGACGCGCCCCATGCTGCGGTGTGCATGAGCCTGGCCGGCCTGGTCACCGAGGCGTCTCGCGGCGGCCAGCGCGGCGTGCTGGATGGCAGCCCAGTCGCGCCAGTGCCCCCGGCGGTCGAGGTAGGTGGCGAGGGCCCAGGGAATCTGCCAGGCGTGGGCATCGAACCCGCTGTCGACAGCCATCTCGATGACCGCCAGGAGCACCCGGTGCTCGGCGTCGAACCAGGCCATGGCATGCCTGTCATCGGCAGGGCTCTCGGGTGCCGCGCCGGGCTGGGGCGGGGCGGGCGTGACACGCTCCCTGGCCGGATTGAGCAGGACGGCGGCACCGCAGGCGGTGTGCAGGTAGTGGTCGAGCACCCGGTGCACGGCCGCGCGGCGTCCGGCCTGGCTCTCGCTGGCGTCGGCCTGCTCGGCTGCGTAGGCGCGGAGCAGGTCGTGGAAGGCGAACCGGCCAGGGACATGCTCGGCCAGCAGGCGCGCCCCGGCCAGCTCGCGCAGTGCCTCGCGTGCCCTGGCCAGCGGAACATCCGCCAGGCTGGCCGCGGCGGGGGCCGAGATGTCCGGGCCAGGGTGCACCCCGAGCAACCGGAACATCCGCGCCGCGGCGGGGTCCAGCTGCCGGCAGGACCAGGAGAACACGACCCGCACGCTGCTGGCCGCGTCCCCGGCGTCGAGCGCGTCCAGCCGCCCGCGCGCCGCTGCCTCCCGCAGTTCCGCGACCATGGTCGCGAGGGGGAAACCGGGGCGGGCCGCGGCGCGGGCGGCGGTGATGCTCAGCGCCAGCGGCAGCCGCGCGCACAAGCCGGTGAGCTCTGCCACCGCATCCGCCTCGTCCGCGACGCGCCCGGCGCCTAGCCGGCAGGCCAGCAGCTCGCGTGCCTCACCGTCGGTGAGCACGTCCAGGGTGAGCGGGAACGCGCCCTCGGTGGCGACCAGCCCGGTCAGCTGGCTACGGCTTGTTACCAGGACCAGGCAGGCGGGACCGGCGGGCAGCAGCGGGCGGACCTGCCCGGCGTCACTGGCGTTGTCCAGGACGATGAGCATCCGTCGTCCGGCCAGCAGGCTGCGGTACAGGGCCGCCTGCGCGTCGAGACCCGACGGTATGTGCTCCGGTGGCACCCGCAGGGCGTCCAGGAACCCGCGGAGCGCCTCCGCGGGCGTGACAGGAGAGCCGGAGGGGTCGAAGCCGCGCAGGTTCACGTACAGCTGACCGTCCGGCAGGCGGTGCGCGATCTGGTGAGCCCACTGCACCGCGAGCGCGGTCTTGCCGACCCCGGCAGTGCCTCCGATCACGGAGATCATCGCCGTGCCGTCCGCTGTTCCTGCCTCCGCCAGCAGCCCGGTCAGCGCCTCGAGTTCCGCCGTTCGCCCGACGAAGTGCCGCACTGCCCCCGGAAGCTGCCGGGGAACCGCCACCCGGCCGGCCTGGACCGGGCCGGGCCGGCCGTCGTCGACGCGAACTTCCTGGCGCAGGACCCGCATGTGGGCAGCCGTGAGCCCTGGGCCAGGGCGGACTCCGAGCTGCTCATCCAGACGGCGCCGCAGGTCCTCGAACACCTGAAGCGCCGCAGCCTGCTGGCCACTGCCTGCCAGCGCGATCATGAGCTGAGTGTGCGCCTTCTCGTTCAGCGGCTCCCGCCCTGCCAGCGCCCGCACGTGTGGCAGGACTCTGTCAGGGCGCCCCGCGCCCGAGCATGCCTCGGCGTATTCGGTGATCACCTCTGCCCGGGTGCGGCCGAGGCCGATGACCGCCGGGTGGCCGCGCAGCGCGTCCACGTCCGCGAGCGGCTCACCCTCCCACAGATCGAGCGCCCGTTCGTAGGAATCACACGCGCCAGCAAGGTCGCCGGACGAGACCGCGGCGCGGGCATCGCCGGTGAGCTGGCTGAAGGCCAGCAGGTCCAGCTGGCCAGCGGTCGCCTGAAGCCGGTAAGAGTTACCGCCGGACACCAGCAGGCCGCCGGGATCCCGCGGCGCCCTGCCCGGGTCCAGGATCCGGCGCAGCCTGCTCACGTAAGCCTGCACCAGGTTCACCACCGTAGCCGGGGGAGTCTCACCCCAGGCCGCGTCGATGAGCGCTTCCCTGTGCACCGGCATGTTCGGATTCAAGGCGACCAGCCCGAGTATCGCCCGCTGCCTAGGCTCGCCAAGCCCGGCTGGCAGGCCGTCTCGCCACGCAGCAAGCGGTCCGAGCACCCGCAGGGACAGGGCGCCGCGCGGCTGGGCATCCTGCCCTGTTCCGCACCAGGGGCCTGCCGCGCCGCGGTCTGCCTCCCCTGCTGACCGGGCTGGCTCATAAGCCTGGGAAGGGTCCAGGCCGAGTTCCTCTGCCAGCCGCGTGACGGATCCCGGGCGCGGATGGCGGGTGCGGCCCTGCTCCAGATCCCGCACCATCCCCACGCTCACCCCGGCACGATCGGCGAGTTCTCGCTGGGTCAGCCCGGCGTCCTTGCGGCGGGCGCGAAGCAAGGCTCCCGTGCCCGGCCTTAGCGGCACTTCCGGCTCCTGCCCTTTCCCGGAGGTGCATCTTTATCACGATACTGGTGCATTCAGGTGCTCCCCGGGAGAAACTTCCGCACTCATCAGCCTGCGACGGCAGCGAGTCCAGTATCCACCTGGCCCGGACAATTGTCCTGTAGCGGAATGGCCAGTCCCGCGTCAGGCGCGCTGACCTCAGTAAATGGTGTAATCAGCCCATCCTGACTACGGGATTTGCACCTACAGCCAGTCTCCAGCACAGCTATCGTCGTCGCGTCCATCCTTGGATCAGGCCACGTAGCGAACGGGCCGCTACCTGGCCGACAAACATCGCATTAGTGTCAAGACCGTCAAACATGATGCGTAGTCGCCTGATTACTCAGCAGGCTCTTTGGGTCATGTTCGGGGAGCAGCCAGCAATGCACACCTTGATCCAAACGAATCATCTTCCTGCTCGCGAACGGTTTGCGTACTGGCGGGAGATGGTCTTGCGGCTGCCAGTGCCCGTCGACGTGCGCTGCGCGGATCAGGCGGACTTCCTGGCGCAGCTGAGAACCGCCGACCTGGGGGCGCTGAACTTCTTGTCATTGTCCTCGCGGACCCCATGTGAATTCCGCCGGACACCTTCGCTGATTCGTAGGTCCGACCCGGAGGCCTACCGGCTTGTGCTCAACGTTGAGGGGCACGCCGCGATAGTGCACGACAATCGTGATGTTTCTCTTCACCCTGGTGACTTGATGCTGCTCGACACTTCGCGCCCTGTCCGCGGCTGGCGAGGCGCCGAGGGTGAGAGTGCTGAGTGGATCATGGTTACATATTCCCGGCGGCTGCTGCCGCTGCCCCCCAAGATGGTGCGTCGGCTGGTCGGAGCGCGGCTGCCCGGCCAGCAGGGAATCGGCACCCTCGTCTCGAATTTCCTCGGGCAGGCAATGAAAGAACATGACCATTATCAGCGCGCGGATGGTATTCGCCTGGCGACCATTATCCTGGATCTGATTGCCGCCCTCCTCGCCCACGAGCTCGAGGCAGGCAACGCGGCGCCGCCGGAGTCGTACCGGCAGGCGCTGATGCTGCAGATCCAGGCTTTCATCGCCCGCCGGCTCGGCGATCCGGATTTGTCTCCCGGCGCCATCGCCGCCGCACACCACATCTCCACCCGCCAGCTATACAAGCTGTTCGGTGCCCAGGACCAGACGGTCGCGGCGTGGGTCCGCGCGCGCCGGCTTGAATCATGCCGGCGCGAGCTGGCCGACCCGCTGCTGCACGCGCTGCCGGTTCATGCCGTCGCCGCGCGGTGGGCCTTCGCCGACGCGGCGCACTTCAGCCGGGTCTTCAGGGCCGCCTACGGGATGAGCCCCCAGGCTTACCGCCAGCAGCAGGCGCTCGCGCGCCAGTCCAGCGCCGTACACGCATCGTCAACGACAGGGCACAAACTGTCAATGACGCCGGGCCCTCGCTCGGCCACGCTCAAAGTGTAAGGACCACGAAGATGATGCCCCTGCGGCGGAGTCTCTGGTCGTCAGCGGCCATGGCCTGGATGGCCGCTGCCACGCAGTCAAGTCAGAAAGACGGAAAGGTAGGAACATGGCCAAGTCACTGGCAGCGAGCGACATCACGATCGCCCGCGCCTCCGGGGCTGTCGTGCCGTTCGAGGACGACGGCGACGACGACTTCTTCGACGATGATGGTGATGACTGATCCCGGCTAGGTAGCCACGACAAGTCCTGACGTCCGTGGGGAGACTCGACTCATGACAATTCTCACGGATCGGGGCGAGGCCGCGCCTAGCGCGCGGCCTCGTCCCGATCTATCGCAACTGATCCATCCAATCGACCTGGCGGCGTTCCAGCGGGATTACTGGGAGCGGCAGCCGCTCGTCGTCCATCGCAGCGATCCCGGTTACTACGCGGACCTGCTGACTCTGGACGACGTGGACCGGATCCTGTCCCTGTCCAATGTGCGGCTCGGCAACCTGCGGGTGGTAGTGAACGGCAAGGAGACCCCGGTCTCCGCGCTGGGCTCCGCCGGACGGAACGGAGCCGTCAACGCGCTGGAAGAGCTGTATGGACGGTACCGCACCGGTTCCACTGTCGTGCTTAATGCCCTGGAGCTGCGGTGGGAGCCCTTGCAGCGGCTGTCCCGTGCGCTTGGCGCGGAAATCAGTGCCAGGTTCCAGATGAACATCTATCTCACCCCGGCCGGCGCGCAGGGGTTCGCGCCGCACTACGACATGCATGACGTGTTCGTCGCCCAGGTACACGGCACGAAGCACTGGCGGCTGTCCAGTCCGCCGATCGCGCTGCCATTGCAGGGCCAGCCATACGACAAGTCACAGCCAGAGCCGGCTCCGGAGCAGGAATTCGACCTGCGGGCCGGGGATGTGATCTACCTGCCGAGGGGAACCATCCACTCGGCGACGTCGAACGAGAGCGCCTCGGTCCACATCACGATCGGCGTGCACCCGGTGCTGTACGCACAGGTGTTCACGGACGCCATTCAGGAGCTGTTCGCTGAGGACGTCCGGTTCCGCAGGGGGCTGCCGGTCGGGTTCGCAACCGACGACAGCCTCCGGCACCAGGCGGCGGAGGACTTCGCCGAGCTGGCCGATGTGCTGCGCGCGCGGCTGTTGCCGGAGGACATGGTCGCGAGGTCGGTCACGCGCGCGACATCGATGAGTGCGCCGACGCTGCGTCACCACCTGACCGACCTGGAGGAACTCGCCGAACTCTGGGTGGACACACGGGTGCGGCGCCGGCCCGGTCAGCGATGGAATATCACCGTCACCGGCGACGTGGTCCGGCTTGGCTTCCACAACAAGCTGGTCCAGCTACCCGCCCACGTGGCCGACGAGGTGCGGTATGTGGCCGAGACCAACGGCGCCGGGTTCACCGCCAGCGACATCCCCGGGGACCTGGACGAGCCCGGCCGCCTAGTCCTGGTTCAGACCCTGCTCAGGGAGGGATTCCTCACCATCGGCTGTCCAGCGCCGTACACGCATCGTCAACGACAGGGCACAAACTGTCAATGACGCCGGGCCCTCGGCCGGCCACGCTCAAAGTGTAAGGACCACGAAGATGATGCCCCTGCGGCGGAGTCTCTGGTCGTCAGCGGCCATGGCCTGGATGGCCGCTGCCACGCAGGCAAATCAGAACAAGGGAGAGGTAGGAACATGGCCAAGTCACTGGCAGCGAGCGACATCACGATCGCCCGCAACTCCGGGACGATCGTGCCGTTCAACGACCACGGCGATGACGGCGACGTCGATGATGACGACTATGACGACTATGACTACGACTGATCCCGGCTAGGTAGCCACGACAAGTTCTGACGTCCGTGGAGACTCGACTCATAACAATTCTCACGGATCGGGGCGAGGCCGCGCCTAGCGCGTGGCCTCGTCCCGATCTATCGCAACTGATCCACCCAATCGACCTGGCGCCGCATCAGCCCTGATTCCAGGCCGACGCGGTGCCAGGCGCGCCCCGGTGGCCCGCACAGTGCTGAGTACCTCTCACAGGAGGAGAAACGCGTGATCGACGAGCCAGCGGACCCTCCACGAGTGTCGCTGCGCAGGATCGTCCGGCTGTTCGCGCCGTACCGGGTCCGGCTTGCCGCCGTGTTCGCCTTGATCGTGATGTCGGCGTCGGTGTCGCTTGTCCCGCCATTCCTGCTGCGCGAGATCCTGGACGTCGCGCTGCCCCATAGCCGGGCCGGGCTGCTGACCGTGCTTGCCGCGGGCATGCTCGTGCTGGTGATGGCCAGCAATGCCATCGGGGTGCTGCAGTCCTACCTATCGCTGACCGTGGGCCAGGACGTCATGAACGACCTGCGCAACGCCGTCTACGCGCATCTGCAGCGCATGTCGCTCGCGTTCTTCACCCGGACACGGACCGGTGAGGTGCAGTCCCGGATCGCCAACGACATCGGCAGCATGGGCAGCACCGTCACGACCGTGGCTACCACCATCGTCGGCAGCGTCACCACGGTGGGCGGCAGCCTCGCCGCGATGATCGTCCTCAACTGGCGGCTGACGATCGTGTCGCTGCTGATGCTGCCGGTATTCGCGTGGATCAGCCGCAGGGTCGGGAACGAACGCCGGGCGATCACCCTCCAGCGCCAGCAGCAGCTCGCCCTGATGTCCACCCTGGTCGAGGAATCCTTGTCGGTCAGCGGATTCATCCTCGGCAGGGTCCTTGGCCGCTCCGGCACCCTCAACGACGAGTTCGCCGCGCAGTCACAGACCCTCACCGGCCTGACCGTACGGTCGGCCATGGCCGGACGCTGGCGGCAGTCCAGCATCCAGATCATCATGGCGGCTATGCCCATCACGATCTACTGGGTGGCGGGCATCACCGCTGGTCACGGTCGGCTGAGCATCTCCATCGGCACCCTGGTGGCCTTCACCACCCTGCAGCAGGGCCTGTTCAGCCCGTCAGTGCAGTTGCTGCAGGCAGGCATTGCCGTGCAAAGCTCGCTGGCCTTGTTCGAGCGGGTATTCGACTACCTCGACCTGCCCATCGACATCCCCGAGCCGGCCCGGCCCGTGCCGCTGCCCAGCGCCCGCGGGCATGTCCGGTTCGAACAGGTCGACTTCTCCTACGGCGACGAACAGATCTTGCACGGGATCGACATCGACCTGCCTCCTGGCGGCCACCTCGCGGTCGTCGGCGCTACCGGCGCCGGCAAGACGACGCTGGGCTATCTGGTGTCCCGCCTCTACGAGGTGACCGCCGGACGCGTCACCATCGACGGCATCGACGTCCGCGACCTCGCCTTCACCACCCTCGCCGCCGCCGTCGGCGTCGTGTCGCAGGACACCCACTTGTTCCATACCACGATCGCCGGCAACCTCCGCTTCGCCAGGCCCGACGCCACCGAGGCCGAGCTCATCGCCGCCGCGACAGACGCCCAGATCCACGATCTCATCACCAGCCTGCCCGACGGCTACGACACCATCGTCGGCGAACGCGGCTACCGTTTTTCCGGCGGCGAAAAGCAGCGCCTCGCCATCGCCCGCACCATGCTGCGCAGCCCGCCCGTGCTCGTCCTGGACGAGGCGACCAGTTCCCTGGACACGCAGACCGAACACGCCGTCCAGCAGGCGCTCGATGCTTTGTCCGCCGGCCGCACCACCATCACCATCGCGCATCGGCTATCCACCATCCGCAACGCCGACCAGATCATCGTGCTCGACCGCGGTCGCATCATGGAACGCGGCACCCATCTCGACCTCCTCGCCCGCCACGGCCACTACAGCAGGCTCGTCCCGCTCGCCCGGCGCGGATAAGGAGTTCAGGTAGGCGAGGACAGCGAGTACGCGCCGGTTGTCGTCCGCAGACGGCGGCAGGCCGAGCTTGCCGAAGATGCTCGTGCTGTGCTTGCTGACGGCTTTGTCCGTGACGAACAGGCGCTGTGCGATGGCGCTGTTGGAGCGTCCCTCGGCCATCAGCTCGAGCACTTCCCGCTCACGTGCCGACAGCCTGGCGATCGGCTCATCGCGGGAGCGCCGGACCAGCAGCTTGGCGATCACCTCCGGGTCCATCACCGTGCCGCCGCCCGCGACGGTACGGATCGCGTCGATAAACTGGTCGTCGGTGAACACCCGGTCCTTCAGCAGATAGCCGACGGCGCCCGCCCGGTCGGCAAGCAGCTCCCGTGCGTAGAGCTGTTCGACATACTGTGACAGCACGAGCACGGGCAGCCCGGGCACCTGACGGCGGGCCGCCAGCCGGCGCCATGGGCCGGGACCCACTTCCCGGGTAGGCATGCACCCTACTCCTGCGGATGCGGCATTACTGGCACACCTGGTCGCTCTAGTGCAGGATGGGCGTACTGCAGAATGTGACCAGGGTCACAAAATCTGCACTGCAGAGCAACGAACGGGGAGCGGAAATGACAATCTCCGATGCGGCCACAAGCACCAACCCCGTCCAGCTGACCATCAAGCGCCAGCAAAGCTACTCACGGGGCTCGCGATCCTCGGGTGCTTTTAACTTATGGCCGCGCTATCGCCCTGATCCCCGTCCTCATCGTCCTTTACTTCGCCGCCATCGCCGCCTTCTTCGTTGCGTGGATCATGCAGTTCGCCGTGCTGTTCGTCCCAGCCTTTCCGGTGCCCTGCCGACCGCCGGAAGTGCCGGATGAGGTCTCCTGCCACGGGGTCGTACGTCAGGCCGGTAGCGTCCTCCAGCTGATCCGCCAGTCGTCGGTAGCCAGCTGAGTTGCGTCCCGCCGCGTCCTTCCCGCGACGGTGGCGGAGGGGCATCAGGGGCGTGCCGCCACGCTTCCGTTCGGAAAAAAGAAAGGGCGTAGCACCCTGGACACCGCCATGGCCGCGTGAGCACTCAGCCGGCTACCGCGCGCGGCCGACGTACGTTTCACGGGGCCGATCAAGAGTTTCCTCCCGGCTACGTACGCCCTGAACTGCGGTGACCTGAGTCATGCCGCGGCTGCGGAGCCGGTTCGTTGACACGCAGCGCGGGCGAGCCAAAGCTGGGCGCATGCTCAGAAGATCAGCTGTCCTGGCGGTTCTGGCAGCACTGGTAGCCGCGCTCGCGGCCATAGGCGGCAGGCCTGCCCTGTCCGCGGCGACCACTCCGGTTCGCATCATGCCGCTCGGCGACTCGATCACCGGTTCACCGGGATGCTGGCGCGCCCTTCTCTGGCAATCGCTCGAGAATACCGGGTTTACGAATATTCACTTCGTGGGGACTCTGCCGGCCCAGGGCTGCGGGTTTCCCTATGACGGGGCGAACGAAGGACACGGCGGTGCGCTCGCGACCGGCATAGTGAGCCAGAATCTCCTGCCCGGATGGCTCGCGGCCGACACCCCGGACATTGTCCTGATGCACCTCGGCACCAATGACGTCTGGAACGGGACGATCTCCACCACGACGATCCTCGGCGCGTACACCACGCTGATACAGCAGATGCGTGCGGAGAACCCCAGCATGAAGATCCTCGTGGCGCAGATCATCCCCATGAATCCCGCCGGGTGCTCCGCGTGCGCTCAGGGGGTCATCAACCTCGACGCGGCGATCCCGGCGTGGGCCGCCTCGCTGACGACGGCGCAGTCGCCGATTGTCGTGGTGGACCAGTGGACGGGCTTCAACGACGCCACGGACACCGTTGACGGGGTCCATCCAAACGACTCCGGCAACCCGAAGATCGCAAGCCGGTGGTACCCCGCCCTGACGAAGTTCCTGACCGTCAGCTCGACGCCCTCGCCCACTCCCACAGCGACGCCCTCGCCTACACCGACGCCTACCACCTCGCCCACCGGCGGGGCGAGGTGCGGCGCCGCCTACTCGGTCACCAGTCAGTGGCAGGGCGGCTTCCAGGCTCAGGTCACCGTCGCGAACACCGGCACGACCGCCATCACCGGCTGGACGGTGAATTTCACCTTCGCCAACGGCCAGACGGTGACCCAGTTCTGGAGCGGCGCGCTCACCCAGACCGGGGCTAGCGTCACGGCGGCGAACCTGAGCTACAACGGCAGCCTCGGCGCTAATGGTTCCACCGCATTCGGCTTCCTGGCGAACTGGAACGGCACCAACACCGTGCCAGCGGTCACCTGCACTGCCAGGTAAGGTGCGGCTTTCCGTGGCCGGGTGCCATCAAGCATCCGGCCACGGGAGCCTGATCTGCGGGACGAGCCCGATCCGCGGTGCGCAGCCGGTCAGCCGGTGGTGACGGCGAGGACCAGCGGCAGCACGGCGGGGGCGCCTGCCTCGCGGAGCAGCTTCGCGGCGACCGTCATGGTCCAGCCCGTCTCGATCCTGTCGTCGATGACGAGCACGGGGCCGCCGAGCCCGGTGACCGCGCCGCGCAGGTGATCCGGGACCGTCAGGGCGTGCCAGAGGGCCCGCAGCCGCTGTGCGCTGTTGTACTGGTGGCCCGCGGGGCCGTCACCGGCGTACGCGAGCGCGCCCAGGTACGGCATCCGGCCGATGTCCGCGATCTGCTGACCCAGGCTCCCGATGAGCTGCGGCCGGCTCCGGGAAGGCAGCGTGACCACACCAGACGGGCGCCGCTCCCAGTCCCAGGCGCTGAGCACTGTGACCACCGCGGCCGCCATCTCGTCCGGCACGGGTCCGTCAGGGGCGCTGGCCGCGAGGAGGGCGCGCAGCCTGGTCCCCCAGCCGATGTCCGCCAGCCTGCCGAGGGCCCGGCCTGGCTCGGCCGACGACCCGGCGGAAATCTTGCCGGAGATGCCGATGCCCAGGTCCTTCATGCCGGAAGGCCACATCCGCCTCGGTGCCACCTCCACGCCGGGCCGCAGTAGCCGCTCGCCCGCGGCCGCGGTCCCGGCCTCGGACACCTCGGCAGGCCACTGGTGTCCCGTGCAGTTGTCGCACCGGCCGCACGGCGCGGCGCGCGGGTCGTCGAGCTGGCGGCGCAGGTACTCCATCCTGCAGTCGCGCGTCGAGACGTAGGCGAGCATCGCCTGCTGCTCGCGCGAGCGCTCGGCGGCCACCCGGGAGTAGCGCTCCGCGTCGTAGGCCCACGGGCGGCCGGTCGCTTCCCAGCCGCCGCTCACCCGGCGCACCGCGCCGTCCACGTCGAGGACCTTGAGCATCATCTCCAGCCGGGCGCGGCCAAGGTCCACCCGGGTTTCCAGCGCATTGGTGGACAGCGGCCGCCCCGCCTGGGCGAGTGCGGCCAGAGTCGTGCGGACAACCGGCTCCGACGGGAAGGCAAGCGAAGCGAAGTACGCCCAGATGTCGGCGTCTTCCCTGCCGGGCAGCAGGATCACGTCGGCACGAGGCACGCCGCGCCCCGCGCGCCCGATCTGCTGGTAGTAGGCCACCGGTGACTGCGGTGCGCCGAGGTGGACGACGAAGCCGAGATCAGGCTTGTCGAAGCCCATGCCGAGCGCGCTCGTCGCCACCAGCGCCTTGAGTTCGTTGGCTTGCAGGAGTTGCTCCGCCCGAAGCCGCTGCGCCTGCTCGTCTTTGCCGGTGTACGCGGCGACCTCGTGCCCGCGGTCCCGCAGGAAGCTGGCGGTCTCGTGCGCCGCCGCCACGGTAAGCGTGTAGATGATGCCTGAGCCCGGCAGCTTGTCCAGGTGCTCGGCCAGCCAGGCGAGGCGCTGCTGCGCGGCGGGCAGGCTCACCGCGGCCAGGCAGAGGCTGTCGCGGTCGAGCGGGCCGCGGAGCACCAGGGTCCCGGTATCGCGGCCGGCCTCGAGCTGCTCGGCGACGTCGCGCGTCACCCGCGCGTTCGCCGTGGCGGTGGTCGCGAGCACGGGCACGCCGGGCGGCAGTTCCTCGAGGAGCGTGCGCAGCCTGCGGTAGTCGGGGCGGAAGTCGTGGCCCCAGTCGGAGATGCAGTGTGCCTCGTCGACGACAAGCATCCCGGCGGCGGCGGTCAGCCTGGGCAGTACAAGGTCGCGGAAGCCGGGGTTGTTCAGCCGCTCGGGGCTGACGAGCAGCACGTCGACGGCCCCGGCCGAGACCTCGGCGTATACCTGGTCCCACTCCTGCGCGTTGGCCGAGTTGACGGTGCGGGCGTGGATGCCTGCCCGCTGCGCCGCGTCGATCTGGTTGCGCATGAGGGCGAGCAGCGGCGACACGATGACGGTGGGGCCCGCGCCGCGGGCCCGCAGCAGGGCCGTCGCCACGAAGTAGACGGCTGACTTGCCCCATCCCGTGCGCTGCACCACGAGCGCGCGCCGCCGGTCGGCGACAAGGGACCGGATCGCCGTCCACTGGTCGTCGCGGAGCCGCGCGGACTCGCCGGCCAGCGCGCGCAGGCAGCGTTCCGCCTCGTCCCGCAGGCCCTCCGCCGCAGCTTCCTCGTCTCGCGTGCCCTGGTGAGTTCCTTCGTCAGCCATGCCGTCCTTGGTACCAGTAAGCGCCGACAATGCCGAAAGCGCGGGCGGCCGCACCGGGCAGCCGCACCGGGAAGTGCGCCATGCTCGCAGGCCAGGGACTCTCAGGATGCTGTGTCATACTCAGGCCAAACATCGGATCTGTGCGGACGCGCTCACGGCGGCACCGCGCGAACCGGGCGCAGCGTACGAGGGTAGCGGAGGGTCTGCGTGGCGGTCACCGACGAGGCCATCGAGAAGATCAAGTCAATGATTGTCTCCGGCGCGCTGCGCGCCGGGGACCGGCTGCCCAGGGAGGCGGACCTCGCGGCCGACCTCGGGCTGTCCCGCAGCTCGCTGCGGGAGGCGGTCCGCGCGCTTTCCCTGGTGAACATTCTCGACGTGCGCAGGGGCGACGGAACCTACGTGACGAGCTTGCAGGCTCCGCTGCTGCTCGAGGCGCTGAGCTTCATCGTGGACTTCCACCGCGACGACACCGTGCTCGAATTCCTCCAGGTACGGCGCATCCTCGAGCCGGCCGCCACGGCCATGGCAGCCAGTCGCATCACCGACGAGGAGAGCGAGGGGCTCCGCAAGCTGCTCGACAGCCTCGGCCCTCATCCGGAGGCCGAGGAGCTGTTGGCCAGCGACCTGGAATTCCACCGGCGGATCGCGGCCTGCGCGGGGAACTCCGTCCTGTGCTCGCTGCTCGAAACGCTCTCAGGGCCGATGACCCGCGCGCGGGTCTGGCGCGGCCTCACGCAGGCCGGCGCCAGGGAGCGGACCCTTGACGAGCACCGCGCGATCCTGGACGCGCTGGCGTCGCGTGATCCCGAGGTGGCCCGGTCCTGGGCCACCGTGCACATCGCCAGCGTCGAGCAGTGGCTGGCCGCGGTCCCCTGAGCGTGCGCCGCATCGCCGCAACTACAGCAGTGGTCCATCCATGCACACCAGACTGTGTGAATGGACCATTGCTGTAGTTCGCTGTCGGCCGTGGCGAGGATAGCCATGCTGATCTTCATCAGAAACCTACTTCTGAATAACCCTCACTGTGCTCACTCGCCTGAGGGGTGAAGGGCGCGATTCATCGCGACAGGGCTCAGTCCCCCGGCAGGCGCAGGCCGTACGTCGTGCGCGCGTTGCCGGCGAAGACCGCGTCGCGTTCCGCCGCGCTGAGGTGCTCGAGCACGCGGCGGGCGAGCGCGAGCACATCGTGGTAGCTGGCGGCGAGCGTGCATGCCGGCCAGTCGGAGCCGAACATCAGCCGGTCAGGCCCGAACCACTCGAGAAGCCTCTCGGCGTAGGGAATGATCTGCTCCGCCTTCCACCCCGCACCCGCCTCGGTGACGAGGCCGGACAGCTTGCAGGTCACGTTTGGCCGCCGGGCAAGCTCGCCGGTCAGGTCCGCCCACGGCAGCATGCGCCCCCGTGCGATCTCCGGTTTCGCCCCGTGATCGAGCACGAACCGGACGCCACCGAGTTCACCGGTCACCCGCACCGCGGCGGGGAGCTGGGCCGGGCGCACCAGGAGGTCGAAGACGAGTCCGGCCTCCCCGATGGCCGCCAGGCCGCGGCGCGCGTCCGCGCGCGAAAGCCATCCGGGATCCGGCTCGTCCTGGACCAGATGCCGGATCCCGGCCAGCCGGTCGCCGCCCGGCAGGCCGCGCAGCCGCGCGAGCTCTTCCCCGATGTCCGGCCGGGTCAGGTCGGCCCAGCCGATGACCCCTGCGACCATCCCGCCCGCCGCGCCCAGGGCCAGGAACTCCTCGGTCTCCGCGGTGCTGGCGAGCACCTGGACGAGGAGGCTGGCCGTGATGCCCTCGCCCTCGCTCGCCGCCTCGTAGTCTGCCAGGTCGAAGCGGCGTCCCAGACCGGGAAGGTCATCGAGCCAGGCATGGCGGCGCAGGGCCGGATCCCAGACGTGATGGTGCGTATCGATGATCATTCCGGCTCCCCGCCCGGCCCCTGACGCGGTGTCCCGGGCCGGGTCTCTTCGCCCGGCGCCCTGATGAGTCCCTCGTCGGCGAGCTCACGCAGCAGCTCATCAGGTACCCGCGTCCTGAGGTAGCCGGCGTCCTCGGTGATCTCGCGGGGACTGCGCACGCCGACGACGACCGCGCTGACCGCCGGATGGCGCAGCGGGTATTGCAGTGCGACGGCGCCGGCCGGCAGCCCGTAGCGGGCGCAGACGCCGCGGATCCGGTTCGCCCTTCCGATGATGCCGGCGGGCGCGGGCGCGTAGTCATAGGTCGCGCCGGGGCCCGGATCGGCCAGCACTCCGCTGTTGAATACGCCGCCCACCAGGACGGCGACCCCGCGCCTGCGGCATTCGGGCAGCAGCGCGTCGGCCGCGCTCGCGTCAAGCAGTGAGTACCTGCCCGCGATGAGCACGCAGTCCGCGTCGGTCCGCTCGACGAACCACGTGAGCATGGCGGCGTCATTCATCCCGAATCCGATCGCGCCGACCGCGCCCGCGCGGCGAAGCTCTGCGAGCGCGGGGTAGGCGCCGTCAAGGGTCTCGCGCGCATGGTTCTCCGGATCGTGGATCAGCACGATGTCGGCCCTGTCTAACCCGAGCCGTCCGAGGCTGCTCTCCAGCGTGGCGAGCACCCCGTCGCGACTGTGGTCACGCACCCGGGTCAGCCGCGGCGTGCCGTAGAAGCCCTCGGCGCCCTCGACGTCGCCGGCCGCGGGCACCAGCCGCCTGCCGACCTTGGTCGAGACGACGAACTCGCCGCGTGGCCGCCCGGCGAAGAACGCGCCGAGCCGCTGCTCGGAGAGCCCGGCGCCGTAGTGCGGCGCGGTGTCGAAGGCGCGGATGCCCGCCGCCCACGCCGCCTCGAGCGTGGCCCGCGCGGTGTCCTCGCCCACCGGCGCGAACAGTCCGGCGATCGGCGCGCCGCCGAAGACGAGCCGCCCGATTTCAAGCCCACTTTTTCCGAACGGGAGCATGGTGGCACCGCCATGAAGGCCGATTTGCGAAGCGAAGCTTCGCACCGGGGGGTCCGGGGGGTCGTCCCCCCGGGGTGGCACTGTCCGAACGGGAGCGGGATGGCGGTCACCTCGATCGCCCGTTGCCCAGCCAGGCGGATCCCGAGGGGAACGAGAACTCCGCGAGTGACCCGGGCACCATCTGCGTGGAGGCTCCCGGAGTTGCGGGGGCACGGTAACGGCCGCGCACGACCTCGGCGGGGCTGACGAAGTGCTCGTGCAGGTGGTCCATCCATTCGATCATGCGCCCGTCGGTCGTCCCGGTCAGCGCGACGTAATCGAACATGGAGAGATGCTGGATGATCTCGCAGAGCCCGACCCCGCCTGCGTGCGGGCAGACGGGGACGCCGAACTTGGCGGCGAGCAGCAGGTTGGCGAGGTTCTCGTTCACGCCGGCGACGCGGCAGGCGTCGATCTGCATGACGTCGATCGCCCCGGCCTGCAGGAGCTGCTTGAAGATCACGCGGTTGGCGGCGTGCTCGCCGGTCGCGACCTTGACGGGGCGGATGGCCTTGCGGATGGCCGCCGTACCGAGGATGTCGTCCGGGCTGGTCGGCTCTTCGATCCAGGCCGGCCGGAGCGGGGCGAGCTGGCGCATCCACCAGATCGCCGTGGGCACGTCCCAGACCTGGTTGGCGTCGAGCGCGATGTCGATCTCTTCTCCCACGGCGGCACGTGCGATGCGGAACCGGCGGAGGTCGTCTTCCAGCCGCGCGCCCACCTTGAGCTTGACCTGAGTGAAGCCGTCGGCCGCCGCGCCGCCGCACAGCTGCGCGAGGCGGTCGTCGGAGTAGCCGAGCCAGCCGGGCGTCGTCGAGTACGCGGGGTAGCCGTCGCGTCCGAGCGTCGCGATGCGCTCGCCCCGTCCGGCCGCGCCCCTTTCGAGCAGCGCCAGCGCCTCGTCGGGGGTGAGCACGTCGGCGAGGTAGCGGAAATCGACGAGTCCGACGATCTCCTCCGGTGACAGGCCGGCGAGCAGCAGCCAGAGCGGCTTGCCCGCGCGGCGCGCGGCGAGATCCCAGCATGCGTTGAGCACGGCGCCGATCGCCATGTGCACGACGCCGCGTTCAGGCCCCAGCCAGCGCAGCTGGCTGTCGCCGGTGAGCCGGAGGGAAAGGCCGCCGAGGTCGGCGAGCGTCTCGTCCAGGTCGAGACCGGCGAGGAAGGGCTCGAGCGCGCGCACCGCGGCGAGCTGAACCTCGTTGCCCCGGCCGATCGTGAAGACGTAGCCGTGCCCGGCGAGCCCGTCGGGCGCATCCGTCCGGATCGTGACGTACGCGGCGGAATAGTCAGGGCTCGGGTTCATCGCGTCCGAGCCGTCGAGCATTCGCGAGGTCGGGAACCGGACGTCATAGGTGTCGAAGCCGACAATCCTGGTCATCGCGCCCGTTTTCAGGAAGAAAGATCTGATGTATGGAAGCTGCCAACCTGTTTCCCGGGTGAGCGGGGACACTGACATCAAACCGAAATCTGCTTTTCTTAGCAAGGTTCTATGGATTATTCGGTCGGAAGTACTCTCGGGTGACCGCCTCATGGTCCGACCTATCCGGCCCTCGGGCTGGGGGAGCAGCGAGGCCTGCTGCCCGCGCGTACTTCATGCGACGTACGACGGGCGCCGATCGCTGCGGAGCCGGTCGTACCCGGCTCGGTCCGCTGAGCGGATGACCGCGCAGGCAATCGCGATCCACGATGGGCCGGAGCAAATGGCACCCCTGCGGCGGCTCCGTGGTTCCGCGTCGGCCCATGACCGCCCCCGTATCAGGACCATCAGGACCAAGCGAGAGGGAACATCCGTGGCTACCGTCTTTGCCGTGATCGGCCGGCTCGTCGTCCGGTTCCGCTGGGTGGTGCTTGTCGCGTGGATCATCGGAGTATTTGCGGCGATGTCCTTCCTGCCGTCCCTGTCCAGCGTCACGCAGAGCGACAACAGCAGCTTCCTGCCGGCCAGTACGCCGAGCCAGCAGGCGGCGCAGCTCGCGTCGCCGCTCCAGAAGACCACCCTTGCGAGGGTCACGGTCGTCGTGGTGCGGCCGGGCAGTACGCTGACGCCGGCCGACCAGGCGGTCATCGGAGCGCTGAGCCAGGCACTCGGGAAGGTCGCGAACGTCACCTCGGTCAGGGACGCGGGACTGTCTCCTGACGGGCGGGCGGACCAGCTGAGAGCACTCGCCAGCGTCAGGCCTTCTGGCGCCCAGGCATCGCAGGCCCAGAAGACGCTCGTCGCTGATATGCGGTCGGCGATCTCCCGGGTGAATACGGCTGGCCTGCAGGTACATCTCGCCGGGCCCGTAGCGACGAGCGTGGACAACAACAACGCGACGAAACGCACCGGTAACAGTGTGCAGACGCTATCCCTGGTGTTTGTCATCGTCCTGCTCGCGGTCGTCTTCCGCTCCATGATGGCTCCGGTCATCGCCGTCGTGCCGGCGTTCCTGGTGGTCCTGACCGCTGGGAGGCTGACGGCCGTGGTCGCGGAGCACGGCCTGCAGGTCTCCGCGATCGCGTCGTTGCTGCAGATCGTGCTCGTGCTCGGCGCAGGCACGGACTATGCCCTGTTCCTGATGTTCCGGGTGCGTGAGGGGATGCGCGGCGGTCTCCCCCCGAGGGATGCGGTGGCCATGGCGGTCGCCCGCGTCGGTGAGTCCATCACGTTCTCGGCAGGCACCGTGATCGCGGCCCTGCTGTCGCTGCTCGGTGCCAGCTTCGGCCTCTACTCCGGCCTGGGGGTGCCGCTGGCGATCGGCATCGGCCTAATGCTCGTAGCCGGGCTCACCCTGGTTCCCGCGCTGCTCGCGATCGTTGGCGAGGCCGCGTTCTGGCCCTCCAATGTCGGCCCCGGCCCGGAGCGCACCGGATGGTGGGGCCAGATCGCCGCGCGGATCGTGCGCCGGCCTGCCGTGACGCTCATCATCGGCGTGGTGGTGTTTGGCGGGCTCGCGGTCATGTCGTTCGGCTACCAGGCATCGGGGCTCGGCGGCGCCGTCACCGCCCCGGCGGGCACCGATGCGGCGGTGGGGGATGCCCTGCTCGCCGCGCACTTCCCGCAGACGGCTGCCAACCCGACCACAATCGTCTTCCGCCTGGCCCGCCCCGCCTGGGACGACCCGCAGGCTCTCGCCACCGCTCAGCGGCAACTGCAGGCAGACCCGCAGTTCACCAAGGTGACTGGCCCGCTTGACCCGAACGGCACCGCGCTGACCCCGGCCCGCTACGCCTCGTTGTACGCCGCGCTCGGGCCGCCGAGCGCGCTGACGGGGGCCCCGGGGCGGCCCGTCACATCCCTCGCGGAATATCAGGCATACCGCGCCAGCGCCCAGCTCGTCAGCGCGGACGGCCGTACCGTCGAATATGCCACTGCCCTTGCCGCGGGCGATCCAACGACCACCCCGGCAGTGCGGGCAGTCCCCGCCGTCCGCGCTGACGCCGCCAGCACCGCCCGGGCGATCGGCGCGACCGCTTCCGGCGTCGTCGGGCAGGCCGCGGGCACCTACGACATCGGCAGCCTGTCCGACAGCGACCTGCGTACCGTCATCCCGATCGCGGTCGCCGTCATTGCCGTCCTGCTGGCCCTGGTGATGCGCAGCCTGGTTGCCCCGCTGTACCTGATCGCCTCCGTTGCCCTGTCCTACTTCGCCGCGCTCGGCGCGGCCGTGCTCGTCTTCATGAAACTCGGCGGCCAGGCAGGCATGACCTTCATCCTGCCCTTCCTGATGTTCGTGTTCCTGCTCGCCCTCGGCGAGGACTACAACATCCTCGTCATGACCCGCATCCGCGAGGAGGCGCACGGCCTCACGCTGCGCGAGGCCGTCACCCGTGCGCTCAGCGCGACCGGCACCACCGTTACCTCGGCAGGGCTCGTCCTCGCGGGTACTTTCGGGGTCCTGGCTATTGACGGCGGCGGGGGACCCAACGGGAACACGATCGTCGACGTCGGGGCCGGACTGGCCCTTGGCATCCTGATGGATACCTTCCTCGTCCGGACCTTGCTCGTGCCTTCCACCGTGGTCCTGCTCGGCCGGTGGAACTGGTGGCCATCCCGGCTCGCCGGCCGTGCCGCCGGGCCCGCCGCCGCTCCGGCGGCAGCCGCGGCCGACGGCGAGCCCGCTGTCGCGGCGCCCGGCCGTCAGGAAAGGAACACGGCGGCCAGTGCCGCCGAGCGGGAGTGAAGCCTCTCCGTTTCAGGCGTGCGGCGCTCCTTCCCCCCGCCAGGGAGCGCCGCACCCTCCGCCTGGGCTAGCGCGGGCCGCCGGGCTAGCGCGAGGGCTGGCCGGGAGGGCGCGGTCGCAGCCCCGACATCCCGCCGTCCACGGCGAGCGCCATGCCGGTGGTCGCCCCGGCAAGCGGGCTCGCGAGATAGGCGATCGCCGCGGCGACCTCCGCCGCGGAGACCAGCCGTCCCATCGGCTGGCGCGCCGCCAGGGCGGCGCGCTCCGCGACGGGGTCCGCTGAAGTGCTCAGCAGCCGTCCTATCCACGGCGTATCCGCCGTTCCGGGGTTGACGCACGCAACCCTGATGTGCTCCGCGACGTGGTCGGCGGCCATGGCGAGGGTCAGCGAGTACACCGCGCCCTTGCTCGCCGCGTAGAGCGCGCGCCGCGGCAGTCCCGCGGTTGCCGCGATCGAGCAGGTGTTGACGATGACCGCCTGGCCGCGTGCGCTGGCGGCACGGCGCAGGTAAGGCAGCGCGGCACGGCTGGTCCTGACGATGCCGAGCACGTTGACGTCGAGCACGCGCCGCCATTCGTCGTCGTCGTTGTCCTCGACGGTACCGGTCGCGCCTATGCCGGCGTTATTGACGAGAATGTCGATGCCGCCGAGTACCCCGGCCGCGGCGCTGACGGCCTCTCGCACGGCGCTGTCGTCCGTCACGTCGGCGACGACCGCGTACGGTTCCCCGGGACCGGCAGGGCCGGGGCCGCCGCGCAGCGATCGGTCCAGTGCGGCGACCCGCGCGCCGCGAGCGGCGAGCAGGCGCGCGGTGGCCAGGCCGATGCCCGATGCGCCGCCGGTCACGAGCGCGGCGAGCCCGGCGAATTCAGCGGGCTGGGACGCGGCGCCTGGCGGCATGGTCACGCGCGGCCGCATTGCGGGCACAGGCCGAACAGCTCCACCGTGTGGTCGAGGTCGACGAAGCCCGCTTCGGCCGCCACCCGCTCGGCCCACCGCTCCACCGCGTGCCCCTCCACCTCGACGCTTCGCCCGCAGGCGCGGCAGGTCAGGTGATGGTGGTGAGCGCGGGTCTCGCACTGCCTGTACAGGGTCTCGCCGCCGGCATCGCGGATGGCGTCGACCCGGCCGTCCTCGCTGAGCACCTGCAGATGCCGGTAGACCGTGGTGAGGCCGATGCTCTCACCCTGGCGGCGGAGCTCGGCATGGATCTGCTGCGCGCTGCAGAATCCGGGCAGGCTGTCGAGCGCCGTAGCCAATGCCTCGGCCTGCCGGGTACCGCGAACCCGCGTGCCCCGGCCCAGCGGCGGCTTGGCCGATTGTGACATCGTCACACGGGTACCGTAGCAGTCTCCCGCTCATGCTCCGTGATTCGTCGCAGCCGGATTCTGAACCAGGCCGTTGCCCCGCGGACTGGCGCTCCGGTACCAGTTACGCTCTACGATGGACCCTGACAGCCCGGCTGCGGGGAAACGGTACGTGGTCGGCTATCTCCACCTGATCAGCAGGCCGGACGGCGTGGCCTGGCACCGTCCCGGGCGCGAAGTGACAATCTGGCAAGGGCAGGCATGGGCAAGGCGAGCAGGCTCAAGCAGGACACCACCCGTCAGCAGAAGATCGCTGCTCAGCGCGCGGCGGCGCGGCGCGCGGAGGTCCGCAACAGGGTGCTCATCGCGTCGATCAGCGTCGTCGTGGTAGTTGCCATCGTGGTGACCTTCGTGCTGGTGAAGGTGAACTCGAAGTCGTCGACCGCGAACGGCTCGACGCTCACGGGGGCAGCCCTCACCAGCCTGGTCAGCGACGTCACCACGGTCCCCCCGAGCACGCTGAACGCGGTCGGGAAGGGGACGGCGTTCGCCCACATCATGATCTCCATCCCCGGCTCCACGCTGACCAGCAGCGGCAAGCCCGAGGTGCTCTACATGGGCGCCGAGTACTGCCCGTACTGCGCTACCGAGCGGTGGGCTATGGCCGTGGCGCTGAGCAGGTTCGGCACGTTCTCGGGCGTGGGCGCCATCCACTCGTCCAGCAGCGACCAGCCGGCGAGCATCCCCACCCTGACGTTCTACAAGTCCAGCTACACGAGCAGCTACCTCGTCTTCACCCCGGTCGAGATGCAGGACGTCAGCAAGGCGGCGCTGCAGGCGCCCACCGCCCAGCAGCAGCAGCTGCTGAACAAGTACGACGCGGCGCCGTACACGCAGTCGGCCGGTTCGATACCGTTCATCGACTTCGGCAACAAGTACATGATCAGCGGGGCCAGCTACGACTACACGGTCTTGCAGGGCAAGACCTGGAGCCAGGTCGCCGCCGCGCTGAAGGTCCCGTCGAGCGCGATCGCCAAGGGAGCCGTCGGCACCGCCAACGTGCTCAGCGCGGCGATCTGCTCGCTCACCGGCAACCAGCCAGCCAGCGTCTGTACCTCCGCGGCGGTCACTGCCGCGAAGGGACAGCTCTGATGGCTGGCCAGAAGCAGGCCCGTGCCAGCGACAGGTCCAGCCGGGGCGGCGGCAGCCAGGGCGCCGCTGCGGCAGCCAAGCGGGGTAGCGCGCCGAAAGGCGGCGGCGCGGTCCGGGGCGGAGCCGCCGCCGGCCGTGGTGGCAGGCCGGGCGGCCAGGGGGCGCGAGCGCGGCCCGGCGATGCCAGGAGAGGTCGCGGCGCGGTCCGGGACCGGCAGATCACGCCCGGCGGCGATGCCGTCGGCGGAACTTCCGCCCTCAGCCAGCCGGTCCCGCCGGGCTGGCTCCGGCTCGCCACGCTGATCCTCGCGGTCTGCGGCCTCGGGGTGTCCATCTACCTCACGGTCGCGCACTACACGGATGCCGTCCTGGCCGGCTGCTCGGAACACGGAGGGGCGATCAACTGCGGGGCGGTGACCACGAGCCCGCAGTCGAAGGTCTTCGGCATTCCGGTGGCGGTGCTCGGGCTGGCTTTCTATATCTTCATGGTCGCGATCATGAGCCCGATAGCATGGCGGTCATCCAGGCGCGAGATCAGGCTGGCCCGTCTGCTCGGAGTCGTCACCGGCATCGGGTTCGTGCTCTACCTCATCTACGCGGAGATATTCGACATAGGCGCCATCTGCCTGTATTGCACTAGCGTCCATGTCATCACGTTCGTGCTCTTCGTGCTGATCGCGCTGAGCGAGGCCGTCTGGGGCGGAACACAGGACGCACGCCGCCGGTAGGTGCCACCAACGGGAAGCCGGGGCCTGACATGCCGGGTCTCGACCCGTCCGCCGGCCCGGCGGACATGGTCACGGCGCTGGGTCACGGTCATCGTCGTGGCGATCTACCTGGGGCTGTCCCTCGTTCCGTACTGGCACTTCTGGCTGGCGGGCGGCACGCGATTCGCGGGAAAGGGCGGGGATCCGGCGGCGAGCGCGTGGTTCCTCGAGTGGGTGCCCTATGCCATCCGGCACGGGCACAACCCGTTTATTACCAACTGGGCGAACTACCCGTTCGGGATCAACGGCTTTTCCAATACCAGCATGGCCCTGCTCGGCGTGCTCGCCATACCGGTAACACTGATTTCCGGCGCCTGCACCGCCGTCACTCTGCTCTTCACGCTGGCGTTCCCGCTATCGGCGCTTGCCGCGTATACTCTTATACGGAGGTGGACCCGATGGCGCCCGGCGGCCTTCGCGGGCGGCCTCCTCTACGGGTTCTCGCCATATATGGCCGGCCAGGGCGGAGGCCACCTGAACCTCGTTTTCGTGCCGCTCCCGCCGATCATCTTCCTCGTCCTCTATGAGATAGCGGCGCGTCGGCACGGCAATGCATGGCTATGGGGTAGCCTGCTGGGCCTCCTGTGCGTCGCGCAATTCTTCATTTCCAGCGAGATCCTCGCCTCCACCGTGGTGATCGGGGCCATCGGCCTCATCGGCGCCGCCGCCCTCTCACCGCACGCGGCCCGGATGCGCTCCCGGTTCGTGGCGCGCGCCGCGGCCAGTGCCGCGGTGCTGGCTGGCGCGCTGCTTGCCTACCCGGTGTGGCTGATGGTCAGGGGTCCCGCACGCATTACCGGCCCGGCTCAGCTGACGCAGCTCTACCGGGCGGATCTCCTTGCCCCGGTCATCCCTGACTCGTCGCTTTATTTCACCACCCGGTCACTGTCGCGGGTGGCGGACGGGTTCTCAGGGAACCCGAGCGATAACGGTTCCTATCTCGGTATTCCGCTGCTGGCCCTCGTCCTGATCGGCGCTATCGTCCTGTGGCGGCAGCCAATGACACGGCCAATTATACGAGTAGTGTCTGTGTCAGCCGTAGCAGCATCAATTCTTTCACTCGGATCCCGGCTCGTGGTGCACGGGCATGTGCTCGGCTCGCTCCCGCTTCCGGGGTCAGTCTTCAGCCGGCTACCGCTTCTTGACAATACGATCGCAGCGCGCTATTCACTCTACGTGGTACTCGGCGCGGCGGTAGTCCTCGCGCTTGTCCTGGACCAGATTCACGCCCGCCTCGCCCGAGGCAGGGGGTGGCGGCCATTCCCGGCCGCTGGTGCCTGCGCCATCCTTACCGGGCTCGTGCTTGCCCCGCTCATCCCGGCCTGGCCCTATGCCGCTTCCGTGACTCAGGTTCCCGCCTACTTCACCGCTCGCGGGGTCGATGCCATTCCGGCCGGGAGCGTCGCCGTGCTCTATCCGTTCCCGTGTTCAGGGAACGCCGTCCCGATGCTCTGGCAGGTGGCAGCCGGGATGCGGTTCAAGACGCCAGGCGGGCGGTTCATCGTCCCCACGCCCGGAGCCGCCGGGCCGCCGCCCGCTGACCGTCAGACCCTTACCGGGACCGTTCTTGTCGCGCTAGAAGACGGGAGTCCGCCGCCGCTGACCCCCGCGCTGCACGCCGCGCTGACCGCGGAGCTTCGCTCGTGGCACGTCCGCAGCGTGCTCATGCAGTCAGCCGCGCCATCCGCGCGGCTGGCCGGGCACTTCTTCGAGTGGCTGCTCGGCCGTCCGCCCGATGCGCGTTCCGGCGGAATCGAGGCCTGGTACGGGTCACCTCGCTGAGCGGCCTGCCAGGTGCAGGACGAGGTATCCGTCCCGGACGAGGACAGGCTGGTAACCGTCGTGCTCGAGCGCGCCCACCTGCTGGAGCTGCGCGGCCAGGCTCGGGAACGGGAACGTGAGGCGACGCGTGTCCGCGATCACCCACGGTGCTCCCGGCTGCCAGGCTCCCGGCTGGCCTGGCCCCCACAACAGCACGGTGTCGCGGCTGGATAGCTGGGGCCCGAGATACTGCGGGGCCCGCACCCGGACGCCGCTCGGAACGGCAGCGTCGGCTGCCGCCGCGGCCCTGGTCTGGCTGGTCTGGGCGAAGAAGCCAGGGTGCAGCATGTCCCCGAGCGAGAACCGGGGCACGCTGGCGAACGCGGCGGCGCAGAGCAGCGCGGCGAGGCCGGCGAACGAGACGACGGCGATCCCGGGCCTCCGGCCGCCGCCGGCACGGGCCGCCCACCGGCTCAGCCGGGCCGCACCGTCAACCGCACCGCAGATAAGCACCGCCACGATCAGGGAGTTGTACTGGAAGTGCACGCCCCACCAGCTGCTGTGCTCCGCGAGCATCCGCTCCGCCAGCAGCGGGACCGCGGCCAGCGAGATGGGTGAGAGCAGCGGGAGGAACAGCAGCGCGCCGGCCAGCCACACCATCGTGTCCAGTTTCGCCCCCGGGGAGATGAGCAGGTGCGCGGTGCTGGCCGGGTGCACGATCACGTGCCATGCCGCCTGCGGGATGTCGCGGCCGAGATCCCAGTACGCCCAGTAATAGGCAGCGCTGCCGCCGAAAGCCGGGCGCAGCACCGCGGTGGCAATCCAGGTGGCGGCCAGCCCTGCCGCCACCAGGCAGGTACCGAGCAGCCGCTGGCGGTCTACCCTCGGGCGGCTCGCGAGCAGCCAGATGCCGAGCCCGGCGACAAGCAGCCCCATGTCTTCCTTGACGAAGAGGAGCGCGCCGGCCGCGAGCAGCGCGGTGCGCGGCCGGCCCGCGCAGAGGCGCTCGAAGAACACGGCGGTGAGCACCGGGACGAACGCGACCTCGTGGAATCCGGCCGCGGTGCCCTCGGCGATCGGCCAGCTCAGCGCGTACGCGACGGCGACGCAGTAGGCGGCCACGGTGCCGGTGCCGCCGCCCTCGCTCCCGGCGGCCCTGCGAGTGAACGCCCATAGGGGCGGGATGGCCAGGGCGAACGCCACGGCCTGGGTGACGAGCAGGGTCTGCGGGGCGTCGTGGATCCAGTACAGCGGTACCAGCGCGGCCAGGACGGGAGACCAGTGGTCGCCGAGCACGGAGAAGTGCGTGCCGAAGCCGTCCTGCACGCCCTTGGCAATCGATATCCCCGGGCTGAGGTGCGCGTAGGATCGCACGGCCTGATCGAAGATCACCAGGTCGTAGGTCCCGATGCGGAAGGTGGCGTACTGGGTCAGCGAGTACACGGAGTAGAGGGCCGCCGCCGCCGCGGTCAGCGCGGCGACCCCGATGTGATGGGCGGTGACACGGTGCCGCATGCGGGCTCGCCCGCCGGTACCCGGCAGGACAGCGGATGATCCGCTATGCCTGTCGGCCGGCCGGCCCCTGACCGTACTCATCGCGCTTAGCGCGAACCCCGCCTGCCGTGTCCGGCTTCGTTGATGCGGGCAAGGAAAGCGTTGTACGCGGCGAGGTGCTCGTCATCGTCGTCCACCCGGCCCCGGCCATCCCGTGATGTCCCGGCGGCGGCGCCGGGAGCGCGCCCCGCTGCCCCCGTCCCGGTCAGGCTGGCCCCGGTCAGGCTCGCCAGGCTGGCCTTGCGGGCTGATTCGAGCCAGCCGCGGCCGCCGGCCACATCGCGCTCGTCCCTGCTCCAGGCCAGGAATGTCAGCATGATGAGCGCGAGCATGATCGCGGCTCCGCCGATCCACATCACCGCGCCGCCCGCGTGCATGTCGTCCACCGCGCTCGGCCCCCATGACCGGCGCATCCTCATGGCGGCGGACATCCCGCCGCTCGCATAGCCGAGCACGAGCCCGGTGAACGTGTCCACCGGCATGACGAGGAAGAGCGCGAGTATCCGCATCGGGTGCGAAATGCGCCAGCGGATCGGCTCGCGCCCGATCAGCGGCAGGAAAAGGAGGCACCCCGCGGCCAGGTAAAGCGCGTGCTCGCCGTCGCCTGCCGCCGCGCTGGACATCATCACATTCATCAGGCCGGTCAGGTGCGTCCCGACGATCGTCGCCGCGTAGGCGGCGATGCCCACGGGGGGCCAGGTCAGCCACGTGACCAGGCGCGAGCGGAGCACCCGCTTAGCCCACGTGTGCAGCGGATTGCGGCTGGCATGCAGCAGCAATGTCATCGGCTGGCTCGCCACGAGCATCGCGGGTGCCACCATGATCAGCAGCAGGTGCTGGATCATGTGATCCCAGAACAGCACGTCGTCGTAGGCGCCGACCCCGCTCTCGGTAGCCAGCACCACGACCAGCAGGCCGCCGAGAAACAGGAGCGTCCGCCACCAGGGCCACGGCCGGGCCGGATGACGGCGCGAGACCCGCCAGTCGCCCCACAGGTACAGCACGCCGGCCAGCACGGCCGCGGCGGTGATGACCGGATGAAGTTCCCAGCGGGCGAGCGCCTCACTCCAGCCGAACGGCGGCAGTGTGCCCATGCCGGCCATGCCGCCCATCTGTTGATCACCACCATCCTCGCCGGGCATCGCCGCTAGCCTGGCGCGTGCGCGCAAACCTGCGGATACTGCTGACCACAGGCGAGACTACCCGCATGCCAGCCGACGGCCGCAGACGTACGGCCGGCCAGCATCCGGGTACGTTCCCGTCACCGTATTTACTACGCCATGTAGCGTAGTCCGGTCGAGTCGGCCGAGAAAAATATCAGCCGAGAAACATCAGCCGGGAGAGACAGAGGACGCCATGCCCGGGATGAACTCCGGACTGAATACCAACGATCCCACGATCGTCGCCGCGTTCAAGGCCGCGCTGATCCACCAGTGGGTGATCGCGGCGGCGATCTTCGCGGTTCTGTGGATTGCCTGGCTGATGCTTCGCGCCCGCCTGACCACCGCCGGAGACGGCCGCACCGCGGCGACGCCGGGGCCGGCCGAGCCCGCCGCGCGCAAGCTGCTCAGGATCGCGTTCGGCATCATCTGGATCTTTGACGGTATCCTTCAGGCGCAGCCTGGGATGGCGGTGGGCATGCCGTCGCAGGTCATCCAGCCCACCGCGTCGAACTCACCGCTCTGGGTGCAGCACCTGGTGAACTGGGCGGGCACCATCTGGTCGTTTCACCCGATCCAGGCGGGCGCGGCGGCGGTGTGGATCCAGGTTGGGATCGGCATGTGGATGCTGGTGGCCGTCAGCGGTCCGTTGTCCCGGCTCGCCGGGCTGGCCGGCGTGGGCTGGGGCCTGGTCGTCTGGGTATTCGGTGAGTCCTTCGGCGGCGTTTTCGCCCCCGGCCTGACCTGGCTGTTCGGCGCGCCCGGCGCGGTGCTTTTCTATTGCGTAGCGGGTGCCTTGCTCGCGCTTCCCGGGCGCCACTGGTCCACGCAGCGGCTCGGCAGGCTGATCCTGGCGGGGATGGGCCTTTTCTTCGTCGGCATGGCGGTGCTCCAGGCGTGGCCGGGACGGGGGTTCTGGCAGGGAACCGCCCAGGGCCAGCCGGCCACTCTCACCGGCATGATCCAGACCATGTCCCAGACGTCGCAGCCGCACGTCCTGTCGGCCGTGGTCTGCGACTTCGGGTCCTTCGTCGCCGCGCACGGTTCCGCGGTGAACCTGTTCACCGTGATCGCCCTTGCCATGATCGGCAGTGCATTCGCGGCCGGGGCCTTCCTGGCGCCGCGGTCGCGGATTGTCCGCGCCGCGGTCATCGCCGGGGCCGTCCTCTGCCTCGCAGACTGGGTGCTCATCGAGGATTTCGGCTTCCTCGGCGGCCTCGGGACGGATCCGAACAGCATGATCCCGATGGCATTGCTCTTCGTCGCCGGCTATGTCGCTCTCGTCCGCGTCCCCGTGCTAGCGGGAGCGCCCGCGATGACGCGCCAGCCGGATGCACACCCGGCCGCACAGCCGGCCGCGGGGGAGGAATCCGCCCCGCTCGACGGCCCGGCCCCCGGCTGGGGGGACCGCTTGCGGCCTGCCGCCCTTCGCGGGTCGCTGGCAGCCGCGAGCGCCAGGTCCGTGGCGGCCATCGGCGCCGTCGGCGTGATCGTCCTCGGCGTGGCCCCGATGGCCGTCGCCTCCGCCAGCCCGAACGCCGATCCGATCATCGCGCAGGCCATCTCAGGCTCGAGTGCCCCCGTCGACTATCCGGCACCCGACTTCCAGTTCACCGACGAGCATGGCGCCCCGGTCAGCCTCGCCAGCCTGCGCGGCAAGGTGGTGCTGCTCACCTTCCTGGATCCGGTGTGCACCACCGACTGCACGCTGATGGGACAGGAGTTCCGCCAGGCGGCCGCGCTGCTCGGCGCGGACACCCGGCGCGTCGAGCTGATCGCGGTCGTCGACAACCCGCTCTACCGGACAGCGGCGTTCACCCGGGCGTTCGACCGCCAGGAGGGACTGGACAAGGTGCCGGACTGGCGGTACCTGACCGGTCCGCTGGCCCAGCTCTGGCAGGCGTGGCGGGCCTACGGGGTCACCGTGACGACCCTGCCGGGCGGCGCGATGGTCGCGCACACCGATGTCGCCTACGTCATCGACCGGGCCGGTCATCTGCGCAGGGAAATAGACTTCAACCCCGGACCGGGCACGACGAGCACGCAGTCGTCGTTCGCGGTGCTGCTCACGCAATCCGCTGAGCAGATGCTGGGCGCGTCATGACAAGGTCACGGCATCCGGCAGCGGCCGGCCTTGCCGCCGGCCTCGCCGCCGTCGGCTTGCTCGGCGCGGGCTGCGGCGCGCCGTCGGCGCACCCGGCTCCCGCCACGACCGTGCCGTCCGTTCCGTCACCCGTGGCCACCTCGGTCCTCACAAGCGGTGGCACCTGGGCCGTGGCGGGGATGGGCGGCTCTGCCGCCGTTCACGATAATTTCTGGCAGCTCTTCGTGCGCCCGACGGGGGACACGACGTGGACGCTGGCCACGCCGCCCGGGGTGGCGGACAACGGCGGCCTCGTCGTGGTCGGCCTCGGCGGGAGGTCGCTCGCCGCCGGGTTCCGCCCGAGCCAGGGACTCACGTTCTCCCCGCTCGCGACGACGAGCGACGAAGGTCACACCTGGTCATCAGGGAGCCTGCTCGATGCCGGTATCGCCGCCGTCCCCGACGCGCTGGCCGCGGCGCCCGGCAGCGGCCGCATGCTAGCGCTGCTGACCAGCGGCGACGTCCAGCAAGCCGCGAGCGGCACGGCCGCCTGGTCGAGACTGACCAGCCAGCGTTCCGTTGCCGCGTCCCCGGCGGGCCTGCGGTGCGCCCTCGCGGGCCTCACGGCGGTGTCGTTTACCCCCCGGGGAGCGCCGCTGCTGGCCGGCACATGCGGCCACCGGGGCGTCGCCGGCATTTTTGCCGCCACCGCCACCGCCACCGGCGGCGCGGCATGGCAGGCGGCCGGACCCGCGCTTCCCGCGTCGCTCGCGGGCCAGCCCGTTGAGGTGCTCCGGCTGATGACCACCCCGTCGGGCAGCGCGGCGCTGCTGGTGGCGGGCACGGGTTCCGGCGCGAGCCTGATCGCCGCGTGGACAGGTGACCCGTCGGCCGTCCCCGCGCACTGGACGGTATCGCCCCCGCTCGGGCTGGACGCGGCGCAGGTGCTCTCGTCCGGCTTCGGGCCGGACGGCGTCATCGGCGTGATCCTCTCCGACGGCAGGGCGTTCGCGGTCGGCGCCTCGGCCGCCGACTGGCGCACGCTGCCCGCGCTGCCGCGGGGAACCGCGACGCTCGCGCCGGAAGCCGGGGGAGAATTCGACGCGCTGGCGGTCAGCGGCTCGAAGCTAACGGTCTGGCGGCTCGCCTCCGTGTCCGCCGCGTGGACCAGGACACAGGTGATCAGCGTGCCGGTCCAGTACGGCACGTCGGGCTGATCCCGATGAGCTACCTCGTCCGCGACTGGTCGTACGATCCGTTCCTCATCGGCGTGATTGTCCTCATCGGATGGCACGAGACCGGGCTCTGGCGGCTGGGCCGCCGGTCCCGCCAGGAACGCACCCGGCAGCGGCGGCTGCGCTCGGCGGCTTTCTACGGCGGGCTCGCGGTGCTGCTTATCGCGGTCGAGTCCCCGATCGACTACTGGGCGGACGACTATTTCTTCGTGCACATGATCCAGCACCTGCTGCTCATGTTCGCGGCCCCGTCGCTCATCGTCGCCGGAGCCCCGTGGCAGCCGCTGCTCGACGCCTTGCCAGGCCGGCTGGGACGGGGCGTCACCAGGTTCGTCCTGGCCGGCGGCTGGTCACGCCCGCTGCGGCCGGCCGGCCGGGCGCTGCTGAGCCCGTGGGCCGCCATCGCCTTCTTCAACGTCGTGATGATCGCCTGGCACGTCCCCGCGCTTTTCAATCTGGCCGCGGACAATCAGGACGTGCACATCTGGCTGATGCACGGCAGTTTCTTCATCGCCGGGGTGCTGTTCTGGCTCCAGTTCATCCCGTCCCCGCCGCTGCGCCGCCCGTTGTCGCCGGCAGGCCGGGTGCCGGCCCTGGTCGTGACCAACGTGATCATGTGGTTCCTCGCGATGTCGCTCAGCATTTTCTCGCAGGCATCCTGGTACAGCGGCTATGACCACATTCCGGGGGTGACGCTGCCGCCGTTCGCTGACCAGCAGATAGGTGCCGCGATCCTGTGGGTCTGCGGCGATCTGTGGTGTTTCCCCGCTCTGGCTCTGGTCATCCGCCGGATGGCGGCCGAGGAAGGCGGCGTCGGCGCGGCCCTCGACAGGTTCCTCGGCCGTGGCTCGACGCGCTTCCGCTGGGGGGCAAGGGGCCAGGATGCCCCGCCCGAGGCCAGGATATAGGGCATGGCTAACCGGCTGAAAGACGCGACGAGTCCCTACCTGCTCCAGCACGCCGACAACCCGGTGGACTGGTGGCCGTGGTCCGCGGAGGCGTTCGCCGAGGCCCGGCGGCGCGACGTTCCCGTGCTGCTTTCCGTCGGCTACTCCGCCTGCCACTGGTGCCATGTGATGGCGCATGAGTCGTTCGAGGATCCGGGCACCGCGGCGCTGCTCAACGAGCACCTGGTACCGATCAAGGTGGACCGGGAGGAGCGGCCCGACGTAGATGCCGTCTACATGACGGCCACCCAGGCCATGACAGGGCAGGGCGGCTGGCCCATGACGGTGTTCATGACACCCGGCCGCGAGCCGTTCTACTGCGGCACGTACTTCCCGCGCGAGCACTTCAGCCGCCTCATCGTCGCGGTGTCCGCCGCGTGGCGCGACGAACGCGGCAGCGTGACAGACCAGGCGAAGCGGATCTCCCAGACCTTGGCCGAACGCGCCTCCGCGGGTGGGTGGAGCACTGGGTCGACGGAGAGTATTGCCGGGGAGGAGCTGGACGGCGTCCTCGCGGCGGCTGTCCGGGCGCTGGAGGGCGACTACGACTCCTCCCGCGGCGGGTTCGGCGGCGCGCCGAAATTCCCCCCGTCCATGGTGCTCGAGTTCCTGCTGCGGCGCCGCGAGCGCACCGGCGGCGCGGCTGCCCTACGGATGGCGGACGGCACGCTGGAGGCGATGGCCCGCGGCGGCATGTACGACCAGCTCGGCGGGGGGTTTGCCCGGTACTCGGTGGACGCGGCCTGGGTGGTACCGCACTTCGAGAAGATGCTCTACGACAACGCGCTGCTGGCCAGGGTCTACGCGCATTCCTGGCGCCGGGGCGGCTCCGCGCTCGCGCGCCGCGTCGCGGCGGAGACCTGCGACTGGATGGTCCGTGAGCTGCGCACGCCGGAGGGCGGCCTCGCCGCCGCGCTCGACGCGGACAGCGAGGGCGAGGAGGGGAAGTTCTACAGCTGGACACCCGGCCAGCTCACCGCCGTGCTCGGCCGGACGGACGGAGAGTACGCGGCCGAGACGTTCGGGGTGACCGGGCGGGGAACGTTCGAGCATGGCCTGTCGGTACTCCAGCTACGCGCCGAGCCCGGGGACGCCGGGCGGTTCGCCGGGGTGCGCCACACGCTGTTCGCGGCGCGGGACAAGAGGATCCGCCCGGCCAGGGATGACAAGGTGGTCGCGGCGTGGAACGGGCTCGCGATAGCCGCCATGGCCGAGACCGGGCTGCTGCTTGACCGCCCTGACCTGGTCAGGGCCGCACGCGACGCCGCTGAGCTGCTTGCCAGCGTTCACCTGCGTGACGGGCGCCTGCTGCGGACATCGAGGGACGGCAGCGTGGGCGCGAGCGCGGGCGTGCTCGAGGACTACGCCGCTGTGGCCGAGGGGTTTCTCGCGCTCTCCGGGGTGACAGGTGAGGCTCGCTGGGCACAGCTCGCCGGGCAGCTGCTCGATACAGCGGCTGAAAGGTTCGCCGACGGGGCCGGCGGCTTCTACGATACGGCGGATGATGGCGAGACCCTGCTGTACCGGCCTGCCGACCCGGCGGACAACGCCACTCCGTCAGGCACGTTCGCGGTGGCCGGGGCGCTGCTCAGCTACGCGGCGCTGACCGGGTCGCCGCGGCATCGCGAGGCCGCGGCGGCAGCACTCGGCGTGCTGCCGGCGATCGCGTCCAGGTATCCACGGGCCGCGGGCTGGGGCATGGCTGTCGCCGAGGCGCTGCTCGCGGGGCCGTCCGAGATCGCGATCGTCGGGCCGCCGGAAGACCCGCGGACCCGTGAGCTGCACAAGACGGCGCTGCTTTCGGCTCCGCCAGGGGCGGTGATCGCCCTGGGCGACGGTGGCGAAACGTCCATCCCCCTGCTCGCGGAGCGCGGCCTCCTGGACGGTGCCCCCGCCGCCTACGTATGCAGGAACTTCACCTGCCAGGTCCCCGTGACCACCCCTGAGCAGTTGCGGCAGGTTCTCTCCGCCACCAGCACGGCGTAGTGAATCCGGGGATCGACGACCCCAGAGGGTCCACGATCCCCGGATCGACACCGTCCAGGAAAAGAGCAGCCCAGGCACACACGCGGACGCAAAGGCGTCGATCCGGGGATCGACGACCCCAGTGGGGTCCACGATCCCCGGATCGACACCGTCCGGGGGCTCCCTCGTGCGTGGGAGGGACCCTAGTTTCTGGGCCGGGCTCTGGACAGGGGGGCGGTTCTTCGGGCATCTTGGGGCGTTGGGAGCGAATACGCCGCAGCCGAGAGGAGTGCTTGTGCGCAACGGGGCGCGGGGTGCCCGACTGCTGCTGCCGGTCCTCGCCAGCGCGGCTGTCCTGCTGATGACGGCATCGGACGGCGCGACATCGGTGACGGGCTGGTTCGCGTACGCTCCGCTGGCCGCGCACGCTGCGGGACGAGTCCCCGCGGCAGGCACTCCCACGTCCTCGCGGGGGGGTCTGGGGGGGTCGTCCCCCCTGGGCGGCACTGCTGCCCCCGGCCCCGGGCAGGCTGCCGCCTCGCCAGTGCCCGCACTCGGCGAAGCCCGTTCGGCCCCATTTTCTGTACCCGTAGCCCGGCTCGATTCCTCGGATGTGGCGACGGTCGCTCCGCTCGGTAGCCTGCGTGAAGCCGACGTGCTCATCGTCGCACCGTCTTCGCTGCCGCAGGGGTCGGTGGCGGCGCTGCGGCGGCTGTCAGGGGTGGTGGCGGCCGAATCGCTCGACGCGGCCAGGATCCGGGTGGACGGGCAGTTCGCCGCCATGATCGGTGTAGACCCCTCCACGTTCCGCGCCTTCGCCGCGCAGCCAACCGCGAGATCGGACCGGCTCTGGCAAAGCGTGGCGAGCGGGGCGATCGCGGTCTCGTACACGATGGGGCGTCTAGACGGGCTGCCCCTCGGCCGCCCTGTCCAGGTGGCGGGGGTGCGGGTAGAGAACCTGCGGGTCGGCGGGTTCGGCACGGTGGGTGTCGGCGGCGTTGACGCGGTCGTCTCCCATGCCGTCGCGCGGTCGCTCGGCCTGCCGGCCGGGAACGCGATCGTGGTCAGCGCACCGCACGCCAGCCTCGCACCGCTCCTCGCCAAGATCAGGGATATAGTCCCGCATGGTGCGGCGGTCGAGCCGCTAGTGAGCCAGGTGACCGCCCGCGCGGGCGTGGCCGGGTCGGCTGGCGGCACCGCGGGCACCGCCGCGGTATCCACCCAGACCACCGCGATGCTCACGGCAGCCCTCAGCAGGCGGGGCCTGCCGTATGTCTGGGGCGGCGCGGGGCCGAGCGTCTTCGACTGCTCCGGGCTTGTGCAGTGGTCGTTCGCGCAGGCGGGGATCACGATGCCGCGGGTGGCGGCCGACCAGGCGCGGACGGGGCCCGCCGTACCGCTGCGCCAGGCCGAGCCCGGCGACCTGCTTTTTTACCACACAGACCCGACAGCGCCTGGATATATCTCGCATGTCGCCATCTACCTTGGCAATGGCTTGATGATCCAGGCGCCGGAGCCCGGGATGAATGTCGAGGTCGTGCCCGTGGCGCTCGGCTCCGAGTTCGCCGGCGCCGTCCGCGTATACCCGCGCATCGCCGCCGCCGTCGCAGGAGCCATCGCCGGTTAGGCCGCAGGCGTCTCCGCAAAGCCAGTGATCTCTCCACAGTGATCCTCGCGTCGGGCGGCGGGTGATCTCAACGGTTGGTGGTGGCCTGAGCTGCCGGCCCTTGCGCGGCCCTCTCGCATGTGTAATCTTTATTACATGAGTACAGAGAAGGAGCGCGCGGACGCGACAGCTGGCACGGACGCTGCCACAGGCGAGGACGCACCCCAGGGCGCGCCGGGCCAGGCAGGCGAGGACGCGACGCAGGGTGCCACCCCGGATCAGCGGCTACGCGGCTGGTTCACGGGCCGGCTGCCGGGCGGCTGGTTCGCCGGGCCGCCAGAGATCCTCGTTGACAGGGAAGAGATCACGGTGATTGGAACTCTCCCCGATCCCGAGGTCGCGGCGAGCGCGCCGGAGGCGGCGAGGGCCGAGGCGGCCGACGGCCGGATCCGCAGGTTCCGCGAGGAGACCAGGGAGCGGCGGATCGAGATCGCCCTGGAGGCCGAGCAGAGGTTCCGGCGCAAGGTCTCGTGGGGCGTCGCCTGCGCCGACCGGAAAGAGATGTTCACCACACTGTCGGTGCCCGTTATGACGAGGCTGCGGCAGGCCGAGCGCCGCGTGCTCGACACGCTCGTGGACGCCGGAGTGGCGCGCAGCCGCAGCGACGCGCTTGCCTGGTGCGTCCGGCTGGTCGGTGAGCACGCCGACTCGTGGCTCGCGGATCTCCGTGAGGCGCTGCGCAGGGTAGAGCAGGTACGAGCGGAAGGCCCGCGAACGTAGTCCTCCCCGCGGCACGGTAATTTCCCGTGCCGCGGCATCCCGGCCTTTCCGGATTCCGCGGCTAAGGTTTATACCAAAGGTCTATACCAAAACGGTGCATTACCCCGCCCGCGGTCTTACCGCTGGCGCAATCACCACCTCCGTTCCTCCGCCGTCGTGCCTTAGGCTCGGGCACCCTTGGGTAATTAAGTGCCTCGATGTCGGGGTACACTCGCCAAATCCCCGGCCAGCGGACGCTAGGCGCACACCCCTCGTGAGGCGTACGCAGGTGCCGGGAGCGGCGCGTGTACCAGGACGCGCCCGAGCAGGCACAGGCCGTATGCGGCCCGAGGAGGATCGTGCGCGAGGCGCGTCCACGGAGGAGGAGCGATTGTGGCGTACCAGGTAAAAGCGGCATCGGTGGAGTGGAATCCGAGTGCGGAGCGGCTGCGCGAACTGGCCGAGAAAATGCCGAACAGTCAGGTAACAGAGTTCGGCAACGTGGCCGTGAAGGCACGGGTGGACTCCCGGAGTACGCGATCCACCTATATCGTCGATGACTCGACTAACAGTACTAAGCAGACGATCCCCCGCACGGAGTACGACCGCGTCGCGGCAATGCAGGACGCGTACATCGCGGGCCGGCACATGGTCGTCGTCGACGGCTACATCGGGTCGGATCCGGGGTTCCGCACGAGGGCGCGACTGATCATGGAGGCGGCCAACGCCAACGTGGCAGGGATGCAGAAGCAGCTCTACTACCCCGTGGAGGACGGCTACGATCCCGCTTCCTGGGAACCAGACACCACGGTGGTCTACACGCCGAACCTGGCTGCCCCCGGCTACCCCGACGACCGGCTCATCGCCGTGGACCTGAAGCACACCATCACCCGCGTGCTCAACTCGGACTACTTCGGCGAGTCCAAGAAGGGCGGCCTGCGGATGTGGAACAGCATCGTCTACGACCGCGGCGGCCTGGCCCTGCATGCCGGCTGCAAGGTCATCCCGGTGAACAGGCAGAACAAGACCGTCCTGATCGTGGGGCTGTCAGGCACCGGCAAGACCACGACGACGTTCACCACGCAGCTTGGCAGCAGGCCAGCCCAGGACGACTTCGTAGCGCTGATGCCGGGTGGCCGCGTCTACGCGACGGAGAACGGATGCTTCGCCAAGACATTCGGGCTCGACCCGGCGTATGAGCCTGCCATCTACCACGCCACCACCAAGCCGGACGCCTACCTGGAGAACGTGTCTGTCGACGCGAGCGGCAAGGTCGACTTCTTCGACACGTCCTATACCAAGAACGGCCGCACCACCTGGCCCTTCTCCTACGTTGACCCCTGGCCGGCGGACCAGCTCGAGCCGGCCGAGTTCCTGCTCATCCTGAACAGGAACGAGAACATCGTCCCCGGCGTCGCGCGGCTCGACCGGGTACAGGCGGCCGCCTACTTCATGCTCGGCGAGACGACAGGAACCTCCGCGGGCGGCAAGGACGAGGACGGGAAGTTCCTCAGGGTGCCAGGCACCAACCCGTTCTTCGCTCGCGACATGGCCGATATGGGCAACCGGATGCTCGAGCTGCTCGACAGCCAGGAACTCGAGACGTTCGTTCTCAACACCGGGCGCGTAGGCGGCGGCGACGATCATCCTGGCTCGAAGAAGGTCACGATCCCGCAGTCGTCCGCGATCGTGCAGGGCATCGTCGAGGGAACGATCGACTGGACGCAAGATCCCGATTTCCGCTACGAGATCGCCGCGTCCATCCCCGGCATCGACGACACTGAAATCCTGCAACCGCGCCGCCTGTACGAGCGGCAGGGCAGGATAGACGAGTACCGCTCCATGGTCGCCAGGCTCAACCGGGAGCGCAGGGACTACCTTGGCTCCTTCCGCGGTCTCGATGAGGAGATCGTCAAGTCGATCGCCTGATGCGGGCGCGGCCCGCAGGCCAGTGCTGACATCATTGGCACCGCGGGCCGCGTCCGTCACAACGGGCCCGGACTGGTCCAGTGTGCGGATACGGTTTCAGTGGGTCAGCGCGATGCTAACCGGAGGCGGAGGGCGGCAGCGGATGGGACTCCGTGACCTCGTTTACCGGCTCTACGAACGCAGGCTCGAGGCGTCCCTGTCGCCGCAGGCGATCCCGCGGCACGTCGGGGTGATGTGCGACGGCAACAGGCGGTGGGCGCGCTCGGCGGGACTGATCGACGTCAGCGGCGGTCACCAGAAGGGCGCCGACAAGATCTTCGAGCTGCTGCAGTGGTGCCGCCAGGCCGGGGTCGAGGTGGTCACCCTGTGGCTGCTTTCCACCGACAACCTGGCCCGGCCGCGCAGTGAGCTCGAACCGCTGCTCCGCATCATCGAGGACACCGTGCAGGGGCTGGTCGCGCAGCAATGGCACGTGAACCCGATGGGCGCGCCCGACTTGCTTCCCGGCGAGACGGCGCGGGTGCTCAAGGACGCGGCAGAGGCCACCTCGCACTATCCGGGGCTCCTCGTCAACGTCGCGGTCGGATACGGCGGCAGGCGGGAGATCGCGGACGCGGTGCGGTCCATGCTGCAGGAACACGCGACCAGGGGAACGACCATCGAGGAACTCGCGGAGGTCCTCGACGTCGAGCACATCGCCGAGCACCTCTACACGGCCGGCCAGCCCGACCCTGACCTTGTCATCAGGACGTCGGGGGAGCAGCGGCTCGGCGGATTCCTGCTGTGGCAGAGCGCGCACTCCGAATTCTACTTCTGCGACGCATACTGGCCCGCCTTCCGGCGGGTCGACTTCCTCCGCGCCCTCCGCTCGTACGCAGCGCGCCAGCGCAGGTTCGGCAACTAGAGACCAAGCACTTCTAGCCGAACGGGAGCGTGGTGGCGCTGCCGTGAAGGCTGATCCGCGGCGCGGGGCGGATTACCTGCGGGTAGCCGTAATAACGCTCTCGTTCGGCACTTCCAGAGCATGGCCTCATCCGGGTACCTTCAATGGTGGCGGGTGGTGCGTAGCCACCTGCTGGGAGGGCCCCGGAATCCTCGAGCTTGGCGTCCTTGCACGCAGGCGAGATGACAGAAGGGCCGGCGGTCGGTCCTTCGCGGGCCAGCCCCGGTCCCGTCGACACGTCTGTGTCCGAGCGGGGCGCCGTTCGCGGCGCCCAGGGGAGAGCGCGTGGTCAGTCCCTCGAAGCGTCCAGAGCCGCAGCGATCAAGCGGCGGCCGCCGCACCTACGTCCTCGACACCAGCGTCCTGCTCGCCGACCCGTCCGCCATCGGCCGGTTCGACGAGCACCTCGTGGTGGTCCCGGTCGTCGTCGTCACCGAGCTCGAGGCCAAAAGGCATCACCCCGAGCTTGGCTTCTTCGCCAGGCAGGCGCTCAGGTACCTGGACGACCTCCGGATCGAGCACGGCAGGCTCGACACCGAGCTGCCGGTCGGGGACCAGGGCGGCACGGTCAGGGTCGAGCTGAATCACGCTGACCCGCAGGTACTGCCCGCGGGATTCCGGCTAGGTGACAACGACACGCGAATCCTGTCCGTGGCCAGGAGCCTGGCCGTGGACGGCGACGACGTGGTGCTGGTCAGCAAGGACCTCCCGCTGCGAGTGAAGGCCGCCGCCATCGGCCTGGCCGCGCAGGAGTACCGCGGCGGCCTCCCGGCCGACTCCGGCTGGACGGGCATGGCGGAGCTCGCAGTCGGCGGAGCCGAGATCGACGAGCTGTACGAGAAGGGCGCCGTGGAGTGCGAGGCCGCGCGCGAGCTGCCATGCCATACCGGGCTCGTGCTCGCTTCAGGCGGTTGCAGCGCACTCGGCCGGGTCAAGCCGGACAAGTCTGTACAGCTGGTGCGGGGGGATCGCGAGGCGTTCGGCATCCGCGGCAGGAGCGCGGAGCAGCGGGTCGCCCTCGACCTGCTGCTCGATCAGGAAGTGGGGATCGTGTCACTCGGCGGCCGGGCCGGCACCGGCAAGTCGGCGCTGGCCCTCTGCGCGGGCCTCGAAGCCGTTATGGAGCGCCGCCAGCACCGCAAGGTGCTCGTGTTCCGCCCGCTTTACGCGGTGGGCGGTCAGGAGCTCGGCTACCTGCCAGGCTCGGAGGCGGACAAGATGAACCCGTGGGCGCAGGCGGTCTACGACACGCTCTCCGCCGTCACCACGCAGGACGTGATCGAGGAGATCCTGGCCCGCGACGTGCTTGAGGTGCTGCCGCTCACGCACATCAGGGGCCGCTCGCTGCACGACGCGTTCGTGATCGTCGATGAGGCGCAGTCGCTCGAGCGCGGCGTCCTGCTCACGGTGCTCTCCCGCATCGGCTCCGGGTCCAGGGTGATACTCACCCACGACATCGCCCAGCGCGACAACCTGCGGGTCGGCAGGCACGACGGTGTGGTCGCGGTGATCGAGAAGCTCAAGGGCCATCCGCTGTTCGCGCACGTGACGCTGATCCGTTCCGAGCGCTCGCCGATTGCCGCGCTCGTCACGGAGATGCTGGAGGACGCCGCCTTGTAGCGGTACTGGCCGGGGGGCGACGCTTCGCCCCCCGGTGCACAGGTCCGCCGGCGAAACCTTGACGAAGCTCACACCCAATTCCGGGCCGAGTGCAGTACCGTGACCTCCGTCATGAAGCAACTGCCTGACGCCGCGCATCCGGCGTATCCCGCTGATGGCGCCCATGCTGACGCGGCCCGTGCTGACGCGGCCCGCGTCGACGCGGCGGAGAGGCGGCCCGTGGTTACCTTCCCGCCGCTCTCCGTGGTAATGCCGGTGCGGAACGAGGAGCGGCACCTGGAGGATGCGGTCCGTCACGTACTCGCGCAGGATTACCCGGCGCCGATCGAGGTGGTCCTCGCCGTAGGTCCGTCAAGGGACCGCACTCTTGAGATAGCGCAGCGGCTGGCGAGCGGTGATTCCCGCATCATCGTCGTGCCGAACCCGAGCGGGCAGATCCCCTCCGGGGTCAACACGGCCCTGCGGGCATCCCGGCATCCGGTGGTGGCCCGGGTGGACGGGCATGCGCTGCTGCCCGCCGGGTACCTGCGAACCGCCGTGGTGACGCTCGAGGAGACCGGGGCCGACGACGTGGGCGGCGTCATGGCCGCCGAGGGCGTGACCCCGTTCGAACGGGCGGTCGCGTGGGCGATGACGTCGAAGGCCGGGGTTGGCGGGGCGCCGTTTCACACCGGCGGCGGCCAGGGGCCGGCGGACTCCGTCTACCTTGGCGTGTACCGGCGGGCCGCGATCGCGAACGTCGGCGGCTACGACGAGTCGTACCTGCGGGCCGAGGACTGGGAGCTGAACCACCGGATCCGGCTGGCCGGCGGGGTGATCTGGTTCCAGCCCCGGCTGCGGGTGACCTACCGGCCCAGGCCAAGCGCCGCGAGGCTCGGCGCGCAGTACTTCCACTACGGCCGGTGGCGGCGGGTGGTGGCACGCAAGCACGCTGGCACGATCAGCCTGCGGTACCTTGCGCCGCCCGCCACAGTGCTCGCGATCGCGGCGGGGCTCGCGGCAGGGACAGCCGGGCTCGCCGCTGGCGGCGCGTTTGCGTGGGCGCGCTGGCTGACGGCGGGATTCGTAATCCCGGCGACATACCTTGCGGGTATCCTCACCGTCACCGGGTTCGCGGCGCGCGGGCTGGCGCCACGGGTCCGCGTCTGGCTGCCGATGGCGCTGGCCACGATGCACATGTGCTGGGGAGCCGGGTTCCTCACCAGTCCCCGCGGGCTGGGAACGCCCGGCGGCAGGGACAGCTAGCGTCGTGTCCCCGGCCGGCGTGTTATCAGGATCAGTCGGACAATCAGTCCGCCGAGCCGGGAGACTACCGCACATGGCTTTTGATCTGCCCAGCTTGCTCGCCGACCGGCGGGGTCAGGGATATGACCTGCACTCCCGCCATCTCAACCCGCAGCTGTCCCGCATGCTGCACGTGATCGGTTTCGATCAGGTGTATGAGCGGGCAGAAGGCGCGTACCTCTACGACAGCGACGGGAACCGGTATACGGATTTCCTGGCCGGCCTTGGCGTATTCGGTGTGGGACGCAATCACCCGGTGGTGCGCAAGGCGCTGCGGGACGCTCTCGACGCCGACCTGGCCGGCTGGGTGCAGTTCGACGGTTCGCTGCTGCCAGGGCTGCTAGCTGAGAAGCTGCTGGCCAAGGCCCCCGGGCTGGACCGGGTGCACTTCTGCAACAGTGGTACCGAGGCGGTGGAGGCGGCGCTGAAGTTCGCCAGGTACGCGACCGGCCGGCGCCGTATCGTCTACTGCGATCACGCCTTCCACGGGCTCACCACGGGGTCACTGTCGCTGAACGGCTCGGCCGAGTTCCGCCGCGGTTTCGATCCGCTGCTGCCCGACAGCTACATCGCCCTTGGCGACCTTGACGCGCTCGAGCGCGAGCTGCGCAAGGGAGACGTCGCGGCGTTCATCATCGAGCCGATCCAGGGCAAGGGCGTCCACGTGGCGCCGCCGGGATTCCTGGCCGCCGCCCTCGGCCTGCTGCACGCACATGGCGCGCTGCTCATCTGCGATGAGGTACAGACAGGGCTCGGGCGCACGGGTAAGTTCTTCGCCTACCAGCATGAGAATGTCGAGCCGGACATCGTCGTCGTCGCGAAGGCGCTGTCCGGCGGGTTCGTTCCTGTCGGCGGGACGCTGGCGAAGGGGTGGATCTTCGAGAAGGTCTACTCGTCGATGGACCGGGTTAAAGTGCACAGCTCGACATTCGGTTCCGGCACGCTGGCCATGGCCGCGGGCCTGGCGGCACTCGCCGTCATCGAGGACGAGCAGCTGGTCGACAACGCCGAGCGGATGGGCAAGGCGATGCGCGACGCGCTCCAGGAGATGGCCGACCGGTACGAGCTGCTCGCCGAGGTGCGGGGACGCGGGCTGATGATCGGGCTGGAGTTCGGTAAGCCGAAGTCGCTGAAGCTGCGGACGAGCTGGAACATGCTCCAGGCTGCCAGGCGAGGGCTGTTCGCGCAGATGGTGGTCGTGGCGCTGTTCCAGCGGCACCGCGTCCTGACCCAGGTCGCGGCTGATCACACCGAGGTGATCAAGCTCTTGCCGCCGCTGATGATCGGGGAGGCCGAGGTGAAGCTGCTGCGCGAGGCGTTCGCCGACGTGATGGACGACTCGCTGCGGGGCAGCGGCCTGATGTGGGACTTTGGCCGCACCCTGGTAAAGCAGGCCCTGACGAGCTGAGTACCGATCTCGTTAGCGGCTATCAGCCGGGGGTGAGGAAGGATTCGGCTACGCGGAGGTCACCGGGATAGGTGATCTTTATGTTGCGCTCGCTGCCGGGGACCACGCGGACCGGGACGTCCGGCAGGTAGCGCAGCACGACGCCGCAGTCATCCGTGGCGGAGAAGTCCGGATCGGCCATGGCGAGCCGGTGTGCCCTGCGGATTACCGACAGTCTGAACCCCTGGGGCGTCTGGCAGCGGAGCAGGTTCTCCCGGCTCGGCATCCGCGTCATGACGCCGTCGTCGACGACCACGATGGTGTCGGAGGTCGGCACGGCGACGCCGACCGCCCGGTGAGTGCCGAGCGCGGTGACGCAGTCGGCGATGATGCGCTGGTCGAGCAACGGGCGCGCGGCGTCATGGAAAAGCACGTCGCACTCGCGTTCGCCGAGGGCGCCGATCGCCAGCCGGGTCGATTCGGTCCGGGTGGCTCCGCCTTCGATGATCCCGGATACCTTGGGATACCTGATGCCATCGGCTAGGCGCTCGACATGCGTGGCGCGCCCGGCGGTCATCACGAGCAGGATCTCGTCCACCCCCGCCGCGTCCTCGAAGGCGGCGATGCAATGCTCGATGAGCGTCTTGCCCGCGAGGGTGAGGAGCTGCTTCGGGACGTCCGTGCCGAACCGCTGGCCCCACCCGCCGGCCAGCACGACTGCGACCTTCTGCATGAGCCGGACTTTACCCGCATCCGAACTGCTGCTACTCCCCTGCTTATCCGATGGCACACCGGTACGCTGTGCAGCCCTGGGAACGGGATGACAGCCAGTGGGAGGACGGCATGACCGTGGCGCTTGTCCTCGTGACGGCGATGCACAGCGGGCTGTCCGGTCAGCTGGAAGCGCTCGGCGTGCGAAAAGTGGACGTGACCCTGTGCTCCAGCCCGGCGGCCGGGTTCCTCGCCGTCGCTGCCACCGCGCGCGCCGCGAGAGAGCCGGTCCTTGTCTGCTCGGGCGACCTGGCGGCGTCGAGTGACGCGCTGGCCAGGCTGCTGCGCACGGGCAGGACCGCCGCCCTGACCACGCGCCAGCGCGCGCTCCTTGTCGCCACGGATGATCTGCCAGTGCTCGCCGACACCGCTGCCGCGCTCGCCGCTCACGATGACGGCGATGACACCGTGCTGGCGCTGCTCGCCGAGGTGGCGCGCCGCGGTGTTCGGGTGACCGTGTCCGACGTGAGCGAGGACGGGCTCGTCGCGGCGCTCCTAGCGGATCCGCTGGCCCGGCCCCTCGCCAGGTGGGCGGCCCGGTGCGGCGTCACCGCGCCTGCCGTCACCGCGGTCTCGTTCGGTCTCGGGATGATCGCTGCGATCTGGTTCTCGGCGTCGGCCCAGGCTCCCAGGGCCGTCGGCGTGGCCGCGCTGTGCGCCGCGTTCCTGGCCGGCCGGGTGCGCGCCGTGCTGGCCGCGGATGACAGCGCGGGCTTCCCGCCCGCTGACTGGCTGGCGGCGGCGTCTGCCGCGGTGACGGAATACGCCGTCTACGCCAGCCTCGCCGTGGGCGACCCCGTGCCGCGGTCCCGCGTCTGGCCGCTCGCGATCGCGGCGATGACCTTGCTGGCGGTGCGGCAGATGGCCGGGCTCTGCTTCGAGCGAGCGGCGGCGGATCGCGGCGAGGGTTCCCTCGCGGGGGGGCGGAGCGTCGTCTCCCCTGGCCATGCCCCGCCGGGGGGGTATCGGGGGGTCGGCCCCCCTGATCGGCGCTACCCCCCGGAAGGGGCTGTCCCGGGGAGCGCGGTGTCCGTCCAGCCGGGCGGGAGCCACTGGCCTGCCGCGGCGAGGTGGATCGGGCAGTTCGTCATGCTGGCCCGGGGCGAGCGGGTTGCCACGATCTGCGTGACCGCGGGAGTGTCCGGCGCCAGGCTGACGTTCCTTGTCCTGCTCGGGTGGGGGGCGGTGGCGGCGGGCTACGCGCTGGCCGCGCGTGTCTCCGGGCGCGGCGGGGGCCAGCAGGGCACGCTGACAGTGCCGCGGGGTGCCGCCGACAGTGACCATATCGCCGGGTACAGGGACGATGGCCCGGTCTCGCGGTGGCTCGGCCGCCTCGTCGATGGTCACCTGCCCCCGCTGCTCCCCACCATCGGCGGGCTCATCGTGACCCTCGTGCTTGCCGCGCTCGGGCCGGTGAACCTGCCGGGGATCCTGGTATTCACCCCGGTGGTGGCGATGCTGCTCGCGGGGCTCGGGGCAAGTCATCCGCACGACGGACGCCTGGACTGGCTGGTGCCGCCGCTGCTGCAGACGAGCGAGTACACCTTCCTCGGCACACTGGGATTCGGCCTCCATGTTCCCCCTCCGCTGATCTTCGCACTGCTCGCGGCGGTCGCGATGCGCCACCTCGACGTCGTGTACCGGGCACGGCATGGTGTGCTGTTCCGTCCAGGGCCCCCCCGCGCGGGGGCGGCCCTTGGCTGGGAGGGAAGGATGCTGGCGGCGGCCCTGGCCGCCGAGCTCGGCATCGGGACGTTCGCGTACGCCGCGATCGCCGGTTACCTCTGGCTGCTCTTCTGCTGGGATTTCCTGACCTGCTGGCGCGTCAGCGGGAAACGCGGCAGCTGATGCGCCGCACCCTGACGGCGGCCGTCGCGAGATCTCCTGGCGTGCCGGGACCGGGCTGATACCGGCCTGGGGCCGAGCCGAGCCGGGGTGAGGTGACCCGCTAGGATTTCCGCATAGGAGGGTCGCGCATGTCCGTGCTCGCGCTGAGGCCGGCGCCCAGGGGCGGCTGCGAGCCAGGTTCGGCGCCGGGCTGGCAGTCGCTGACCACGCTTCCTCGTCCATGGGTGGCGGCGGCATTCGCCGGATGCGCCGTGTTCGCTGGCGCGGTGGCTGAGTTCAGCACCACTCCGCTGCACCGGCGCTGGGGGACCATGGCAGTGGGTGCCTACGCCCTCGCCGCGATCGCCGTGCTCGCCTGGAAATCACACGGGGTTCATGTCGCCCTGCTCGTAAGCCTCGGCGGCGCGCTCATCGCCCCGCTCTCCTGGATGGCCGCGGTGGAGAGGTGGCAGCCGGAGGTCAGCGTGATGGCGCGGTCGGCCCAGCTGCTCATCCAGCACGGAACCCCGTACCAGAGCGCCGCGGTGATCGCGGCGGCGCACGACCCGAACGCGTACAACCCATACCTGCCCGCCCTGATCGTTTTCGGGATTCCGCGCGCCCTGTGGGGCGACAATCCGCTCACCGACCCGCGGATCTGGATCGGCGTCGTATCACTCGGGCTGCTGATCCTGGCATTCGTCGTTGCCAGGGCGCCGGACGTCATCCGCTGGATGGGTTTCGTCGCGGCGTCGCCTGTGATCGCGTTCGCGCTCTCCGTCAGCGGCATCGACCTGCCGGAACTCGCCCTCATCTGCCTCGGCCTCGCGCTGCTGTGGGAGCGGCCGGGAAAACCGTCCAGGCCCGTCCTCGCGGGCCTGGTACTCGGCGTCGCGGTGGCGATGAAGGCGACCACGTGGCCTGCCCTGATCGTGGTCATCGCCATGCTCGCCCGGCGGGACGGCAGGCGAGCGACGGTCAGCTTCTCGACGGCCGCGCTCGGCGTGTTCGCCGCCATTGTCGTACCAGTGCTGGTGGTCGAGCCCGCCTCCCTGATGCGGAACACCGTGGTGTTCCCGCTCGGGCTGACCAGGGTGAAAACCCAGGCGGCGAGCCCGCTGCCTGGGCACCTGATCGCGTCCACCGGGATCGTCGGGCACTGGATCGCCATCGCGCTGCTCCTGCTCGGCGGCCTCGCCATCGCCGCGTCCCTTGTCATCCGGCCGCCGCGAGACGTCCCGTCCGCTACCTGGCGGCTCATCATCGGCCTGACGCTGATGTTCTCGTTCGCGCCCGCGACGCGGTTCGGGTACTTCATGTACCCGCTGGGCATCTGGGCGTGGCTTCAGGTGTCCAGCCTGGCCCGGCGGTCGGCTACCGTGAGCGAGCCCGCTCATGCCGATGCGCCGCTGGCGACTTAGGGCGCCCGGCCATCAGCCGGTCACGCCTAGCCTAGATCGCGGAATTGCTGCTGCCAGGAGGCATACCAGCCGGCGAACCAGGGTTTGTCCGCGGCGAGCGGGACGATGTGGGTGACGGTCTGGGCGTAGTAAGGACGCTGCTTGTCCTGAGTGAGATTCCGCAGCGTCTGCACGTTGCTGGCCCGGTCCGCGAGCTTGACGAGGACGGCGTCGCGGGGCGCGGCCCGCAGCCGCCTGAGGTACGCGTCCTTCACCGTCGCCCGGTCTTCGCCCTCGCCAGGCTCGGGGATGGTCACCCAGCCGACGAGCTCCGCGACCTTCGGCCCGAACGATTCGCGGATCTCGTCCAGCGTGCACGGCGTATCCTCAACGGCGTCATGCAGTACGGCGGCGCACAGGATATCGGGATCGGTCACCCCGGCACCGCGAACCAGCACCTCCAGCGCCTCGAGCAGGTGCTCCAGGTACGGTACGCCGGTCGGGCGGCGCTGATCCCCGTGACACGAGGACGCGAACGTCACCGCCCGGCCGATCCCCGCCACGGTGCCGTCCGGCAGGCGCTCGCGCAGGCCGGGCTCGGCCTCCTGCCACGTGTGCCAGTTAGTAAACAGCTCCACATGCCCAATTGTGCCGGGTGATGACTGTGCGCGTCCGCTGTCGCCGGGGTCCGCGAGTTCCGCGGCGGCGCGGCGAACAAAGTGGACCACACCATGTCACGGATCCCGCCGCCGCTGCTTACCGACGCGGGGCCGCCGCCAGGTCCCGTGCTGCCAGTCTGGTCGGCCGCCACAGACGATCTCGCCGGTCAGCCGCCCCCCGTCGGGCAGGTTGGGTACGGGATGGTGGACGGGCAGATCGTCGTCGCTTCTGGCCTGGGCCTCCAGGTGCTCGACAGCCGCACAGGGCAGGCACGCTGGCACCTCTATCGTGACGGCTGGACGCTGGACGGCTGGGCGGGGACCGGTGGCGAGCTCGCGGCGTATTTCGATTGGTCGGGCGACGCCGCCACGCACCTGCTGATCAGCCTTGACGCGGCGACCGGGGCAGAGCTATGGCAAAGCGGCACGGTCCAGCCCGCCGGAGTGGAGCAGTACTCGCTGCGCTGGCCCGCGGGGCCGGCGGCGTTCCTTGTCACCAGGGACGCGCGGACGCTCGAAGCGCTCGCGTCCCGTACAGGCAGGGTGCTGTGGACACGCGGGCTCCCGCCCGGCTGCACGCTGGCCAGCCCAGCGCCGTTCGGGTCGGGAGGCGACGACGCGGTCGCGCTGCTGCCCGGCTCGTGTGAACATGAGCAGCGGGTCATCGCCTTTGATCCCTCCGACGGAAGGATCCGCTGGTCGGTACGGGCAGCGAGCACCGCGGGGGCGACGGTCATCGTCCGGCGGGGAATCAGCGCCATCTGGGATGGCAGTGTGCTGCGGGTCCTTGACGCCCGCGGGCAGCCGCTGCTCGTCCAGAGCGGCGGCGACACCTGCGACCAGGTGTGCTTCCTCGCGGTCGCCGCCGGGCACGTGCTCGTGAACTACTCACCGGACGGGATGAGTCAGCTCCTGCGCGCCATCGACGCCGGCACGGGTGCAGCCGTCTGGAGCAGGCCGGCCGCCGCCTACCAGGCGGTCACCGACGCGGGCGGACGGGTATACGCACTGCGGTCGGTCCTCGCCGACGGGCTGCTTCCCGCGGCTCTCGACGTGGTGAATCCGTCGGACGGCCAGATGACGACAGCCGCGCTGCCGCTCTCATTCGAGCCAGGTGCCACCGACCAGCCATGGCTAGCCGCGGCGGGCGGCCTGCTGTTCGCCGGATACCCGCTGGCATTCGCCGGGCCGGCCGGCGGCGCCCGGGTAGTCGCCTTGCGCAGCGCGCCCTCGGGTCTCGGCCCGGCCGAGCTCGGCGGCGTTCCGCCGGGAGACTGGCCGGATGCCTGCCGCCTGCTCAGCGACGCCAGCATCACGTCCGTCGTGCCATCGCTGCCCTACGATCGCCAGCCGGAGCCGGTCCCTGTGGCGGGCCTGCGCTCCGCCGCCGCGTGCAGGTATGTCTCGCAGGACAGCGATCCGGATGCCGGTGCCGATGCCATCGTCATCTCGGTCGGGTGGGTGGCGGCCACGGCGGCCCAGGCAGCGGGGCTGCTCGCGGATGTGCGGTACACCTACCAGGCGGTGCAGCGGCTCCCCTTCATCGGCGACGAGGCCTACGACCTGGGCGGCCCAGGCGGCCCCGTGGCCGTGCGGGTAGGCAAGGTCATCGTCCTCGTACAGGTCAGCCAGGACCTAGGGGCGGCGACACAGCTTGCCCGCGCGGCCGCCCTGAAACTCCGCCAGGGCGGCTGAAGAGCTGCCAGCGCCAGCGCGCCACCATCGAGCTCGGGACACACCCTAGCCGTTCACGGGGAAGTCGATGGGCTGGTCGGGGCCGCTGAACGCGCTCGAGTCCCCGCAGACGTTGGCGTTGCCGTTGATTCCGCCATACGTCTGGGTGAGGTTGTTCACCGAGGCCGACGCGGACGAGGACGGCGAGGGCGACGGGGTGGCCGACGTCGTGAGCCCGTTGTAATCGGAGCCGAGGATCAGGTTGACCGTGCCCGCGGTGATCCCGCTGGCCTGCTGGACCTGAGCGCCGCTTATGACCCCCTTCAGGGTGTTGGCGGCGGGCAGATCGGCGGACGAGCCGTACTGAATGACCGAGTTCGTGTAGTTGAAGCTGGCGGCATCTCCGCTGCCCACCACGTTGAATCCCTGCTGGCCGAGGCCGCCGGCGGCCTGGCCCGCCAGTCCCTGTGTGCCGGAGCCGTTGAGCACGTCTACGCGGACCTGGCCGGGGCTTACCGTCGGGGTGGCCGAGGGCGAGGCGGATGCCTTCGGGTGCGCCGTCCTCTTGGGGGTCTTCGGCAGGGTCTTGTCCTGGGAGATCGCGCTGAAGAGCTGGCCTGCCTGCGGCTGCGACCAGTCGACCCGGTTGGCATCGTTCGGGTCCTGTACCACGGGCACCGTCAGCATCTGGACTGCCCCGGAACTCAGCCCGCGCAGGCTCTGCGCGAGCGTCAGCATGGTGCCGAGGCTCAGGCCGCTGTCGGTCGTCATCGACTTGCCGATGGCGGCTCCGACGGAGAGCAGCCTGGCCGGGTTGCCGAGCAGGTCGCTGCCGGCGACACGCTGCAGCAGCGATGCCATGAAAAACTGCTGGCGCTGAATCCGCTGCAGGTCCGATCCCTGGCCGATGTGCCGTTCCCTGACGAACGAGAGCGCCTGAGCGCCGTTGACGTGATGCACGCCCGCCGGGAGGTTGAGCCCGGAGGCCGGGTCGTTGATCGCCTGAGGCAGGCAGACATTCACCCCGCCTACCGCGTCGACGATGTTCTGGAAGCCGGTGAAGTTGATCAGGGCGAAGTGGTCGATGAAGATGCCGGTGATCGCTTCGAGGGTCTTCCAGAGGCAGGGCGCGCCGCCGTTGGCCAGCGTCGCGTTGAGCATCTCGGTGGCGCCCGGCTGCGCGACCTGGCCAGGGTCACCGGGCGTGTCCGACTGGCAGCCCAGGACGGGTATCAGCGAGTCACGCGGGAAGCTCATCACGACCGCGCCCTTGTGGCCGGGCGCAATGTGCACGAGCAGCATGGTGTCCGAGCGCTGGCCCGCGATGCCCTGCCCGAATTTCGCGCCCTGGCCCGACCGGCTGTCCGAGCCGATCACGAGGACGTTCTGCGCCGCGGTGCTGTACTTCACCGGGCGGTTGCCGAGCAGGTGGCTGACGTCGACGTGCTTGATGTCACCGATGGTGTTCCTGTAGGCGACGTACGCGACCAGCGAGGCACTGGCGATCACGACTGTCGCGGCTACGGAGAGCCAGGCAAGTACCCGACGACGTCGCGGATGCCGCGATCGCGGCACGCGGGATCCGGGCGGGAGATGCCGCGACGGACCGTCAGGCCTGACGTCCTGCCGGGCCCCAGCGCGCCGTCGGCCCGCGCTCGATCCGCTTCTCCTCCGCGACGGCGAGCGCTGCTGCGGCCCGTATCCGCGTGTGTCGTCAAGAACGTCGTGGCGGCTCATCTGCTTCCAGGATCAGTGTCGGGGTTCCGGCACGAGGATCGCCCGCGCCGACGGCGGCGCACGCCGCACATTGCCGGGACAGGAACGCACGCCGCAGGAATCGGGAGTCCGGTCCTGTTCCCTAAGTAGATGCTCGCTGACCCTCCTAGGGTTACCGCGATACAACATCGTATGCGGCCGTAACCGTACGCGGTCACGGCGAACTATTACGATTCTCGGTCGCCGGTCAGGAACGACATCGGGCCTGGCCGGTGGCACGCGCGGCTTGTGCCGCTCCATCACATTTCTCGCTACAGTAACGGACGCTCGCGCCGGCGTCCGGAGTTCCGGCCAGGCAGGCTCTACAGTGGGACCCGTGCGCCTAGGAGTCCGCGTTCGAGGCAAGGCCGCCGAGACGGAGCAGAAGGCGGTGCCGGGCACGCCCGCGCAGGCCAGCACCGTGCAGGCCAGCACCGCGCAGGCCAGCACCGTTACGGCCGACGATGTGCAGCGCGCCGGGCCAGCCGAGGGTAGCGGTCCGGCAACGCAGACCGGCGACGGGCCGAGCGCGAGCGACAGGCCGAGCGCGAGCGACAGGCTAAGCGCGAGCGACAGGCCAAGCGCGAGCGCAAGGACGCCCCGGCCCGTCGCGAGCTGGGTGTTCGCCGGCCTTACCCAGCTGCCGGTCCTGCTCGTGATGGCCTGGCTGCTCGCGGGACTGCCGCTGCTCCTCGCGGGACGATTCCTGCGCCTGCCGATGGTCGTAATCTTCGTGCCGCTAGCGGTTGCGCTCGGCGTGTTCGGCCTGCGCAAGCTCCCGGCCAGCTGGCCGGCTGACCCCGTGCCGGAAGCTCCGGCCACGGAAGGCGCGGCACCCGCTGCTGAACCAGCGGATGCTTCCGAGACCGGGGCAGACGAGGCCGTGACGCCCGCAAAGCCCTCCAGGCCACGAAACTTCCACAGGTTCACGCGGGTGCCGCGCGGCCTGGCACTGAGCGGACTGGCACTGAGCGCACTGGCACTGAGCGGACTGGCACTGCCCGGACGTGCACTGCGCGGAATGGCCGCGGCGGGCAGGCGCCGCACCGGGGTGCCATGGTGGGCACTGGCCGGCACGGTAGCGGTGGCGGCCGGTTTCGCCGCGTGGCAGATCCTGATGAACTCGCAGCAGGTCATCGTCATCCGTGATCCAGGGACATACCTGCAATTCGGCTACTGGATCGCGCAGCACGGCTCGGTCCATATCCCGCAGTCGGGCCCGGCGTTCGGCGGCGCCCATCCTGGCCTCACCTTCACCAGCCTCGGCTTCTACTCCCGCGGCACCACCGTGGTGCCCCAGTTCATGGCGGGGCTGCCGATCGTGCTCGCCGCCGGGTTCTGGACCGGCGGGACCGCGGCAGCGCTCGTGATGGGACCGCTGCTCGGCGCGTGCGCCGTGCTCACGTTCGGCGGTCTCGTCGGCCGGCTGGCGGGGAAACGCTGGGCGCCCGTCGGCGCGCTCGTGCTGGCGCTGACCCTGCCCGAGCAGTACACGAGCCGGTCCACGTTCAGCGAGCCGCTTGCGCAGCTCCTGCTGTTCGGCGGCCTTTGCATGCTGATCGACTCGCTGGTCATCGCACCAGACGCTCGCGCTTGGCCCGGTCGGCGTCGCGGGTCGGCTGGCAGGACCCCCCGTCATGGCTCGAGCTGGCGTGACGGGCCGAGCCCGACGGTAACGCTGGCCACGCTCGGCGGCCTTGCACTCGGCCTGTCCACGCTCGTCCGCATCGACGGGACCAGCGACCTGCTGCCGGTCCTGCCCTTCCTGGCGGTGCTGCTTGCGGCAAGACGGGCACAGGCGCTCCCGTTCGGGATAGGGCTTGTCATTGGCCTTGGATACGGGTTCGCGGACGGATACCTGCTCTCGCGGCCCTACCTGGACTCGCTCGCATCCTCCCTGCGGCCGCTCGGCCTGATCGCCGCCGTGTTCGCGGCCGGGGCGCTGGCGGTGGCCGCGCCTGCCAGCTTCCGCCGGCTGCGCGGCCGGGCGCGGCGGCTGCTCGGCAGGCGCCCGCTGCGGTGGCTTCCCGGGCTGGTCGCCGCGCTGACCGTGCTCGCCGTGATCGGCTTCGCGGTCCGCCCTTACGTTCAGACCGTGCGGGGGGAGAAAGATCCGGCGACGATTGCTTACATCGCGGCGCTGCAGAGGCTCGCGCACTTGCCCGCGGACCCGCGGCGGCAGTACGCGGAGGACAGCCTGTACTGGGTGATCTGGTATATCGGGGTACCCGCCGTGCTGCTCGGCGCGTTCGGCCTCGCCCCGCTCGCACGGCGGTCCCTGCGCGCGCTGCTGACCTGGCGCGACCCCGGAGCCGTCGCGCGAGTCTGGGCGCTGCCCTTGATGATCATCGGCTGGGTGACCGGGACCGTCCTATGGCGCCCGGGGATCATCGCTGACCAGCCGTGGGCCAGCCGCCGGCTTGTGCCGGTGGTCCTGCCCGGCATGATCCTCTGCGCGGTGTGGACGGCGAGATGGCTGACCCGGCAGGCGCGGGAGCGCGGCGCTGGACGCGTTGCCAGGTCGTCGGTCGTGACGTGCTGCGTCGCGGCCCTGCTCGTGCCCACCGCGGTGACGACGTTCGGCATCGGGCTGGCGCGCGGCGCACATGGCGCACATCGGCTGACCGCGAACGGTCTCGCGTTCAAGCGCACGAGCCGCGGTGAGCTGACCGCGGTGCGCGGGCTGTGCGCCGGGATCGGCCCGAACGCGTCCGTGGTGATCGTGGATCCGCTTACCGCCGACCGGTTCGCCCAGGTCATCCGCGGTATGTGCGACACGCCGACCGGGCGCCTGGACAACCCCACGCCGCTTTCCCTGCAGCCGGTGGTCGCGGGGATCGAGCGGGCGGGCAGGCGTCCTGTGCTGCTCGCCGGGCAGCCAGGACAGCTCGCCGCCTACGGCGGGAGCGCCCGTGAGGTGCTCAACCTCCTGACGACGCAGGACACGCACGAGCTGACGCAGCCGCCTTCCAGGACCTGGCTGATCCACTACACCGTGTATCTGTCGGACGCCCTGCCTTAGCTGATCACGCGGGTACCCCGCGAAGCGGAGTATTCTCGCCGGGCGTGAGTACTCCCATGGCAGCCAGCGTGGCATCCGTTCAGCCGGCTCGTGAGCCGGGTCCCGGGCGGGCTTCTGATGCGGTTCCTGAGGCGGCGGCGGTTCCTGAGGCAGCAGCGGTTTCTGAGGCGGCGGTTCCTGAGTCAGTGGCGCCGCATGTCTCGATCGTGCTGCCCTGCTTCAACGAGCAGGACCATGTGCTGCTCGAAGTCGAGCGGATCTGCCGCGCGATGGACGCGAGCGCATACTCCTATGAGCTGATCGCGATCGACGACGCGTCGACCGACGGCACCCTGGCCGCGCTTCGCAGCGCCGAGCCGGACTACCCGCGGCTGCGCATCGCCGCCTTCCGGCGTAACGGCGGCTCAGGCACCGTGCGCAGGATCGGCACCCAGCAGGCCAGGGGGGAGATCGTCGTCTGGACCGACGCCGACATGACGTACCCGAACGAGCGGATCCCCGAGCTGGTCACCATCCTGGGCACCGACCCGGCCGTGGATCAGGTGGTCGGGGCCCGGACCAGCGAGGAGGGGCGGCACAAGCTCGTCCGGGTTCCGGCGAAATGGTTCATCCGCAAGCTCGCCGAGCGGCTGACCAATGCGGAGATCCCCGACCTGAACTCCGGCCTGCGGGCGTTCCGCCGCGCCGTCGCGATGCCCTACCTGCGGTTGCTGCCGGCGGGCTTCTCCTGCGTCACGACGATCACGCTCGCGTTCCTCTCGAACGAGCATGACGTGCGGTACATCCCGATCGAATATGCCAAGCGGGCGGGCGTGTCGAAATTTCATTTTCTTTCCGACGCGTACCGGTATGTACTTCAGGTGCTGCGGATGGTGATGTACTTCAATCCGCTGAAGGTACTGATGCCGCCCGCCTTGTTCCTGCTCTGCCTGGGCGTTGCCAAGGGCATCTTCGACATGGTCGTGCACCCGCTCTACTTCGCGATCAACACGGTGCTGATCTTCGTGACCGGGCTGCTCATCGCCTCGCTCGCCCTGCTTGCCGACCTGATCGTCCGCTCCCGGGGCGACTCGTGACGGTCACGACGCCGGGCTCGGCAAAGGGGCAGGGGCCGTGCGGATCGCGCTGATCGGGCCTGCCCACCCGTACAAGGGCGGCGGCGCGCGGCATACCACCGAGCTCGCGCACCGTCTTGCCGCCGCAGGGCACGACGTGGTGATCGAATCCTGGCGGGCGCAGTATCCAGCGTGGCTCTATCCCGGACAGCAGACCGTCGAGGTAGCTGAGGGCGAGCCCTATCCCCGGACCCGGCGGTCGCTGTCCTGGTGGCGTCCGGACGGCTGGCTCGCCACGGGCCGTCGGCTACGCGGGTTCGATCTTGTCGCGGTAGTGCTGCTCTCGCCAGTCCAGGTGCCTGCCTACCTGGGGATCCTGGCCGGCCTCAGCAGGCGCGCGAGCCCGCGGGGGGCCCTGAGGAGTCGTCCCCCCAGGCAAGCAGGCCCCGCCACCGTTGCGATCTGCCACAACGTGCTGCCGCACGAGCGCAGGCCGGGGGACGTGGCACTGACCAGGGCACTGCTTCGCAGGACGGGCGCTGCGCTCACCCACTCCGCTGAGCAGGCAGCGACTGCCCGCGTCCTTGCCCCGGCGACGCGGGTCGCTGTCGCGCGGATGCCCCCGCACCTGCCGCACTCCCATGCATATACCGAACGGGAGCGCGCGCTGCCGCCTGCCACCACGAGGCCCGGCCCGCCGCCCGGCCCCGCCGCCGCGCCCCGGGTCGAGAGCCACCCTGCCAGCCATTCGTGTGGATGCCTCACTAGTGCAGTTCTAGCTACACCAGCGCGGCATCCACACCAAACGGCCAGCGGCCAGACCGGTCTAGACCGGTCTGGACCGGGAGCGGGATTGCACCTGCTCTTCTTTGGCATCGTCCGGCCGTACAAGGGGCTTGACGTGCTGCTGCACGCGCTCGCGCGCGGGCCGCGCGGGCTGACCCTGACCGTCGCGGGGGAGTTCTGGGGCGGCGTTGCGGAGACGAAGGCGCTGATCGCCGAGCTCGGCCTCGGTGACAGGGTCGAGCTGCGGCCCGGGTACGTTGCGGCGGACCAGATCGCTGACCTGTTCGCGCGCGCGGACGCGCTCGTGCTGCCGTACCGCGCTGCCACCGCGTCACAGAACGGCTGGCTCGCCCACGCCCACGGCGTCCCGGTGATCGCGACGCGGACCGGCTCGCTCGCCGAACACGTCAGGGACGGGATCGACGGGCTGACCTGCGAGCCCGCGGATGTGGACGACCTGGTGCGCGCGCTGGAAAGGATCAGCGCGCCAGGGGAGGCTGCCCGGTTGCGTTCGGGGATCCGGGAACTGGATCCGGAGCCGCACTGGGCCGCCTACCTGGATGTGCTGTGTGGCCTTGCCCCGTCGGCACGGCCCGGCGGCCGATCGCGAATCCGAGTCCTGCCCAGGCCAGATCGCCGATCGTCATGACCACGCGCGAGACCAGCGCGATAACGAGGGCCGCGGCGCGGGGCATGACGGGGGCGAGCGCGGCGATCAGTGCCAGCTCGCGCGGGCCGATGCCGCCGGGGAAGACGACGATAAGGAACCCGGCTGCCCAGGCGAGCGCGTAGGCGCCCATCGACATCAGCAGGACACGGGTGCTGTCCCGGGCCACGTCGCTGACAAGCAGCCAGGAGTGCAGGCCGTAAAGCAGCCAGCCGGTCGTCGTCCAGGCCAGCGCGCGGGCCATACCGGGCAGGCTGACGGGCTTCTCGAGCGGCGGCCTGCGGGCGATCCTGAGCACCAGGTCGAGGCCGAGCCTGGTGACCGGGGGATACAGCCCGACCAGGATCAGTGGCGTGCAGGCGAGTACCCACCAGTAGTGCCGCGCCGCGTTCGCCGAGGTGAGCGGGAGCGTAACCGCCGCCATGATCAGGCCGACGGCGAGCGTGATCGCCATGCTGACGAGCGTGGCGGTCACCGAGCGGCGGCGCGGGACGTCGTAGTCGCGGGCAAGCTCGACCTGCGCGGCGAGCGCCCACAGAGCCCCCGGCAGGTACTTGCCGAGCTGGCCGATGAACATCACCCTGGTCGCCGTCGGCCGGGTCAGCGGCGAGCCCAGGCCGGCCAGCAGCGTGCGCCACGCGAGCATCATGCAGCCCAGTCCCGCGAGCGCCGCGCACTGTGCCCCGAGCACGTCGTACCAGGCGAGCCGGTGCAGCGCATCCTGTACCTGCGGCCACTCCGAGGCGAGGCCATAGCCGGCGAAGCCGACGGCGATGGCGACGAGCCCTGCCCGGAGCCAGGGATTGGCGCGGAGATGGCGCAGCACGCGGCCAGCGTACCGACAGCCTGCTCAGCTGGCAGTACGTACGGCCCGGTGCGTCGGCCCGGTGCGTCGGCCTCATGCGGCGCCTGCCAGCCGCCCCGTCCCGATTTGCTTCCTGCTGCGGGTGCCCATAAAGTTAAGGCACACGACGCGGGGTGGAGCAGTTCGGTAGCTCGCTGGGCTCATAACCCAGAGGTCGCAGGTTCAAATCCTGCCCCCGCTACCAGGTCAGAGGCCCTTCCGATCCAGGAAGGGGCCTTTTGCATGCGGTTTGTGAACGGATTTGTGAACGGGATCTTGATCAAGAGCGGCGCCGCTCCGCGCCGCCGCGCCCGGCCCCCCCCCCGCGCCGGGCGTGCGGCACCTCCGGCACCGACCCGCCGCGACGGTCCGGGCAGGCATATGCCCGACACAGCGATTATCTCAGTACGGCTCTCCGCGTTTGTACCCTCGCTTAGTACAGTTGTCTACATGAGCGAGCCCGCACATGACCTTCCGGTCAGCAGCCCAGCCGTAGAGCAGGCCGTCGAACTGGCTCGACGTGGCGTCATCACCCATCTCACCATCCACGGCGAGCGCGTGGCCGCCATCGTCCCCGAATCAGTGATCGAGGCTCTTCGCGCCGCCGAGGACGCGGAGGACGCCGCCGAGGCTGACGCCGCGATGGACGAGCCCGGCGAGTCGATCCCCTGGGAGCAAGTCAAGGCAGAGCTTAATCTGTAGGGTTTCCTGACGTGGCCCCCTACACCATTGATGTCCGGCCGCGTGCTCGCCGCTCGCTGCGGCAGCTAGAGCCGCTTGTGCGTAAAGCGGTCGCCCAGGTCATCGATAGCCTGGCCATCGATCCGCGTCCCCCCGGTTTTCTGCCCCTGACCGGTCATCGGCCGTACCTGCGCGTGCGCTCTGGCGACTACCGCGTGATCTACGCCGTGGATGATCAAGCCCGCGTCGTCATCGTCGCGGCCGTGGGGCACCGTCGCGAGATATACCGAAACCTCGGCCTGTAGCGGGTGGCCGTTAGTTCATGCGCCTCCAGCGGGGGCGCTCCCTGCGGTCCGGGTCGGCTTGCCCTCGAATGACTCGTGACACTCGCTGCTTTCCTCGCTGCACGATGATCTCGGCCGAGTCCGTCGAGTCAAGGCCGGGCCGCTGTGCGGTCGCTTCGCGAGCCTTGGCGCGTCGGTCACGGCCAAGGGGATGGCAGCTACGAGGAGGACGGGGGAGATGCAGAAGCACCCAGGTCAGCGAGTCAACGTGGCACGGATTTGTGAACGAGACGGTCCGGGATCGAGCGGAACGGTGGCCGCGCTGATCGCGGCCTTTGGACGCTGATCTCACTTGGCGAGCAGGGACGCGGCGATGCTCGAGGCGTCCTCCTTCCGCAATCCCGCCAGCCACGCGACGCTGGTGCTGAGCACCGTCAGGGCTCCGGCCGCCGCGAATACGGGCCTGGGGTCATTACCAAGCAACCCTGCCATGGCCCCGGCCAGGACGGCGCCCGCGAGGGTGACCGCCTGGCTGGCCAGCCGCCACGCGGCGGTCACCCGGCCGAGCAGATCCCGTGGGACGAGAGCTTGCCGGAGCGCGCGCAGCGTCACGCTCGCCGCGATGATCGCCCACGTGTAGAGCAGGTTCCCGGCCAGGAGCGTCGGCCCCGCGGTGGCCGCGCTGATCAGGATCAGCGCGATTCCCGATACCGCCGCGCAGAGTGCCACGACTGGCAGGGGGCCGAGCCGCCGGCACAGCAGGCTCGTGCCCGCCGCTCCGAGGAGCCCGCCAGCGCCCCCTGCCCCGACGACGAGACCGGCCTGCCCTGGCGGCAGGTGCAGGGTGTTCCTGGCGAAAAAGACAAGGAGCTTGTCAGCGCCAAGGCACAGGTTCAGCACCAGCATGAACAGCATCAGCGTGAACAGCAGCCGGGTTGCCGCCAGGTACCTGATTCCCTCGGCAAGCTCACGGCGCAGCGCGGCAAAGGAGACCGCGGCGAAGGACCGGCCTGACCGCCGTGACCGGGGCATGGCCCGGTAACCGCCCCGGACAGCCGCCAGCGAGGCGAGCGAGACCAGGAACGTCAGAGCATCGATCAGCATCGACACGTGCAGCAGGCCGGCGGCGGCAAGCAGCCCCGCCGCGCCCGGCCCGATGATCTGGCCGCCCTGGTTGGCCGATTCCAGCCACGAGTTCGCCGGAACCAGCCGCGGGCCAGCGAATACATCCCGGACGGCGATGGCAAGCGCGGTATCGAAGAACACGGTCACCGCACCGGCCGCGAAGGCCAGGGACAGGATCAGCCAGGCCGAGGCCACAGCCGAGCTGGTCAGCACGAAGAGTGCCAGGAAGATCAGCGCACGGATGAGATCGGCGCTGATCAGCGCCCGCCAGGGGTCGAGCCGGTCGGCCAGGATCCCGGCGGGAATCCCGGCGGCCAGGTAGCCGACACTGCGCGGCAAGGACGCGAGCACGGCCAGCGCGGGGCTGCGTGTCAGCTGGAGCACCAGCAGCGGGATGGCCAGAATGGCGAGACCATCGCCAAGCATCGACACCGCCTGGCCACCCAGGAAGACCCTCGACCGCAGCACACGTTCATCCTTGCCCGGAGACGGTACTTTGACTGCTGCTGATGAAGGAGGCAACATGCCCGTAGCGCCCCTCCGGGAGCGTAAGGCGTGGAAGGCGCTCCAGCGCCACTACGCCGAGATCGCCGATCATCACCTGCGCGATCTGTTCGCCGAGGATCCAGGACGCGGGGAGCGGCTGACGGCGGAGGCAGCCGGCCTCTACCTCGACTACTCGAAGAACCTGATCACGGACGAGACCATCCGGCTGCTGACGGAGCTGGCCGAAGAGTCGGGCGTGCAGGAGCGCCGCGACCAGATGTTCCGTGGCGAGCACATCAACGTCTCTGAGGACCGTGCCGTCCTGCACGTGGCCCTCCGCATGCCCCGCGGCGCGTCGCTCGTGGTCGACGGCGTGGACGTCGTGGCGGAAGTCCACGAGGTCCTGGACCGGATGCGCCATTTCGCCGAGCGGGTGCGGTCCGGGCAGTGGACGGGCCACACGGGCAAGCGGATCCGCAACGTGATCAACGTCGGCATCGGCGGCTCCGACCTCGGCCCTGTGATGGCGTACGAGGCGCTGCGCCACTACTCCCAGCGGGACCTGACCTTCCGGTTCGTCTCCAACGTGGACGCCACCGATCTCGTTGAGGCGACCCGGGACCTGGCGGCCGACGAGACGCTGTTCATCATCTCCTCCAAGACGTTCGGCACGCTCGAGACCCTCACCAACGCCGCCTCGGCCCGGGACTGGGTCCTCAGGGAACTTGGCGTCGAACCGGGCCAGCACCGCGCGGCGGTGGCCAGGCACTTCGTGGCAGTGTCCACCAACGAGAAGCTGGTCGCCGGGTTCGGCATCGACACGGCCAACATGTTCGGGTTCTGGGACTGGGTGGGCGGCCGCTACTCGATGGACTCGGCCATCGGCCTGTCCACCATGGTGGCGGTAGGCCCGGACAGGTTCGCGGAGATGCTGGCGGGGTTCCACGCGATGGACGAGCATTTCGCCACGGCCCCGCTGCACGCCAACCTTCCCGTGCTGATGGGCTTGCTGTGCGTCTGGTACGGCGACTTCTTCGGCGCCCAGACGGTCGGCGTCATGCCGTATGAGCAGTACCTGAAGCGGTTCCCCGCCTACCTGCAGCAGCTGACCATGGAGTCAAGCGGCAAGCACGCACGCCTGGCGGGGCGCCCGGTTGACTATCAGACAGGCGCCGTCTTCTGGGGCGAGCCGGGCACCAACGGGCAGCACAGCTTCTACCAGCTCATCCACCAGGGGACGAAGCTCATACCCGTCGACCTCATCGGGTTCGGCAAGTCGCTCAACCCGCTGGGCAGCCACCACGACATACTGTCATCGAACGTGTTCGCCCAGGCCGAGGCCCTGGCGTTCGGCAAGACGCGGGAGGAGGTCCGGGCCGAGGGCACCCCGGAGCACGTGGTTCCGCACCGCGTCATGGAAGGCAACCGCCCGACCAGCGTGCTGCTTGCGGAGGTCCTCACCCCGCGGCTGCTCGGGTCCCTGATCGCTCTCTACGAGCACAGCGTGTTCACCCAGGGTTCCATCTGGGACATCGACTCGTTCGACCAGTGGGGCGTGGAACTTGGCAAGGTGCTGGCCAGGCGGATCATCCCTGAGCTCGAGAGCGACGGCGAGCCGGCCCTCGGCCACGACTCGTCCACCAACGCACTGATCCGTCGATACCGTTCGCTGAAGACGCGGGAAGGCTGAACGAACCATGCCAACAGACAAGCCGATGCAGCTCGGGATGATCGGGCTCGGCCGGATGGGCTCGAACCTCGTCCGCCGGCTCCTTCGCGACGGCCACCGCTGCGTGGCCTATGACGTCAACGCCGAGGCGGTCAAGCAGCTGCAGGCCGACGGCGCCGACGGCGCCACCAGCCTCGCCGGCTTCGTCGGCAAGCTGGAGAAGCCACGGGCCCTGTGGATCATGGTGCCCGCTGGCATCGTCCAGCCCACGCTCGACGAGCTCCGCCCGCTGCTCGACCCGGGTGACATCGTGATCGACGGCGGCAACTCCTACTACCGCGACGACATCACCCGGGCCAGCCAGCTCAAGGCTGACGGCATCCACTACGTGGACGTCGGGACGAGCGGGGGCGTCTGGGGGCTTGACCGGGGCTACTGCCTGATGATCGGCGGAGACCAGGAGCCAGTCACCCGCCTCGGCCCGCTGCTGCGCACCATCGCCCCCGGCCCGGGCAGCGCCGAGCCGACCCCCGGCCGGAAGGCCGGCGGCACCGCTCAGGAGGGATACCTGCACTGTGGCCCGAGCGGCGCCGGCCACTTCGTCAAGATGGTCCACAACGGCGTGGAGTACGGCATGATGGCCGCCATCGCCGAAGGGCTCAGCATCATCGAGCATGCCGACGCCGGCAAGCATCAGGAGCAGATCGACGCTGAGACGGCCCCGCTGCGCACCCCGGAGGCCTATCAGTACACGATCGACCCCGGCGAGGTCGCCGAGGTGTGGCGCCGCGGCTCAGTGGTCGGCTCATGGCTCGTCGACCTCGTCGCCGCCGCCTTCGCCAAGTCCCCGGACCTCGGCGACTTCAGCGGCCACGTATCCGACTCGGGCGAGGGCCGCTGGACGGTGCTCGCCGCCGTTGACACCGGCGTGCCGGCATCCGTGATCTCGGCTTCCCTCTACGAGCGCTTCGAGTCGCGCGACAACGGCGCCTTCACCGGCAAGATCCTCTCGGCCATGCGCTCGGAGTTCGGCGGGCACGCGGAGAAGAAGGCCCGATGAGTACCGCCGCCAACCGCGCGTCCGCCCGCGGATCCGTGCCGCGCCCCGACGATCACGTCATCGTCCTGTGCGGGGCCACCGGTGACCTGGCCAGGCGCAAGCTGCTGCCGGGGCTTTTCCACCTGGCCGTGGCCGGCCTGCTGCCGGACAAGTACCGCATCATCGGCGCGGCGCCGCCGAGCGCGGCGCTCACCGACGAGCAGTTCCGTGAGCACGCCCCCGCGGTCCAGCGCGCCGAGAAGGACATCGGCGGCTCGCCAGGCAGGCTCTTCCATCTGGCCGTCCCGCCGGTGGCCTTCGGGTCCGTGGTGTCCATGCTCGGTGCGGCCGGCCTGGCCCGCGGGGCGCGCGTCATCATCGAGAAGCCCTTCGGCACGGACCTCCAGTCGGCCCGGGCGCTCAGCAAGGTAGTGCACGCCGTCTTCGACGAGTCGCAGATCTTCCGGATCGATCACTTCCTCGGCAAGGAATCCGTCGACAACATCCTGGCTTTCCGCTTCGCCAACGGCCTGTTCGAGCCGATCTGGAACCGCGAGCACATCCGCTACGTCCAGATCGACGTGCCGGAGACGCTCTCCATCGAGGGGCGGGCCGACTTCTACGACAAGACCGGCGCCTACCGCGACATGATCGTGACCCACCTCTTCCAGGTCCTCGGCTTCGTGGCCATGGAGCCCCCCACCTCGCTGGGCGCCAGGCAGCTGCGGGATGAGAAGGGCAAGGTCTTTGACGCGCTCAAGCCGATTGATGTACGCCACGTCGTGCGGGGCCAGTACGAGGGCTACCGCGGCGAGCCGGGCGTGGCACCCGATTCCCAGACAGAGACCATGGTGGCGGTGCGGGCCGAGATCGAGAACTGGCGGTGGGCGGGGGTCCCGTTCTTCCTGCGCTCGGGAAAGAGCCTGGGCGCCAGCAGGCAGGTGGTGACGCTCGGCTTCCATGAGCCGCCGCTGCGGATGTTCCGTGCGCACAAGAAGGACATACCGACGGGCCGCCGGAACGAGGTCGTCATCGACTTCGCCGATCCCGGTTCGATCGCCGTCAGGTTCCTCGCCAAGGAACCAGGGCCCGAGATGTGCCTCGGCGCCGCCACGATGGTCTTCAGCTATGGCGACTCGTTCGCCGCCGGGAACGCCCTCGAGGGCTACGAGCGGCTCATCCTCGAGGCCATGATCGGTGATCAGTCCCTGTTCACAAGCTCCGGCGGCATCGAGCGCCTGTGGGAGATCTCGGCACCGCTGCTGGAGAGCCCGCCCCCGGTAGAGCGGTACGCGCCAGGGTCATGGGGCCCGCAGGCATCGCTCGACCGGCTGATCGCCCCGTTCCGCTGGCACCTTCCCGAGGCCCCGCAAGACAAAGACAAGAAGAAGGATGCCTAACGGGCGCGCGGTGGCAGTGAACTACAGCAGTGGTCCATTCACGCAGTCTGGTGTGTGTGAATGGACCACTGCTGTAGTTGCGGCGACGCGGCGCCCCGGGCCGGGCCCGACCGCGTGGCCTGGCAAGATCACGGCCTGAGGGCTTTGAATAACCCTCGATGCGTTTACTCCTGCGCCGTGACACCCAGGACCGTCCGATCCGGTCACGGCGCTTCCGTTAGGAATACTGGGCCTGTGGTTTGTCGCCCGCGCGCCTTCCGGTGGCGAGACGCCTGGCCCCGCCCGCCTGGCCCCCCCCGCGAGCGGCGCCCGGCGTCTCGCCCCGGGCTGTCCATAGCCAATCGCTGGAACCCGCGGCGTGCCATCCCCGGATTCCGGGATCCGCCGGCGAGGCGGCCAAGCCTAGACTTGGGTGATGACACTCCGGCCCGCCAGCTCAGCGGCCGCGCGTGTCGCCACGCCGGCCGGGCTGGTGGTCGCGATCCCCGAGGGCAGCCGGCTGGTGTTCGGCAGGGGACCGGACGCGGACCTGACGGTGACGGTCGGCCGCGGCCTGTCCCGCAGGGCCGGGGTGATCAGCGCGGTGGCCGACGGCGCCTGGATAGCCAACATCAGCCGCACGCATGCCCTCTACGCCGCGGGCGACGGATACCGGATCAGGCTGCCGCGGATGGAGGACGACGGCGAGCCGTCCGGAGGCTGGTTCGTCCGCGCGGGAACGACCCTGGTCGGCTCGCGTGCCATGCTGGACGACGGGCTGCCGCTGTCCGTGACGGTCAGCGTGCACGGTGACAGCTGGGCTGTCGGGAACGATGCCACCCGGCCGCGGGCGGACGGTGACGCGACGCTGCTCCCGCTCTACCTCGATCCCATGACCAAGCTCTTCCTTGTCGCGCTGCTGTGGTGCCGGCCCTGGCTGCTCGACCCGGCCGCGGCCACGCCGCTGCCGCGGACCCCGGAGATCGCCAGGGCCGCCCTCCAGGTGACCGGTGCGCACCATGAGCTGGAGCGCCTCGACAGTGATCCGGCGTTCCGTGACCGGCTGTCCTCGCGCGTCGCCGAGCACATCAAGGTGCTGCGGCGCAAGATCACCGACCGCGGCCTGACCGGGGCTGACATGCGGCTGTCGGACGAGGTCGTCGTGCGCGTGCTCATCGAGCACGGCATCATCACCACCGCCGACCTCGGACGGCTGGGCGATCCGGCCTGGTGCTCGCGGCAGGAAGACCTGTGGTGGACCCAGGAACCCTAGGCGGTGCGTTACGGGGGCGGCCCGTTACCGGGGGGCGGCGGCGCGTGAACCTGGAAACGCGTCCTGGCCTGCCGCCCGCCAGATCCGGTCACGACGACCCGATAGGACCCTGGCGGGATCTGTCCGGCGAAGAACTCATGGCCCTGGTCGATCGCGTAGTTGAAGGTGCCCTCCTGGTCAGCGACCGGCCTGACCGGTGACACGCCATGGCCGGCCAGTGCCACCGTCACGGGGCCGTCCGGGGGCCAGCCGGTACCGTGCAGCACGAACACGGTGTTCCCGTCGCCGAAGGCCTGAACCATGCCCGCCGTCGGCGCGCTGCCGCCCGATACGGGGAACGTGGACGGGGGCGGTCCAGGGGGCGGGCCGGGCGGGCCGGCGGTGGTCGCGGAGCCACTCGCGCCGCTCCCCGGGTTGCCCGGCGAGCGGTCCGGCGAGTTCCCCTGGCTGCCCCGCGAGCTGTTCAGCGAGTTCCCCTGGCTGCCTGGCGACCTGTCAAGCGAGGCGCCGAGGATCGCGCCGGCGACCGCGACCACCGCGGCCCCGGTGGCCAGGCCGGTCCAGGTCAGGAAGAGCCTGTGCCGCTGACGCCATGGCTTCCAGCGGCGGACGATTCCCGTGGGCGGGACAGGAAGGGCCGTGTGCGACGCGGATGTCGCGTCCCCGCTTGTCTCTTCGGCGGTCTGTGCGCGGCCCGCGGCCCGCGGCCTGCGCTGGTACTCCCCGATCAGGGCCATCGCGGTATCCGTCAGGTAGGAGTGACCAGCGACCGGGTCGGCAGGGGCCTCGACAAACGGCCCTAGCTGGGCGAGCAGGGCGGCTGACGTCGGGCGCTCGCGGGGGCTGCGCTCCAGGCAGGCCGTGATCATGCCAGTCAGCTCCGCGGGCAGCCCGGCGAGGTCGGGCGGCTCGGTCGCCAGCCTGACCAGGACGTCCATGACCGTCTCCCCCTGGTAGGGAGCGTGGCCGGCCGCGGCGAACAGGAGGGTCGCGCCGAGTGAGAACACGTCGCTGGCCATCGATGCCTGCCGGGTGTCCCGTGCCTGCTCGGGCGCCATGTACGCGGGCGTGCCCACGGCACCGCGGGTTACGGTGAGCTGGATCCGCTCGGCGGCCCTTGCCACCCCGAAATCGATCACCCGGGGCCCGTCAGGTGCCACGAGCACGTTGGAGGGTTTCAGGTCCCGGTGCACCAGCCCGGCGACGTGGATCGATTCCAGCGCCTCCGCGCAGCCGGCGGCGAGCCACCGGATGGCCGGCACCGGCAGCGGGCCGCACGCCCGCACCAGCTGGCTCAGCGACGGCGCCGGCACGTAGGCCGTGGCCAGCCAAGGCACGTCGGCCTCTGGGTCGGCCGCGACGACCGCGGCGGTGAAGACACCGCTCACCCGCCGGGCCGCGGCCACCTCACGCGCGAAACGAGCGCGGAAGCCCGCTTCCTCGGCCAGCTCGATCTTGATCGTCTTGACCGCGACGAGCCGCCCCGCCGTGGATCGTCCCAGGTACACCTGGCCCATCGCCCCCGCACCGAGGCGGCCGAGTAAGGCATAGGGCCCGATTCTCTCCGGATCCCATCGACGCAGCGTTTCCAGCGTCGGCTGCGGCACCATCATCGCCCTCCCCTGGGCCCAGCGGCCAAAGTCACTATGATGCCTATGTTTCGGCGGATCCCGGAATCCGGGGATGGCCCGGGTCCGGGTTCCCGCGATTAGCTATCTGGATAGCCCGGGGCGAGGCGCTGGGCGCGGCTCGCGAGGGACTGCCTTCCGCAAGGCAGGCGGGCCGGCAGGGCAGCGCCCCGCCCCGCGGCTGTCCGGCCCGCCTCGTCTCACGCACCCCGTCCGGCACGGACGCGGCGGCGCGTGCGATGCTGGACGCGGCAGTACTCTGTGGCCGCGGGCGAAGCGGCGCAGGCGGGCGGCAGGAGGAGACAGATGTGCTTCTCGCCCCAGGCTGACGTGGTCGGCGGCCTCGTGATCTGCGCGATCGGCGTCGATGCTGTCCGGCACATCCGCCAGCGCCGCGAGTTCATCGCGCTGGCGTGGATCCCCCTGCTGCTCGGCGCCCACCAGTTCATCGAGGCGCTCGTCTGGTTGTGGCTACAGGGCCATGTGCCGCGCGGGATCGGCCACGTCGCGCTCTGGGCTTACCTGCTGATCGCCTTCGTCGTGCTGCCCGTGTTCGTTCCCCTGGCCGTCATCGCGCTCGAGCCGACGAAGCGGCGGAAGTGGATGATGGTGCCCTTCGCGTCGGTCGGTGCCGTGGTCGCCGTTACGCTGTTCGCGGCAATGATCCGTGGCCCGGTCAGCGTGAAGCTCGCCGCGTACCACCTCTCCTACGGCGTCCGGTTGCACGACGGCTTCCTGATCGTCGCTCTCTATGTCGTCGCCGTGTGCGGGCCGCTCCTTGTGTCGGGATACCGGAACGTCGCTCTCTTCGGCGTCGTCAACCTTGTTGCCGTGATCGTCATCGCCCGGCTCACGGTTTCCGGGTTCGCCTCCGTGTGGTGCGGGTGGGCGGCCCTGTCCAGCGGCGCTATCACGCTGCACTGCCGCTTCGCCAGGCCCCATCCGCAGCGAGCCCGGCCCGGGGCTGGCGACCTCGTTTCCACCGGTTGAGCCAGCATCGGCTGGGCTGGCATCGGCTGGGCTGGCATCGGCTGGGCTGGCATCGGCTGGGCTGGCGTGGATAAGCGCGGGTGCGTGCCGCCACACGAGGCAGGCGACCGCGCCGATGGGGATGGGGGGCAGGTAGGTGACGGCGCGGTACAGCAGCACGGCGGCGGTCACCTGCGCGACGGCGGCGTGGCCGGCGCCGGCGGCCAGGATGCCCACCAGCCCGAGCTCGGTGATCCCGAGACCGCCGGGGGTAATGGGCAGGGCCGTCAGCAGCCGGACGAACGCGAACGCGGCAAGGGAGGTCTGCCAGGGCACCTGGTGCTGGGACAGGCCGGTGCCGCGCAGGCACGCGAGCAGGACAAGCCACAAGGTGAGGTGGCTCGCCACCGTGGTGACAGTGATCCGCCAGCCCCGCGCGGTGATCAGGGCGCCGGCCCGGTCGCGGAAGCCCAGCAGGGATCCGGGGACGTCCGAGGGCGGCTGCCGGCGGACCAGCCGGAAGGCGATGGCGAGCACGCGCTGCAGCACCTGGCCCGAGCGGATCGCGAAGGACTCGCTGCGCAGCAGCAGGCCGAACCCGGCCGCCATGGCGGCAAGCACTGCCAGGCCCGCGGCCGCGGCGGCGATCAGCCCGGCATCGGGCCGGCGGGCCGTCATCATGATGAGCAGGGCGAGGACCGGCAGGCCCAGCCGGGCGAAGACGTTCCAGACGCCCGACACCAGGGTGTAGAGCACGTATTCTGCCGTGCTGACACCCCAGCTGGAAAGCATCGCCCAGCTGACCCCCATGGCGAGGGCACCGCCGGCGGGCAGCGCGTTCGCCACCGCGTTGGAACCGAGGTTGACCACCGCCGCCTCGCGCAGCCGTATCGATGGCAGCACCGCGCAGATCATGAACCAGTACGAGGCCATGCTGGCCGCGGCCGCGGCGGCGACGAGCAGGACCTGTGGCCACGTCATCGCGTCCATGCTGGCCCACACGCTGCGGTACGACGCGAAATGCGGGAGGGCGAACCCGAAGGTGGCCGCGATCAGGGCCGCCGACACCGCCATCCGGAGGATCTTCCGCCCGCGTCGCGGCGGGGGCCCGGCGGTCACCGGCTGCCGCGACCGTAGCGCACCCCGGTGCATGTAGGACCAGCTTTCGCCGAGCGATAGCACCGGGGAGCAGACGCTCCAGGTGACGTACCACAGCTAGATGACGCGGACTGCCGGCCGGTGTGGCTGCCAGGGTCCGGAGCAGGCACTTCACGCTACGCCCCCGTGCCACCGGTGTCCATGGGATCGTAGGGCGCTATGAGTGAATCAGGAGTAGCCGGGAACCGGCCCGTCAGGTGGGGGATTCTCAGCACGGGCGGGATCGCCCGCACCTTCACGGAGGACCTGCTCCGTCTCGACGATCACGTGGTGGCGGCGGTCGGCTCGCGTACCGCGGCCGCCGCGCGCGCCTTCGCCGGCACATACGGGATCGAGCGCGCCCACGGATCGTATGAGGCCCTCGCCGCCGATGACGGGGTCGACGTCGTATACGTGGCGACGCCGCACCCGGGCCACTTCGACGCGGCCCGGCTGTGCCTGCTGGCAGGCCGGGCCGTGCTCGTCGAGAAGCCCTTCACCGTCACCGCGGCCCAGGCCGCGGAACTCATCGCGCTCGCGACGGAGCGGCGCCTGTTCGCGATGGAAGCGATGTGGACCCGCTTCAATCCCCTGATCCGCCAGGTCATAGACCTGGTGGCCGGAGGGGGCATCGGCCGGGTCACGGCCGTTCAGGCCGATTTCGCGATCGCGCCCGGTTACGATCCCGCGCACCGGCTATGGAACCCTGACCTCGCGGGCGGTGCCCTGCTTGACCTTGGCGTCTACCCGATCGCGTTCGGATCCATGCTGCTCGGGGAGCCGGATCTGGTCCGCGCGCTGACCACGCCGGCGCCGACCGGCGTTGACGCCAACACGGCCGTCATCGCGCGCTACCCCGGCGGCGCGGTCGGCCTCTACCAGTGCGGGCTGTGGGCGGGCTCGCCCGTCACCGCGACCATCACGGGAACGGGCGGCTACATCACCGTCGGACCGTTCTTCCCCCGGCCGGAGAGCTTCACCGTGTACCCCGCGGGGGCGGAGCCGCGCACCCATTCGATCACCCTTGACGGGCACGGTTACACCTACCAGGCCGCGGAGGTCGCCCGCTGCCTGCGTGCGGGGCTCACGCAGTCGCCCCTCATGCCACTGGCCGAGACCCTCGCGACCATGCGAACCCTCGACTCGGTACGGGCCGCGTTCTCGGGCACCTAGGCAAGCGGTCTCGTCGGCTCCGTGAGCGGTCCGGCCGGCGTCGTCGGCTCCGCCAGCCCTGCGAGATCGGCGACAAGCTCGAACGAGCGCCGCCGGTCGGCGGGGTCGAAGACGATTGTCGTGATCATCAGCTCATCGGCGTCGGTTGCCGCGAGGAGGTCGGCGATGCCACGCCGCACTGTCGCGGGGGACCCGATGACCTGGGACGACATTCTCTCCTGCACGAACGCGCGCTCCAGGTCGGTATACGGGTAGGCGGCCGCCTCCTCCGGTGACGGCAGCGTGCCTGGCCGGCCGGAACGCAGCCGCAGGAATGACAGCGCGCTCGGCGCGGCGAGCCACCGCGCCCGCTCGTCGGTGCCGGCGCACATGACCGCGACGGCGACCAGCGCATGCGGGCGCGCCAGCGTTGCCGACGGGCGGAAGCACTCGCGGTAGAGGGCAAGGGCAGGGAGCGTACTGGCCGGGCTGAAGTGGTGGGCGAAGGCGAAAGGCAGGCCGAGCAGTCCCGCGACCTGTGCGCTGTAGCCGCTGGACCCGAGCAGCCAGAGGGCCGGCGTGTTGCCCTTGCCTGGCACGGCCGTGATCGCCGCGTACGGGTGACCGGCCGGCCACTGGCCGCTGAAGAAGCCGAGCAGGTCGGTGAGCTGCCCGGGGAAGTCGTCGGCTGACAGCGCGTCGGGGGAGCGCCGCAGGGCCGCGGCGGTCACCGGATCCGTGCCGGGAGCGCGGCCGATACCAAGATCGATGCGCCCCGGATGAAGCGCCTCGAGCATGCCGAACTGCTCGGCCACGACAAGGGAGACGTGGTTGGGCAGCATCACGCCACCGGAACCCACGCGCATGCGGGACGTCGCGTCGGCCACGGCGCCGATCAGGACGGGCGGGGCGGAGCTCGCGATGCCCGGCATGTTGTGGTGCTCGGCGACCCAGAAGCGGGTGTAGCCGAGCCGCTCCACATGACGCGCGAGCTCGACGGTCGCTCGCAGGGCGTCGCCCACGCTCGAGCCCGTCGGCACGGGCGCCAGGTCGAGCACGGACAGCGGCACGCTGCGCAGGTCGCTCACGACAGCCGCCAACGTGACAACGCGGCTGCTTCTTCCCCGCGCGGCACGCGACGGTGGGGGTGAGCCCAGTCGGGCTCACCCCCACCGGCCCCGGATCAGTGCCGCGGCGTGGCGAGCATCCCGTCGGTGTTGCCGGCTGAGTCCACGTAGAACCCGACCAGGTCTCCCGCGTTGCTGACCCCGTTGACGGTGGTGGCTCCGACGCCGTTCGGGTCATCAACCGTCGTGAAACCCTGCTGGGACGTCCAGGTGAAGCCGTGCGTGGTGGCGCCGTTGCCGCTGCCGAGCTGGTAGACGCCCACCACCTCGTCGTACCCGTTGACCCCGAGCGCCTGGGTCATCGTTGCTCCCGGGAAGGCCAGGTCGGTGAACTGCCCGCCGTCGCTCAGCAGGAACCCGTCGGTGGTGCCGCCGGAATTGGTGGAGAACCCGGCGACGTCGGCGCGGTTGTTGATGCCGGCGGCGGTCACGCTGGTAGCCCCGGGGACGGTGACATCGGTGAAGCGCTTCGAGTCGATGCTGTACTCATATCCGTGGTTGCTGCCCTGGGCATCGGTGTAGAAGCCCACCGCGGTGCCGCTGTCGTTTACCCCGAGCAGCTGGTTGACCGGCGGGCTGGCATTGCTGCTCGCGGGGTAGCTGACGGTGTGGAAACTGCCGCCGCGGTAGTAGAACCCGAAATTGTCGTTGACCTGGCTGGCATTGTTCATGTCCGACCAGAACCCGACCGTAACGCCGTTATTGTTGATCCCGGTGACCTGCGTCTGCAGCGACTGCGGGAAGTTCTCGTTGCGGTAATTTCCCTGGCCGTGGAGGGTATATCCCTGATTCGGGTGCCCCTGCGCTCCTGACCCGAAGTACCCGGCGATCGCGGAGTCGCCATTGATCCCGAGCAGCTGGTTGAAGGTGGGGTCGGCGCCGTTGTTGATGGTGGCGAACGAATACTGGCCGCCGGACATCGTCGGGCTGGCTGACGGGCCCCCGGAGGGCGACGGGCTCGCGGATGAGCTTCCCGAAGGTGACGGGCTTGCCGTCGGGGAACCGGACGGGCCCGAGCTCATGGTGGGTGATCCCGTCGGGGGAGTCACGCCCCCGGCCGGAGGCACGCACCCGGCGAGGGCGCCCGCCGCGCCGGCGGCCAGGCACAGGCTGAGGATGCCCCGGCGGCTCACCAGTCCCCGGCTCACCACACGCCACGGCAGGCGCCGTGAACTGGCGGCAGAAGTCATTTCAGTTTCCTCGCTCCGCATTATGTCCTCCGTGACGTTTCCGCCGGCGTCCGCGGCCTTGGGTCAGGCGTTTCGCCGGTACGCCATAGAGTCGCCTTTTCGTGGCGGGCTCCGCCAGGAGGCAGGCAGGCCAGTTATGCGGGCAGCGCGCATCCCGATATGACCGGGGTGCGGGCACTCCGGTCCCTTACCGAAAAGAAAATTCTGGCTCCTACAGCCAGCCAGTCCGGGCGCTGGCGGCCGGCTCGTCGCCCGGCTCGTCGCCTGGCGGCCTGCCGAGCTCGCCGGCGTGCACCTTGTCGAGCAGCCGCCGCAAGGCCTCCAGGATCTCCGGGACACGCTCACGCAGGTCCGCCGCGTCCGCGCTGCCGGCCTCGCCTGGATCCACCCCCGCCTGGCCGAGTAGTTCATCGAGATCGGACAGCCTGGTCCCCACCCACTCGACGGGACGGGCCGACAGCTCCCTGACGAACACGCGCTTCCCCGGCTCCCACCCGCGGAACGCCGGGTGATGATGCGTCCGGTCGAAGCTGCCGGGCGGTCCTTCCACCGACTCGAGCAGGTCGGCCCGCCAGATGGGCCGCCCGACCTCGATCGGCTGCGCCGAGTAGATAGAACCCTTGAGTTCGCTCCGTTCGAGCACGCGGACTTCGAGGCGGACGCCCCGTTCGGCTCCTTCCTGGTTCTCCCCGGGATCCGGGTCGACGAAGTACAGATCGCTCAGCACCACACCGACCCGCTCGAAACCAAAGGCGTAGAGCACGGCAAGTCCTCCTTCACATGCCCGGATACCGCACATCGCCAGTCTGCGCTCTTCGGCCGTTGACCGGAAGCCTCCCGCGCGACCGTAAAGGTCCGCCGGCGGCACTGTTGACCGGAAGGCCGGGGGGCGCGAGCATCGGGAAAGCCAGCCCCTCTACCCGAGGAGAAACAGTGGAAGGCAACGAAGAGCGCACGTCGTCGCTCACAAGGAGGCAGGCGCTCACCGGCGCGGCCGTACTCGGCTCGGCGGCAACCGTCGGCGGCCGCGGAGCGATCACAACCGGGACGCGGAAGACCGGCGGCAGCCTGCCGGCCGCGCACGTCAGGGAGATCCTCGACGAGATCAGTCCGCGCAACATCGAGCAGACAATCCTCGGTTTAGTGTCGTTCGGTACCCGCAACACGCTGTCGTCCCAGACCGACCCGCAGCGCGGCATCGGCGCCGCAAGGGACTGGCTTCTCCAGCAGTTCCAGCAGGTGGCGGCGGCGTCGAAGGGACGGCTGTCCGTCGGGCTGCAGAGTTACCTCCAGCCGGCAGGCAGCCGGATCCCCACCCCGACAGTGATCACGAACGTGGTCGCGACGCTTCCAGGCACGCAGCCGGAGTCGGCCGGCCGCATCTACGTCGTGAGCGGGCACTACGACTCCAGGGGCACCAACGTCCTGGATACGACCCTCGACGCGCCTGGCGCGAATGATGACGCGTCCGGCGTGGCGGCAGCGCTGGAGATGGCGCGGGTCATGTCGAAGAGGCAGTTCGACGCGACGCTCGTGTTCATGGCTGTCGCCGGGGAGGAGCAGGGACTCTACGGGTCGAACTTCTACGCCACGCAAGCCAAGGCACAGGGCCTCAACATCGCCGGGATGTTCACCAACGACATCATCGGCAGCTCCACCGCACAGGACGGTAAGCGGGATCCGTTCAGCGTCCGGCTGTTCGTGGAGGGCCTGCCGTCCACCCCGGCGCCAGCCGAGGCGGCAATACGTCTTGACGGCGGCGAGACAGAGCTGCCGCCTCGTCAGCTCGCCCGCTACATCAAGGAGGTCGGCGAGAACGAGGCCACCAGCATGAACGTCGACGTCATCGTCAGGCGTGACAGGTTCGGGCGCGGCGGCGACCATATCCCGTTCCTCGCCCAGGGCTACCCGGCCGTGCGCTTCACCGAATGGCGCGAGGATTACCGCCACCAGCATCAAGACACCCGCCTCGTAGCAGGCGTGCAGTGGGGCGACCTGCCGCAATTCGTCGACTACCAGTACATCGCCCGGGTGGCCAGGGTGAACGCGACCGCTCTTGCCTCCCTCGCGCTGGCTCCGGCGACGCCGTCCGGCGCGCTCATCGACCCGACCGCGCAGGTCATCGACACGGCCCTCAAGTGGAGCGCCAACACCGAGTCCGACCTGGCAGGTTACGAGGTCCTCTACCGGCCGACGACCGATCCTGACTGGACCAGTGCCGTCACCATCCCGGTCGGCAAAGTGACGACCTTCACCGTCACGGACACGTACAAGGACGACTACTTCTTTGGCGTCCGGGCCATCGACTCCGGCGGCAACCGCAGCCCTGTCGCCGCCTTCATCATTCCAGGAACATAAAAAGCACAAAGCCCACCATCCCGAACGGGAGCGCGGTGACAGCTCCCCGTCTCACTAGCCCTGTGCCCCTCAGCGGCACCCCAGCCCGCTGAGGGGCACTTTCACGTGTGTGACGTGCTCAGACGGGCATGGGTAACTACAGCAGTGGTCCATTCACAGACACCTGACTGTGTGAATGGACCATTGCTGTAGTTCTGGCCGGGGTGAAGGTGGCCTTCACGGGGGAGGGCGGGGCGGGCAGGTGCTGGGGCTGGATGGGTGTGAAGGGCCCTTGTGCGGTTGTGGGTGGGTGAAGGGTGCGCCCCTCTTCATCGGGGCGGGGGTCAGCGGGTGGAGGGGTTCTGGCCGCCTAGGCCTTTGTCCAGGCCGGCGCGGCGCAGTGCGTCGGCGAGCGCGCCGCCGCCGGATGCGCTGCCCTGGCCGCTGCCTTGTCCGCCGCGTGATCCGCTGCCCTGGCCGCCGGGCTGCCCGTCGCGGGACTGCCGGGGCTGCGTTGCGCGCCTCCCGCCGGGACGGTCGCCCCGTCCGGCGCCCTGCGGGCTGCGGTCCTGCGGGCTGCGGCCGGGCTCGCCGCGCTGCCCGGCGGCGGGGGCTTCGTCGTCGAGTCGCAGCGTGAGCGAGATGCGCTTGCGCGGGATGTCGACGCCGAGCACCTTCACGCGCACGATGTCGCCCGGTTTCACGACGTCGCGCGGATCCTGCACGAAGGACCTGGACATCGCCGAGACGTGCACGAGGCCGTCCTGGTGAACGCCGACGTCGATGAAGGCGCCAAACGCGGCGACGTTGGTCACGACCCCTTCGAGCAGCATGCCCGGCACGAGGTCGGCGAGCTTGTCCACGCCTTCGGCGAAGATCGCGGTCTTGAAGGCCGGCCGCGGGTCGCGGCCTGGCTTCTCCAGCTCCTTGAGTATGTCCGTGACGGTCGGCAGGCCTACGCGCTCGTCCGCGAACTGCTGCGGACTCAGCGCGTTGAGCACCCTGGTGTTGCCGATGAGCGATGCGATGTCGCAGCTGGCCGCCGCCAGGATTCGCCGGACCACCGGATACGACTCCGGGTGCACGCTTGACGCGTCGAGCGGATCGTCCCCGCCGCGGACGCGAAGGAAGCCCGCGCACTGCTCGAACGCCTTCGGGCCGAGCCGGGGGACGTTCTTGAGCGCCCGCCGCGACTGGAACGGCCCGTTGGCGTCGCGATACGCGGCGATGCTCACCGCCAGGCCTTCTCCGATGCCCGACACCCTCCTGAGCAGCGGCGCCGAGGCCGTGTTGACGTCTACGCCGACCGCGTTCACGCAGTCTTCCACCACGGCGTCGAGCGAGCGCGACAGCTTGATCTCGGCGAGATCGTGCTGGTACTGGCCCACGCCGATCGATTTGGGATCGATCTTGACGAGCTCGGCGAGCGGATCCTGTAGCCGGCGCGCGATCGACACCGCGCCGCGCAGCGACACGTCAAGCTCGGGCAGTTCCTGCGACGCGTAGGCCGAGGCGGAGTACACGGAGGCACCGGCCTCCGAAACCACGATCTTTGTAAGGTCCAGCCGCGGGTGCAGTCTGATCAGGTCGCCCGCGAGCTTGTCGGTCTCGCGCGACGCGGTGCCGTTGCCGATCGCGATCAGCTCGACGTGGTGCTCGCGGGCCAGCCTGGCCAGCGCGGCGACCGACTCGTCCCAGCGCCGCCGCGGCTCGTGCGGATAGATCGTCTCTGTTGCCGCCACTTTGCCGGTGCCGTCGGTCACCGCGACCTTCACGCCGGTGCGGAAACCTGGATCGAGACCCATGGTCGGGCGGGTGCCGCCTGGCGCGGCAAGCAGGAGGTCGCGCAGGTTGGCGGCGAAGACGCGCACCGCCTCGTCCTCCGCGGCCTGCCACAAGCGCATCCGCAGGTCGATGCCGAGGTGAACCAGGATGCGCGTGCGCCAGGCCCAGCGCACGGTGTCAGCGAGCCAGCGATCGGCCGGCCTGCCCCTGTCGGTGATCTCGAATCGCTCAGCGATGCGCTGCTCGTAGCTCCCCGGTGCGGCGGGGTCTGGCGCGTCCTCGGGATCCAGGGTGAGGTCGAGGGCTTCTTCTTTCTCGCCGCGGAACATCGCGAGTATCCGGTGCGATGGCAGCCGGGTGAAGGGCTCAGTGAAATCGAAGTAGTCGGCGAACTTGGCTCCCGCGTCCTGCTTGCCGTCGCGTACCCGCGACACCACGCGCCCGCGCGACCACATCTGCTCGCGCAGCGTCCCGATGAGGTCCCCGTCCTCGGCGAAGCGTTCCACCAGGATCGCGCGCGCGCCCTCGAGCGCGGCCGCCTCGTCGGGCACGCCCTTGCCTGCGTCGACGAAGGCGGCGGCGGCCGCGTGCGGATCCGGGGCCGGATCGCCCAGCAGCTGATCGGCGAGCGGCTCGAGTCCCGCCTCCCTGGCGATCTGTGCCCTGGTGCGCCGCTTGGGCTTGTAAGGCAGGTAGATGTCTTCCAGCCGGGCCTTCGAGTCAGCCGCCATGAGCTGTGCCTCGAGCGCGTCATCGAGCTTGCCCTGGGCGCGGATTGATTCGAGGATCGCCGTGCGCCGCTCGTCAAGCTCACGCAGGTAGCGCAGCCGCTCTTCGAGGGTGCGCAGCTGCGCGTCGTCGAGCGTCCCGGTCGCTTCCTTGCGGTAACGGGCAATGAACGGCACGGTGGCGCCGCCGTCGAGCAGCTCGACCGCCGCCCGCACCTGCCGCTCACGTACGCCGAGTTCCCCGGCGATGCGCTCATGAATCGACGTTGTCACGGCTGCCAGGATAGGGCGGCGGGGTTCCAGGTGGTGCCATCGGCACGGTCGGCGAGTACGGGATCGAGGAACATCCTCGCCACCCGGAGTGCCTGGCTGAGATTCTTTTCCGCCAGGCCGGGGACGTCATGAGCGATGGTCGCGTATCCGGTTCGCCACATTACCTGGTCATTGACCCTCAGCTTGCTCGCGGCCGGAAGGCCCCTGCGGAGGCGCTCGGACATGAGCGCGGTGGCCAGGTCGTCCGCGCCTATCCGCTGGGTGTGGGCGATGAGCACGAGGTCGATGAGATCCCGGAATCGCGTGCTCGGCCGGCCCTGATGGCGCTCCATGATGGCCATCACCTTGTCCGCGATGGAGTCAGCGAGCGGGTACAGGCGATAACGGGGCCGCGGCAGGCCGGGGATGTCGAGCGCGACGAGCGGCGTGGCGCTCTCCGGCTGGCCGGTGATGACGACGCCAGTCACGAGATCGACGCCGAACCGTTCGAAGACGCGCGACCCTAGCCACGCCTCGGTCGGGACTCGCAGCCCTTCCACTCCCTGGACGAGGAAGCGCGGCTGCTCGAACCGGAAGGTGAAGAAGTCGCCCAGGTCAAGGGCGGCGGCCTCACGCAATGACACGAGCCCCGCGGCGGGAGAGTCTGCCCCGGCCACGAGATCGATGTCGGCCGAATGCCGCGCGACCGAGAGCCTGGCGATCATCGAGATGCCGCCCTTGAGTATCCATCCCGGCTCGGGGTCGAGGAACAGCCTGGCTAGCAGCCGGTCGTAGGCAAGCTGACGGCGCAGCTGCGACACCGAGTACACGGACGCGCCCGCGAGCACCCTGAGGCGATCCGTGATCGCCGCGCCGAATGCCTCCGCGCACGCGTAGGGAAACTGGGCGGGGGTTTGGGCGGGGGGGCCTGGTGGGGCGCGAAGCGTCGTCTCCCCGGGGCAATACCGCGCGGAGGGTCCCTGCGCCGTCATCCGCGCGCTCCCTGGGAGATAGCGAACAGGTACGAAAGGAACCTGTGCCCGTCCTCTTCCTTGGCCCCGTAGCCACGCGCGTGCGGCGCGAGCGCCGCCGCAAGCTCGTCGGCATCGGCCAGGTGCTTGTCCAGCAGGTCGAGGACGACACCGGCCAGGTGCTCACCGTCGGCCCGGGTCGTGCACAGGTCCGCGATCATCCGGGTCGGGGTCGTGACGAGGATCTGGTCCAGCCAGATCACATCCCTGGCCGGGATGGGGTGACTGTGGATCATTACATCGTCGCGGCGGCTGCGCAGGCGCCGGGGCGGCGGGACGGTGAACTCATGCCGCCACGGCTCGAGCAGGCCGACCTGGTAGACCAGGGTCGCGCTCGCGTGCGAGACGGCGCCATACTCCGGCACCCGGCTGTCCGCTTCCAGCCCTGGCGCGAGCTGCAGCCATGCGGCCCTGAGCTCGAGTAGCCTGGGGCGGGGCGCGCCGCCCACCCGGTACACGCCGTGGGTTACCCGCTCGAGCCCGCCTGCCGAAGTCAGGCGGGCAAGGTCACGCCTCGCCACCCCGCGCGCCTCTGCCTGGCGGGTGGTGATGAGCCCGCCCTGCGCCTCCGCAAGGTTGGCCAGGCTTCCGAGAGCTGCCACCGCGCCCACGACGCAATTGTCTCATATCTGAGACGATCGTGCCGTCATTGTAAGGATTTCGACCGTCAGCACAGGTGACCAGAACTTTCATTATTTGCCATCATTTGATCAGGGCTTTCATCCTCGTTCACGAGCCTCGCACGCTGATCTGCGCGGGCCTCATCCGGCTCGCCGAGATCGTTGACTTTCCACTGCCTCGGGGCCAGCGGCTGGGTCAGCGCCCAGTTCGACAACCTGGTCATCGGCTGAGCCCGCGCCTGAGCTGCCACGACGCTCCCGTTCGGAATGAGGGAGAATTTTGCTTGTGCCTGTCGATCCTGCGCCGGGCCGTCCGTCGTAGAGGTGCCGGAGTCAATCGACACGTGGAAAGGTGACCAGCATGGCTGAGTACTTGATCCTCATCTACGAGAACGAGAGCACCTACGCCAGCTCACCGGAGCTGTGGCAGCAGATGGGGGAGGCGCACGCCCGCTTCGCCAAGGAGGTGGCCGAGAAGGGCGTGACGATCGTCGGGGGCAACGCGCTGCAGCCGACCGCCACGGCCACGACGATCCGCGGCGATGTCGTGACCGACGGCCCGTTCGTCGAGACGAAGGAGGCGCTCGGCGGGTACTACCTCATCGAGGCCGCGGATCTCGACCAGGCGCTTGCCGTCGCCAGGCTCTGCCCCGTCGCGTCCGGCGGCGTCGAGGTACGGCCGATCATGGACATGTCCGGGGGGTGACCCGTGACGCGGCCGACGTTCATGCCGCCATCGCCGACGCGCACCGTCGCGAGTGGGCCTTCGTGCTCGCCGCGACGGCGCGCGTCGCTGGCGACATCGACATCGCCGAGGAGTGCGTGCAGGACGCGTACGTCGCGGCGCTCGACGCGTGGACGCGGCAGGGAGTACCGCGCAGCCCCGGCGCCTGGCTGACCACGGCGGCGCGGCGGCGAGCGCTCGATTCGCTCAGGCGCGACCGGACGCTGCGCGCCAAGCTGCCGCTCCTCATCGAGCCGGCTCCCGCGGTCGCGGCGGCCGGGCAGGCGGATGACGACATGATCCCTGACGACAGGCTGCGCCTGGTGTTCACCTGCTGTCATCCGGCGCTCGCCAGGGAGGCGCAGGTCGCGCTCACGCTGCGGCTGGTCTGCGGCCTCACCACCGCGGAGATCGCCCAGGCGTTCCTGGTCGCCGAGCCGACGATGGCGGCACGCGTGACACGCGCGAAGAAGAAGATCTCCGGAGCACGCATCGCCTACCGGGTCCCCGGCGCGGCCGAGCTGCCCGACCGCCTGGACGCGGTCCTGACCGTCGTGCACCTTCTCTACACGACCGGCCACACCGCCCCTGTCGGGGACAGCCTCGTTCGCGCCGACCTCGTGGACGCCGGCCTCCAGCTGGCCCGGATGCTCAGGGCGCTCATGCCGGACGAACGGGAGGTGCGCGGGCTGCTCGCCCTGCTGCTGCTCACGGACGCGCGCCGCGCCACTCGCTGTGGCGCCGATGGCCGCATGCTGCTGCTCGCCGAGCAGGACAGGTCACAGTGGGACCGCGCCGCGATCGACGAGGGCGCCGGGCTCGTGATCGAGGCGCTGCGCGGTGGCCGGCCCGGCCGGTTCGCGCTGCAGGCGGCCATCGCGGCCCTGCACGCGGAGGCGCCGGGCTACGCCGACACGGACTGGCCGCAGCTGCTGCGGCTATACGACGAGCTGCTGCGGGCATGGGCCTCGCCAGTGGTCGCGCTCAACCGCGCGGTCGTCGTCGCCATGGTCCGGGGTCCCGTCGCGGGGCTGACCGAGATCGAGGTCATCGAGCGGGACGGCCGCCTGGCGGGTTACCGCTACCTGCCCGCGGCCAAGGCGGACCTGCTGCGCCGTCTCGGCCGCGCCGCCGAGGCAGCCGGCGCATACCATGCCGCGCTTGGGCTCACCGACAACGCGGCCGAGCGCGGGTTCCTCGCCCGCAGGATCGCCGAGGTCACCGGTAGCGGCTGATCACGTCCCGGCCGAAGCGGGCCATCTCCTCCCGCTGCGGCGAGAACTGCAGCAGCACCAGGTCCACGCCGGCCTGCTCGTAGCCGCGGATCCGCTGGGAGATCTGCTCGGGCGTGCCGATCAGGCCCGCCCGCAGCCCGCGATTTGACACGCTGTACTCCTCGATGGAGACCTGCGACTCCAGCTCGGATCCCGCCACGAAATCCTGGTACGACGCGTATGCCTCTCTTGAGGAATTGACGTCGAGGACGCGGTCGAGCTCGGCCTGCGCCCGCGCCTCGGTGTCGCGGCAGATCACGTAACCGGAGACGCCGAAGGTGAGCGGAGGCCGGCCCGCCGCGGCCCTGCGGGCGTTCAGGTCCGCTACCTTGGCCGCGATCACCTCGGGCGGGTCGCCGTGCATCACGTAGGCGTCCGCGTAGCCGGAGATGACCTCCTTGGCCCGGGGGGACTCGCCGCCCATGTACACCGTGGGGGGGCCGCCGGGCTTGGGTTCGAGAACGGTGCCTTCGAGCTGGTAGAGCGCGCCCTTGTGCGTGACCGTGTCCTCGGTGAGCAGCCGCCGTATCACCCGCAGCCATTCCTCGGTTCGCGCGTACCGGGCGTCGTGCACGTCGAAGGGCATGCCGTACTGGGTGGCCTCGTCCCGCCACCAGGACGACACCACGTTCAGGCTGATCCTGCCCGGCGCGATCGTGTCCAGCGTGGACAGCGCCTTCGCGGTCAGGGACGGCGCGTGGTAGTTCGGCCGGACGGCGAGCATCAGCTCGAGGTTTGTCGTGACCGCGGCGACGGCGGGGGCCAGGGTCCAGCAGTCGAGCGAGGGCGCGTGATGCCCTTTGATGTCGTTGAGGCTGAGCTCGGCGATGAGGGTCAGGTCGAAGCCGTGCCGCTCGCTGTCGACGGCGAGACCGCGGATGTAGGGCCACGCGATCGTCATCCCCTCGTCCGCGACGTTGCGCAGCCAGCCGCCAAAGATCGGCATCCAGTACCCGAACCGCATCAGTGGGTGCTCCTTCGGGGGGAGTTGGGGCCATGGGGGTCTGGGGGCTCTCCCCAGAGAGATGCTGTGTCCCCCCGGGCAGGCACTGTCTGGCTCGCTTCCTCGCTGGCGAGAAGGCGCGCCAGGAACCGGGCGACGGCGCGCGGCCCCGATCTCGGGGCGGCAGCCTCTATCTGGGGGCTGTAGTTGGTGCTGACGTTCACGTCGTAGGTCACGAGCCGGCCGTCGGCGGTCTCGATGAACTCGAACCCGGCGATCTCGATGCCGTTCCTGCTGGCGAAGTCCAGGTAACGGCCGATGATCGGATGGTCGAAGCCCTCCCGCAGGGCGAACAGCCCAGGTCCGGCCGGTCCGCGGGACGCCTGGTCCGCTGCGCCCTGGTCCGCTGCGCCCGCGTCCGTGGCGCACGCGTCGGCGGGGCACAGCTCGAATCCGCCGCGCGCGGTGTCCGCCGTGATCGCGTAGAGGAACTCGCCGCCCGCCACCTCGACCCTGGTAATGAACGGCCTGGCGGCCTGCACGTACTCCTGCAGCAGCGTGATCCCGTCCACCGGGGCCAGGTACTCCGGCGACGCGGCATACGCGGCGAACTCCTCGTGGCTGTCGAACCTGCGCACCCCGAGGCCCTTGCCGCCCTGGTTGTGCTTGCTGATGAAGGGGACGGGAAGCTTGCTCGCCGCCGCGGCAAGCTCGCTGACGCCGGCCACCGCGATCGTGCGCGGCACGTCGAACCCGCTGGCCCGCAGCGCGGTCAGCTGGTCAGCCTTGCTCATCTCGAGCTCGAGCGCCCGGCGCCCGTTGACGACGCGGCGGCCGTGCGCCTCCAGCCAGCAGAGCACGGCACGGGCGTGGTCCTTGGCGAGCAGGTGGCCGCGGGTATGGGACGAGGCACTCATCCGCGACCAGAACACCCCTGGCGGCGGAGCGGCATCGAGATCGAGGATGCCCTCGTCGAGCAGCCACTGCTCGTGCGGGACGCCCTCGGCGTCGAAGGCGTCCGCGAACGGCCCGTACCAGTCCGGATTCTCGTGAATCACATAAATCGTCATTTACCGCACAGCCTCTGCCGCCCAATGCAACCCAATGCAAAGGGGAGCGCCCTCAGACACGAGAACGCCCCCCTGACGAACTGGCGAGCCTCAGCCGGGCTCACACGTCAAATCGGCCGGCCTTCACCTGCGCGGCGAACGCCGTCCACTCCGTCCGGCCAAAGACCAGCCTTGGCCCGTCCGGGTCCTTCGAGTCACGCACGGCGATGACCTGGCCCGCCGCCCCAACCTCGACGCAGGTGCCGCCGTTGCTGGAGGTGTAGCTCGACTTGCGCCACACGCCAACCTCGACGCAAGCGCCGCCGTTGCTGGAGCTGTAGCTCGACTTGCGCCACACGCCAACCTCGACGCAATTTCCGCCGTTGCTGGAGCTATAGCTCGACTTGCGCCACTCGATGCGGCTCATGTCCATGATTTTAGTATTTCCTCCATCAGGGCAAGGGAGGCAGACCTCGGGAGTGCCTCCCCCCGGATCGTATCCCAGGCGACCACGAGCGCGGCGATGTCGTCGGCGTCCTCGAGGATCTGGCCCCGCGCGGCCGTGTCCTGGTAGGCGACGCTCGGCCCGTCATCGAAGTCCGCGATGATGAACGCGCCTCCGCGGAGGCCCTCGTGGGCGCCGATGCCGGCCGGGATCACCTGGATCACGACGCTGGGCCGCTTAGCCATCTCGATCAGGTGCCTGATCTGCTCCCGCATCACGGGGGCTCCCCCGACCGGGCGGCGCAGCACGCCCTCATCGAGGATCGCCCAGAACGTCGGCGGCTTGTCGCGGTCCAGGATCGCCTGGCGTTCCATCCGGCCAGCCACCAGTTCGTCAATCTCGTCGTCGGTAGCCCCGATCCTGGTCCGGAGCACGGCACGGGCATAGTCCTCGGTCTGCAACAGCCCGGGAACCAGGAGCGGTTCGAACCAGCGGAGCGTCTTCGCCGCGGCTTCCTTGTCCGGCCAGTCGTGGAACCAGCCCGGATACGCTCGGAACTTGAAGGCATCCTTCAGGTGGCCGCGCAGCCTGGTGAGCGCCTGCTCGGTGCGCAGCTCGGTCACGGCGTCCAGGGCGATGGTCAGCTTCCCGGACGCGGTCCGCTGGCCCTTCTCGATCTTGGCGATCAGGTCGGCCGAGCAGAACACCCGGGCGGCGAGCTGCTCCTGCGACATGCCCGTCCTGTGCCGGTAATACCGCAGCTCGGCGCCGAACAGGCGAAGCGGGCTCATAGCCGAGCCGTGATCATCCCGCGATGCCATCAGCTTCCCTCCCGCATCCCACCACTATCTCCCGGTATCTCCCGGCACGCGTCGTCACGCTGCCGGCCTGGGCCGGCTCTCAGCGGCGCCTGACGTGCTCCTCTTTCAGAGCGTAGCCTTTCGTTAACAGAATGTTGAGCGGAACACCGCGGTACATCCCCCGCACCGCTGCCTGAACCGCCGGTTCAGATAGCCGGCGACAGCGCGCGGACCCAGCGCTGCCCAGTGCGGCGATCACAGCACGCGGCTATAGCCTCGGAGCACCACACGTCGCGCCGCTTCGCCCGGTCCGGCCACCGCGAATGGCGACGCCGTGCGCACCCTGGCTGGATATCCGGAGGTGATCTGTCCGTGGACGATGGACTTGCGCTGCGCGCGTTCCGTGCCGAGGACCTCGACTTCCTTGACCGGCTCTGCTCGGATCCGCAGGCGCTCGGCCCCTTCGAGTGGGTCGGCTTCGGCGACGTGCGCGCGCGTCGGCGCCGCTGGGAACAAGACGGGTACGTCGCCCCGGACTCCACGGCGCTCGCGGTCGTCCTCTCCGACGGGACCCTCGCGGGCATCGCGAGCTGGAAGGTAAGGAACCGCAGCGATCCGGATAAAGGGCTCAGTTACGAGATCGGGCTCGCTCTCCTTCCCGAGCACCGCGGCCACGGCCTGGGGACCATGGCCCAGCGGCTCCTGGTGGACTACCTGCTCAACTCCACCACCGTTCACCGCCTGGAGGCCTTCACCGATGCGGAGAACATCGCCGAGCAGAAGGCCCTGGAACGCATCGGCTTCCAGCGCGAGGGCCTCATGCGCGAAGTGGTCTTCCAGAACGGCTCCTGGCGCGACGCCGTGATCTACGCCCTCCTGCGCGACACTCAGTAACAATGCCCAATGGGAGGGGTTCCCGCGTTCCTGTAAGACGATTCCGTGTGGGGAGGGTGCCCAGACATGCGCCATTGGATCTTGCTCAGCACTGGCCCCGTTCACCGCGTGAGCAGGTGGAGGAGCCCGGTCCCTGCCGTTCAAGATTCCTCATCCCAGCTCAGGCCTTCGCGCCGAGCAAGATTCGTCGTCACCGGGGGGTTATTCAAAGTAGTTTCTGATGAAGATCAGCAGCCTGGCGACCCTCGCCACGGCCAGCAGCGAACTACAGCAGTGGTCCATTCACGCAGTCTGGTGTGCATGAATGGACCACTGCTGTAGTTGCGGCGACGCGGCGCCCCGGGCCGGGCCCGGCCGCGTGGCCTGGCAAGATCACGGCCTGAGGGCTTTGAATAACCCTCCGGACACGGACACGGGTGCGGGTGCGGGTCCTGTGACAGTTGATCTTTTTTTGCCAGTGAATCTTGCTCCGCCCGGAGGTCTTTGCCACTACGGACTGCCTGGGCTCACGCTTCGCGGCAACTCTCCCGGCCGCGGCCACCCCCGGCAGGTGAACTGCGCCGGGTCAGCGCCTGCCCTGGCCAGCAGGGCGCGGAGATGCCGCTGCTCGTCGGCGGGCAGCCGGGGTTGCGGGGAGGCGAGGGGTCAGGTGGCGGGGCGGTCTTGCGGGGGGCGGCGGCGCTGGGCTGGGTCGGTCAGGGCGGGTGGCAGATAGCCTGCGTCGGCCGCGTTGAGGTTGGTTCCCGGTGGCACGATCTCGTCGATCCTGTCGAGCACCTCGTCGTCGAGGGCCACGGTTGCGCCGGCCAGCAGGTCGGTGAGCTGGTCCATGGTGCGCGGCCCGATGATCGCTGAGGTAACGGCGGGATGCGCGACGACGAACGCGATCGCCAGGTGCGTCAGCGAGCAGCCGGCGTCCGTCGCGACCTTGACCAGTTCCTCGACAGCCTCGAGCTTGCGCGCGTTGCCCGGCAGCGCGGGATCGAAACGCATCGGCAGCCGCGCCGCCCGCCCGCTCGTCATGTCCACATCCGCGCCGCTGCGGTACCTGCCGGTCAGCCAGCCGCCGCCAAGCGGGCTCCACGCGAGGACGCCCATCCCGTAGCGGGCGCACGTCGGCAGCACGGCGGCCTCGATCCCGCGCACCATGATCGAGTACGGCGGCTGCTCGGACCGGAACCGCACATGGCCCCGGCGCTCGGCCACCCACTGGGCCTCCACGATCTCCTCCGCGGGGAACGTGGAGGAGCCGATCGCGCGGACCTTCCCCGCGTGCACCAGGTCGGAAAGCGCCGACAGCGTCTCGTCGATGTCGGTCGACGGGTCGGGCCGGTGCATCTGGTACAGGTCGATGTAGTCCGTCCGCAGCCGGCGCAGGCTGTTGTCGACCTCGCGGACGATCCACCGTCGCGAGTTGCCTGCCATGTTCGGGTCATCGCCCATCGACGCGTGCGCCTTGGTCGCGAGCACCACCTGGTCGCGGCGGCCCTCCAGCGCCTTGCCGACGATCTCCTCCGATTCCCCGGCGGAGTACACGTCCGCCGTATCGATGAAGTTGATGCCGCCGTCCAGCGCCGCGTGGATGATCCGCACGCTGTCGTCATGGTCCTGGTTGCCCCATGCGCCGAACATCATCGCGCCGAGACAGTACGGGCTGACCTTGATCCCGGTGCCGCCGAGCGTGCGCATCCGCATAACGTGCCTCTCCCTCGCCGTCGATATCCTCGCCTCCCATCCTGCCTGGATACGATGAGTGCCCAGGATCGGGGCCAGGGCTGGGCCAGGGGATGGGGAGAGTGCGGTGGCTGAGCGGCCGAACGCCCGGCCCGGCCCGGCCACCTGGTCGTGGAGTTCGGGCTGACGTTCTCCGCGCAGGGCAGCGTGATCGTGGCCGGCGCGGCGGGCGAGGCCACGCTGAAGGTGACGCTGACCTACGACGCGAAGCCGGTGCCCGACGGAAAAGCCAGGCAATTATGACGAACGGGAGCGCGATGGCGGATCCCCGGGCACCTGGCTTCCTCGGCCGGGTGCTTGACGAGCATGGTCATCCGGCTGGAACCTGCTTCCAGCTGGCGCCTGGCGTGCTGGTGACAGCCTGTCATGTGCTTGCCGACCTGGGTCATCGGGTGGTGTCGGGCCGGTACAACAGCACCGACGGGTGGCTGGGCCATTCGGTGTGGGTCGCGCGAACCGAGCACCTACGGCACCTGCTCGACGGCGTCGCCGAGGTGGCGATGGAGCGTCCCGTCACCGGCGCCGTCGAGCTTGTCTTCGAGGTGACGGCAACAGAGGTTCGGCTGACCGGCCCCGGCCTGGACGTGGCGGCGCCGCACGGCGGGGTGCGTCCTGGCCTCCGCCGTGGACGACGTGCGGCGCGCCCGCGCCAGGGCGGGCGGCGTGCACCGTGACCCGGCCGCCGCGGTGGCCGCCCCCGCGACGGTCGTGCTCGGCCGGCCGGGGATGTGTGAGGGTGAGTTCCACGGTAGTGTGGATGTCGTGGTGAGTACATGTGAGGAGCTTCCGTTCAGTGAGCTGCTGCATCACCCGGCGGCGACTGCCGGCCGGCTGGACTCGGTGCGCGCGCTGCGGCTGCGTCGCCGCGATGCGGGTGATCTGGCGCTGATGCGCGCCGAGCAGCTAGAGCGGGATGAGATGGTTGTCGCCTTCGTTGCCCGGCTGCTTGCGGAACTGGTGCGCTCGGGCAATCTTGTCCTTGTCCGCCGTGTTCTATGCGCTGCCCTGCCATGGGTGACGTTCCTGCCCCCCGGCGACGTCGACATGTTCGTTCAGGAGCTGGCGACCGTCGGGGCCGGGGCGGCGTCGCTTGACAACCTGGCGCCGGTGGCGGTGCTCCTGTCGCAGTGGCGGCACACAGCCGAAGTGCACGCCGATCCCGTGCTCCTGGAGATCCTGACCAGGGAGCCCGATGGTGACCTGGGGCCGGCGCCGGTCCCCGATCCTGACCGGTGAGTCCCAGGCGGGGGGACCGTGCGGCGCTACCTGCGGTCGGCGAGGAATTCGACGTGCGGTTCGCAAACGGCCAGGCGGCAGCTGGGTTGGAGCAGCTGGCCTGCCATGTACCAGGCAACGTGCGCCGCGCGCATGAGGCGATCCGCGGCGCGCCGAGGTCCGTGACATCACCCGAGCGGCAGCACCGGCTGAAGGGCAGCCTGGGAACGGGGTCGTGGAAGGGCGCGGAGCTGGAGCGCTGGCAGTACGAGGTGACCGGGGGCGGTCGCATCTGGTATCTCGTGGACGACGTGCGACGCACAGCCTGGATTACCTATGCGGGCGCAGCGTAGCCGCTGAACCAGACGGGTGATACGGCACGTGGTCGTGATGGGGTTCTCCCGGCGCAGCGAAGCGCTGGCCCGCGAGCACATGAGGAGCGGAAGCACATGAAGATCTCGTATTCTGTGACAATTGGCAGCCTCACCGCGTTGGGCCTTGCCTTAAGTGCCACTGCCGCCCAGGCGGCGGCTGGTGGCCTTGACCCTGCCTTCGGCAGCGGCGGCACGGTCATCACGAGTTACAACGGCCCGGCACCGTCCGACGCCTTGCCGCAGCCGGACGGCAAGATCGTCGTCGTCGCGGGATTCGATAACGACCCCAGCGCCACCGAGGCTTTCGGGGTGCTCCGGTACCAGGCGAACGGAGCCCTGGACACCAGCTTCGGCGTGGCGGGCCGCGCCACGGCGGCGTTCACCAACTTCATCAACTCGCCGAACGACGCGGCTCTCCAGTCCGACGGCAAGATCGTGGTGGCGGGCAACGCTCAGAGCGCGGACGGCACCCTCAGCGAGTTCGCCGTGGCCCGCTTCAACGCGAACGGGACCCTGGACAGCACTTTTGGCACCGGCGGTAAGGTCACGACGAATTTCGTCGGTGTCCAGGCGGGCGGAGTGTCGAATCCGGCCACCTCTGTCCTCATCCAGTCCGACGGGAAGATCCTCGTCGCCGGCTCGGCCAGCCAGTGTGCCCGCAGGTGCCCGCTGCTGACCGCGCTCGCCCGCTATAACACCAACGGCAGCCTCGACACCAGCTTCGGCAGCGGCGGCACGGTCGGGGTCACCTCGATCGGCGCGATCCATACGCTTGGCGAAGACGCCGCGGGAGACATCTTCGGGCTCAACGGCGCGCTCATCGCGGAGTTCAGTCCCTCCGGCGTCCTCCAGTCCCAGGTCACGCCCTCTCCCATAGCCACCGCCTCGACCGAGGGCTTCGCGGTCTCACCTGCCGTATTCCAGCCCGACGGCAGGTACCTCGTCTCAGGCGGCAGCGCCGATCACGGCAACGGGTATCTCAGGGACACCGACGCACAGGTGGTGCGGTACCAGCAGACCGGGGTAGTGGATCCCAGCTTCGCCAGCCCGGCGTTCGACTTCAGCGGCTCCGGCGCACCCAACGAGACAGACCTGGCCCAGGGCATCGCGCTCCAGCCCAACGGGCAGGTCGTCCTCGCCGGATACCACTCATCCAACGGCAGCACGTCGTTCACGACGGCACGCCTCAACGCCGGCGGGAGCCTTGACACCACGTTCGGCCCGGGCGGCACGGTGACGGCCGGCCTGCCCGCGGGCGGCCAGGCATCCGCCGCGCTCATCCAGCCGGACGGGAAGGTCGTCATCGTCGGCCAGGGGTTCATCGCGGGCGGCGGCGTAGACCTCGTCCTCATCCGCTACCTGGGCCAGTAACCCTGGCTCTCACTCGTGGCGGGTTCCCGGCCCCGGGCTGGGAACCCGCCACGAGTCGCATGAGGCAGGCGACCTGGAACAGGGACGCTCAGGGGCTGACGGCGATGTTTTCGAAGGTGACGGTCACCGTGTCGTCTCGCGCGGTCATGCTGGTGGGCTCTGGCCTATAGAGGACCGTGCCGGTGCCTGAGCACGGGAACAGGAGCGTGGTGGGGATGGGCTGGTACTCGTAATAGCCGGTCAGCGTGACGCTGCCAGTGGTCGCCGTCGGGGGGAAGATGACGACGATCGAGCGGCCGAGGCTGCCGGTGTAGCCGCCGCCGGTGCTGACGGCACCTGGCACGGCGGACACGGTCTGCCCGCCCACCGGGTGCCCGGTCTGGCCGGGGAAGGCCGGCCCCGGGCAGAACACGGTGATGACGGCGCCCACGTGGACCTTGTTGACCTGCCCGGTGAAGCCCTGGTTGGGGCCGATCGGCAGGGGATCGACGACCGCGGCGCCCGCGGGAACCGCTAAGCCGAGGGCGGCGGCGGACACGGCAAGGCAGGTGGTGAGAAGACGCGCGGCTAAGGACATGGCGGTTCTCCTTCCGGGCGGCAGCGCCCGGCCAGGGCCGGACGATCCCGCCCTGGCATGCGATCATCGTGGCCCCCGCTGATCAAGCACGCCAGGCCCGACCGTGATCTTCGTGCCGACAGGCGCCGAGATGGTGCGGGTGAGCTGGCTGGTACGAAAATTTCGGGCTGGACCGCGCGTCTCACCTGGCATGAGTAGCTGACTATTCTGATCGGAATTAACTACATCCGGCAGGGCCACCAGTAACGACACGCCTTCATGACGGTGCCACCGCGCTTCCGTTCGGTAAGGTCACTGTCGTTGCCTGGTTCGTCGCCTGTCACGACCGCATCCGCCGGTGACCCCGGCTAAACCGGTGGACCCTGGCTAACCGTGACTCCGGTTGATAAGCGCGTCGGCGGCAGCCGCGCCGATCCTGACAAGCTCGGCGCTCTCGTTCCCGTACGCTTCGAGTACCGACGCGGCATCCGGGTCGCCGGCCGCCGCCGAGCGCCGCAGCCACCGCAGCGCCATCTCCTTGTCGCCTTCTCTGGCCAGGATGGCCGCGAGCACGTTGGC
>WNFD01000365.1_pt1 | contig 105871 bp, 80 predicted proteins | sample 5400491 | NCBI WGS metagenome assembly WNFD01 (sample SAMN13153343, study PRJNA577476) | soil metagenome | isolation source: 120 cm saprolite under Douglas fir tree site 2 hole 2 replicate 2 | place: USA:California | collected 2015-04-18 | reverse complement strand
CGCGCACAAGGCCGGTGAGACCAAGTTGTACGTTATGCGCAATTCCAAGGATCCCGACGGCGACAAGCTCTATTTTACCCAGGCGGAATGGGACGCATTCGTCGCCGGGGTCAGGGACGGCGAGTTCGACCTCGCCGACGACGACTAACGCGCCCGATCCGCCCGGCCCTGCCCAATGACCAGCGCCGCGATGACCGGGGCCGCGATGATCAGGGCCGGTCAGGCCGTACCCGCGGCCCGCGTCGCGATGATCATGGGAAGGCCGCCATCGCGCTCCCGTTCGGCATCATTGGCTTTTTTTGGTTGTAGTTTTCTGGCTGCCGGGGAAGAACCTGCCAGCCCTCCGGTAGCGTTTTACCGCCGGGTGGGCCGAAGGAGGTGGGTGATGGATCTGGACAGTTCCGCGCAGGTTGCCGTTTTCGTCGATTTTGAGAACCTTGTCCTTGGTGCCGGTAAGGGGCTGCCTGACCAGGCCAACCCGGTTCCGTATTCGGCGCTGGCCCGGCTGTCGGCTGGCTATGGGAACGGTTCGGTGCGGCGGGCCTACGCCGACTGGGCCGACCCGCGGTTCGGCCGTTACCAGGAGGATCTGGCGATGAATGGCGTCGACCTGATCCAGGTCGCGCGCGTCGGCTCGCAGAACAAGAACGCCGCCGACATCCGGATGGCCGTCGACGCGATGGAGACGATGATCGTCCACCCGGCGGTGAGCGTGTTCGTCCTCGTGACGGGTGACAGTGACTACTCGCCGCTTGTGCAGCGGCTGCGCGAGTTCGGCAAATGGGTCGTGGGGGTCGGCACCCAGGCGAACGCCAGCCGCAGGCTCGTGTCCGTCTGCTCCGAGTACAAGTACTGGGGCACGCTGGTGGCCGAGGTCGAGCCCGCCGCGCGGTCCGCCGTGGACGCCGCGTTCGACATCGGCGCGGCCGAGCAGCTGCTGGCCCGGGCGTTCGAGGAGACCGGCGTCGAGACCCCGACCGCGAGCACGATCAAGAGCAAGATGATCGCCCTGGATCCCGCGTTCGACGAGCGCAACTACGGCTTCCGCAGCTTCCGCGCGTTCCTCGCCCGCCTCCCCCACCGCGTCAGGACCGTCGGCACCTCAGGCAACGACATCACCATCGCCCTCGTCGAAGAGCCCAAGAAGTCGCCAGTGCGGAACCGCAAGCCCTGATCCGACCGGGCTACCCTCTGGTCGCATGGCGCTGGACCCGGCGATCGCGCTACGCGATGCCGAAGCTGTTGATCTTCTCCGGGTAGATGCGGATAAAGGCCTCGCCGAATCCCCGCCCGAGGTGCGCGCCGCCGGTGGGGATCGCCTCGGCACGGCCGCGGATCTCGAGCATGCGCGGCGTCCACGGGTCAGTTGACACGAGATCGTCCACGACGATCGCCGCCCAGCCGCTGGCCTGTACGTCCCGGTACTTCTTGGTAGTCGCGACGTGGTGACCGCCGACGTCGACCGTGCCGAGCCCGGCGTTGTAGCGGAACGACGTCGGCACCACGTGCGGCTTGTGGTCGGCGCCGACGGTGGCGAGCCGCCCGAGCACCTGGCTTGCGAGGTACTCGATATGTGCAGCAGTCAGCTCAGGCGAAACGCTCAGCTCGGTCATGCACCAAGTAAACCAGCTGAAGTGCACGTCACCGCTGGCCTGACGTTCTCATTGACCTGGCGCAAACGCCCGGACAGGTCGGATTAGTCGAGAAAAGCGTCATTTCTTATGACGAGACCCGCATGAGACAACACAGGGCCTTCAGGCCGTGATCTTGCCAGGCCGCGCGCCCGGCCCGGCCCGGGCGCCGCATCGCCGCAACTACAGCAGTGGTCCATTCACACACACCAGACTACGTGAATGGACCACTGCTGTAGTTCGCTGCTGGGCCCCCGCGCACCATCGGCGGCGCATTCACCAGCAGGGGGACATGGGCGGATCGTCTCACCAGGTTTCGCAGACGGAAGCAGGCGAGAAACGACCCGGGAGAGCGAGAGGTATTAAACGGACCTGCGGTCAGGCGGCGCCATGGCGGACGCGTTCGGTGAAGGCGGCCCAGTCGGCGCGGCCGAAGGTCAGCCGCGGGCCGGCCGGGTCCTTCGAGTCGCGCACCGCGACCAGATCAGCGATGGCCACCTCAACGCAATCGCCCGTCGAGTTCGAGTAGCTCGACTTCATCCACAGTTCGCTCATAGCCCGTCCCTCACGGCTCGCATCAGATCGAGCGACGCCCCTCGGGAGAGCGCCGCCGCGCGGATCAGATCGTAGACCATCACGGCCTCCGCCACCTCGTCCGCAGACTCGATGAGCCGACCGCTCCGCCAGCCTTCCGCGTAGGCGGCCGGCGGCCCGTCGGCGAACTCGAGGATGGTCAGCGGCCCGTCCGCTCCCGGGTGCTCCGTGACGGCGAGCGGCAGCACCTGGAGCACCGCACCCGGCGAGTCCGCCGCCTCGATGAGCCGGTCGAGCTGCGCCCGCATCGTCGGGACACCGCCGACTGGCCGCCGCAGCACGGCCTCGTCGATCACGCTCCAGAGGTGCGGCGCGTTCGCCCTGGCCAGGATCGCCTGCCGGTCCAGCCGCGCGGCGACACGGCGCTCGATGCGTTCCGCTGCCTCACGTGGACGGCCCGCCCTGATGGCGGCACGTGCGTAGTCTTCAGTCTGCAGCAGGCCGGGCACGAAGCTCTGATCCCACTTGCTGATCTTGATCGCTCGCTGCTCCTCGTCGACGAGCTGGCCGAGCCAGGTCGAGACGCCCGCCTTCTTGACCAGCTCCCAGAACCGCGCGAGCAGGCCGCCGGTGCCGAGCGCCTCGTCGCATCGCCTGGCGAAGATCAGCGACGGTGCCCGTTCGGCCTTCTCGATCTTGCCGACAAGCCCGCCTGAGAAGTTGATCTTCCGGCCGAGCTCGTCCTGGCTGAGACCGGCGGCCTCCCGGGCCCGCCGCAGCTCCGCGCCCCAGAACGCGAGCATGCTCGCGCCGGGATCGAGTTCTCGCGACTGCCCCATCGCAGGCTCCCTCCAGGCCGATCCCGACACGCCGGCGAAGATCCGGACGCGGCGGAGGCCGGGAACGGCGGATCCGTACACCATCACCGTCTGCACATATCCTCTGGCTCAGCGTAGCCCCGGTGCGCGATCCTGGTGATGAATCAGCTATTCGACTGGAGGGGAAGACGATGTGCGAGACAGCGAGCCGGGCGGCCGGGCGTCACCTGGAAACCCAGCGGGAGCGTTATCTGCAAGCGCTGTCGGCCGAGCTTCGCGGGCGGGGCCTTGAGTCGACGCTGCATACCGATGGCGTCTGGCCGAGGCTGCGGGTGCACGGCACCGACGACGCGTTCGGCCTGGACCGCGCCGCGTTCGAGGACAACGTGATCGCGGCGCCCTCCCCGGACGGTACCTGGTGGTTTCACTGGCCATGGGCCGAGCGCATAGCGCCCGCTGACCGCCTCGCGGACGCGGCCGACCAGGTGATGGAGGCGCTCGGCCCATGGGAAGACGACGATGACGCGGTTCAGGGCACCCAGCGGAGCGTGCCGCTGATCGCGTCGAACAGCTCCGCCATCGCGGCGGCGAGCGGTTCAAGCGGGGTCGAGAAAGACAGCAGCAGGTAGGCGCCGCTGCCCGGCACCTGGACGTGGACGTCAACGTTCGTGACCCGCGGCCCGGGGGCGCCTCCCGGTACGTCTCCGCCATCGCGGGCGCCGGCCGGATCCGCGGGATCCGTGTGCTGGCGGACCCGGACCGCCGGCCCGGCCGGCAGCTCGGTGACGTCCACGGTCCGGCGGTCGCCGGTGCACGCCCTGGCCAGCTGGCCGACAGGCACCGGGCCGCCGGGCGGCGGCGGGACGAGGCTGACAAGCAGCGAGGCCGCGATCGGCATCCCGGCCGCGTCCCGCACGGACAGGTAAAGCTCGATCCCGCCGGCCTGGTAGGCCGCTTCCGCCTGGCGCAGCAGCCGGTCACGCAGCTCGGCCTTGAGCCGTGGCGCGCTGTCCCTGAGCCCGCGGAACTGACGGTCCGCGAGCGCCCGCGCCGAGCGCTCCCGCTCGCCAGGCTCGAGGCCAATCCGGAACCACCCGTCCGGCAGCACAAGCAGATAATCCCTCGGCACTCCCGGCGGAACACCCTCGCGGGACGCCTTCCCCGTCGTCACGACCCGCCCCGCGATAAGTCCCGCACCTCGCCAATCGGCTTGATCGTCAACGTCTTGGCCACCGCATCGGCCATCTTGATCAAACTCGGCCCAAACGCCAGCTCGGACCAAGACACGTTGATCTCCACAGCCGAGGTGATCTGGCGCGGCAGAACCGAGTAGATGAGATCCTCTCGGAGAATCTGTCCTCGGCGTCTGCCCTGCCTAATCGCCCGCTGCCGGTGAATTCGGAGCGCAGGCCCGGCAGGCAGATCAACCTCTGAGACCTCGATCTCGCCGACTGTCTCCGGGCCGGGAATGCCATGTGCGTGGCGGAAGAACTCCAGCGTGAGGGGATCGTTGGGTGGCGCAGGATGCCAGGTCTGGACTTCGATGTTGGCAATAGGCGGAACCCGATTCAAGTCTGGGTAGAAGACGAGTCCCGCCATACTCGGCGACCTCTGCCTGGCTGAAATTGTGCCTTCTTCCAGGAAGCGTCCAAACAGCTTGCGCTGTTTGGCGGACGAGTCTGGACCTAGGAGCTTGGCCGCAGCCGTCTCCGCGACCGATCGCAGATCTCGATCATCGGCTATCGGCAACCAGACACAGGTCTCGGGAACCAGCAGATGCGGTCGCCAATCCACTGGTCTCGTCACCCTCATTCGCCTCTCCCCGCTTCAAAGCTCCTGATCACCTTCATGATCGAGTCGCCTCCTTGAACGGGTTGTACCCGGGCAACTCGGAGTGGAGGTGCGTCAGCACCGAGTTGATCTTGTCGACCGCGTCGATGGTCAGGCTGGAGACCTGCGAGCCGGTCCAGATCCGACCGTACTCGACAACGTTTGTCGTGAACGGGATGCCCGAGATCCGCGCCACGCGACCGATCTCGGGAACTTGACCCAGTTCCTTGAGCGCTTCGCCGATCTCCGGGCTCTGGAATCGCAACGCCTGCGCCGCCGCGGTACCGAAGGTTTTGAGCTTCCCGCCGGAGAGCAACTCTCGCCAGGCGGTGCTGGTTGCCGTCTCCCATGCGGTTCGCACCTCCTGCACCGGGTGAAGGAAATCGGCGGAGGCAGCATCCAGTCGGCCTAGCAAGCCTGGTACGTCATCGGTCAACTGCGCCGCCGCCTTCGCAACGGCGGTATCTGCTGCTTTAACGGCTTCCGTAAATGCCTTCTCGGTGTTCAGACCTTCGCCGAGTCGCGCTGCGAGGGAATCGGCTTCGGCGGAGATGCTGGTGGTGGACAGCTTGTCGGCGATCTGGACGGTGCCCTTGGCGCCGCCGAGGACCGAGCGGCCCAGGCCGAACGTGGCTAGCGAGATCACGTCCAGGCCTACATCCAGCCACGGACCGTGGCCGGTGGCGGCCAGGACGAGATGGCAGGCCAGGGTCAGCTCCGTCAGCGTGAACGCGAGCCCTTCCAGTGCCGCGGCGAGCGGCTGCAGGCCGGGGATGAAGGCGAAGACCAGGGCCAGGATGCCGAGCGCGGTCGCCAGCCAGCCGAGCACGTTCGCGACATCGCTGAGGATCTGCGCCCAGTGCGCGGCCGCCGCGCCGCGCGCGTCATCGAAGTAGTGCGCGAGGTCGTGGAAGAACCCGTGCGCGTCCTGCAGGCCATCATGATCGATCGCGGCCCGGATCCTCGCCGCGGCGCGGCCGGCGGCCTCGTCGCGCAGCGCGGTGGCCTGGCGCAGCAGGCCGATCGCGATCGCCAGGTCACCCGCGTAGCCGTTGTACTGGCGTTTCAGGGCGGCCACGGCAGCTGCGTCGGAGCCGAGGTACGGCATCAGGGCCGGGTTTCCCGACCCGTCAAACAGCGGTGCCAGATACGACTGGGCGGAGAAGGCCCCGGCCACGCCGAACGGGTCCTTGCCGCCGCTGGCGTCGAGCACCGAGGTCAGCGCCGGGCGCATCGAGGCCCACGCTTCCTGCCCACGGGTCAGCGCGCGGCCCGCCATCGCCTGCGCCTGGTCAAGCCCGGCCGCGTACCCGGCCCCCGTCAGGCTCCAGCCGACGGCCTCGCTGGCCTCCAGGTAGCGGTGGTGCGAGCGCCACAGCTTGTCCGAGGTCGCGGCGACCTTGTCGCGGAACGCCCGCCCGGCATCGGAATCCCAGAACTCGTCGGTGCACAGCGACCGCAGATAGGACACCTCGCGGCTGATATCAAGCGCGGTCTGCCGTAGCCGCGCCCCAAGCTCGGCGACCCCCTGCGGGTCACCCGGCACCGGATCAGCGGCGGCGATCGGCGACCAGTCAGCCGGGCGGCTCATCGATACCCGCTCCTTCCCCTTGACAGGCGCTAGCCCGTGCCCTCGGCCCTGGTGAGCGCGGCGGCCAGCCTGCCGTCGGTGCCCTCGTAGGCTGTGGCCGCCGCGTCGGACAGCGTCGCGACCTGCCGGAGATCCGCGATCAGCTCCTGCCGATGCTGACTCCACCCGCTGGCGAACGCGTCAAGCGCGCCGGACAGCTCCGCCGAGCCGACGTCAGGCGAGGCCGACAGCCTAGTTGACTGGCTGAACTCGCGCTCGATACCCCCAAGCCGGGCAGAAACCTCCCGGATCCGCCCGAGATCCGCCCTCAGCCGCGCGCCCATCCCCGTCGCCTCTCCCGTCGCCCGTGACCCGGCTGCCCCAGATACGCCGCGCCCGTCAGCCACCAAGCCGCAAACCGTGATCAGTCAGAAACATACTGTATGTCAGGCACAGACGGAATCTCGGTCATGTATCGACATGGGGGCCAGGCCCACCTGGTGGCTTGCCGAGGGCGATTCGGCAAGCCACCACCGCGGACATTCAGTTGTGGGCGGCGAACCACCCGGAGCTGTCGAAGCCGCTGGCCCAGACCACCGCGCTTCCTGGCACATACATGACACTTGACACATAGCTGTAGGCGGTGGTCACCGGGAAGGAGACGGCCGACCAGGCGGAGCCATTCCATCGGTACAACGCTGCCCGGGGAGCGTTGTCCGAGGAGGAATTCGCGAACTCCCCGACGGCCCACGCCTCGCCGCTGCCCGCGGCGATCCCGCTCAGCGTCTGCTCCACACCGTGGGCCGGCATCGTGATCGCCTGCCACGACGAGCCGTTCCAGCGCAGCGCAAGCGCACTCGAATCGTAATTCTGGTCATAGTCGGTCACGGCGACCCATGCGCTGGATGGCGAACTGGCCGAGATGTTCCCCAGACTCCGCCAGTGACCCGCCGGGGTGGCGGGCAGCAGCGGCGTCAGGTTCCAGCGAATGCCGTCCCAGCGGGCGGCGAAGCTGGAGTAGACACCGCCGACCGTGGCACTGCCCAGCGCCCACAGGTCTGTCCCGCTCCTGGACAGGGCGCTGATGTTCACCGAGCCCGTGGTTCCCTGCGGGGCGGGCGCCGTCGTCCGCGACCACTGGGTGCCATCCCAGTGCAGGAGCGCGTTCGACCCGGCTGCCCACGCATCCGCCGGGCTGAGAACGGCCACGCTCGACAGCTGTTCGCTCTTGCCGTCGTCGGCGAGCGAGAACGTGGTCCACGACGACCCGTTGTAGTGGATCAGGACGGGCTGCCTGCGGCCGTAGCCGCCGCCGGTGACGCCGCGCGAGCCCGCCACCCACGCGTCGCCCGGCCCGTCCGCGCTGATCGCGGCCTCTCTCACCGTGGTCGGCAGCGGGAACGCCGCCTGCGCCGTCCCGCTCAGGTGCACGGCGGAGGTCTGGCCGCTGGTATTCGCGCCCAGGCCCCACGCGTCCGCGGCGGAGTCCGGGCTGAGCTTCGCCTGCGTGCTTATCATCTGCCAGCTAGCCGCCGAAGCGGTACCTGACATGATGAGCGCCATCACCGCGCCGCCTAGTGCACCGGCAAGTCCCGCCCGAGATCGTCCTATCGTAGGCATCATCTTCCTCTCCGTAGCCAGCATCTACTGTCGACACGGGTACCCAGGGTGATCTGGTTCAGCTATCAGCGGCCAATCCGCGAAGGACGAGTCGCGCGCCGTCACTGGCCTGTGTAAAGGCGGGCGAGGTCCACGAGTTGCACGGCTCCGCTGCTTGCCGCCGCGGCTTGCGCGAGCCCGGGGCTGAATCCCTTCCCGCTGAACAGGGCGATGACGCCGGGGCGCTGGCCGCGCGCGGCGAGCAGTTCCGCGATCTTCCTCAGCCGGTCCAGGTGCCCCAGGCCAGCGACATCGCCCCACTTCGCCTCGCCGATGGCCAGCAGCCGACCATCAGGATCGAACACGGCGACGTCTACCTCATGCGCTGTCCGTGCCCGCTGGTCGTAGACCACGCCAGACAGGACCCTGCCCACGGTCCCGCCGAAGGTCTCCCCGGCGGCCATGTCCTCCGACCACACCCGGCACATCCGCTCGAACACGGGGCCTGCCACGTTGCTGAGGAAACGTGGCTGGGAAGCCGCCCAGATCCGCTCGGTACGGCCGGGGCGGACACGTTCGAGCTGCGTCCAGTACGGGCGCATGATCACGTGATAGAAGCGCACGAGCGGTTCGGTGACGCGGTATTCGGACCGGTTGGATCGGAACGCGTCCGGCTCGGCCACCAGCAGCCCGGCGTCCTGGAGAACCGTCAGGTGATGGGAGATGTCAGCCGCCTTACGGTCAATCCTCGCCGCGATACCGCCCCGGGTGGCATTGCCCTCCGCAACCGCGGCCAGGACTGTGTGATAGAGACCTGTGTCCCGCAACGCGGGATCTTCTGCGAGAAGCGCCCGAACCTCCCGGAACAGGGGGCTGGCCGGGTTGAGCACGTGCTCGATCACCCATCCATCGAAGCCGTCACGCGTTGCGGGAGAGGCGCCGCGCAGGAATTCAGTGCGGTACGCGGGGGTCCCGCCTACCACGAAGTACACGAGCGCGGCCAGACGGTGATCGGTGATGCCCCAGAAGTCGGCGGCGAGGCGGAAGTTGAACGTCGGCACGATCAGCTCAAGCCCGGCCCGGCCCCGCAAGGGTGCCGCGCCGCTGAGCAGCCGCCCCATGAAGGAGATCGACGACCCGCAGAGCAGCAGCCGGGTCATCGACTGCCGACGCTGGGGCCGTCTCGGCGACAGCGCCTTCTGGATGACCGAAGGAAGATCCTTGCTCTCCCGGACCAGGTAGGGGAACTCATCGAGCACCGCAGGGAGGGGCCGCTGGTCAGCGAGCCCGAGCAGGGCGTCGATCGCCTCCTCCCAGCCGCCGTAGCGGATAGCGCCCGGTTCCCCCCGGTATGCGGCGACCGCCTCACCCAGCTGCCGGAGCGCCTCATGAGCCGGCACCGGCTCGCTCGCAGCGAAGAAGAACCCGCCGGTTGCCTCGCAGGCCGCCTCGAGCAGGAAGGTCTTCCCCTGCCGACGACGACCGGAGACCACGCCAAGAGTAGCCCCGGACCGATCGTCGCTGACAAACCTGGCGAGCTGCTCCCACTCCCAGTCGCGGTCGAACACGTCCGAAGGCTTCGCTGCCAGCATCGCACTCCCACTTGTAGGAGACAACTTCTTAGTACTGTACTCCTAAAACTTGCAGGCCCGGCTGGCGCTGAAGGACAAAGGCCCTGATGCCGAACGGGAGCGGGGTGGCGCGCGGCCTTTGATACTGCGCGTAACGGCTGGGCCACAGGAGAACGACGTCCACATAGCAACGCATCAGCGCAGGCCGACGCCGATGCGACGATCATGCTCTGCCGTAAGATGGCTCACCGTTCCCCCGAACTGCGCTCGCTGACCCTCGCCGATCTCACCGAGCGGGAATCAACGGGACAACATGACAGGAATCGCTATTCACGCGTTCCTCGGCTGCTTTCCTCTGTGCCGGTGAGGTGGGAAGCGTAGGCGCGGAGCAGGTCGTGCATGCCGTAACGGCCCGGGCTGGTGGGATGGATCAGGTGCGCGCGGGCGAGCTGGTCAAGTACCTGCCGTGCCTGCTCGAGGGTGGTGCCGGTGAGGGTGGCGGCGGCGAAGGCGTCGAAATCAGGGCCGGGATGCATGCCGAGCAGCCGGAACGCCCGCGCGGCGCCATCGGGAAGCTGCCGGTAGGACCAGGAGAAGATGCCACGGATCGCGGTGCGCGGATCGCCGCCCGCATTCAGCAGGTCGAGCCGCCGCCGCTGGTCGGCAAGTCCGGCGGCCAGCTGGGTGAGCGGGGTGGCCGGGCGGTCGCAGGCGAGCTCGGCGGCCAGCCGCAGCGCCAGCGGCAGCCATGCGCACTGCCCGGCCAGCGTGGCGGCACTGCCGGGATCGTCGTCGACGCGTTTCCCTATGAGATTCCGCAGCAGTCCGACGGCGTCACCGGGCGGCAGGAGGTCTAGGTCGAGGCGCCGGGCGCCGTGCCTGGCGACCAGCCCGGTAAGTGAGTCGCGGCTGGTCACCACGACCGCACAAGACGGGCTGCCGGGCAGCAGGGGACGGACTTGCTCGACGGTCGCGGCGTTATCCAGCAGGATCAGCAGCCGCCGCCCGTCCGCTGCTGTCCGGTAGGCGGCGGCGCGGTCGTCCTCGTCGGGCGGGATGTCCGGCCCGGCTGTGCCGAGCGCGCGCAGGAACCCGGCCAGCGCATCGGCCGGCGGCACAGGCTGCCCGGGATCGTAGCCGCGGAGGTTGACGTAGAGCTGCCCGCCGGGGAACGCGCCGCGGGCCTGTCGCGCCCACCGCAGCGCCAGCGCGCTCTTGCCGACCCCGGCGGTTCCCGAGACCACGGCAATCGGCGCTGCATCTGCCTGGCTCGCCAGGTCGCTCTGGCCAGCCTCGATGCCCCGACCGACTGGGCTGGTTAGCAAGCGGTCGAGCTCGGCAAGCTCCCGCGCCCGCCCGGTGAACGCGTGCACATCGGCGGGCAGCTGCGCGGGTGTGGACCTCCCGGTGCCAGCCACATGGTATGCCTGCCCTTGCGCGGGACCGGCCAGGGCGCCGGACAGGTGCATCCAGGCGGTGATCCTCGATTCTTTCACCTGGAACTCCACCTGCCGGTAGGTGGCAGGATCCACCAGGCCAGGCCCGTCCCGGATCACCGTGTCGTAGACGTAGCCGGAGGCCATGAGCCCAAAGTCCGCGCCCGTTGATTCGAGTTCCTGTTTCAGGATGGGAGCGTCAAGGAGCCTGGCAGCGTGAATGAGGGCCGCACCCGACACGCCCACGGAATCTTGGAGAATGGGTCCCGTGTGCAGGGCTGCCCGCAGCTGGATGCGGGTCGAGCTGCTGGCTTGCCGGTTGTGCCGCCTGAGCCTGGCGGCCAAATCGGCAAGCAGCGGATCCACGACCGAGACGATGGGCACGGCGGCCGAGGGGACCATTATGAGCGCGCCATCGCCTCTGTCCTCATGATGGCACTTCGCCCACGACACACGCGAATACTCGAACGCGGCATGCAGGATCCGGTACATCACATCGCGGACCGCCTGCCGGTCCATTTCGCTGCGGCCCGTGCCGCTGGACGCGGCGATGTCGGTGACCAGGATCGAGCAGGGCACCGGCTGCCACGCCGTCGAGGCGGCAGGCACCCTGTCGGGCACCAGCTGCGGTGCCTGCAGCAACTGCGGCGCCCGCGCTACCTGATCGGATGGTGCAGGGCCACAGATCTTCTCCAGTTCTGCGGCGTCGAGGACCGTCATCAGGCGGCGGCCGGTCTGGATAATCCCGCGGTCACGCCACGCGGTGAGGTACCGGGCCACGGCTCCCGGGCGAGCACCAGCCCAGGCCGCCAGGTCCTGCTGGGACATCGGCAGGGTGACGCGCATTGTTCCGTCCGGCTCGGACCAGCCCCGGCGCCGGGCCAGCGCCAGAAGCAGGAATGCCAGCCGACGTTCGACAGTGGCGAACTCGGGCGAGAACAGCCGGGCGTGGTCTTCGGCAAGCCGCTCATGTATCTGGCGCTGGAGGATCTCTCGGGCACGGGGGTGGGCTTCGATGAAGGCGATGAATCGCTCCGCCGTCAGAAGCAATGCCTGGACATCCTCTAGAGCGGTAACGGTAGCCGAGCGCAATCGTGTGGTTAGGGCAGCGCGCTCACCGATCAGATCGCCGGGGCCGCGGACGGCAACGAGCTGCTGCTCGCCCGCGACCTCCGCGCTAACCTTGGTCCAACCGGACTCGATCACGATGACGTACGTCGAAGAGTCACCCTCGCGGCACAAGGCAGTTCCGCTCCGGAAGATTGTCTTCTCAGCCAGTGTCGCGAGCGCGTCCTGCTCATCCGCCGTGAGCGAATGCCAGAAGCTCCGTTCCGGCGGCTGCTCCCAGCGCGGCTGGCTCGGCGGGAACTGTGCTTCACTCGCCCGGCTTAGCAGCGTGCCGCTGAAGCGGTATCCCCCCGCACCGGAGCCGTCTATAACCTCTGCCCGGCCGATCGCTTGGACGAGGCCAGCAGAGCCGCTTGCAGACACCCTAGGGGGCTCGCCGCGTTCGAGACCATCCTCGGCTGGCGATATCGGTGACATCAGCTCGGTAGGTGTCACGCCGAACGCGCGGGCCAGAGCGGCGATCTCTTCAGCCTTGACCGATTTGCGGACCCCCGCCTCGATCTTCGCGATCGTGCTCCGGCTCAACGGGTCCATGCCCGTCCGCGCGCTTTCGTCAGCCAGCTGCCGTGCCGACCAGCCCCGTTGCGTGCGAAGAGACCTGATGCGGTCGGCGACTCGTCTCGCCACCGTCACCCGATCCATGTGATCTCCATGCTCCCGCCCGCACCAATCAGAGCATAGGCTCTCTCGCCATGCTCTGAAACAGAGCAGAATGATAACGGAAGAATATTAGGATACATTGCTCCGTTTGGGCCACCAAGGGTAGTCACCTACGTTGCTGCCAATCCTGGTGCCGCAGTGCCGTGCTACCTGCAGTATCGTAAGATCAAGCTTAGCCTGGCGGTCCGGCTGCGGTCACCCAGTCGCGGCGGGGCCTAGGCGCGTACTCTGAAACAGAGCGGAGCAACACGAAGCGGAGGCTCTGATGCCGACCTTCTCAGTTCGCGGGTCGCGACCCGAATCACTCCAGCTCATGACGGCAGTCGGTAGTGATCCCGTCACGGGCTGATCGCCCGTCCAAGGCTCATGTCGCTCAGAACGCCCCCTGGTTCCTTTGCACCGGAGCGCTCAGCGCGGGAAGCGGAGAGGTCCTTACCTCACTTCACGCCTCTGGCAGCTCAGCTCCGGCCTTAGCATTGATCATCGTTGGTGGCCTCTCGATCATCGCCAGCGTCGTGCTCGCAGGACTGAAGATCTTGTGCGACCACAGACAAGCGATGGGCCACATCGAACGCAGCCCGAAGCCGCCGGAGAAAATGACTGCGGATGAATGGACCCGCGCCATCGAAGCACAGGCGTACCTTGAGGCGGTCCGGTCGTCTGCGCACCATGAAGGACCCAACCAGCAGGTCGTCGACATGACGGGCTACGTCTGGGGATCTAGCTCAAGTTCAACGGATCCGCGATCCTCAGATGTCAGCATCAACCGCCAGCCGACGACTCAAGTCAACCTCGATCGGCCCGCCGTCACACCCGCTGAGGATCAGCACACTCGGAACAACTCCAACCGCGCGCCGCCTGATGTGCCGCTCCCGGGTACGGCGAACGAGGCGCCCCCAACTGCCACCTCATGACCCATCTCAGCCACATCGTCTCCACTCCCCGTTAGCCGTGCTAGTCAGCGCTTGAGGGTGCTGGTGAAGGTGCGCCAGGCCACTGCGGAGAAGCGGAGTGCGGGGCCGTCGGTGTCCTTGGAGTCGCGGACGAGCCGAGTGCCGTCCGCCAGCGCCGCGGGAATCACCATGGCCCGTGGTCTCTGGGCGGGGTCCGTGCGCTGATCGAATAGATGGGATACCCGGCGACCGAGAAGCGGGGATGGGCCAGCTGCTCGCGGAGCTTGCCCAGTTCGCGGGCAGTCATCCCGGAGGCTATCAGGCCATCATTCAGTTGCAGCGAGTTGCTGTGATGCAGCCGGCATCCTGGCGAGCCGCCACGCCATATCTGCAGTTCCGCCTCTGCCTGCACGTCGGCGTAGCCTGCCAGGCGCATGGCCGCGGACGCGTGGCGGCCCCAGGAAACGTTTGCTCCCGCGGAGGTGAGATGGGCCATCAGCGCGTCGTTGAACTTACCGAAGAGCTCCGGGTCTGCCCCCTCCGGTACCTCCAGGACAGGCGCATAGGAAACGTCGAACTCGTCCAGCAGGAGTACTCCGTCTGGCTTGAGGGTCATCAGCAGGCGATCGAGGATCATCTGACGCTGAGGTAGGTGCATCAGCACCAGGCGTGCGTGCACGAGATCGTAGGTGCGTACCGGGAGTGCGTCGGTGACGATGTTGTGGCGGCGAGCTGTCAGGTTGTCACGCGCGACTATCCTCTGCGGTTTGATGTCGGTGGCCGTGACATGGCCGTCGATGCCGACCCGGTCGGCGAGCCAGTTGGCAACTGTGCCCGCGCCCGCTCCGACCTCGAGGCACTGCCAGCCTTGTGCGACGCCGAGTCGTTCGAGTCTCCTGGTGGTGAAGGGGTCCAGGAGTTCACCGAGCAGGGCCAGCTGGTCGTCGGCGTGCACGGAGTCGTTGTCAAACGCGTACGGGGAGGTCCGCGGGCTCATGGTCGTTTCCTCGTGCGACGATGTAAGGGGCGATGCTGCGCAGCTTCTCGCAGGTCTCGGCGTATTCACGTGCGGGGTCGGAGGCCGCGACTATACCGGCACCTGCTTGCAGCCAGGTCTTACCGTCCTTCTCGAAGAGTGCTCGCAATGCCACGGCCGCGTCCAGCGAGCCGTCACTGTGAACCGCGATTACGGCACCCGCGTAGAGGCAGCGGGGTTGCGATTCCAGCCGGGTAATGCATTCGTAGGCCCGTGCCTTGGGGATCCCTGATGCTGTTACCGCAGGAAACACGGCGTCAAGCGCGTCCCAGCAACCCCGATGGGCCGGGAGCAGACCGGTGATCCGCGAACTTATGTGCTGGACGCTGCCACGATTTTTTATCGCCATGAGCTCATCGACCACCACGCTGCCCGGCATGCAGAGGCTGGTGAACTCGTCGAAGGCCAGCTTGACGGAGATCGCGTGCTCGTATATCTCCTTGGGGTCGGACATCAGGGCGGCGCGAAGATCCGCGTCCTGAGCAGTTCCGTGCAGCGCGCGGGTACCGGCGAGCGGATTCGTTGAGATCCTCCCGGCAGCCGTGGTCTCGAGTACGGTCTCCGGGCTGAAGCCGACCGCACGCAGTCCGGGAGTGTGGACGATGAATGAGCGGGCCGGGTTGTTGGCGCTGCGCCCGAGCAGGTAAGTGCGCGCGAGATCGACGGGAAATCCGACCGGGACCCGTCGGGACAGGATCACCTTCTGCAGGCCGCCGTCGCGGATCTCCTGCACGGCGTGTCCGACCAGGGTCTGGTAGGACTGAGCGTCCCCGGTGTGAACGTCAACAGGGCATGCCCGGCAGGAGGGGGCCTGCTCCGCAGCGTCCAGCAGGTCACGCACCTGTTCCGCCGTCGTCCTGCTTACGCTGCGGATGGCGAGCTGGCAAGCGCTGAGGCGGACCTCTGTGTGCGGGAGGATCAGGCGCAGCAGCGCCTGATCCTCGGCGCCCGTGAGCCCCGCTCGCAGATAGGCGTACTCGAACGCCAGCCAGCCGTATGCCTTCCAGCGGATCAATGGTGCCTGGGCGAGCGCATGCCGCACATCGTCCAGCGGACGCGGCGACCATGCGGTCACGTGGACGTCATCTCCCCACCGGCGGATGACCTTACCGCGCTCCAGCCGGACATCACCGAGCGCGCCGCCGGCGAACGACCATGTTCCGTCCTGTTCGTACACCACGTAGGGGTCGAACAGGCTGGCCGAGACGAGCCTGGTCACCAGTGGCAACGGATCGAATTGCCCAGTGACGGTGAGTCCGTGGTAGCGCATCGCTATCCAGGTTGACTACTTTGAGTTATGTTCAGATACACAGAGTACGGCAACCTGAACGGTTTCCACCGGGACACATCCGTGTCGATGCCGAGCCGCTGCTGTCACCCCGCAGATAGCCCGTGCCTTGCGATCACATACCAGGCCCATCCCAGGGCCACCACGAGTTACAGATCCCTGAAGTTCGGCTGCCGCCGTAACCAGTCGATCCATGTCAGCTACAGTTATGTGGACAGCGGGGGGGTCACAGTACAGCGGCACCAGCTACCTGCCATGCAACAGTGGCGACTGGCACTAGTAGATCCCGTTCCGGCTCTTCCCGGCATGAGGGCAGATGGCAGCACAGCGGCCCGCGGCCCACCGGACCATCCTCATTGTCGATGTGGAGGGGTTCGGCGATCAGCGGCGGACCAATGCGGACAGGGTCGCGGTGCGTGATGGCCTGTACCGCGCCCTGCGGCAGGCTTTCAGCGGCGCCGCGATTCCATGGGACGACAGCCACCATCAGGACTGCGGCGACGGCGTCCTCGTGCTGATTCCGGCGCAGGTGCCAAAGGGGCTCCTGGCGGAATCGCTGCCGCATGCGCTGATCGACGCGCTGGACGAGCATAACCGGACGCACCGCGCGCAGGAGCGGATGCGGCTGCGGATGGCCCTGCACGCCGGGGAGGTCAATCCCGATGATCACGGGTTCACGTCGGCATCGATCAATTTAGCGTTCCGGCTCCTCGACGCGCAGCCGCTCAAGGCGGCGCTCGCTGAGTCTCCTGGCGTGCTCGCGGTCATCGTCTCGGCATGGTTCTTCGACGAGGTCGTCAGGCACTCCGCGGCCAGCAGCCCCAGCATGTATCGCCGGTTCCGGGTGGTGGCGAAGGAAACCGACACCGTGGGCTGGGTCTGCCTGCCTGATCAGCCCCGTCCCCCCGGCGAGACGGGCCAGGGAATCCCTGCCGGACGGCCCCGCTACGCCGGTCCAGGGCCTTCCTCCGTCCGCGCGGCGCACCTGGCGGGCGATCCGGTGGATGCGGTCGGCATGCCGGTTGTCGTGCCGACCGGCCAGCTCCCGGCAGAACTGCGTGGCCGGCGCCAGCTGCTGCGGGAGCTACGGCAGTCACTGCGGAGGCCGCCGGGCGAGTGGGTGGTCCTGGCCGGCATGGGCGGGGCCGGGAAGTCGACCATCGCGGCCGCCTTCGCCGAAAGCGTCCGGCAGGCACGCACCGGCTGGCGACGCCGGCACGTGTGGTGGGCATCAGCCGCGGACCCGGCCAGCCTGGCCAGCGCCCTCGTGACAATGGCGCGGCAGCTTGGCGGGGCGCGTGCCGACATCGAAGCGATCGGCGCCGGAACGACTGACGCTCCCGACCGGCTGTGGGCGCTGCTGCGGCGGGCACCCCGCGGATGGCTGCTGGTCTTTGACAACGCCGACGACCCGTCCGCGCTCGCCCGCCCGGCCCGGGCCGCTGCCAGTGCCGCTGCCCCCGCCGACGCTGATACTGGATCGGTCGCGGACGGCACGGGGTGGGTGCGTCCCACCAGGCGGGGCCTCGTCGTAGTGACCAGCCGCAACGCCAGCCGCGCCGCCTGGGGGCGGCATGCCCGCGTGCTGCCTGTCGGCCCGCTGGAGGAGGACGACGCGGCACAGGTGCTGCTGGACTGGGCACCTCAGGCGGGCGACGATGCCGCAGCGCGGACGCTGGCACGCCGGCTGGGCTGCCTGCCCCTGGCGCTTCACCTGGCCGGCTCCTATCTGGAATCGGACGTAGCCCTCCGGGGATCGTTTCGCGATTACCAGCGGGCACTCGACAACGAGGACGTCAGACCTCACCTGCTGACCGCCAGGCCGGATATCGGCTCGACGGTCAATGCGCGAGCGGTCGTCATGCGTACCTGGGAGATATCCCTGGATGCCCTCGCCCGCAATGGCGTTCCGCAGGCACGGCCCTTGCTGCGCCTGCTGTCCTGCTACGACCCGGCCACCCCGGTTCCGCTCGGACTGCTCGTACCAGGACTACTCAGTAGCCTGCTCGGCGCCGACGGTGAAACCGGCCGCGCGCTCGGGGCGAATGCGGAACATCGCCTCGAGGATGGCCTGCACCAGCTCAGGCTGCTCGGCCTCATCGATGTCCGGCCCAGCTCTGATTCCGGCCCGCCCGAACGCGCTGTCCTCATCCATCCGGTCATCGCGGACACCAACCGCGCTCACCTTGGTGATGGCGGGGTCGGAGCCGTGGACCCAACGCTGGTGCGCCGGACCGCTATCGAGCTCGTGGTCCACGCGATCGGCCGCCTTGATCCCGATGTGACCGCCGACTGGCCCGCGTACCTCAGGCTTGGCCCGCACCTGCACGCCCTGTTCCAGACGACCGCCCGGTATGTCGAGTGCCAGAATCTCCGCGACCTTGTCGCTGTGACAACCACGACGGCCGAGGCCCATCATCGGTGCGGAGCCATCCCGGCAGGCGAGCACCTGTCCCGCGCGGCTCTCGATGTGGCCGTTCCCCTTCTCGGCGAAGACGATCCGGCCAGCCTGCTCGCCCGCCACCTGTTTGCCTGGCCGCTGGCTATCCAGGGACGGCTGGGGGAAGCCGAGGCGATATACCGCAGCGTCGTCACAGGCCGCCGGCGGGTTCTCGGCGAGGAACATCCCGACACCCTCTGGACCCGCCATGAAGTCGCCTGGATCGCTGCCTGCCAGGGACGGTGGGCCGAGGCCGAGACGGCGTACCGGGACGTCCTCGACGCCCGCCGGCGCATCCTCGGCGACGAGCACCCCCACACCCTCATGACGCGCCATGGACTGGCCTGGACGATCGCCAGCCAGGACCGGGCAAAGGAAGCCGAGCCCCTCCTGCGGGAGGTTCTCGACGCCCGCCGGCGCATCCTCGGCGACGAGCATCCCCGCACCCTCTGGACGCGCCATGAACTGGCCTGGACCGCCGCGGGCCTGGGACGGTGGGCCGAGGCCGAGACGGCGTACCGGGACGTCCTCGACGCCCGCCGGCGCATCCTCGGCGACGAGCACCCCGATACCCTGACGGCGAGACACGAGCTCGCCTGGACGATGGCGCTACAGGGCAGGCACGCGGCGGCCATCGACGAGTACCAGAAGCTTCTCGACGCCCGCCGCCGGAATCTCGGCGAGGATCACCCCGACACGATCGCGACGCGCGAGGCGCTCGAGCGACTTCACCGCGGCCAGATCGCCTCCGCCCGCCACCTCGCCTGAACGGTAGATCATCGGCCGTTGTCTAGCCGCCGCAGCTCGGAAGGGGTGAGCTCGAGGTCGGCGGCCTTGACGGAGTCGAGGATCGACTCCGGCCTGCTCGCGCCGGGAATGGGGATCACGACCGGCGCCTTCGCGAGCATCCAGGCCAGCGAGACCTGCTGCGGCGAGACGCCCCGTTCGTCGGCGACCTCACCGAACACGGCGTGCCGTGCGCCAAGGTCCCCGGCCCTGCCGATACCGCCCAGCGGACTGTACGGCAGGAACGCGATGCCGAGTGCGGCGGCGTGCCGCAGCTCGGGCTCGCTGGAGCGGAACCGGGGCGAGAACTGGTTCTGGACGCTGACCAGGTTGCCGTCGCCGAGGATGCGCCGGGCGATGTCGATCTGCTCGATGGTGCCGTTCGAGATACCGGCCAGGCGTATCTTGCCCGCCTCCCGCAGTTCCTTCAGCGTCCCGACTGACTCCTCGTAGGGCACCTTAGGGTCAGGCCGGTGGAACTGGTAGAGGCCGACCGCGTCGACGCCGAGAGCCTTGAGTGACGCCTCCACGGCTTCCCTGAGATGCTTCCGCGAGCCGTCCACGGTCCATGATCCGTCGCCGGGGCGCAGGTGCCCGCCCTTCGTGGCGACCAGGACGCCACTGACGTCGCCGCCCCAGGTGGCCAGGGCTTTTGCGATCAGGCGCTCGTTGTGCCCGGTCTCGCCCGCATGCAGGTGGTAGGCGTCCGCCGTGTCGATCAGCGTCACGCCCGCGTCGAGCGCGGCATGGAGGGTCCGGATCGAGCGCTGCTCATCCGGGCGGCCCTCGATCGACATCGGCATGCCGCCGAGGCCGATGGCGCCGACGGAGACCTGTCCTATCTTCCTTTGTCGCATGTGATCACCCTGCAGATGTGAGGCATTTACGGTCGGCCAGAGCAAGGTTACGCTGTGGACGGACTGGCAGAGGTCTGGCCGCGCTTACGCCGGGCGAAGGCCCACGCCGACGAGTCCCCAGAACTTTCCCGGGTCCTCCGGGACGTCCTCCGGTGAATCGGGCCGCCATTCCGGGATGTACACCAGCCCCGGGTCGAGCAGGTCGAAGCCGTCGAAGAACCGCGCGATATCGGCGCGGGAGCGCAGGGTCGCCCGGGCCGCGACGCTGCGGTTGTACACGGTCTCGAACATCGCGCCCACCTCGGGCCTGCTCTCGCTGGTGCCGTGACAGATGACCAGGTAGCTGCCTGGCGCCAGGTAATCGCGCAGCGTGGCCACGATCCGCCACGGATCCTCGGCATCGGCGATGAAGTGCAGGACCGCTCCGAGCAGCACCCCGACGGGCTGAGTGAAGTCGATCAGCCGCCGGGCCTCTGGATGCTCGAGGATCTTCTCCGGATCCCGCAGGTCTGCCTGGATGATCCCGGCGCCGGTGTTCCCGGTGAGGATGGCCTTGCTGTGCGCGACGGCGACCGGATCGATGTCCACGTAGACCACCCGCGACCCGGGTGCTGCCCCCTGCGCCACCTCGTGCACGTTGCGCTCGGTGGGAATGCCCGATCCGATATCGAGAAACTGCCTGATGCCCGAGGCGGTGAGGAACCGGACCGCCCGGCCGAGGAAAGCCCGGTTCGCCCGCGCGCCGGCCCGCGCGTTGGGCTCAACCGCGATCAGCGCGCGCGCCACATCCTGGTCAGCCAGGAAGTTGTGGCTCCCGCCGAGCCAGTAGTCATACACGCGGGCGATGTTCGCGTGCTCCGTATCCACCCCTGGCGGGACCCAGCTCGGCTCGGTGGTCACCCGTACCCCTTTGAGACGCCTGTGCGCGGAACTTCGTGTACCGGTGCAATCGTAGGCGTCTTGCCCCCGCGAGGGCGGCACCCCTGCCGCTTCCCAGGAAACGATCAGGGAGAGGTCCCTTACGCGCGCGACACCACTCGATACCGGTTACGGTTAGCTTGCCCGGAATTGCGGTGAGTCTCAGGCCAGGCGGTCAGGGACCGGGCAGCTGTCCGCGCGGTCTCACACAGTGGTCGAGGTTGGTGACAGGTGCCGGATCGGTCCAGGGCCGTGGCAAGCGGCATGCCCGCGTCATCCCGTCCCTGCACGCCAGGCCCGGACAACCCGGCGCTGTTCACCCTGGAAGCGGACGGGCGCATCAGCTCGTGGGGCACGGCAGCGGCACGGCTGTTCGGGCGTCCGGCGCGGCAAGTGCTCGGCCGCCCCGTCCGGGACCTGCTCGCCGGGGACGACCCGGCCCTGATGACGGAGGCACTGGCCGCGATCGCGGCCGGCGAGGCATGGGCCGGCGTGCTGGCCGTTTCCGCCGCCGACGGACCGGACTCCCGCATCGAGGCATGCCTGGAGCCGCTGACGCTCGCCGACTCGCGGTCACAGGTCGCCGTGGCGGCCCGGCGCCTCGCGCCAGCCGGGCGGGAGCTGGTGAGCGAGGCCGGCATGCGACTCGGCGCGTCGCTCGATCTCGCCGAGATCGCCCGCGAGATCCTGGACATCACCGTGCCGCGGCTGGCGGACGGGGGCGGTGTCTACGTCCTCGAGCGGCTGCTCTCGGCCGACGAGCCGACCGGGCGGCAGTCCGGCGGGCAGCTGGTGGTCCGGCGAGTCGCCGTGAGCATGGTGCACGGCGACAGGCGAGAACGGGATGACACGTTCCCGGACGGCGAGGTCCTCGCCTTCGACGACACCACGCCCTATGCCCGCTGCCTCAGCGGCGGCGACCCGGTGCTTTTCGACCGGCCCGACAGCGAGTCGATGGCCCGGCTGGCGAGCCGGCCGAGCGGCACAGAGATCATCGCCCGTTATGCGTCATTTCTTGCCGTGCCCCTGGCCGCCCGCGATACCGCGGCAGGCTTCATGGTGTTCGCGCGCACTGCCACGGCGCTCCCGTTCGGGATAAATGACGTTGCTCTTGCTGGCGAGCTGGCGGCCCAGGCCGCCGTGTTCATCGACAACGCCCGCCTGCTGCACCGGGAGCGGCGGACCGCCGAGGCGCTGCAGCAGGGCCTGCTGCCGAGCGACCTGGCCGCGCCCGCCGGGCTCGAGGTCGCGCACCGCTACCTTCCGGCCGGCGACCACATCGTCGGCGGGGACTGGTACGACATCATTCCGCTGTCCGGCGGCCGGGCCGCGCTCGTCGTCGGCGATGCCATGGGCCACGGACCTGAGGCCGCGGCCGTGATGGTGCAGCTGCGGGCTGCCGCGCGCACGCTGGCCGACCTGGACCTGGCACCCGAGGCGGTCCTGTACCGGCTCGACCGGATGGCATCCACCCTCAAGAACGCCACGTTCGCCACCTGCGTCTATGCCGTGGTGGACCCCGCCGCCGGGTCGTGCGCCCTCGCCCGGGCCGGCCACCTTCCGCCGATCCTCGCCTTCCCCGACACCACGACCCGGATACCCAGCCTGCCGCCCGGCCTGCCACTGGGGCTCGGCTCGGCGACGTTCCACACCATCCAGCTCACCCTGCCGCCAGGCACCACGCTCGCGCTCTACACCGACGGGCTGGTGGAAAGCCGCAGGCGGCCATTCGACGAAGGCATCCTGGCGCTGCGTTCGGCGCTGTCGCGGATGCGCGGGACCCTGCACGATACCTGTGACTCGATCACCCGGGCACTGCGCCAGCATGGCGAGGACGACACCACCCTGGTCCTTGCCCGCATCCCGGCCAGCCCGCTCCCGTAAACTGTGAAGGGAGGGGATCTACGCTGTGCAGGGTAGCCTGTCCGACCCGTTCGGCACCGCGGAGCTGCGCGGCCGGGTGCTCGATGCCTGGGCGGCGTCGCCTGCGCGGTTCCGTGAGGACGCCAACGCGGAGGAGGACTACGCGCTCGGCGGCTACCGTGACCGGGTCGTCGTGGAGCTGGCGCAGAACGCGGCCGACGCGGCGGCGCGCGCGGGAGTGGCAGGCCGGCTGCGGCTGACATTGCGCACCGGGACGCTCGTGGCCGCGAACACGGGAGCGCCGCTGGACGCGGCGGGGGTCGCGGCGCTGTCCACGCTGCGCGCCTCAAGCAAGCGCGGGCCCGATGCGCACGAGGCAGCGGTCGGCAGGTTCGGCGTGGGTTTCGCCGCCGCCGTCGCGGTCAGCGACGAGCCGCGCATCTCCTCGCTCACCGGCGCGGTGAGCTGGTCGCGCGGCGCAGCCCGTGACCTCATCCGGCGGATTCCCGCGGTGGCCGCCGAGCTCGCCGCGCGGTCGGGTCACCTCCCCGTGCTGCGGCTGCCGTTCGCCGCGGACGGCGCGGACGGCGCGCCCCCGGAGGGCTTCGCGACAGCAGTGACGCTGCCCCTGCGGGACGAGGCCGCGGGCCAGCTCGTCAGGCGGCTGCTCGCCGAGACAGGGCCCGCGCTCCTCCTCGCGCTGCCCGCCCTCGCCGTCATCGAGATCGAGGCCGACGGCGCGACACGCGCGTTCACCGCGGCGCACGACGGCGACGGCGTCACGATCACCGTTGACGGCGCGACCGGCAGGTGGCGCACGGCGACCGCAGGCGGCCGGGCCGATCCCGGACTGCTCGCCGACCGCCCGGCAGAGGAGCGTGCGCGCCCGTCATGGTCGGTGCGCTGGGCGGTGCCGGTCACGCTGGGGGGCGAACACGGCGACACGCCGGCCGGCCGCCTGCCCGACGGGGTGAGCGCTGTCGTTCACGCGCCCACGCCGACGGGCGAACCGCTTGGCCTCCCGGCGCTGCTGCTCGCCTCGTTCCCGCTCAGTCCCGACCGCCGCCACGTCGCGCCGGGCCCGCTCACCGGCTTCCTCGTCGATCAGGCCGCCGAGGTCTACGCCCGCCTGCTGCCCAGCCTCGCGCCAGGAGCCGACCTGCTCGGCCTGGTTCCGGGTCCGGTCGCGCGGGGCGAGCTTGACGCGCAGTTGCGTCGCGCGATCCTGGCGCGGCTGCTCCAGACCGCGTTCCTTCCCGCCGCCGGGCGGCCCGGCCCGCGGGTGCGGCCGCGTGACGCGGTCATCCTGGACACGGCCATCCCCGGCCTCGCCGACTGCCTCGCTCCGGTGCTGCCCGACCTGGTCGCGGGGCCGGCGCGGCATCCCGCCTACGCGGTACTCGGCGTCCGGCGGCTCCGGCTGGCCGAGCTTGCCGACATGCTCGCCTCGCTCGACCGCGACCCGGCCTGGTGGCGGCTGCTGTACGACGCGCTGGCCGCCGCGGAGCCTGGCGAGCTCGGCGAGCTCGGCGCGCTGCCGGTGCCGCTCGCCGACGGGCGGCTGGTGCGGGGCCCGCGCGGGCTGCTGCTGCCCGGGCCGGGCCTCGAGCACCCCGGCCGGCTGGCGCTACTCGGCCTGCGCGTCGTGCATCCCGGCGCGGTGCACCCGCTGCTTGCCCGGCTGGGCGCGACCGAGGCGACACCACGGGGCGTCCTCGCCGATCCGGCCGTGCGCGCGGCGGTCGCGGCATCCTGCGACGAGGAGGATCCCGGTCCGGTCGCCGACGTGGTGCTCAGCCTCGTCGCGGCCGCGCACCTGCGGCCGGGGGAGCAGCCCTGGCTCGCGGACCTGGCGCTGCCGGGCGCCGACGACGAGTGGTATGCGGCGGGCGAGCTGCTGCTCCCCGGCGGGCCGCTGGCCGAGGTGGTCGCGGCGGACACGCCGTTCGGCACCGTCGGGCCGGCGGTGCTCGAGCGCTACGGCGCCGCGACGCTCGAGGCAGCCGGCGTGCTGTCGTCCTTCGGCCTGCTGGTCGCGCAGGACGTTGTCCTCGAGACCTGCGACCTCGACCTGGACGGCGCGCAGGAGTGGGCGGCCGACACGTGCGCGCGGCTGCCCGGCGGTGGCGTGCCGCTGGTCGCGGCGGAAGTGCTGGCCGTCCGCGACCTTGAGCTCGTCGACCCGGCACGCTGGCCGAGGGCACTGGAGCTGCTCGCCGCGCCGCCGCTGCGGGCGGGGCTGGTCGAGCCCACCCGGGTGCTGCTCGCCGACGGCCGCCACGCCGACATGCCGTCCTACACCGCCTGGTGGCTTCGCCGCCATCCGGTCCTCGGCGGCCATCGGCCCGGCGACGTGCGCGCCGCCGACGCGGACCCGCTGCTCGCGGGCCTGTATGACGAGGCTGTCCTGTCAGTGGATCCGGCTATCGCCCGCGCGCTTGGCGTGCGCACCTCGCTCGCCGGGCTGCTCGCCGGGCCGGGCGGCGCGGACGAGCTGCTTGACCGGCTGGCCGACCCCGGGCGGCCGGTGACGCGGGCACAGCTGCGGGCCCTGTGGGCGGCGCTCGCGGCCGTCGCCTGGGCCGCACCACCGGACCGGGTGCGCGTGGTATGCGGGGACGAGGTCGCCGTGGCCGACGCCGGGGACGCGCTGGTCCTCGACGCCCCGGACCTATGGCCGCTCGTGGCCGCCCAGCCGCTGGTGCTGGCGCCGTACGACCGCGCTGAGCGGCTCGCTGAACTGCTGGACCTGCCGCTGGTCTCCGAGGAAGTCGCCGGCCTGGTCGAGTCGTCACCGGCGCGCCGCCCGGTCCCCGCGATCGTCTGCGCGGTGCTGCCCGACGCTCCGGCGGCCTACTACGCACATGACCGGCTCGTCGTGGACGGCGTCCCCGTGCCGTGGCGCTACACCCTCGGCGCCGTGCACGCCGACGGGCCCGGCGGCCTCGCCTGCGGGCTGGCCTGGGCGTCGGGCAGGTGGCCGGCACGGCATCTGCTCGCCGGCCTGCTAGGTGACCCCGGGGCGGCCGCCCGCCTGCTCGCGGAGGCCGACCTGGACCCCGACCTGGACCCCGACCCACCGCCCGAGCGGTAATACCGCGTAAAGCCTGTGCTTCATGGCTCCCTCAGCTCCGGGGTGCTCGTGACAAGATGCGCAGTAGATGTTCCTCCCCGTGCGGAGACGAATGAGGTTCCAATGGAAGGATGTGCACGGGCAGGCAGGCGCCGACCGCGGCTGGCCCCGTCAGCGGCCGCCTTGTGCGTGCTCTCTTTCACGGTGGCCGCGACCGGCCCGGTGGGCGCCGCCAGTGCCGCAAGTGCCGCCGCGGCGCGGCCGACCGTGACCGCGCCCGGCGGCCCGGGCACGATGTCCTCCTTCGACCTCGCCCGCAAGGACTGCCTCGGCACGGCGCGCGACACCGGGTCCAGGATCTGGTACACGGTCGCTGGCGGCGTGCTCTCTGACGTGTACGAGCCGACGATCGACAACACGAACGTGGGAACGTTGCAGTACATCGTCACCGACGGCGCCACCTTCACCGACCTGCAGGCCCGCGACCTGAGCTACACGGTTGCGGCCGGCCCCTCCGGCATGGCCTGCACGGTGACCGCCACCAGCGCCAGTCACGGCTACCGGCTGGTCACCACCTACATCACCGACCCGGCGCGGGACACGGTGCTGATGCACACCCGGCTGGGGGCCACGCCCGGCTCGCACACTGCGGTCAGCAAGCTGCGCCTGTACGCGCGGCTGGATGCGCACGTCAACGGGGACGGCGGTGGCGGGAGCCAGAACGCGGGCGGCAACACCGGGACCGTCGACACCTCCACCGGGTCCCCCGTTCCCGTGGTGTACAGCACCTCGACGGTCAGCCAGGCAGCCAACCGCGACTACGCGGTGCCCACCTATATGGCCCTGCGGGCGGGCAGCCCGTCCGCCGCGGCCAGCGTCGGGTACGCGGGAACCGCGAGCGACGGCCTCGCTCAGCTCGCCGCCACGCACCGGCTGACCAGCTACGACTCCGCACCGGACGGCCACGTCACGGCGACAGCGGATGTCACGCCCCGGCATGGCGACGAGGTGACGCTTGCGCTCGGCTTCGGACGCACGCAGGCCGAGGCAGTGGCCACCGCGGGCGCGTCTGCGGCCAGGCCGTTCGGCCAGGTCGAGCGAGACTACCTGGGCGGCTGGGCCGACTACGACCACAGCCTGCGCGAACCGCCGTCGAAGTACCCGGGTCTTCCCCGCGCACAGGCGTCTGACCTGCGGCGCCGCTACTACCTGTCGGCAAACGTGATCAAGGCGAGCGAGGACAAGAGCTACCCAGGCGCGATCGTGGCCTCGCTCGCCAGCCCGTGGGGCCAGGCCGTGCCCGCCGGGACGGCGGTGAACGGCAAGCCCGTCTATTTCGGCTCCTACCGCGAGGTGTTCTCGCGTGACCTGTACGAGGCGTTCACCGGCCTGCTGACGGATGGTGACATCGCGACGGCGCGCGCCGCCACCCTGTTCCTCTTCAACCGCCAGCAGCTGCTGACCGGGCAACTCCCCCGCAACTCCCTCGTCAACGGCGAGGCCGCCCCTGATACCGGCGGAACGCAGCTTGACGAGACCGCCTACCCGATCCTGATGGCCCTGCAGGCGGGGCTGGCCGGGGACACCACGCTGTGGCAGCGGCACATCCGGCCGGCCGCCGATTTCCTTGTCGCGAACGGTCCGTCCTCCGGCGCGGAGCGGTGGGAGGAGCAGTCCGGCTACTCCCCCTCCACGATCGCCGCGCAGATCGCCGGGCTGACCGCCGCGTCGGTGATCGCCGCCCGGCACGGCGACACCGCGCGGGCGCAGCTGTACCAGGCGACCGCCGACGACTTCCAGCGCAACATCAGGAACTGGACGGTGACCACGACCGGCCCGGACGGGCCGCGGTATTTCATCCGGCTGTCCAAGACCGGCGACCCGGGCGCCGCCATCAGCTACAGCCTGGGCAACGGCGGTCCGACCGTGGACCAGCGCGCCGTGATCGACGGCGGGTTCCAGGAACTGGTGCGCCTCGGCGAGCTGCCGGCCAGCGACCCGGACGTCCAGGCGTCGCTCGGGGTGCTTGACAGGCAGATCTCGGTGTCCACGCCCAGCGGGACCGGCTATTACCGGTACGGCACCTCGGCCGCGGCCGGCAGCGCCGACGGGTACGGCGACTGCTATCAGCCGAGCCAGACATCCTGCACTACCCAGGGCCAGCCGTGGCCGGCCACCGACACGGGCACCGGACACCTGTGGCCGGTGCTGTCAGGGGAGCGCGCCGAGTCCGACATCGCCACCGGGAACCTGACGGGCGCGGCCGCGCTGCTGACGGCGATGGCGCGGTTCTCCTCCGGGGCGGGCCTCGTGCCCGAGCAGGCGTGGGAGGACCCGGACCTGGCCGCCTCGCCCGACGGCAGCGACCCCGCCACCGCGTCGATCGGCTTCACCGACGGCAAGGCCGCGGGCTCGGCGTCCCCGCTGACCTGGGCCCAGGCCCAGGAACTCCGGCTCATCCTGTCCATCGGGGCCGGGCACACCCTGGAGACCCCGGCCGTCACCACCCAGCGCTACGTGGCGCACGCGCCGCCGGGCGCGATCGCCGTGACGCTGACCGCTCCCGCCCCCGGCACCGCGATCGCGACGGCCACCACCCCGGTGACCGGGACCACGGTGCCCGGCGCGAAGGTCGTGGTGGAGTCCCTCGACACCACCACGGGCGCGCCGTCCGCGACGGGCACCGCGGTGGCCGCGGCGGACGGGTCGTTCTCGATCACGGTTCCGGCCGGCTTCGGCGACAGCGTGCTGACCGCGTCGGCCACCGCGGCTGGCACAGCGGCTGGCACCGCGCCGGGCTGGCGGACCGGGTACGCGCAGACCTCCGTGACCAGCGACGTGACCAGCGGCACGCCCGTGCTCGACGTCACCGACCCCGTTGGCGATGACCATGGTCCAGGCACGTTCCAGTACCCGACCGCGACCGACTTCCACCCCGGCGCGTTCGACCTGACCAGGTTCCAGGTGATCAGCGACGGGACCACCGTGTACCTGCGGGCCACGCTGGCCAGCCTGGATCCGACGTTCGGCGCGGCCCTGGGCGCGCAGCTGCTCGACGTGTACGTGCAAGCCCCCGGCGCGGCCACCACCTCGACCGCCGCCGCCTTCGCCTCCCGCAACTACACCATCGCCCCGGCCGACGCATGGAGCGAGCGGGTCGAAGTGCAGGGCTTCGCGGCCCCGGTCTGGCAGGACGCCTCCGGCAACTCGGTCGGCACCGCGTTCGTGGCCGCGTCGCAGGCGAGCAAGACCATCACGATCGGGCTGCCGCAGGCCGCTTTTGGCAGCCCGGCACCGGGCTGGTCCTTCGCCGTGGTCCTCACCGGCCAGGACGGGTTCAGCCCGGACCAGGCCCGTGCCTTCGCCGCGACACCCCAGCCGTATGAGTTCGGCGTGTGCGCAGCTGGCGGGCTCAGCCCGATCTGCTCGGCTGACCCGGGTACCGTCCCGAAGGCGATGGACGTCATCACCCCGCCGGGGGTGTCCCAGGCCACCGAGCTCGACCCGACCCTCGGCCCGGTCGTCATCCAGGGAGTCCCCGTGGTAAAGAGCTAAAAGCTTTTTACCGAACGGGACGTGAATGGCGCGGCCACGGAATCGCCCCCCTCCAGCCGGGATGGCAGCAAGCTCGTCCATCGCCATCGCCATCGCCATCGCCAGCGCCAGCGCCATCGCCAGCGCCAGCGCCATCGCTGGCGCTGGCGCTGGCGCTGGCGGAGTTACTGTCCCGCCGTAACGGCCGCCTGCCCGTTGCGCAGCCATTTCGCGGTGGTCGTCCTTGCCTGATCCAGCATCGCGCGGTCGCTCGCTATCATCTGATTCTGGTAGGCGGATTCTGCGGCAACCCACATTCCAGTCAGGTTCACTTTCGCGCGGCATGTCGCGTCCGCGGTCGCTGTGCGGCGCTCTAGAGCGGTAGGCGAGGTATGGAAATATCCATCCAGCCCCGCCGGGCCAGTCGTCGCTCTTTCAGCGTCGAATGGCGTGCTGTACGCATACCCGCTGGCTTTCATGCACGAGTTCCAGCCAGTAATCGTCTGTTGCATACGGGGATCTGCTATAGCTTTCATCTGGGACAGCTCCATCAGGTACCGCGGGTCGATGCGCGGGTTTCCGCTGGTACCTTCTTCCAGGCGGCGCAGCCCCTCGCCGCGGCAGCCGCCGGCCGGTACAGTGTGGCCGTTGACCGTTTTCACGTGACCCTCAATAACTGCGGCCTGGAGGTTTTCCTCTGCGATAAGCCGTGCGGACCGGGGGGGCGCCGTTGTCATGGCGGGTGCCAGGTCTTGCGGGGAATGATATCCGTAGCGGGCTGCGGTGGCCGGATCAAGGAAGGTGATGAGCTGCCCTTTCGCTGTTTCGTTGAAGTCTGTCGTCAGGAGGTCCGCGAAGTTATTCCCGCGGAAGCCGAGAGACTGCATGCAGCCTATCTCGAAGATGCGCCTGGCTTTCATGATCACCAGCATCTGGGTGTCCGTCGGCCCGTATCTATCCAGCGGGTATGAGATCATGGCCTGGCTGTCCACCACGGGAACGGTTCCCAATAGTGGCTCTGCTGACGGTAGGCTTGCGGCATTCGACGTCAGGGCGCCAGTGAGGCCAGCTACCGTGATCCCGGCGGAGATGATAGCCACAGTGCCCGCGAAGACCGCGTGGCGCCAGCCACGGCGACCTGGCAGGGTCTTTGCTATGCTCATGTAAGGCATCCTTCCTGTTATCCAGTCGATAATGAGTAATCGGCCTCGGCAGGCCACCGGGACAAGTCAGAACCAGCACTCCCGGAGGCTGCTGCCGTCGTAGTTCCGCAGCAGGGCCTGGGCGTTCTGGGCATTGAAATATATGTACTGGCTGACCCCTTGATTCTCCAGCCCGTAGCCGTATCTCCCGAGGTCGCCACAGAGGGCAATAGAACTCTGCTCGGCCCATTGCTCGTTCAGCTGGTAATAGTAGGTGCAGGCGTATTGATCGACTCCTGCATTGAATCGCCAGGCTGGATCTTCCATGCATTGCCCGCTGAGCCCGGGTGCGTTCCCATTGAACGCGAGCTCCTCTACCCAGTTCCCATTGGATAGCTGAAAGTCGTAGAAACACTGGTTCTGCTGGTCGAGCCATCTGTAGCTCAGGATGGGTGCGTCGTTTTTCGTGCTCCACCCGTCGTTGCTCAGGGCGTACCCGCTGAAATATTGGCTCTGCCATGTTACGCCGCCGCCGAGCGGACATGGCTTGGCAATGCCGCCACCGCCTTTATCCGGCTGCGATACGCCCTGCGCTCCAGGTGACCGGATTGCCTGAGCTGCCGCTGGCACCGCGCTGGCTGCCCCTGTTATGCCAAGGACAGTCAGGAAGGCTATTATTGCGGCTATGCCTCTTCGCTTCATGTAGGTGGTCTCCTCTCCGGCTAGTTTTACATGCTCGCGCCCGATGATTCAGCGTGAGTCTGCTACGCGGTGATAGCATGTTGTTAGCATCGAGTTAGCACGCTGAGTGATGCGGCGGTACCTGGCTGGCCTGGGAAGGCATCATGGCTGTTGAGATGGAGTTTTGTCTGCTCGGTCCCCTGGTGGTGCGCCGCGGCGCTGTTGCCGTCCCGGTGCCGCGGGGAAAGCAGCGGGCGGTTCTCGCGGCCCTGCTGCTAAGTGCCAACAAACCGGTCCAGGTAGATGATCTTGCCGAGACACTGTGGGGCGCTGAGTCGCCGCGGTCGGCGCGGGTGACCGTGGCAAACTATGTGAAGCGGCTTCGTTACGCATTCGGCGATGGCGGCCGGGATCGTATCCGCACAATGCCGCACGGCTACCTGATAGAGGTGCGCGCCAGCGAACTGGATGTATTCCGGTTCGAGGCAATAACGGCAGCGGCAAGGTCCGCGGCCAGGGGCGGCTCATGGGCTCAGGCATCGGAGCGGGCTCGGTCGGCGTTGTCATTGTGGCGAGGCGAGCCACTGGGAGATGTGGAATCCGAAGCGCTGGCGCAAAGGGAAGTACCGCGGCTGGTGGGCCTGAGGCTGCAAGCGCTGGAGACCCGACTGGACGCGGATCTGCACCTGGGCGGCCATGCCGACGTGATCCCGGAGTTGCGGCACCTGGCGGATGCCTATCCCCTGCATGAGAACCTGCACGCGCTGCTGATGCTGGCGCTGTACAGGTCCGGACGCCAAGCGGAGGCACAGGCGGTCTACCGGCATGTGCGTCACGTGCTGACAGAGGATCTCGGCACAGAGCCTGGTAAGGAAATCCGCGAGTTGCACCACCGGATCCTCACCGCCGACCCCGCACTGACCCTTCCGGTGCCTGCGCCGGGACCGCACGGCCACCTCGTGGTCGTGCCACGGGAGCTGCCCGCCGCGGTGTCGCACTTCACAGCCCGGGACAGCGAGCTCTCGGCGCTGACCGGACTGGCGGGGATGGCGACGCCAGGCACTGTGGTGATCTCGGCGATCGGCGGGACGGCCGGCGTGGGCAAGACGGCGCTCGCTCTGTACTGGGCGCATCAGGTAGCGGACTCTTTCCCCGACGGACAGCTTTATGTGAACCTGCGCGGCTACGACCCGGAACAACCGGTGCCGGCGGCTGACGTGCTAGCCGGATTCCTGCGCGCACTCGGCGTGCCCGGCACGGACATCCCGGCTGAGATCGACGAGCGTGCGGCCAGGTACCGGAGCCTGCTGGCCGGGCGCCGGATGCTGGTCGTGCTTGACAATGCCGGATCGGCGGAGCAGGTCCGGCCGTTGCTGCCCGGCAGCCCGGGATGCGTGGCGGTGGTGACCAGCCGTGATTCGCTGGCCGGGCTGGTGGCGAGGGAGGGTGCCCGGCGCCTGGACCTGGACCTGCTGCCATTGCCGGACGCGGTGAACCTGCTGCGAGCGTTGATCGGTGCCCGGGTCGACGCCGACCCCGCGGCGGCCGCGGAGCTGGCCGCACGGTGCGCTCGTCTGCCGCTGGCGCTGCGAGTGGCCGCGGAGCTCGCCGCCGCACGGCCCGCGGTCCCTCTCGCCGACCTGGTGAACGAGATGGCGGATACGCGGCAGCGGCTAGACAGTCTGGACGCTTCGGGGGATTCCCGTACCCGGGTGCGAACCGTGTTCTCCTGGTCTTACCGGCACCTGGACGCCGACGCCGCCCGCGCGTTCAGGCTGGCAGGCCTGCACCCCGGATCGGACTTCGACCGCTACGCGGTCGCCGCGCTAGCGGATGCGCCGGTTGAGCACGCCGACCAAGTGCTCGGCCGGCTGGCCCGTGCGAATCTGATCCATGCGCTGGGGTCGGAGCGCTATGGCCTGCATGATCTGCTGCGCGCCTATTCGCGCGAGCTCGCGGCCGGCTATGACAGTGAAGGCGAGCGCCGCGCCGCGCTGACTCGCCTGTTCGACTACTACCTGTACGTCGCCTCGGCGGCTATGGACACCCTGTTTCCCGCGGAGCGCCATCGCAGGCCCCGGATTCCGGCGCCGACCATACCCACGCCGCGCTTCGCCAGCATCGCTACGGCCCGGATCTGGCTCGACGCCGAACGGGCTAACCTGGTCGCGGTCGCCGTCCGCGGTTGGCCGGAACACGCCACCGGACTAGCCGCGACGGTATCCCGCTACCTCGAGGTCGGCGGCTACTTCCCCGAGGCAACAAGCATTTTCACCCACGCGCGCACGGCCGCCCGCACTATCTGCGACCGTGCCGCCGAAGGGACCGCGCTGATCAACCTCGGGCTTGTGAGCTGGTGGTATGGTCAGCGGCAACTGGCCGCAGACCGCTTCACTCAGGCTCTCGCCTTGTTCGCCGCAGCCGGTGACATTACCGGCGAAGCCCGCGCCCTCGCCAATCTTGGCATGGCAGACGGGATAGAGGGACGCCTACCGGAGGCGGTTGAACACTTCGGGCAGGCTCTGGACATCTTCCGCAGGATCGGCGATAAAACCGGCGAAGCTCGTGCTCTTGAGAATCTCGGCACGATCGACATGGTGCGGGGCCGCCTCCAGGAGGCCGCCGGGCGTCACCGGCAGGCTCTGGCCATCTTCAGGAACGTCGGCGACAAAACCGGGGAGGCTTACGAACTGAGTAAACTCGGCATCATCGAACGGCGGTCGCGCCGCCCCAGACAGGCCGTCGCCTATCTGGACCAAGCCTTGGTCGTGTTCCGCGAGGCCGGCAATCGAGTCGGACAGGCATACACCCTCACGGCCCTAGGCGACGTCGACCTCCTAGAGGGGCGTCACCAGGAGGCCTCCGCACACCATCAGCAGTCCCTGGCGTTGTGCCGCCAGATCGGTAATCGGCATAACGAGAGTGCTCCGCTCAATGGCCTTGGCGAGGTCTTCCTGGCCACCGGGCGACCCGAGGAGGCACGCGCCCAGTTCGCCGCGGCCGCTAGCCTGGCCGCCCAGATCGGTGAGGTGCGCGAGCTCGCCCGCGCGCACAGCGGCCTGGCCAGCGTTTGTCACACCACCGGCGACCTAGGAAGCGCCCGGGACCACTGGAAGGAGGCCCTTGCGCTCTACACCGCCGCCGGCGCAGCGGAGGCCGATGAGATCAGCGACACTCTGCTCCGGTTGGAAGCAGGCGGGCCGGGAGAGTGGCTCTTAACGCAGAAAAACGTCCTGACTCAGCGGCGCCCCCCCTCCAGCCGGGATGGCGGCACGACCGTCCAGCGCATGCGATCTTCAGCGCAACTGACCTGCAACCCGCGGGCCAACCGTCCGGCTACCCGCGCGGCGCAGTGTATCCAATATGAAGATCACGCGTCATATCAGTAGAGCCCGGCGATCCCGGGACCTGGCCAGGTAAGGGGCGGCGGATAATGAGCAGCAGTGACACAGTCTCAGCAGAGCTGGCCCTCGGGCTCGTCGGGCCGGAGCAGACGATCGTTCCGCTGCTGGCCAGCCTGTACTACACCGCTAACGACCCCTACGCGATGCGCATGGCGTTTCACGTCGGAACCGACGAGCCAGTCAGGTGGATCTTCGCCCGCGACCTGCTCGCCGTGGGCCTCACCTCACGCGAGGGCACCGGAGACATCCAGGCGTGGCCGTCATCCGCAACGGCCGGCGGCCTCGCCGCCAGCGATCTAGCCGATGAGGACGCCGCGGCCGGGCACGAGATCCTCAGCATCGAGGTGTCGTCCCCCCACGGGCGCGCGCGGTTCGAAGCGCCGGCCGCGGCGATCGCCGAGTTCCTGCAGCACACCTACCGGATCGTCCCCGCGGGCGAGGAGAGCGGCTTCATCGACATCGACGCCGAGCTGGACGGCCTCCTGCGCCGGGCATAACCCCAGACGTCCCGGCCCGCACCCCCGTGGCGGGCCGGGTCCCCAGATAGAGCGACTTGAACAAGCGGGACATCTGATCCGCGGTCCAGGGAGCGGCCGCAGCGCCCATTTCATAGCCGGCCCTGCACTGGCATAACCCGTTGCGTGCTATTCATGGTGTGAAACGGCACGGCTCGGCGAGTACGTCGGCGGCGTGTTCCAGGTCGGCGAGGCGGGTGGCCAGCGTGGCCACGGCGAGGTGGCGCGGCAGCGCGGCGGAGAACTTGAGCCCGGCGAGCGCTTTGTCGTCGATCACCGGCAGGCAGAGCCGGTCCCGCAGCTCCGTGCGCGCCGCGGACCACGCCTGCGGGCGCAGGTCATCGCGCAGCCGGATGCTGACATCGTCCGCCCGCTGCTTCTCATCGGCCAGGCCGCCGAGCGTGGCCTTGAGCGTCGCGTTGGCCCGGTAGCCCGCCCATGTCCACCACAGCAGGCCGCCCCCGCTGCGGCTGATCACAGTCCCGCCGGGATGCGCGCACCCCGCCGCGCTTTCCCGCAGGTCGGCGAGGGTGGCGACCGCGCGCCGGGTGAGCACGGCGGGCACCTCCGCGCCGAGCAGCACATCGCGCATCGCCCGCGCCAGCTCATAGGAGATCCCGCCGGCCCCGGCAGTGAGCCACCGCGCCCGGCCCCCCGCCTCGGCCGGCTCGACGTAGCAGCGCCGCCGCGTCCAGTCGGTCCAGGTGACCCGCCAGCTCCGGCCGCCGAGCAGCAGCAGCCGGGGCCCCTCCACCCGGTCGGTGAGCAAGACGGGATCCGTGCGTCCGATCTCGGCGCGGCCGTGCAGCACGGTGAATTCCGGCGGCGCGGTGAACACCGCCGTCAGCCCCATGAAGTGCCGTCGCCCGAAGCGCAGCTCCGCCTCAGGTCCGATGAACAGCATCCCGTCGTCACGGTCGAGGAATCCCTGCTCCACCAGGTACGCCGCGATCGGCCGCGCGGAGACGGCCAGCTCGGGCACGCCCCACCAGTCCTGCCACAGCTTCTCGCCGACCCGGCCCTCCTGAAGACACAAGGCGAGCAGCTGCTGCGCGACGATGTGCCTCGGCTCAGGCGGCGGCGAGACCGGCTCGACAAAGCCCCGGCTCCACAGCAGCAGCAGGCCAGCTGCGGCCAGCAGGTCATCCCCGCGAAGGGCGAGGAACAGGCAGTTGCGCCGCGACCCCGCCCGCCGCCCGCTTCGCCCGAGCCGCTGCAGGAACGCGGACACGGTCTGCGGCGCGTTGACCTGGATGACCCGGTCGAGATCCCCGACGTCCACGCCGAGTTCCAGCGTGCTCGTCGCCACGATGACGCAGTCCCGGCCCTCCGCGAACGCCTGCTCCGCCCGGTGCCGCTCATCAAGCGACAGCGACGCGTGCGACAGGTAGGTCGCCACTCCCCCGGCACGAAGCTCGGCGCCGACCTGCTCCACCAGCCGCCTGGAGTCGCAGAAGACCAGCCGCTTCTCCCCCTGGTACAGCGTCGCGATCACCTTTGCCGCGTTCGGGACCGAGCCGACGTAGTCAAGCTGGATGTCACCCGGCAGGACTGATTCCATCAAATTTTTACCGAACGGAATGCCCCCTGCGGGGGGTCTTGGGGGGTCGTCCCCCCAGGCCAGCAGAGCGGCAGCAGTTCCGCCCCGTATCTCCGCTCCCGGGGCGATAACCCGTGCCGGGACGCTCCCTGCCGATGACCCCTGCAGCCAGCGCAGCAGCTTGTCCGGGTTGCCGACAGTCGCGGAAAGCCCGATCCGCTGAACCGGCCGGCCAGTGATCCGGGTCAGCCGTTCGAGCACCGCCAGCAGGTGCCAGCCCCGGTCACCGGCGCCGAACGCGTGCACCTCGTCCACCACGACCGCCCGCAGGTCAGCGAACAGCCCGCGATGGTCTACGTTCACGCTCACCAGCATCGCCTCAAGCGACTCCGGCGTCGTGAGCAGCAAGTCCGGAGGGTCGGCCAGGATCGCCTTCCGGCGGGCGGGCGGCGTGTCGCCGTGCCAGAGTGCGACCCGCCGCCCGGTCCACCCTCCGTACGTCTCCAGGCGCGGCAGCAGGTTGTTGAGCAGGGCCCTGAGAGGGCACAGGTACAGCGCGGACAGCCCCGTCCAGCCCTCGGCGGCCATCCGGGAGAGGACGGGAAACGCCGCCGCCTCGGTCTTGCCGCCGGCCGTCGGGGCGAGCAGCAGCGCGTCATCCCCGGCCAGGACCGGTCCGATCGCCGCCGCCTGCAACGGCCGCAGCTCTGTCCAGCCGAGCGTGCCCGTCAGATGATGCGCGAGCGAGGGATGCAGCCCGGCCAGACCGCTGGCATCACTCACAGGTCGAGCTCCACCTCATCGGCGGACGTGGGGCGGCCGGATGAGGGCAGCCCAGATGAGGGCAGCCCAGATGAGGGCAGCAGGGCGGCCGCGTTGCGCTCCACGTCGGTCAGCTCGGTTCCGGACAGGGTCAGCTTGTAGTGCCTTCGCGGGTCGAAGTCGGGAAACTCGGCGACCCGGTCCAGCACGTCGGCAACGAGCTTACGGAGGAAGACCCGCGGGGCGACCCCGGCCCGCCCGCCCAGTTCCCCTGCCACTCCCCTCGCCAGCTCCGCGACGTACGCGTCATCGACGAGCCGGCTGATCCGGTCTCCGGCGCCCGGACCCTGCGCGTACAAGTCGCGGATCGCGACGCCGAGCTTCGCCAGCATCGGCAGGTCGAAGCCGGGCAGCCGGACCTGCACCGCGCGCGGTGAGTCGAACCTCGCGTCCGTGCCGAAGTCGGTCGCGAGCCGCTGGGCGAGCGGCGTGAGCCGCGACACGCCCTGCGGGCCGTCGTAGAACGCGGGCGTGCCCGTGATGAGCAGGTACAGCCCGGGGAACCGGCCGGAATCCACGTCGTCGATCAGCTGCCGCAGCGCGTTGAGGCCCTTGTCGCGCACGTCGGAACGGACCCGCTGCAGGGTCTCGGCCTCGTCGAGCACGACGAGCAGCCCCGGGTGGCCGCAGTCGCGAAGGATCGTCAGCAGGCCTTGCAGGAAGCCGAGCGCGGCGAAATGGTCCAGGTCTCCCCGGACCCCGGCCGCCCTGCGGGCCGCCGCCGCCACGTTGGGCTGCCCGCCGATCCAGGCGATCAGGCTCGCCGCGGTGGCCTGATCCCCGGCCAGCGTCGCGCTGCGGTAGGCGCGCAGCGCCGACGCAAACGCCGGGGTCGTGCGGGCCACGTCAGCGAGCCTGCGCTCAAGCAGCGTGTCCACGCCCGTTGCGAGTGCGTCGCCGTCATCGGCGGAGACGCTTCCCTCCGCGAGCACGTCCTCTTCGAGCGTGTAGAACCAGGCGGCGACGATCTCGCGCAGCGCGCTCGGCGGGTAGGCGGCCGTGGACAGTTGCTCGACAAGGCGGCGGTAGACGGTCTCCAGCCGGTGCAATGGGGTCTCGGTCTCCGAGATCTGGATCTCGGCGGCAGCCATGCCGCGCCGCTTGGCCCGCTCGGCCAGCCAGCGTGCGAAGAACGTCTTGCCCGAGCCGTACTCGCCGCGCACCGCCTTGAACGTCGCACGCCCGGCCGCGACCGTGGCAAGCTCGTCGTCGATAGCCGCCTCGAACCGGTCCATCCCGACGGCGAACAGGTCAAGCCCGGCCTGCGGCACGGTACCGCGCCGCAGCGCGTCGATGACCTCCCGCCGCCGCGCGGCGCTGACCGCCGCCGGCGCGGTCATCCGCTCTCCCGGGGGGCTCCGGGCCATGGGGGTCCGGGGGTGGCCCCCGTGGAAGCACTGTGTCCCCCCGGGCTATGCCCTCGCGGGGGGGGTCCGGGGGGTCGTCCCCCCTGGCTATGCCCTCGCGGGGGGGTTCCGGGGGGTCGTCCCCCCTGGCTATGCCCTCGCGGGGGGGTTCCGGGGGGTCGTCCCCCCTGGCTAGCAGGGTCGAGGAACTGCTGCCTGAGCAGCCCGGTGTTCAGCTCGACGGTCCTGCCGCCGTCCGACTCGCCGATGACGCGGTAACCGTCGACGTTGAGCAGCCTGGCGACCTGGGCCAGGTAGCCGGACATGCGGAACACCGGCTCGCCGGCTATCTGGGCGGCCACGGCCACCGGGACCTTGCCGCCCGCCTGGGCGAGACCGTCGATCAGGGCGGCGACCTGCTCGTCGCCGGGCGCCCGCCGGGCGAACGCGCGCTGCGCGGTGAGCAGGCCGGAGGCGACGACCAGCGCGCCGAGCGAGCCGACGGGCCCGGCTCCATCCGTCGTGGCACCGGACGCGACCTCGCCGACCTCGAACAGCGCGTCCGGAGATGCCTGATCACCCGCTGCGGGCTCGCGCCCTGGCCTGTGCCGCCGCGCCGGGGCGACGGCCATCTGCGCCCCGGCTGTCATCGACCCGGGCAGCGGCGCGTCCCACCACGGCGGCGCGTGCCCCGGCAGGTCAAAGACCTGCCACCCGCTGGGCGCCAGCGCCGCCGACGGGAGCAGCACGATGACCGGCACCACGATCTCCGCGGCGCTCGCCCCGCCGTGATAGCCCGCCTTGCGCGGCGTGTAGTGGATACCCTCGTCCCACGCGGCGACGACCTCGCCGCCGCCCGCGAGCACCCGGGGACCGCGCACCGCTATCTCCCCGTCGCCCGGGGTGCCGGCCCGGTATCGGGCCGAGTCGGCGCGCTCGGCGTGGATCGGCTGGCCCCGGTCGAGCACGTGCCCGTGATCGGCGGTCAGGATGACCGGGCGGCCGGCCCGCCACGCCTCGTCGAGCAGCCCTCGCAGGTACGCGACGCCGTCCAGGCGCCAGTGCGGTGCGTTGCCCTCCCTGCCCCGGTCGAGGGTGTCGTCGATGGTGTTGAGCACGACGCCGACGACCGCGGACATGTCGTGAATGGCGTCGCTGACCGCCGGGTTGACCGGCTGCCCCGGGCCGCCCCGCAGGTCGCCCTTGTGGAACACCGGCGCCTTCCTGCCGCGCCAGTACGCGGCGAACCCGGCCTTCTCCTCGGGCTGGCCACCCGTCCGCAGCGTGCCGCAGAGCAGGCTGGTCCGGGACAGCGAGGTGATCGACGGCACCGTGGCGATGGCAGGCTCCCGCCCGTCGTCGCGGCGCCCGGCCTCGACCCAGGGCCAGCCTGCCGAGATCTGCTCGGCAAGCTCGCAGCCGACCGCCGCGCTCATCCCGTCGAGGACGATCAGCAGCGGTGGCCGGCGCCGCTCGACCGGCCGGACGATCCGGTCGAGGACGTTCTCGGCAAGCAGCAGCTCGCCGGTCGTCCCCGAGCCCTCCGTCCACGCGGCCAGCTTCTGCGCGAAGGCCCGGTCAAGACCGGTGCGCCGCTGCCACACCGCCGCGACAAGCGCGGCGTAGCCTTCGGCAGCGCGCGGCACCCTGGCGGTGTCCGGCCGTGCGAGCACGGTCGCCGCCCTGTCTGCCCAGCTCCACGAGCGGAGCGCGCGCATCGCGCCGTCGGCGAGCGTCCCCGGCGGCTCCTCGGGCAGGGCGAGCCAGCGGGCCAGCTTGACCGCCGCTTCGGCGGCGCCGATCTCGGCCCGGCGGGTGGCTGCCCGGCGGTGCGCGCGGAGGCGGCGCAGCGCGTCCTCGGCTGGCCGCAGATCGATCGGGATCGGCGCCGGCAGCAGGCGGCCGAGTTCCTCGGCCAGCACAGCGAGCAGCGCGTCGAACCCGGCGTCCAGCACGCTGCTCGACCCGGCGAGATCGGCGGCCCCGAGGTCGGCAAGGATGCGCTCGGCCCGCTCGCACACCGGGTCGGCCCAGCCCGCGTAACCGCCGTCATTCCACCTGCCGACCAGCGACTCGGCGGCCTCCGCGAACCGGCGGAGGTCCTCGCCGGCCGGAGCATGCCCGCCGAAGAACCGCTCCTCCGCGCGGACCCGTGCCGCCGCGACCGCGCCATCTGGCTGCGACCTGCGGGGTCGCACCCCTGGGCCGCGCCGCGCCAATGGGGCGTACAGCGGCGCGTACAGCTCGGCGGCGGCCAGGCCGAAGGGGACAGCGTCGATGAGGCTGGCGTGGCCGAGCATCGCGAAGATCACCCGCGCTACCGGGCCGACCGCCTGCGCCAGCCACCCGGCGAGGCCGTCCCGCTCCTGCGCCCTGAGCCCGAGGAAACGGCTCACCTTGTGATCATCCCTCGTCCACTCCAGCAGGGCGGCGGCATCCAGCCTGGTGTCGTCGTGACCGTCCTGCAGGCCGAGCCGGATCCCGGCGAGCCGGTTCGCCGCGGTGTCGAGACCGAGCACGGGCCCGCCGATCTCGCCCCAGCCGCCGGGCGGCTGTGCGTCGAGCAGCGCCTCGGCCAGCCACCGCTGCTCGGTCCGGGTCAGCCGGGGGTCAAGCCGCCGTGCCCCGAACGAGTCGGCGACGAGATCCCACCGGTTGACCGGGTGGACCGCGTGGCCGATCGCGCGGGCGAGGACGGAGTCGCCGAGCTCGGTGTCGTCGCACGGGGTGAGCACGACGAGGTAATGACCCGGATCCCTGGGGGCGCTCAGCGCGTCGAGGACGGCGAGCACCGTCGGGCACGGCGCGATATCGGCCAGGACGCCGTCGAACTGATCGGATGGCTTGCCGCGCCACCGCGGTGCGGCGCGCAGCAGCAGCACGCCCGCCGTCCCAGTACCGGGCGTCTGCGCGCCGGGACCGTAGCGCTCGCGCCGCCGGTCCAGGCCGCGCAGCGCGCGCTTGAGCTCGCCCGCGACCACGACCCGGCTCGCGGCCGGGAGGGCCGGGGCGACAGGACCCGCCGGGCCTGGCCTGTTTCCCGTGCCGTGGTGTCCGGCTGCGGCGCGGTGTCCTTGGGTGCCGGGAACCGGGGTGTTCACCGCTCTCCCATCAGTGCTGTCCTATCAGGGCTCTACCATTAGTCGGTCACTATCCGCCAGGTGATCTCGAATTCCGCGTCCTGCCGCGCGTCGGCGGCGTCGCACAGTTCCTCGACGACCTCGGGTACCTGCCGCGCGGGGACCCGACGGGTGAAGCCCGGCGGGCCCGGCGGCGGCGGAGGAGGCGGGGCCGACGGCGGGGGCGGCGGTTCCCTGTCGACAAGCAGCCGGATCGCTGCCTGCTCCGCCTGGCGGAGCGGCCCGGCGAGCCCGATCTCGTGCTCGTCGTGCCGGGCCACCCGGTGCAGCTCGTCGAGTATCGAGGCGGCGGCCTGTGCGTCGCCGCCACCCGCCGCCAGCCGCGGCAGCTGGTCGAGTATCTGCCACCGGACGCTGCCGAGCGCGCCGGCGAGCTCGCGCGCACCGTCCAGGCTGGCCCGGTAGATGGCATGCTCACGGGGCAGGTCTGCGCGGGCAAGCTCGCGCAGCAGCGCCGTGGAGTCACCTGTGCCTGCCAGCGTGTTCAGCAGCGCGGTGAGGGTTCGCGAGGTGACTGTCCTGGCTGCGTCGCCATCAAGGCCGAGCGTCTGCGCGTGCGCGTCGAGCCGCTCGGCCAGTGCCTCCGCTGCGGCCAGCAGCTCCCCGGCCCGGCGGCGCACCCCGTCGGCGATCGCGTGCGTGGCCCGCGCGCTGCGCACCGGCTGGCGGGGTACCCCGAAGATGGCATCGGCCCGCTGCGAGGCCCGTTCGAACTCCGCCTCGGCCGGCAGTTCCTGGCTGCGCAGCGTCATGTCCGGCCGGATCGCGGGCAGCTCGGGCGGCGCGATGGCCTGGCCGCCGCGTACCCAGGCCCGGTCCGCCTGGATGGCGTAGCAGGCCACCACGAGATCGGCCACGTGCTCGGGCAGCCCCGGCTGCTCGTCGGTAATCCACTCACGCATCGCGCGGACGGTGACCTCGGCGCTGCCCGCGGCCTTCCTGTCGATGAGCTGCTTCCAGTCGTCGCCGAGCACGAAGGCCGCCTCGTGCATCACGCCGAGCCCGAGCGGGTTGGCGATCCGCTTGACCGCGGGAATGTCGGCCCGTGGCGGCTCGTAGCGGCCCACCCTGTCCTGCGCGGCCTGCTCCACCGTCCGCAGCACGGTGGCGAGCTCCGGCCGCCTGATCTCCTGGCCGCTGCCCAGCGGGTCGAAGTCGGGGTGCCGTGGGTACCGGTGGTCGAGCAGCTGGCGGCAGAGCCGGTGCAGCGCGTCCCGCAGCCCCTGCCCGACGTGCGTCCGCAGCTCGAGCCCGGAGTCGAGGGCCAGCACGTGGCCGTCGACCCTGGCGCCAAGGTCCGCGTCGTCCGGGCTGGCCACGCCGTAGGCGCGCTTCATCGCCTCCCGCGTCCTTGCGGTCAGCGCGGCCCGCCGGCTCTCCAGCTGGGCACGCGCGTGGTGCCGGTCATCGGCGGTCAGGCTCGGCGTGAGGTCATCGAGCCTGCCGGCCTCGAGCACGTAGCAGATCACGATGAGGTCGCCAAGGTCGCTGATCCGTGCGCCGGACAGGAAATGCGGCAGCCAGGCCAGCGTGGGCGGCTGGTCGAGCTCGGCCTGCAGGCGGCGCACCCGGCTGGCGTCCTCGTTCGGGCTGTGCGTGTGCTCGTCGAACGGGTAGTCGACGAGCACCCGGATCGCGTCAGGCTCGGACGGCGCGAACTGGTGCGTCGGCAGCTTCTCGCCGTCCCTGATGTTGGCGAAGACAAGCTCGGCGCGGCGGCTGGTGCCGCGCCAGACCACCTCGTCCGTGCTGACGAACTCGCCCCGGTCGGTGACCGCGAACTCGGCCCAGAGCAGGTCCTTGATCATGCGTCGCTTGGCCGAGTCGTCGTCGACGTGCCGGGCCTGCCGCAGGATCGCGCCGGTGTCGACGCCGATCAGCGCGATCTCCACCCTCGCGTCGTCGCCGCCGGAGACCTGGATCTCGCCGAACTCGGTGGACAGGTCACGCAGCGTCCGGCCCACGGTGGCGCGCTCCTGGCCGGGCAGCATGGTCACGACCGACCCGTGGTTGAGCGCGGCGAGGCGGCTCACGGTCAGCGCCTGGAGCGCGGGCACACCAGGCACGAGCGCGGCGAGCAGCAGCGTCTTGGCGATCAGGTCGTCGGCGCGGAAGGCGTGCCGCGGCCCGAGGGCCGCCGCCTGCTGCTCGGTGAGGCCGTGCCTGGCCAGCAGGTACGGGCGCAGCCTGGCGGTGTAGAACCGCTTGGCCTGGTCGAACTCGTCCCGCAGCTTGTCGGTGAGCATGAGCTTGAGCGCGGTCCGCTCCCGCTGCAGCGCGCCCGAGATGTCCACCATGGCGTGCAGGAAGGCCGGGCTGAACGGGTAGGTAGCGCGGAACGCGTCCCGGTCCGCCGCGTCGCCGTGCACGTCGAGCAGGGTCTCCCACACCTCGGCGCGGACGTTGGCGGCCTGGCCGAACGCCTCGTCAAGCGCGGCGCGTGCCGCGGCGTCGCGCGGCCGCAGCAGCCGCTCCGCCACGATCGCGGGCAGGTTCCTGTCGTCGAGCTTGATCACGTCGAACCGGCCGTCCCAGTACTTCAGCGTGTCGAAGAGGCTGGTGGCGACTGCCCCGGCCACGTCGCGGCCGACCAGGTCCCGCAGGTCCCGCTGGCGCGGCACGAAGCTGATGATCGGCGCCGGCCGCTCATGCTCGGCGGACTCGATGAGCTTGGAGACCTTCTGCGCCTCCCGGCTGACCCGCACCTGGTCGCCGATGTAGCCGGCCAGCCAGAGCACGAGCTCGTCAAGGAGCAGCACCACCGCGTCGTAGCCGAGCACCTCCCTGGCGTGCCTGCTGATGACCGACAGTCCCTCGTCAAGCGAGATGTAGGACTCGGCCTCGGCGCGCACCGCGCGGGCGTACCGGCGGAACGGCCCGGCCAGCAGGTCGCCGACCAGCCTGCGCCGCTCCTTGTCGCCGGGCGGCGCGGCGAACGCCGCGTCAAGCGACGGGGCGTCCCAGCCGGGCATCCCCCACTCGTCGTCTCCGGCGGGCAGCTCCGCGATGAACTTCTCGTCGCCGTCGCGGGCCCGCAGGTCGCGGGCGTCGGCGAGCAGCTCGTTGTCCACGTAGACGTCGGGCAGCGCGGCGTCGGGGTCCGTCTTGCGCACGTGCGCGACGTAGCCGCCGAGTATCGCCGCGTCCAGCGTCTGCGCGTCCGGCAGGTGGAACGGCACGAGCAGGAACCTCCTGCCGCGCAGCCACCGGTCGTGCCGCAAGACGATGTCGGCCAGGCCCTTCTTGCCCCGCGCGTCCGGGTCGCCGCGCAGGATCGCGTGCAGCACGGCCATGAAGTGGCTCTTGCCGGAGCCAAACGAGCCGTCCAGGTAGCTGGCGCGCGAGCTCGATGTCTCCACCGCGGTCTCGATGACGCCGAGCGCCTGGTCGAAGCACGCGGCGAGCTGTGGCGTCACCACGTACTGCTCGATCGTGGAGCTCTCGCCGATGCCCTTGGCAAGGGCGAGCACGAAGTCCCCTGCCAGCACCCGGTCCGGGATCTCGATCAGGTCGCGCAGCAGCGTGGTCATGACGTCACCTCATCCCCCTCGATCAGGCTGTGCTGCATCAGGTTGGGCTGCTCGTGCCCGGTGGCTAACGTGGCCCTGCGCCGACCTCGTGCCGCCTTCGGCGGGGCCCAGCGGCGCAGGTCGTCCTGCGCCAGACCGTACGCCATCCGCCGGTCCTCCAGGTACGCGGCGTACGCGTCGGCGGGGCTCGTACCGTACCCGGGGTCGGTCTCGCCGTGCCACTGCCGCACCCACGGCATCACCTCGGCGAGCCCGGCGACGAGCGGCGTCAGCTTCCCTGCGTCCCAGCCATCCTGTGCCGAACGGGAATCGATGAGGGTCATCAGCGCGTGCGCCTGCTCCCGGTGGTCCCAGCCCGCCCAGCCGAGCAGCAGCGAGTGATCGGAGTCCGGGCTGGCCAGCGGGTAGGAGACGAACCGCTCCTTGGGCACGTCCAGCTTGCCGCGCTGGTTCCAGTACGAGCCCTTCAGGAAATCCTTCTTCTCGTACTTCGGCGGCACCGGGATGTCCAGCCGGATGTCCTTGCCCGCTTCCTGGCTCTTGCGGTCTTCCTCGCGCTGGAGGTCCCAGGTCCGCTCCCACTGGGCGCGCTTGCGCAGGCCGGTGTCGGTGTAGCGGAGCTTGGCCAGGTAGGGCACGTGCTCGTCAGCGGTGATCGTGGTCAGCACGTCGGCGAGGTCGGCATCCGGCCCAGCCAGCAGCCGCGCCACGGACACCATGTCCGGGTCGCCGCGCAGCCGGTCCGCGAGCCGGTTGACCGTCATCGGCCTCGGCTGCTCGCGGCCCCACTCGTCCGGCGCGAACCACAGCGCGCGATCCTCGCACCGGTCAAGCAGCAAGCTCCGCAGCGCGGCCCGTTCCTTCTTCTCCCACGGCTCGGCCTGCCACCGCCGCTTGCACTCCGGCCGCTCGATCAGCGCGATATCCCTGCGCCGCCCGATCGTCTCGACCCGCCGCGCGACAACCTCACGGTAGTCATGCGGCCAGCGCTCCGGGATCTCGACGACCGGCGTGGATCCATGCCGCGCGAACCACTGGGTATCGACCTCACCGGCCGCCATCTGGCGGGCCAGCAGGATCTCGAACGCCCGCTCCCCCAGCTTCAACTCAGGCACGCTGTCCGGCTCGGCAATCAGCTCAGCTGCCTCGGCACTGTCGAGCAAGCCATACCGCCGGTAGACATCCCAATCGAGTTCCTCTTGCAGCGCGATCATCCGCCCCCGGATGTGCTCATGCTCGACCCTCGCCGCGTCAAGGCGTTCCCGCGTCGGCACGCCTTCCGCGCACACAGCGGCCGACTCGACGGAGCCCAACTTCTGCGCCAGTCCGTCCAGCTCTCGGCCTAGCTCCAGCGGAAGCTCAGCCGGAAGAGGAGTCGCTCCAACGATGCCGCCAGAGAACTCGTAGGTCCAAGACCAAGGATGCTCAGCAGCACCGCCACCCTGGTGTTGAGCCACTTGTCTAAGCCAGAAGCACACCATCGATGAATTCAGCGCTCCAACCAAGGCCAGATGATTTTCCTCAGTCGCCACCGCTGGTAGCTTGATCACCGGGGCAGTCTGCTTGAACACCTTCCCGCCGCGGTCCAATACAAAGTGGTTGTGTGATGCCTTAAATGCAAAAGCGATCGAAAGGGGCGCCGCAAATCGATCACGGAAGAACATGCTGTGGTCGAACCAGCGAAGACCCCGCTCCTCCGGACTATGACCAAAATCAAGCCGACGCCGCAAGACGGTTCTATTTGGCCAGAATACCTGCTCCTCCGTTGACGACAGGTCCCGAGCAACCCCCTGCCGATCATAGGGAAAGAGTGTCCACGTCGGTGCGGCGAGCACGAAGTCACGAATGTCCTCGCCAAGGACAACTGGGACGCACGAGTCATCAAGATGCCGCGTCTTCGCACCTGAACTTGCAATATAGAATGCTTCGTCGAGACCAGTATGGGTGGTGCGGCCGATGACATCGATTTTCTGCTCGACTCGACTATCGAGCCGCCGTTCGAGCATATCAAGCACCTCCACAGCCCCGCCGCCGCTGAGGCTACAGGGGTGTTTCGCAAAGCGGTCGCGCGGCAGATCGTCTACACTCACCCATTCACTTTCGCTGCCGGGGTGGTTAAACTGGTCGACGATCGCCTGCCACACGAGGCCCTTGGCAGGGTTGTCCGGCTGCTGCGGTTCGCCGCGGATGCCCAGGACGGCGCGGATCGTCTGCGCCATTCTTGGGAAGTAGTTTCGGCCCACGAGGATCACAGTCGGCGTGCCGTGCTCAGGTATATAAGCACCTGACGTATCAATAACGTGCGTTAGATTGACCTGCCTCGCAAAATATTCCTCGATCAGTTTCTTGCCAAACTCGCGCTTCATGAATGAATTAGCTGTGATCTGGCCAATATAACCGGCTCCCCGGCGATCGTTCCCGGCAATGCGAGCTAGCTTGAAAAAACGCTCGGCGAACGGCACCGATAGCGCATAGGTTCCCGAACAGCTCGCATACCCGGCTCGATAGTTGTCGTTTTCTTTTTTGTCTTTGACGGTGATGTAGGGGGGGTTGCCGACGACGACGTGGTAGCTGCCGGTGCCTAGGATGTCGGTCGGCTCCTTCGTGTAGTCGTCGATATCCTCGGTAACGTAAGTGTGCGTGTGAGTGCCAGAAGTACTGAAGAGGCCTTCGAGTTCGTCCTGGATTCCTGGGCCGCCGCGGCCGTGCAGGAGTGAGTCGCCGATGGCTACGTTGATGTCGAACCCGGGGGCGTCGGCCAGGCTTGTCACGTTTCCGGCTCGCATTGCGGCGATCAGGAGGCGGAAGCGGGCGATCGCGGCGGCGAACGGGTTCTTGTCCACGCCGTGCACCGAGGACAGCGTGCGGGCGATCAGATCCCAGCGGTCCGCGTTTGGCGCCTGCTGCTCCCACTTTGCTAGCAGCCGGGCGAACGCGCCGAGAAGGAAGTGCCCGGAGCCGCAGGTGGGGTCGATCAGCCGCAGGCCGTCAAGGCCGAATTCGCCGATCGCCGGGGTCAGCGTGTAGTCGAGGATGAACTCCTCGACGAACTCCGGGGTCTGCAACAGCGCGTACGTCTTCTTGGCGTGCTCAGAGAGGTCCTGGTAGAGGTCGCCGAGGAACCGGGTGTCCCAGTTCTCGTCGGTGAAGTCGTGCGTGATCTCGCCGTCCTCGCCGCGCCGCCGCCAGAAGGCGAGCAGGGCCTTGGCCGCGTCGTGCGACGGCGTGATCGTCCACATCGGGTTGTGCGCCTGGTCGAACAGCCCGGCGGCGACTTTGGACACCGACAGCGCCTCGGTCGCCGCAACGATCCAGTCCCGGTCGGTCCGCTCCGGGTGGGCCTCGAAGAACGCCTGCTGACGCTCCGCCGCGACAGCGAGGCGCTCCCCTGGGCCGGCGAGGTACGGCTGCTCGATGAGGGCGTTGTCCTCGCAGAACCGGACGAAGACGGTGCCGAGGATCCAGGCGACGGCGGCCTGGGTGATCCGGTCCTCGCGCCAGGTCTCGTAGGTGCTCGCGGTGCGGTTCGCCTCCCGGGCGGACTGCCACTCTTTGTGGAGCTTCGCGGCGGTTGCCGGCTCATCCTCGCCGCGCTCGCGCAAGTCGGCTTCGAGCAGCCGCAACCGCGCCTTGAGGTCGCCGAGCAGCGCCGCGCGATCGATCATGACACCCTCCGGGAGTCATCAGGGGCCAGGAAGCTCGACGGCAGGGCAAGCTGCTCGGCGTCGCCGGGGATGACACCGACCATGAGGCTGTCCAGCCGCGCCGGGTCCCTGGGCTCCGGCATCGGGCAGAGCAGCCACAGTCCGTGCGGCGCCTCATCGGAACGCCGCGCCGCGCCGACCAGCCTGGCAAGCAACTCGGCGCCCCCCGTGTACCGCGCCAGCGGCGTCGCGTCGTGCAGCAGGACGATTCCCTCGGCTGAGCATATCCGCGCCTCCAGGCGGCGCCACGTCTCGTCAAGCAGGCGGCCGAAGCCGGCCTTGGCCGCGGGTGCCGCCGCGTCGGAGTCGGCGGCGAGCACGGACTCCCAGCGCGGCCGGCCCTGCTCCGCCGTGATGGCGCGCAGCGCGGCGACGAACTCGGCGGTCACGTCCACCGGGGTCACGCCGTCCATGCCGCGCAGCGCCTCCCTGGCCGCCACCGTCATCGGCAGCCGCGCCTTGACCACCACGAAGCCGCCCCGCCTGCTGGCCTCCGCCAGCCTCGGCCACACCTCGTCGCGCTCGACCGCGCCATACCGGGCGCCGGTTCCCGCGCCCGTCGTGCCAGTAACCGTGCCTGGGATCCGGCTCACGCTGCTCGCCTGGGTGCTCGACGGCAGCACGTACCTGCCGTCGGTGATCCGCACGTCGTAGCCCATCGCGCGCAGCGCCGTGCGCAGCTCGCCGGGACCGGGCAGCCCGGTCAGCTCGGGGAACCGGCCGAGCACCCGGTCCCGTAGCTGGTCCGGCGCGAGACCGCGCTCCCCCAGGTAGCTCGCCGCCTGCGAAAGCCGCAGCGCCCGCTCGGCCGGGAGGTCACGCGGGTACAGCTCGAGGCGCGCCGTCGCGGCGGCATTGCGGGACGCGGCGGCGGCAAGCGCCACCAGATCGGTGTCGGACAGCGCCGTCATGCCGTGCCCGACGGCGACGGCGCGCAGCCCCGCCTGGATCGCGACGACACCGGGCAGCGGGTCGCCGGAGGCGAGCTGGTCCGCCCGGTCGCCGAGCCGCACCGCGTAGTCGAGCAGGTCGTCCGCGCCCGGCGCCGACGGGTCTTCTTCATCCGGTGCGGGCAGGTCGCCGGCCGGGGAAAGCGCGACGAGCACCCGCCCCTCGTAGCGGCGGATCACCATCCTGGGCTCCGCGCGCCGCGCCTCGGTCTCGATCGCCGCCCGCGCGCACACCGCGGCGAGGGCCAGGCGAGGGGCGGGTTCGGCCAGTTCCGAGCCGCGCCTGGCGAGCAGCGCGGCGGCGATCTGCCCGGCTTCGAGCACCCGGCCGTGCTCGCCGAGTATGGTCACGACGTCCCCGCGCAGCGAGGTCAGCGCGGGTGCCGACTTCGCCCAGCGTTCGCGGAACCTGGCGAGCAGGCCCGCGACGCGGTCGTCGGACAGGCCTGACCGCTGCGCGATCTCCCGCTGGTCCGCCCACGGCGGGACCGGCGACGGGCGGCCGTCCGGACCGGCCAGCCCGAGGACGGACCGGTGCGCCGCAAGCTCGCCTGACTCCGGCACGAGCTGCCGTGCCACCTCGTCGAGGCTGACATAATCCAGGTCCGTGCCAGCCGCCGCGGCGCCCCTGCCGCCATGATCCGGGGAAACCCCCGCGGCGTCAGCCGGCTCCCGTTCGGAATCCTGATCGTTGTCTTTTTTACCTGCGAACTCGGCAAGGCCCAGTCGCAGCCGCCATTCACGAGCGCGCCGGACCAGCTCGTTGCGCGGGGTGATGCCGATGCCGCGCAGCTTCATCACTCGCCTGGCCGGCACCCTGACGAGCTCGCCGACGGTGCCGACGCCGAGCTGCTGCTGTGCGATGGACAGCGCGCGGGCGGTCAGGCCGGCGGCGGCAAGCGGGGTATCCGGCGCGGCCAGCCGTGCCGCGGCATCCCGTGCCTCGTCCGGGCCGACGGATTCGTCGGCCTCGTCACGGGTGACGGTGTGCCGGGTGGTCAGCGGTGGCGCCTGATCCAGGTCCCGGAACACGTCCGACCAGGCCCTGGCCATCTCCCGCAGCGAGCCGAACCGCTTGCTAGCGTCCCGGTGCAGCGCCCGGTGGAAGAACGCCACGAGCCGGTCGCGCAGCACCGGGTCGAAGGTGTCCTCGGCGAGCTGCGGCAGCTCCTCTGCCGGGTCAAGCAGCTTCGCGTCGATCACGCTGTCCCCCCAGGACGGCAGCTCCCCGCTGGCCATCTCGTGCAGGGTGACCGCGACCGCGTACCGTTCGGCCGCGTTGTCGTAGCGCGGGCGGCGGCCGGTGCCGAGGAACGGGTCCAGGTATCCCGTGGTGCCGACGCTGATGTCAGTGTCCGGGGTGCCGGCCAGCGAGAAGTCGAAGAGCACCAGGCGGCGGCCCTTGCGCGGCAGCTCACGAAGGGCCAGGTTGTCCGGCTTGATGTCGCGGTGCCAGACCTTCTCGCCGTCGAGATAGTCGACCGCGCGCAGCAGGTGCTCGCCCAGGCTCTCCAGTTCGTCGATGGTCAGCGTGCCCTGCTGGCGGATCTCGTCGGCGAGGGTGCGCTCACCCGCTCGCTCGAGCACGATGAGCGCCCGGTCACCCACCCTGACCGGGCCCTCGATCAGCTTCACGATGTGCGAGTCGGCCAGCTTCCTGAGCTGAGCCGCCTCGCGGGCCAGCCGCTGCGCGGCGGAATCGTTGAGCGCGACCTTGAGCACCCGCTCATGCCCGTCCCGCTCGGCGAGCAGCGCCCGCGCCGTGGAGCCCTTGCCGAGTACCCGCGTGACGGTCCAGCCGGCCACGACCGCGCCCCGGCCCGCTTCAAGCGGGTCGGACTCGCCAGCCCGCTCCGGCGCGGTCAGCTCATCCTCGACCAGGTCGAGGTAGCCGAGGAACTCGCGGACGGACTCGAGCCGGTCCACCGGCTGGACGGCGGTCGCGCCCCTCACCAGGTCGTCCATCGAAGGACTGATGGCGTCGGCGATCGCGGACGGGCTCAGGGCGCGCTGCGCCGTCAGCCGCGCGGCAAGCTCGGCCCGGCTCCCGGCCGGCGGCTGCCCTGTCAGGACAAGGAAGCTGAGCGCGCCGAGCCCGAAGATGTCGAGCTGGGCGGGCGCGGCGTCGGGGCTGCCGAATTCCGGTGCCAGGTAAGGCCCGGCCGACCGCTCGACGAGCGCGGCAAGCGATGCCTGCCCCGGCCCGCTCGACCCGAGCGCGGTGGCCGCGGCGGTCCCGCCGTTGGCAGGCCGGGCAGCGAGCTGCCAGTCGCAGATCCGCAGCCTCGGATACGTGCCGTCCAGCTCCACGTAGACACAGCGCGCGGCGAGCGCCCGGTGATAGAGGTGACGGCGGTGCGCGTGGTCGAGTGCCTCGGCGAGCTGGCGGACCATCTCTACCCTGGTCTCGACCGGCAGGTCAGTGCCGCCAACCACAGGGCCGCGCGCCGCGATGAAGTGATCAAGCCGCTGCCAGGTCCTGCCATGCCGGAAGACGATCGCCGGGCCGGCCTCATGCTCGTCGCTGTACTGCTCGGCCCGGACAATGCCGTCGTGCGCGATGCCCTGCAGCGCGAGGTACTCGCGGCGGGCCGCGCGGCGGGCGGACTCGCGCTCGGCCGGGGTCGCCCGCAGCTCGGACAGGTAGATCCGGACCCGGCGGGACTGGTCGGCGGGCAGCGCGGTGTTCTCCGCGAGGTAGTCCTCCCAGGCCACGCCGGCATCGAAGGCCCGCGGGTCAAGCAGGTACGGGCCGACCTTGCGGTGCTTGCGCAGGCCGTGCACGCCGATCTTGTGCAGCAGCTTCTCGAGCTGGCCCGATACGGTCGGGGTCACCCGGTCGCTGTCCCGGCGGGGGGCCGCCTTGAGGAAATCACCCCAGATGCCGGGCAGGCCGGTCTGCTTCGCCAGCTCGTCCCTGCCATACGCCCGGGCCCGCTGGAACTCGTCGAACCCGCAGCGCAGATTTTCCGCGGAGAGGAAGACACCGGCCTCGATGCGCGGGACGCGGATGTTCAGCCTGAGGTCACGTGCGGCCTGCTCGAGCTGGCCGCGCAGCTCCTTGGCCTTCAGGTCGGTGAAGTGCAGCGGGTTCTCGACCGTCCGGGTCCGCTCGTCCCTGAATATCCAGGTGGAGCCGTTGTTGGCCGCCATCCCGGGATGGCTCTTGATCTCCACGAGGAACAGGCCGCCAGGCGCCGCCATGAACAGGTCGAGCTCGCGCACGTGCCCGGTGCGCGCCGTGAACGTGAACGTATGCCAGGCGCGGTAGGGATCGGCCTCGGGCATCTTGCCGCAGATGTACCGGAGCGCATCCTCTTCCCAGGGGAAATCCGATTTCGGCCCCCACCATCGGTGTGACGCCCCGCTCATCTGGCCCATCTCTCGCTAGCTTGTGGTTCCTGGCAAGAATCCTGCCAGGTCGCGGCGAGAAACCGCAGCTGCTTGTCTTCGGCTCGGCCGGACGGGGTAACGCCCGCCCGGACAGTGATCATGACGTGCCGTAGACCCTGCGGCCCGGACGGCGGCTCGGCCGGGACATCAGAAGAGTGGCTCTTCGGGCGGCGGGCCGGACCGTTTCCCGCTGGGAGGACGAGATCGTCTGCGCGGTCCTGACCGGCGTCACGAACGCGGCCTCAGAGAGCCTCAACCGGCTCGCCAAGCTCGAAGCCCGCCTCGCCTACGGCTTCCGCAACCCGGCAAACCAGCGCAGGCGCGTCCGCATCGCCTGCACCCGCGGAACTCGACGCCGCTCACGCACCGCAGCCAGCCACAGAACACGTCTGGTAACCAGACCGAAACCCGATCCCGGTTAACGTCGAAGCCCGTTAAAGTTAGTCATGGACACCCTCAATGCGGTAGTGATAGGCCTTCTCACCACACTCATTGCATCCCTGCTCGCTCTCCTCTGGCGGACATCTAGCCATCGACTCACTTACCGGAAAGCCAGGGCGTTGTGGCGCCCCTTCGCATCCGGCGACCTAAAGATCATCACCGGGGATCTCACCCGGGTGTACCCCGGGCTCAAGAAGTTCGAAGCCGGCGGACTCGTGGGCATCGGAGACGTGCAGGCGGCGGCCGAACTGGTCGCTTTTTTCGGGAAAGTTGGCTTCCTTGGCTTCAATCGCTCCATGGACGTCGTCCGCGGCAACCGGCCCATTGGAGAGCTTTACGGCCTGAATCTCGTATGCAATAGGTGGACCGGATGCCAACGAAGCGACCGAAGAGATGCTTGCAAGGATCGGTCACACCCTTGATGCAAGGGGAACCGCTGATACGAGACGCCAAGGAAGACAAGGACTATGAACCGCCAAAAGGGCCGCCCGACAGTCAGGGAAATCCTACGATTTCGCTCGACTACGGCGTACTCATTAAGACCCGAAACCCCGAGGCTGCTTCGCGCCAGGTTTTGATCATTGCCGGATGTTTTGGATACGGGACCTGGGCAGGGGCGAAACTTGCATGCTCGGAACGGTTCCTTCGTGATCCGCTAGTCTCGCAAGGGCGGCCCATCGAGTGCCTGTATAGCACTCATGTGATCAGCGGAGTACCACAGGAGCCAGAGGTTCTCGTACTCAGGGATCTTCCGGATGGCCAGAAGCTATCAGGACGGCGAGCATCGAAGCGGCGGCATCTATGACGGTCGCGACGGAGCGCTCGGCGCCGCGCTGATCGCGCTGCAGCGGAGCTTCGGAATCCTGCCAGCGGCAGGACTGACCAACATGGAACCCGCGAAATGACCACGGAATCCCCGGCCGCAGACCCATACTCAAGATCCGCAGTCGGCCTCGACATCGGCGGGACCAAAATCGCCGCCGCTGTCGTGCCCGGCAGCGGGAAGATCCTCGAGCGCACCCAGGTCCCGACCCCGCAGACCGGCGGTGAGACCGAGCGGCGCTCGACGGATCTGCGCTGGTGGGCGGACGAGCAGGAGACGATCGTGGAGGTTCTCGGCCGATGAGGGTCCGGTCAGGAGTCCGCGGCTTCCTGCCGTGGCTGCTGACCGCCGCTCTGGTGGACTGGGCGGGGACGGGCCTGTTCCTCGCGGTGTCCGTCGTGTTCTTCGTCCGCGTCGTCGGGCTGCCCACGGCGGAGATCGGCTCGGGGCTGACGGTCGCGGCACTGGCCGCGATGCCCGCGATCCTGCCGGCTGGGCGGCTGGCGGACCGGTACGGGCCGCGCGGTGTGCTGGTCCTGGTGGAAGTGGTCCAGGGCGCGGCCACCGCCGGATACCTCATGGTGCACGGCTGGTGGGGCTTCCTGGCGGTGAGCTTTCTGGTCGCCGTCACCCAGCAGGCCGCACCGCCGCTGATCCAGGCGCTGGTCGGGGATCTCGCGGCGGGAGAGAGGCGGACCAGGGTACTGGCCGTGCACCGTACGGTGATCAACATAGGGATCAGCGCCGGCGGCCTGACGGCGGGCCTGGTGCTCGGCTCGGGACTGCACCACGCGTTCCAGGTACTGCTCGTCGCGGACGCGGTGGCTTTCGTCCTGGCGGCGGCCCTGCTGTGCGCCCTTCCCAGCCGCCCGGGCACGCGCACCCGCGCCGCACCCGACCGCTGGAAGGCGCTGCGTGACACCCGCCTCCTCGCGCTGACCGCCTATGACGCCTTGATGAGCCTGTGGCAGCCGATCCTCAACGTCGCCTTCCCGCTCTGGCTGGTCACCAGGACTGACGCCCCCGTGAGCCTCGTCGGTGTGCTCTACGCGGTGGCGGCCGGGTGCGCCATCCTCCTGCTGTACCCGGTCAGCGTGCTGGCGGCCACGCCGCTACGGGCACTGCGCGGCTACACCTGTGCCGCGCTGTGCCTGTCGGCTGCGAGCCTGGGCTTCGCGACCGCCCCCGCGGGCTCGGCCTGGGTCACCATCGTTATCCTCACGGCTTCCATCGTCGTCCTCACCGTCGGCGAGATCATCCAGGTCGGCTCCGCGTGGACGCTCTCGTTCGCGATCGCTCCGGCGAACGACCGCAACGCCTACCTCGCGGCCTTCAGCATGGGCCGCGCCTTCAGCAGGGCCACCGGACCACTGCTGATGACCGGCGTTGTCCTGGCCCTGGGCGAGTTCGGCTGGATCGCCCTGGCCGCCGCCTTCGCCGGAGCCGCCGTCGTACCCGTCCTCGCCGCGAGACGCCATGCCGCGGCCCCGGCCACACCTGAGGAGACCATGACCAGACCGGAATCCCCCAGCACCGGTGACGCGCCTTTCTCGGACGCCTGGAGTCCGGAGCGATCGGCGTCGTCGAGCAGTCCGGGGGCAGCAGGAACGTCATCGCCAGCGTCGAACCTACCCACCCGACCGGATGTGCTCCCAGTAGCCACCGAGGGCGGCTTTGAGTTCTCGGACCACGAGCGGACGGACTCGGGGTGACGCGGCCATAACGGCTGGCAACGTACTGGCAAAGATCTGGATGGACATGGTGGCAGCTAGCTGGCGCTCGGCGGCGCTCCTGGCGGGCGCCAGCTCACCGATGAGGATTTCGACGCTGTCGCAGAGAGCGGTGTGAAGCTCCCTGGTCGACGCGGCGAGTTCCGGAGACAGGTCGACACCGGCGAGCAGCGACGTGGCCGCGGGGTGCGCGAGGTTGAACGCCAGCAAGGGGTCGACGACGCGGTTGACCAGCTCCCAGTGCGGGAGATCGCCCAGGCCGGAGACGAAGACACCGCCCTCCGACTGCTCAGTGAGGTGCGACAGGTAGCGGCGGGAGAGCGCCTCGACGATCGCCGCTTTGTTGACGAAGTACTGATAGAGCGAGCCGGGCGAGATCCCTGCGCGCGCCGCGACCTGGTTCGTCGTCGTGGCGTCGTAGCCCTGTTCGGCGATGACCTCCTCCGCGGCATCGAGGATGGACTCGATGCGACGAAGACCTCGCCGCTGGCGCTTCGGGCTGGGCACTCCCGCTGGCTGATCCGATGGCATCACTTCGACGTTCCCGATCGGTCCTTGTTGACGTATACGAGTATTTACTCGTAATCTTGCTAAGACGAGTGTTGACTCGTATTTTCACCATTCTAGCAAGGAGGACTCACATGACCAGCCATCAGGCGCTGACCGGCCGGACGGCGATCGTGACCGGGGCATCGAGTGGCATCGGCCGGGCCATCGCCGAGCGGCTCGGGGCAGCCGGCGCGGCAGTCCATCTGGCCGGACGAACGAAAGAGCCGCTGGAGGCGGCCGTCGAGCGGATCCGCGACGCCGGCGGGTCGGCATCGTCGACGATCCTCGACGTTCGTGACCACGGGGCGCTCGAGGACTTCGTGGCACGGGTGGCCCAGCAGAGCGGCGGGCTCGACGTGATGGTGAACAACGCCGGCATTGCCCGCAACGACAAGATCCTCACTGGGACCACCGCCCAGTGGCAGGAGCTGTTCGACGTCAATGTGGTGGCCCTGCTGGTGGGATGCCGCGCCGCCATCACCGCCATGCGCGCGACCGGCCGTGGTGGCCATATCGTCAACCTGTCCTCGACCGCCGTCCTACGACCCGATGCCGGGGTTTACGGCGCCAGCAAGGCCGCCGTCAGCTATCTCACCGAAGGGCTGCGCCAAGAACTCGAGGGCGACAACATCCGCATCACGGCTCTGCTCCCCGGCGTCGTCGCCACCAATGCCGTGCGCAACTTCACTCCCGAGGTGGTGGGCGGACTGGCCGCCCTCGCCGGCACCGAGATCGACTTCGTGCCCGGCGAACGCCTCCCCGAGGACGTGCTCACTGCGGCACAGACCGCGTTCGAATCCCACATCGCCCGCCCCGACGACATCGCCGACGCCGCCCTCTACGTGGTCAGTCAGCCCTTGCGCCTCAACATCGCTGAACTCGTCGTCCGCCCCGCCCAGACGATGACGGTCTGACGAAACCCCCGCTGGGCACGCAACCGTATGGCCGACGCCCGGCAGCCCTTGGTACCGGCAAATGGCGGACAGTCGGTAGAACGCCAATGGCAGGCCGCCCCGGGCCAGTCCCCGGGGCGGCCTGCTACGAGAGTTCCGGGGCCGCCATTGCAAGATCACTCGGTAGCTGGGGTGACGGGAGCCCTGGTGATCGTTTTTGCGTCGGTGCTGGCGTGCCAGGCGAGCGCATGGGATATGCTTTCGTTTTGTTCGTTTCGTTGGTAACCTGAGCGCATGACGGCGATGACGGAGCGGACTGTCCTGCCCCCAGAACACCCGGAGAGCCTGAGCGGCGTGCTCGCGCTGCTTGTGCCCCGGATGACGGGACATGCGACGCTGACCGGCCCAGACGGCACGCGGCTAGACCTGCCCGGCGAAGTGTTCGACGTGCTGCGCGAGGTTGTCGCGGCGCTGTCGCAGGGGCTTGCGATCACCGTGGCACCGCATCAGACAGTGCTTTCCACCAGCGAGGCCGCTCACCTGCTGGGCGTGTCGCGGCCCACGCTGGTGCGGCTGCTGGAGTCCGGGGAGATCCCGTTCGACAAGCCGGGACGCCACCGCCGCGTCCGGCTCGCCGACGTGCTGGCCCACCAGCAGCGCGCTCGCCGCGGTGGCGCGGTTCTGCTGGACCAGATGGTGGCCGACTCCGAAGACGCGGGCCTGTACGACCTGCCTGACGATGTGCCCTTCGAGCGCCTGCCCGCTGCCGACGATCAGCGGCCGGAGTAGCCTCGCCGGTGTTCCCCGTCTTCCTGGACACCTGTGTGCTGCTGAAGTCGTATCCGTGCGACACGCTGCTCAGCATCGCCGAGGCTGGCGTGTACCGGCCGTTGTGGTCGCCGATGGTGATGGCTGAATTGGAGCGCAACCTCGCTCGTCTTGGTCTCGCCGCCAGGTCTCCCGCCACCGCCGCGAACCCCGGAATGTCGAGGCATTGCTGACCATCCTGGGCAGTCCAGGGTCCGGCTGCCCGGACTTCGCGCAAGCATGCTGCCGCGCGCTGAGGCAGCTTGACCTGCCCGTCCGCAAGGCCGTTGCCGAGACCATCGACGGCCTGGCCGCCGATCCTCGGCCGCCGGGCGTGCGGCCCCTCACGGGCCACCGGCCCTACCTGCGCGTGCGCTCTGGCGACTACCGGTGATCTACGCCGTGGACGACAGCGCCCGTGTGGTCACGATCGCGGCTGTCGGCCACCGCCGCGAGGCATACCGGACGCTCGATCTGTAGCGTGGCGGGCATCTTACTCAAACCCCAGCCCCGGGTGTCTTGCGGGCGGAGCCCGCATCGGGGGTTCCGGGGGGTCGTCCCCCCGGGAAATATTGCGGGCAACGGCGCAGGCGGCCGAAGGCCGCCAAGCAAGCAACGCTGCCTCGTGGGCGATACTGGGATCGAACCAGTGACCTCCTCGGTGTGAACGAGGCGCTCTCCCGCTGAGCCAATCGCCCGCTGCCACGGAGGCGGGACTCCCCCTCCGGACCATCACAGGTTAGCGCATCCTCGCGGTGCCGGACCCCAGGCCAGATTGCGCTCCCCCCCGGGCACCCGCAGCCGAAGCCGCGCAGCACCAGCGGCGTCCCCCGCGTCAGGACACATACTAAAAATTACCCATTGATCGCTTCAAGTGATCACAGGCGATCGGTCCGGGCGCAAACGATTGTAGTCGCCTGGACACTCCGCGTGTCGCTCAAGGGCCTCGTCGGCTTCGGCTACGTGAACAGCGATCGCGCCTGCCCCCGGCGTCGTCCGGCCCGGCAGTGGGCGGCACGTGGCTGCCGCCCTCGCTCAGCCCAGCCGGGACCGGGCCAAGGTGGGCAAGCCGGTCATCGGCGCTTTCTACCGTTTTGGGCTGCCCCAGCGACGCGTCCGTAACTCCTGCACCGAGCGCGGAGCGTGACCAGAAGTCCGATGAGACGAAGGTCACAGTGCGTAACTACCATGGGCTGGAACATCATGACTTAGGCGGAACGTTGCCGCCAGTGATAACGTTTGCGCAGGTCAGAGATAATTCTGGGTCCCGACCAGATGTTTGGGAGCAGGCCCGTTAGCGGAATCTCTCCCAGGACAGAACTTCACCGTCCGTGCGCGTCATAGTTACTGGACAGTCGCGTCAGACCAGTGAAGCCCGGCTTACCGGGACCCGACGATGCAAAGGTTTGCAGACGATGAACAGCAGCAGCGCTCCGCTCTCAGCCGAGCTCGGCCTACGGCTCGTCGTTCCCGAGCACGTGGCCGTCCCGCTCGTGGCCAGCCTCTACTACAGCAACGACGACCCGTATGCGATCCGCATGGCGTTCCACGTGGGCCTAGACGAGCAAGTCGAGTGGATCTTCGCTCGTGACCTGCTCGCGGCCGGCATGTCGCAGCGCTCGGGTGACGGGGACGTCCAGGTGTGGCCGGCCACCGATGGCGATCGCGATCTGCTCAACATCGCGCTGTCGTCCCCGTTCGGCCAGGCCCTCTTCGAGGCACCGTCGGCGGCGATAGCAGGCTTCCTGCGGCGCACGTACGAAGCCGTCCCGGACGGGGAAGAGGGCGGCTTCATCGACATCGAGGGCGAGCTGGGCGACCTGTTCTGGCGCGCGTGAGCGTGCCAGCCCGGCCGGAACAGCCCGGCCGGGACGATGAGATCGAGCAGCAGGCACCCGCACACCGCCGGGGCCTGCCAGGAATCGCACCGCTGCGCCGCGCCTTTACAGCAGGCCGCCACAGCGCGCGGAAGCCGTTAGGACCAAATCGGGGAGTATCCCGTCTAGGGCCGTAAGCTGCGATGCTACCTCGCGGTCGACGTCCATCCTCGGTACGAGGACGCGCAGCGCATCATGCACCGCGCGCAGCGGGATGCTCGGCCCGGCGATGTCCGCCCGCAGGTCTATGCCCTGCGCCGCGCAGCAGATCTCCACCGCGAGGCATGCACGGACGTTCGCGACCACCTCGCGCAGCTTGCGGACGGCGTGCCAACCCATGGACACGTGGTCCTCCTGCTTGCCCGACGTGGGAATCGTGTCCACGCTCGCCGGGTGCGCGAGGACCTTGTTCTCGCTGACCAGGGACGCGGCGGTGTACTGGGCGAGCATGAAGCCGGAGTTGGTGCCCGCGGCCGGGGCGAGGAACGGCGGCAGCCCGCGGGAGAACGCCGGGTCGAGCATCCGGTCCACCCTGCGCTCGCTGATGCTCGCGAGCTCGGCCAGCGCCATGGCGAGCATGTCGGCGGCGAACGCGAGCGGCTCGCCGTGGAAGTTACCTGTCGTCATCACCTCGCCATCCCCGACGATCACCGGGTTGTCGACCACGGACGCGAGCTCGGTGTCGATCACCCTCCGCGCGTAGCCGAGCACGTCCCTGACCGCGCCGTGTACCTGCGGGGCGCAGCGCAGGCAGTATGCATCCTGCACCGCGTGGCGGCTGTGCCGGTGGCTCGCGATCAGCGGGGAGCCGCCGAGCAGCGCGCGCAGGTTGGCGGCGCTGTCGAGCTGGCCGGGATGCGGCCGGATCACCTGGACCCGCTCGTCGTAGGGCCGGTCGGTGCCGAGCAGCGCCTCGACCGACAGCGCGCACGCCACGTCGGCGGCCTTGACCAGCATGGACGCGTCGTGCACGGAGAAGGCGAGCAGGGCCTGCATGGGTTCCGTGCCGTTGACGAGCGACAGTCCCTCCTTGGGCGCCAGCCGCAGCGGCGCCAGCCCGTGCTCCGCGAGCACCTCGGCCGCCGGGCGTCCGCTGCGGCCGTCGAGGCCGGTGCGCCCGGTGCGCAGGCGGCCCTCGCCGATCAGCGTCTGCGCGAGGTGCGCGAGCTGCGCCAGGTCGCCGGAGGCGCCCACGGAGCCCTTCCCGGGGATCACCGGGATCAGGTCCCTGCCGAGCAGTTCGAGCAGCCGCCGGGGAAGTTCCACCCTGACCCCGGAATATCCCGCCGCGAGCGTCCGCGCCCGCAGCAGCAGCAGCGCGCGGACGGTCTCGTCGTCGAGCGGGTCACCGACGCCGGCAGCATGTGAACGAACGATTGCAATCTGTAGCGAGGCGAGCTCGTATTCTGGCACCGACGTGTCGGCGAGCGCGCCGAATCCGGTGTTGACGCCGTAGACCGGCGCGCCGCCGCGGAGCGCCCTGGTGACCACCGCGCGGCTGGCTTCCATCCGGGCCGCCACCCCGCCGCCGAGCTCGGCGCGCGCGTCCCCCCGCGCCACATCCACCACATCCTCGACGCTGAGGCCGTCGCCGTTGACGATCACGGTTCGCATGGCTGACAGCCTCCCACCCCGGCGCTTCCGTGCCGCTGCCGCCCCGGCCGGCGATCCCCCCGCGCAAACCTTCGCAATTTATGCCGAACGGGAGCGCCGTGACGGCCTCGCCCCATGCCCTTCCTTGATCGCGGCGGATCGACCGTGGCGTATTTCCTCGTCACTCCACCACGATCATGAAGGTCACTCGTCGTCCGCCCAGCCGAAGGCGCCTGCCAGCCCTTCGCGTCCTGCCGTGGTGACACGGACCGCCCGTGTCATGCGGCTGGGGCTCGCGGCCCTTTCTATCCAGCCGAGCTCGAAGAGCCTGGCGGTGATGGCCGCCCCGAGTGCGCCGTTCAGGTGCGGGCGGCGCTGCGTCCAGTCGAGGCACGCCCCCGCGAAGCGCCGCCGGGACCTCCGTGCGGCGCCGACGTCGATTCCCAGCTCCGCGAGCACGCCGGAGCCCAGGGCGGTCACGTCGTAGGCTCTGTCGCCGTGCTCCCAGGAACGCTCGCTGCCTGCGCCGACACCGGCGCCGGCAGCTGCCTCGGCGCCTGCCTCCGTACTGGCGTCAGCGCCGGTCAGGATGCCCTTGCCGAGCAGCGCGTCGAGGAGTGCCACCCCGGCCCGGCCGGCTAGGTGGTCGTAGCAGGTGCGCGCCTGTTCCAGGGCTGCCGCCTTGCGGGACTGGTGCAGGCCGCGCACGGGGGTACGCGGGCTCACCTCCGCCATCGCTTCGAGCACTGCCCCGATCTGCGGCCCGGCCAGCTGGTAGTAGCGATGGCGGCCCTGCCTGGTCACGGCGACCAGGCCGCCCTCGAGTAGCCGGCCCAGGTGCGCGCTCGCGGTGGCGGGGCTGACGTCAGCCAGCCGCGCGAGCTCACCCGCCGCCAGCGGGCGGCCGTCAAGGAGCGCGGTCAGCATGGCGGCCCTCGACGGATCCGCGATCAGCGCGGCCACGGGGGCGATGTCGCTGTCGTACACGTCGTACCGCGGGCTGGCAGGCATAGTTCGACGGTAGCGCAAATATCTTTCGTCCATAATCGAACCATGACTGCTGACAGCTCGCTTGCTACCACAGGTCCCGGCGCAGTCTCGGACCAGGACGATCAGGGCAAGGCCGCCCAGGAACCGGTCGTCCCGCACGGCTATTCAGGCAACCCGGCGCAGCTCGTCGTCGATGGCGTGGAGGCGTGCCTCTCGCTGGCGCAGACCTGGCATGCCTGGGACGGGCGGCCCATTCCGAGGACCCTGGACGACGGCACGCCGAATACCTGGACCCCTTACAAGGCGCTTCGTCGCATCACAGACCATCTCACCGACCATCTGCACGAGGTCGAGGCGCTGCTCGCGGGCGCTGAGCCGATCCCCGACGAATGGCACGGGCGGTTCGTGACGCTTGACGCCGACTGGGCGCGCTTCACTGAACTCGACCTCGACGAGGCCCGGTCACGGCTGCGGCGGCTGGCCCGCACGTACCTGCTGCGGTACGCGACGGCCGGCCTGGACGCGTGGGACGCGCCGCGCGGCGGAGCGTGGAGCCTGCGGCAGATCGCCGAGCATGTGGCGAACGTCAGGGTCTACGCGGAGCAAGTGGGCCGCCTGAGCTGATTTCCGCCCGCAGGCATCCTCCGCCACTTCGCTTCTGAGTTTGCTCGCCCGCCAGGATCGGCTAAAGTTCTGAACGCACGCCGACCCCGGTTGGCGGGCGGCGCCCGGCGTGGCCGGGCGGTGCGCGGACGTGGCTCAGCTGGTAGAGCATCACCTTGCCAAGGTGAGGGTCGCGGGTTCGAATCCCGTCGTCCGCTCGGAGGCGCCGAACGCCGTTATGAGGAGCACAACGGTCCGCACGGCTCTTCGGTATCCATAGCGAGGTCTTCAGACGGGCAGCGTGGCTCCTGGTGAGAAGGCCGGCTACGGCGGAGTGGCCGAATGGTTTAGGCAAGGGCCTGCAAAGCCCTGTACACGGGTTCGATTCCCGTCTCCGCCTCGTAGTACCCGGGCGGTTAGCTCAGCGGGAGAGCACTTCGTTGACACCGAAGGGGTCACTGGTTCAATCCCAGTACCGCCCACGAGGCGGTTGACGCTGCTTGATGGGCTTCGCCCATCTGCGCCGTTGCCCGCTATTTCTTCCCGGGGGGACGACCCCCCGTACCCCCCGATGCGGGCTCCGCCCGCAGGTCCGGGGTCGGAGGTTTCTCCGGAGCCCTCCCGATCTTGAAAGTCGGATGGGAGCCAGCGGTCATGCGGACTTCGCTTGCTTTTGCTGGTTGAAGATGGTGTTCATGGTCGTAGCGCCCTTGGTGATCACGGGCCTGAGCTGATGCCGGTACCGTGCGTAACCCGGGCGGCCGACGTAAAGCCGCTCCAGCTGCCCCGCCTCCCCCCGCCCCGCCACGTCGAGGTAAGGCCCGGAAACTCTCATTTCGTGACGCAACGTGACTAGGCCACTAATGGAGTCCGCGCGCGTAGCCGCCGTTATGCTCGCACGTCCGGCTCTGCCCGGCTGCCGTCATTACCGCGCCGAACAAGGTTGATCTGAGCGTGCGCTTGATTCAGGCTGCGCTCCGGCGGCGCCCGGCGAGTTCATGCCGTGCACAGCGGGTTCTGCACGAACGTCACCCCAGGTCTGGGGGTCCGAAAGGGAGCCGGAGGGGCAGGCACGCTGGGCATGCGGATGCCGAGCGCGGCGGCGAGCTGGGCGTCGGTGGTGTGCCAGTTCAGCCAGGTAGCCCATGCGCTTGTCAGGACGTGGGCGGCCTTCTGTTCTGGCAGCCTCGTCATCGCACTGGCCGAGGGTGCGGCCATTCCGCTGCCACCCAGACCGGGATGACGGATCCTTGTTGTCCGTGCGGGCCGGTGTCCGGCTGACTTGGCTATGGATCATGGGAACCGAACTGGCCTGCTGCTGCGACAGGGAGAGCATGGGACCACCTGAACGGCTTCGGCCATGAGGCCGAGCGCCGGGGGACGCGACGATGCGGCGGGGCCCTCATCCGGCGTCGGAAAGCCCGCTCCTCCTGGCCCGGCGGCCGACGATGCCCCGAGGCTCAGCGTGAGGAAAAGAGAGGTTTGTCATGCACAGGGCAGAGAAGGCCTTCTGGTTCCCGGCTCTGGACGGCCGGCGGAGCCGGCCGCGGCACGCGCGCCGGGTCGCCGCGGTTATCGTCGCCGGCGCGGTCACGGCCCTGGCGGGGATAGCCTGCACCGCCGCGACTCCTGGCACCGGGGCCGCCGGTCACGGGCCGCCTCCGGTCACGGTGCTGATGCAGGGTGCCGGTAACGGTAACGGCGATGTCTTCATCGCCCCGCAGGGGGGCGGCGGCTACGCGAGCGGCCCGGAGATCCTCACCAATACGGGCAAGGTGATCTGGTTCCACGCCCTGCCGGCCGGGGAAATGGCCACCGACTTCCGGACCCAGACCTACCAGGGCAGGCCGGTGCTCACGTGGTTCCAGGGCAGCGGCCTGAGCGGAACCGACTACATCTACAACGACCACTACCAGAAGATCGCCGAAGTGAGAGCCGGTAACGGCTACCTCACCGACTTTCACGAGTTCCTCATCACGCCCTGGAACACGGCGCTGATCCTCGCAGACACCTTCGGGACCGCGAACCTGACCTCGATCGGCGGTCCCGCCCACCAGAAAGTCTTCGACGGCATCGTCCAGGAAATCGACATCCGCACCGGCAAGGTGCTCTTCCAGTGGAACAGCGCGGACCACGTTCCGTACCGCGACAGCCACAACCCGCGGCCTACATCGGCGGCCGCCCCCTGGGACTGGTTCCACATCAACGCCGTCCACCTCGACACCGACGGGAACCTGCTGATCAACTCCCGCTACACCTGGACGGCCTACAAGGTGAGCCTGCGCACCGGGAAGATCATCTGGGAGCTCGGCGGCAAGCAGAGCACGTTCAAGCTCACGGCCGCCCCCGGGCAGGTCCTCGACGCCGCGGGCAAGATCTTCGCCTTCCAGCACGACCCGGAGGCCATCGGGAACGGCGAGTACACGTTCTTCGACGATGAGTCCGACGGCTCCACCACGCTGCTGCCCCATAGCCGGGCCGTCACCGTGAAACTGGATCTCACCACCAGGGTGGCTACCCTGGTGAAGTCCGTTGACCAGCCCGAGGGCCTGGTGGCCCCGGCTGAGGGGAACGCGCAGACCACCCGCAACGGGGACTTGCTCGTCGGCTGGGGCGCGCTGCCCTACATCTCCGAGTTCAGCCCATCCGGGCACCTGCTGTTCAACGCGCAGCTCCCGGCTGGCGTCAGCACCTACCGCGCCTACCGCCTGCCCTGGCACCCGGCCAGCTAGGCAGCCGGGGGCACGCTCGCCGACCGCGAATGGCGCCACAGCCCGACAGGGACAAGAATATGCCTGATATCCGGGAATCGCGTTGACTGGTCTCTGAAACGTGGAAGTCACCGTCCCCGTAGACGCCTTCCCGCTGGAGTACCGGCCGGTCCGCTATCCCCAGGGCCAGACCGGGGTCAGAGTATCCGGCGTGGGCTTCAACCTGGGGGGTTATTCAAAGTAGTTTCTGATGAAGATCAGCAGCCTGGCGACCCTCGCCACGGCCAGCAGCGAACAACTACAGCAGTGGTCCATTCACGCAGTCTGGTGTGTGTGAATGGACCACTGCTGTAGTTGCGGCGACGCGGCGCCCCGGGCCGGGCCCGACCGCGTGGCCTGGCAAGATCACGGCCTGAGGGCTTTGAATAACCCTCCTGGCCGCCGCCTTGACCACCCTCGGAACTCCCACGCGCCTGGCGCCCATAAAAGCCTTTGATGCCGAACGGGAGCGTAATGGCACTTGAGAGCACCAGAGACCGCCCACGTGGCTGAGCCGCAGGGGATCTTAGCTTAGATCCCCAGCTTCAAGCCGACGTGCGCGATCGTCGCCTTGTGAGCTTCCGGCACAAGCCGGAAATAGACACGACCGTGCCCCGGAGTAAAACGGCCATGGAGGTCGAAGATCCGCTCGTTTCCGTCGAGATCCACGAACTTGCAGAGTCTCTTACGCGTCTCTCCCTCCGATGTCACATTAGATCTCCACGTCGGGTGCCTCGTCAGCTGGGGATCCCAATCCCCGATCGCGTCGTTGATCCTCCGTAGCTCGTGTGCCAGCGGAACCACCCAGTCCAGTCGGAGGGTGTCCAGGTGTTCCTCGACGTGGGGAAGAAACATCAAATGAGGGAAGAGGTCACCACGAGCCACCCAGATCTCAGTGCCAGACTTAAGGTCCGGCAGCCCGACCTGCTTGATCCATTCTTCATGGCAGCCGACGTGTTCGAGCGTTGCCGCATGCCGCACGTCGACGGAATTCTTCAGGATGACCGGCTCGCCGTCTGGGACCTCCGTCAGTAGCTCGCGATCCGCCTGGATCCACGGTACGTCCCAGGCTGGATCAACGAGCAGGCTCACCAGAAGTCCGTCCAGCAGATGCGCGGCCCCAAGCGCCGTAGCGGTACGGCCGTCCCAGAAGTACTCGGCGCCTTCTCCCGCTCCTAAAGGAAGCACGGTGCTGAACGGTGCGCGGTTCTGCATGCTGCGGATCCCGCGCCAAAGATCGATATGCCGGGGTCGACCGGCCCACTCCTGGAGATAGTAGCCCGGCGCGAGTTCCAGTTCCTTCAGCTTCACGCTGGAAACGAGGGCAGCGTCTCTGCGCCACTGGGTGACGCACATCAGCAGCCGGGTGAACCGGTTCATCGCGTCATCCACGTGCTCCTTCAGCTGGGGAGCCGAGCAGGACAGTTCGTTGAAGAACAGCAGAACACTCACGTAGGAACCCCCCTGGCTGTAGCCAGCTTAAGTCGTCAGTCGAGAAGCTGGTCGAGCGAACGGTCCCACTCGTCAAAGAAGCCCGGGGGCCAGTGCGAAAGCATCCCGTCCGGACCGATGGTCGGACTCAGGATGTGGATCCCGTCGTCTTCTCGCTGGAAGTAGTGGAGGACAACGTCCTCGGCGGGAAGGAGCCCCCGCTTCACCGCGAGCCTTACGCCGTTCAGAATGTGGTCGCTGTGCGTCTCGACGACGAACTGGGCTCCGATCGAGGCGGCTGCGCAGGTCAGTCTGGCCATGGCGCTCTGGCCTTGCGGATGGATGTGTGCCTCCGGGTTCTCCAGAAGAATCATGGAGCCTGGCCTGGCGGTGAGGCAGGCGATTACGACCGGCAGCACATAGGTCAGCCCGAAGCCAACGTTGGTCGGCCGATATGGTTCGGGCGTGACCCGGCCCCTCCTGGTGAATTGGAAGCCGAGCCGAACCAGGTCGGTCTGCTCGATCGCCGTAGCCTGTATCTTCACGCCGGGACAGATCTCACTCATCCATGCCTCTGCCTGGGAGAGCAGGCGGGGTGATGCGTCTCTGTGATAGAGAGCTGGAAACTGAATCGCGTCATCCTGGTGATGCCGTAGGTAGTCGATCGTATACTCGCCGCGAACACCGAGGAACCCTGGCCTGATGGACATCTCGCGAGAGCGCGGGTAGGTCACCGCCGGGTTGATGCGATCCGCTCGCAGATACTGAAAGCCCGGGTTGAACAGAGTCTGGGCGGCTGCTTCCTCGCCGCGGAAAGATTCACCCGTGCTCGAAGGTTCATAGAAAGTCAGTGGAAGAAGCTCATCTTCCCGCTTGTAGCGCGCCCTCCATTCGTATTGCGTAGCAGAATCCACTGATATCCGGAACCCAATTTCTGGTTCCGCTCCTGGCGGAGTGACATGATCCTCGTGGAGAACGTCCTGTCCGGTACCGAGTTCAACGAGTTCCCCGTTAAGGGGAAAGCCCCTTGAATCCGCGTAGTCGTACAGCAGGCCCTGCATGCTTGCCTGGCGCAGCAGGGCGAGCGCCTGGAGCACGGTGCTCTTGCCCGACGAGTTCAAACCTGACAGGAGAGTGTAGGGGGCGAGGCGGATGTCCGCCGAGGCGAAGGCCTTGAAGTTGGTGATCGTGAGCTGATCGATCACTTGCCCGCCTCCCTGAAAATCTCTTCGATGGCGGCGAACCGCGTGTGCACCTTGTCCACGTCGCCAGTCCCGCCTGAGATCGCCTGCAGGAACTTGCCGTCGTCCATCAGATCCATGAGTCGCTCCTGAACCTTGTCCCGCCGCTCCTGCAACCTGGTGAGTTCCCTGGGTGTCATCTTGGCAAGGTTCACCGATATCGACTCGAAGAGTGCCTTATTGATCGGAAGACGGTTGCCCTGGCCATGGAAGTGCTTCCGGAAGGCATGTTCCGCGAAGATAGACTCAGCTGCACGCATCGCCTGGGTGAACTCGGTAGTAAGCTGTTCGATCTCCGTGGGGGAAAGGGTGTTGAGCCGTTTCATGGCCGAGCGCAGGAAGACATCGAGGTCACCGCGCGTGTAGGCAGTCGGCTCGGTGAGTCGGAAGGCGAGAAACCTGAGGACCATTTCGCGGTCCGCCATGCGACTCTGCGAGACACTCTCCTGAGTCGCCTCGAGGAACGCGTCACCGCCAGCGAGTTCTCTCAGCAGTTCCCGTGCGCGGCCAGGGATCAGGGCATGCCGCAATTCCTGCGGCGTAAGCGGTCGGCCACCGGTATTGATGCGCGCGAAGATGTTGTACATCACCGGCTCCGGAGTCCCTGCCCGGATGAGATTGACGGTCAGCTCGGCCTCGTTGATCCGCGTCTGAAGGCTCCCCGGCAATTCCGGGTACTCGCGCCCTTCGTACTGCTGCAGGTACTCCAGACCGCGTAGTTTCAGCGGCCGAGCGTTGATTACCTCTGGCGCGACGAAGCGCGCGATGGTCGTGAGCCGCTGAATTCCGTCCACGACCGCCCAGCTCTCCTCGCCGCTCTCGGCCGCGTACAGGGTGGGCAGCGGGATCCGGAGGAGCAGGGACTCGATGAGCTTGCTCTGATCCGTCTCGCTCCAGATCCCCGCGGAACGCTGGAAGTCGGGAGCGAGGTCCAGGACCCCTCGCCGCAGTCGTGCCATGAGCAGGTCGACAGTCATGGTCCGGGGCTGGACATCGATCTCGGCAGGGTCGAACGGCTCGTCGATCAGGTCTTCTTGCTGCTCCCGCTCGACACCTGTGCTTATGCCCTCGTAGTCGTATTCGACCGGTATCTCACGGTTTTCACTCACACTGATTGCGCCGTATCCTTCCCCTTCGAAAGCAGCCGCCGCCAGCCCAGCCGCGTCGTCCAACAGTATCCAGGTCCCGACCGCGGGCGGTCAGGACAGCGTGGTGTCGCTGGTGTCGTGTAGCGCGGGCCCTGCCGGGTGTCATGGAAGCGTGGTCCAGTCCTCTCGCGCGTGGCGTCCACGGCCGGATTCCGGCCTTCATTGGTCGGACAAGGCTGCTGAGCGGCTTGCAGGGTTGCCGGATGGAGCGGGCACGGCAAGGCTAAATGTCTGTGGGGCATTCGGGTCTACTGGGTGGGGAGCGACTCAATGATCACTATCGCCGGAATCACCAACGTGGAAGTCACCGTCCCTGTAGACGCCTTCCCGCTGGAGTACCGGCCGGTCCGCTATCCCCAGGGCCAGACCGGGGTCAGGGTATCCGGCGTGGGCTTCAGCCTGGCCGCCGCCCTGACCACCCTCGGAACTCCCGCCCGCCTGGCGACCTTCGTCGGTACCGATCCACTCGGCACTGTGGTTGAGCACGAACTGCGCTCCCGCAATCTCTGCGGACCATGGGCAGTTCCCGGAACGGACACCCCGCGGGCCATCGTGCTGCACACGCCCGACGGACAGCGTATGGTACACACCGACCTGCGAAACCTGCCACAGGCCCAGTTCCCACCCGACGTGTTTGCCGAGGCCCTGGCTGGCGCGGACTGGGCCGTCGTGACCAACATCGGCTTCGCCCGTTCGCTGCTGGCCGTTGCAGCCAATGTCGGCGTGCCCGTGGCTGCCGATGTCCAAGACATTGCCGACATCGACAACGAGTACAACCAGGACTGGATGAGAGCCGCCCGCGTCCTGTTCTGCTCGCATGAACGTTTGCCCTGCCCGCCTGAGCAGTGGGTACGTCTGCTGTGGTCGCGCTATGGCACCGACATCGTGGTCATCGGCTGCGGGGCACGAGGCGCGCTGCTCGGCATCCGTGACCAGGACGAGCTACGGCTGGTGCCAGCGGTCGCACCACGCGGCGTGGTCAACACCGTCGGGTCGGGGGACGCGCTGGCTGCGGCCTTCCTGCATGTGTACGCCAGCACGGGTGACCCGCATACCGCAATCGAGCAGGCAGTGCTGTTCGCCGGGTACAAGGTTGGTGCCGCTCCCGGTGAGGATGGGTTCCTCACCCGCGCTGGACTGGCCGCCTTGGCAGCTCAGCTCACGGCACCAGGGAACCGCTGACCCTGGGGCACGGGCAGGCCGAGTAGCTCGGCTCGGACCGCACACGAGTAGCCCCTCCGCGATGCGTGGCGCGAGCGTACTGCCGAGCCTGGTCCGGTGGTCATGCCGACCGGTCCAGACGTGCGGATGCACCGTGAACAGGACCCGCGTCTCGGGCAGCGATCCTTGACCTCGCCGGAAAGCTGCGCGGCAGCCTCGCCGAGCACGGTGAGATTCCACAGCAGGGCGTCCCGTCGCTGGCGGTCAGCAGTCAGGTCATCAACCGTGATGCCATCGGTCAGCGCCTGCGCCTGCCCCGCAGCGTCGATCATCTCGCTGAGCAGGAGAACGTCACGCTGCATAGAGTGGCCGGGCCTCTGCCAGGACCTCCTGGCGGAGCAGCGGGTGCAGTCCGCGCCGCGACACCAGGTCGACCGGGCGGCCGAACAGTTCCGCCAGATCATCCGCTAGCTGCTCGATGTCCCAGCCGAGCCGCCGTCCGGGCCGCAGGGTGTAGAGCACGTCAAGATCACTGTCCGGACGTGCGTTACCCCGCGCCACCGAGCCGAAGACGAGCAGCTCAGCTATCCCGTACTTCTCGCACACCGCGGCCAGGCGTGTGTCATCGACCTCTACGCCCGTGACAGCTAGCACACGCTAAGGCTAGCCCCACAATGGCCGCGAAGCCCAGGCCGTGCTGTTCGCCGGCTACAAGGTCGGTGCCGCACCTGGCGAGGATGGATTTCTCACGGGTGGACTGTGTTGACAGCGAAGAGTGGTGGGAACCCTCTGCACGCGTCAAGGCATCTGAGCGCTTTGACGGGCGCGTGGTTGATCTGTTCTTCGACGGCATGGAGGCGACGCAGATTGACTTCGGCTCTGTTCGTGACAGCCTCCTCCCGCTCCTCGGCGAGGCCGACGGCCTTCCCGGCGGCCCCTTCCGGGCTGCCGTTACCTTCGCCGGTCGGGACGAGGTTGTTGACCACCTCACCGCCCACCACGACGTGGACGCATACTGGGGGCGACGAGTTCCTCGGTCGGGGAACCCAGCAGCTCATCCTCCCCTGGTGTTCCAGGGCCAGCCACTGATTTACCGGTTGTCCTCGAGCACCGCCCGACGCACGCTCTGCGGGGAAGCGGCCCGAAATCTCTCCCCAGAGCTATGGCTGGAGAATACCCGGCCTGGATGCGACGAGTTGCATCTGAAGATACAATCCAGATACAATACTCGCATGAGTACATCGACTGTGGGGTTCGCGGTGGCAGATGAGGACCAGGAGCGCCTGGCCCGCCTGGTCCAGCAGTTCGGGGGCGGTAACCGGTCGGCGTACCTGCGGGCGACACTGCCGGTGATGGAGTCGCTGGCCCGGGCGGAGCGGCTGCGTGAACTCCAAGCACGCAACGCCGAGCGGGCGGCAGCGGCAGGCCAGGGCTATGAGTCGTTGCTGGCGGATATCCGCAAGGCGTACAAGGGCGGGGCGCCAGAGCGTTGAGTGTTCCCGGGCCGGTCGCGGTGCCGGTCGTGTTCGACGTGAACGTGCTCGTCCTGGCGATTGCCGCCGGTGAGTCCCCATTCCGGAGCTGGCCGTCGCCACCCCCGACGTCGGGGAACACGAGCGCAGACTGCCTGGGCGTGATCAACGACGCGGCGGAATTCGCGCTGTGGCTCTCGCCGCATATCCTGGCCAGCACCGGCCGCGTGCTCGCCACGGTCCTCAAGACCCCTGACGAGGAAGTCGATGAGTACCTGCAGGTCCTGGCGGAGATGGCCGAGGCGTCCGGGGGCGGGATCACCGACCCGCCGCAGGCCGTCGGCGACTGCCCGGACTGGGAGGACAACCGGATCCTCGACCTGGCAGCGGCGGCCGGAGCGTTCCTCATCGTCTCTGCGGATGCGGACCTGACCAGCATGTCGCCCTGGCGAGGGCGCCCTATCATCGAGCCCCCCCAGTTCGCGTCCATGGTGGACGCCTCCCGCCGGGCACGCAGGCGGCACCGGTAAGTCCTGTCACCTGCGGATCTGGCGGATCTGGGCGGGATGCCTGCGGGCGGCGTCTTTGCCGCCCGCAGGCATCCCGCGGGTGATGGGTCAGTGCTGGTCGGGGGCCAGCTTGTCCCAGAAGCCGCAGTTGTGCTGTGCCGAGAGCTCGGCCACGGTCACGACCTCGCTGTCGCCGGCCGGCTGGAGCGACATCGCTTCCTGCGACGCCCTGGTGAACCGTGGCCAGCTGGGCGTGTTCGCCGCGGTCGGCGAGCCCGAGCCTGCGAAGGTCGTCACCTCGGCGACTTCCTGGTCCTGCAGCGCCTGCTGGTTGGCGTCAAGCGGTCGCCGGACACCGCTCGTCGCGAGCCCTTACCTGGGGCTAGAGCGCCCGGCCGGTTACCGGGCGGTCCATCGCCGGTCCCGGTCGGGCAGGGGTGAGCTGCCGACCGGGCGGTAGGTCCGGCGGATCAGTGCTTCGGGCAGGTGCATCCGCAGCAGCACCTGCTCGACGTTATCCGGGACAGCCTGCCTGGTGAGCAGCGACATCACGATCATCACGCCGAACGCGAGCGGCACGGTCCAGATCGCCGGCTGGCCAAGGAGCACGCCTCCCCAGCCATGTGCCGCCACGCCGAGCATCGTCGCCGCGATGGCGGCGCAGCACGCACCGCCGCCGACCACGATCCCGGCCGTGGCGCCGACCCAGGTCAGGTGCCGCCACCAGATGCCGAGCACGATCAGCGGGCAGAACGACGACGCCGCGATGGCGAAGGCCCAGCCGACGAGCAGGCTGAGCGAGAAGCTGTCAAACGGGAGGGCGACCGCGGTCGCGACCGCGCCCGCGATGATCGCGCACCAGCGGAAGCTGGTCACGCCCCCCTTCATGACGTCATGGGACAGCGCGCCAGCGACGCTGACGAGAAGGCCCGAGGACGTAGAAAGGAAAGCCGCGAACGCCCCGGCGGCAACGAGGGCCGCCAGCAGCTCGCCGGGCCGCCCTGGCAAGAGCAGCGACGGCAGCGAAAGGACGATCCCGTCAGAGTCGCTGGCCAGGTAGAGCTCCGGTGCGCGCAGCCTGGTCAGCACCGCGAGCAGGGCCGGGAACACATAGAACGTGCTGAGCAGCAGGACGACGATCAATGTCGTGCGCCTCGCCGCCTCGCCATCCTGATTGGTGTAGAAGCGCACGAGAATGTGCGGCAGCCCGATCGCGCCGAAGAAGGTGGCGATGATCACGCCGTAGGTCGTGACCAGGGGGTGTGCCCCGCCCGTTCCCGCGGTCAGGAAGGGAGAATCCCACGAGGCGAGCGCGACCCGGCCGATGGTGAGGTTCGCGGGGACCGGCGCGCCCGCGCCGAATCTCAGTACCGCGCCCGTCCCGGCGGCATGGATGCCAGCCCCGAGGCGCACGGTCGCGTGATCGAGCCGGTGGCCGTCAAGAAGGCCGGTGACGACCGCGGCCGTCTGCCGGGTCAGGGCGAACCTTATGCTCGCTTCCACATGAACGACGGTGGCGTGAGTGAAGACCGGCTCGCGGTCCGGTGACAGGTTGCGGGCCGTGCCATGGCCGGTGGCGATCAGCAGGACCAGCCCGGGAATTCCGATCGCGCAGAGCTTCAGCCAGTACTGGAAGGACTGGACGAAGGTGACGCCTTTCATCCCGCCCATGGCGATGTTGGAACTCACCACGACACCCAGGGTTACCACGCCGACCCAGTACGGCACCCCGATCACCGATTGCAGCGTGATCCCGGCGCCTTTCATCTGGGGCAGGAGGTAGAACCATCCGATGACAAGCACAAGTGCTGTCGTCGTCCGGCGCAGGCTCGGCGACGCCAGCCGGCCATCGGCGAAGTCCGGGATGGTGTAGGCGCCAAAACGCCGCAGCGGCGCTGCCACAAGCAAGAGCAGGACCACATACCCGGCGGTATAGCCGACCGAGTACCACAGTGCGCCCAGGCCCTCCGTCACGATCAGGCCGACCACCCCCAGGAAAGACGCGGCCGACAGGTACTCACCCGAGATAGCGGCCGCATTGAGCGCCGGCGGGACCTCCCGCGCGGCGACGAGGAAATCGGCCGAGGTCTTGGCGATGCGGACGCCGCGAGCGCCCACCGTGACGGTCAGCAGGGTGACTGAGGTGATGGCCGCGACAGCGGCGACATTAGACATCGCGGCGTCGGTGCTCTGGGTCAACGAGGTCGGTGAAGCGCGCTTCAAGCTGACGTGCCTGACGGTTGTAGAACCAGCCGATCACGAGCAGCACCGGGTAGATTCCGGCCACCATGACCCCGCGCGTCGCCGGCAGCAGCGCGGCCACGACCGGGAAGGACGCGGTCACGGTGAGCGCGAGAGCCAGGCACATCAGGGACAGGCCAAGCTGCGCGCGCATCAGCGACCGGAGCAGGACACGGCGGTACGTGGTGTCGTGCTGCAGGTCACCGAGCCCGATGACATCATGCTGAAGCGGCACCTGATCGTGCCGCCAGGTCACGACCCGCCGTGGCCGGGCGGGGGCGGCAGGCCCCGGCCCCGCCTGAGGCCCCGGCCCCGCCGGAGGCCCCGGCCCTGCCGGAGGGCGCTGTTCGCCGGGCATGGCTCAGCTTCGCCGGCCGGCCCGCAGCAGCGTGCCCCGCACATCGCGTGCGTGGCGCCGGCTTACCGGCAGGGCCTGGCCGGCGATTGTCACGGAATAATTACCGCCCGCCACCGAGAGCTCGGTAATGTGCTCGACCGACACGAGGTAGCTGCGGTGAATCCGGACGAAGCCCTGCGCCGACCACTTCTCCTCCAGGTGCGAGATCGGCATCCGCACAAGGTGCGTATTACCATCTGCCAGGTGCAGCCGGACATAATCCCCCTCGGCTTCCACCCAGCGCACCTGCTCGCGTCCGATGAATCGCGTCCGCCCGGCCGTCTCGACGGGTATCGTCGCGAATGAATCCTCGCCAAGCGACGACTCCGGCCAGTCCCGCCAGTGCTCCAGCGCCCGGCTAAGTGCCGTGCGAAGGCGCGCGGGCGAGACGGGCTTGAGCAGATAATCGCACGCGCCGATGTCAAAGGCTCGCACCGCGTACTCCTCATAGGCGGTCACGAAGACGATAGCCGGCGGAGTGGCGAAACGGCGGAGTACATTGCCCAGCTCAATGCCGTTCAACGATGGCATCCTGACGTCCAGGAATACGACATCGTAGCGCCTTTCCTGCAGGTGCCTCAGCGCGTCGCTCGAGTTCCTGACGGCGTGTATCGGCGCGATTGAGGGTATCCGCCGGAGAAGGTAGACGAGTTCATCGAGAGCTGGTTCCTCGTCGTCGACGACCAGCACCCCGGCCCGGATGGCCTCGCGGTGGTGGCCACGGTCCGCCTCGTCGCCGTCATCGGCCGGCGGCGGCGTCCGGTCCGGGGGGTGCGGCCAGGTCATTGTCCGCTCAACGCCGGGCTGAACTTGGGCAGGCGCATCGTGACCTTCGTGCCCGCGTCGACCTCGGTCTCGATCGTCAGTCCGTGCTCGGCGCCGAACGTGGCCCTGAGGCGCTCATCGACGTTGCGCAGCCCCACGGAATCGCTGCCTCGCCGCCCGGTGAGGATATCGGCGAGATGCTGCGGGTCGACGCCCACGCCATGATCCTCCACGGTCACGACGGCCTCGTGATCGGCATCTTCGGCGGTGATCTGCAGCCTGGCGATACCGGTGAAGTGTTCGAGGCCGTGCCGGACGGCGTTCTCGACCAGTGGCTGGAGCACAAGCGACGGCAGCCGCACGGGCAGCACCTCCGGTGCGACGCGCAGGCTGACCTCGAGGCGGTCGCCGAAGCGCGCGCGCTCCAGTTCCAGGTACGTGTCGACAAACCGCAGCTCTTCGGCCAGCGTGGCGTACTGGCTATGCTCGCGGAAGGTCAGGCGGATGAATTCAGCGAAACCCACGAGGAGATCCCTGGCGCGCTCCGGATCCGACCGCACGTAGGACTCGATCGCGGTGAGCGCGTTGTAGATGAAATGCGGGCTGATCTGCGCCCGCAGGAAGTTGAGCTGCGCCTGCACCGTCCGGGTGCGCGCGGCGTCGAGCTCGGCGAGCGCCAGGTGCGTGGAGACGAACCGGGCGACCTCGCCCGCGGTGCGCAGCAGCGCCGCGTCAGCGGACGGGGCCAGTGCCGCGAGGGCCCCGACAACCGAGCCGTCGACCGCGATCGGCACGACCACGGCGGCGAGCACCGGGCAGTCATCGCCATGTCCGCACCGCAAGTCCGCCGCGGAGAGGATCTGCGACCGGCCCGAGCGCACCACGTCGTTCAGCCGGCGGCTCAGCGCATCGGTATGCCGGTCCGATCCCTCGTAGGCGATGAGGCTGGCCCGGTCCGCGATAGCCACTGCGGGCGTGCCGAGCAGCCGGCGCAAGGCGGGCGCGGCCTTGACCGCTGAGCTGCCTGTCAGTCCGCCGCGCAGCGCGGAGACGGCCAGGCTGGCCGTGTGCAGCGCCTCGTAGGTTGCCCGCTGCGGCAGCGTGCCCATGCGACGCGCGCTGCGCTTCCAGAACAGCACCGCACAGGACAGCGCCGCCGCAACGGAAGCGAGCATGATCGCAAGGCCCACCATCACCGCACTGTATCCAGCTAACGGCGTGCGGGGAACCCCTCCGCACAGTCACGACAACGTTGCTGACGGCAGCCCCCCCTGACCGCTCGTCGCCGGGATCCGGCCACTCCTCGCCCGAGCACGACCGCTCGCCGCGCCGTTCGGTGCGCTCCTCGCATCGGGTGCCGCGCGAAGATCGCTATGGCCGTACTTTCTGGGCGTGGGCCGATGACGACCGCTGTGTCACGGAGGATAATCATGGCCGATAAACTCCGCACCGCCAGCACTCACGCGTCGCAGCGAGAGAGCGCCATGACCTGGAATGACTGGACCCGGCGGCGGTAGCTCATGTCCATGGCTGACATGTCGGCTGGCGACCCGGCGGGACGCGATATCGACACCGCGCTGACCGAGGACCGCCGGTTCCCGCCGGGGGATGAATTCGCGGCGGACGCCAACGCGTGTGCCCGGATCTACGAGCGCACCTTCGATGAGTTCTGGGAGACCGAGGCCCGGCGGCGGGTCAGCTGGTTCCACGCCTTCGATTCCCTTTACGAGTGGAAGGCGCCCTACGCCAGGTGGTACCTCGGCGGCTCCCTCAACGCGTGCTACAACTGCGTCGACCGGCACGTCGAGGCCGGGCGCGGCGATAAGATCGCGTACTACTGGGAAGGCGAGCCTGCCGGCGACCGGCGCGCGCTCACGTTCACCGGCCTCCAGCAGGAGGTGGTTCGCTTCGCGTCCGGCCTCAGGCGGCTGGGCGCGGGCAAGGGGACGCCGGTCGGGATCTACATGGGCATGGTCCCCGAGCTCGCGATCGCCATGCTCGCCTGCGCACGCATCGGGGCGCCGTTCACGGTCGTGTTCGGCGGCTTCTCCGCGGCGGCGCTCGCGGGCAGGCTGACCGACATGGAATGCCAGCTGGTCATCACGCAGGACGAAGGCTGGCGCCGCGGCCGCACCGTACCGCTCAAGGCCAGCGCCGACGACGCGGTCAGCCAGGCACCGACGGTCACGACCATGATCGTGCTGGAGCGTACCGGCGCGGACGTCCCGATGGCCGAAGGCCGCGACCGCACCTGGGCGTCGGTCATCGAGGGCGAGCCCGCCGACCCGGCCGCCTGCCCATGCGAGCCGATGGACAGCGAGGACCTGCTTTACCTGCTGTACTCCTCGGGCACCACCGGCAAGCCCAAGGGCATCGTCCACACCACCGGCGGTTACCTCGTCGGGGTGGCCACCACGCATCACTACGTCTTCGACATCAAGCCCGACACCATCTACTGGTGCGCCGCCGACATCGGCTGGGTCACCGGGCACAGCTATATCGTGTTCGGCCCTCTCGCCAACGGCACCACCAGCGTTATCTACGAGGGCGTCCCCGACTTCCCCGACCGGGACAGGTGGTGGGAGATCATCGAGCGCTACCGGGTCACGGTGCTCTACACGGCGCCCACCGCGATCCGCACCCACATGAAGTGGGGACCCCAGTACGCGGCGCGCCATGATCTGTCCTCCCTCCGGCTGATCGGCTCGGTCGGCGAGCCGATCAACCCGGAAGCCTGGGTCTGGTACCGCACGCACATCGGCGGTGATCGCACGCCGGTGGTCGACACCTGGTGGCAGACCGAAACCGGCATGATCATGATTACCCCGCTGCCCGGGGTGACGACGCTGAAGCCCGGCTCGGCCACCACGCCCTTCCCAGGGATCCAGGCGGCCGTCTACAACGACCACGGCGAGGAGGTGCCTCCGGGCGCCGGCGGCTACCTGGTCCTGAAGCCGCCATGGCCGGCGATGCTGCGCGGGCTGTACAAGGACGACGAGCGCTACCGCGCGACCTACTGGACCCGCTTTGACGGCGTCTATTTCACCGGCGACGGAGCACGTATCGATGCCGACGGTGACCTGTGGCTGCTCGGGCGGGTCGACGACGTGATGAACATCTCCGGCCACCGGCTGTCCACGATAGAGATCGAGAGCGCGCTTGTCGATCACCCCGAGGTGGCCGAGGCCGCCGTGGTCGGCCGGGCTGACCCGCGGACCGGCCAGGCGGTCGTCGCCTATGTCACGCTGAAGTACGGGATGGAAGGGTCACCGGACCGGCTGGCCGAGCTGCGTGAGCATGTGGCCAGGCGGATCGGGCGGATCGCGATGCCCGCCAACATCGTCTTCACTCCCGAGCTGCCCAAAACTCGCTCCGGAAAGATCATGCGCCGTCTCCTGCGGGACGTCGCAAACAACCGTGCGCTTGGCGACACCACCACGCTGGCGGACCAGGGAGTGGTTGACGAGATCAGGGTCCGGGCGGTCACCGAGGCATCGGCCGAGGACTGACCGCCCGGCTCCGGACCCCTCGGGGTAGCCCGGCTGGGCTACCTCAGCAGCGACCGGCGTAGGCGCCGGATGTCCAGGTCGTCCATGGGGACCAGTTGGTGCCATCGCTTGACATGACGACCGCGGCCCGCGCGTTGCCGTAGGCGTCGTAGGTTGACAGCGCCCCGTTGACGGGGTTGATCTGCCAGTAGCCGCGTTCACCGACGGAGCCGGTGGCGTACTGGTTGCCGCCGGACTCTGCCATGGCGATGGATGCCGCCGTGACCGCTGCCGACGCTGACCCCCCTGCCTCCTCCCACAGCTCTTCCAGGCCGCCGCAGCTCAGCGTCCCGCTCAGCCCGGTGGATCCGGACCCGCTGCCGGAGGAGCCGCCGGAACTGCTGCCGGAACTGCTGCCGGAGGAGACGCCGGAGCCCTGGGTGGTGTGGGTAGCGGAACTGGCCCTGGCGTGCCGTGGCTGATAGGTGCTCGAGGCCGACGGGTGGCTGGGGAGCCGCAGCCGCTCACCGGGGTAGACCAGATCCGGGTCCGGGATCTGCGACTGGTTCGCGTGATAGAGCGAGGGCCAGTCGGCCGGCTGGCCGTAGAGCCGCTGTGCGATCCCGGACAGGGTATCGCCGGACTGTACGGTGTACGTGGTGGCTCGCGCGCGCGGCCGGGTGACGCGGACCACAGCGTCCAGCCGGGCATGGACCACCTGCACGGCGGCTGTGCTCGGCTTGGCGGTAGCGGCCGCCGCGGCAAGGTGCTGCGCCGGCGGGCCCGCCACGAGCACGCCCGTCACCGCCAGGGCGGGAGCCGCCTTCGTGGCCTTCTCCGCTACCTTCTCCACCTGCGAGGGTGTCGTGTGCCGACCCGTTCGCATGATCTTCCGTTTCCGGCCATGCCTGTGCACTGAGCCCATGTAGCTCCCCAAGGTTGTGTCCGCGCCCGCCTACTCAGGCTCGGGTGCCTCTCGGCGGGCTGTACTTTCTGACGTGCTGCGCCTGATGCGGCGTTTTGTCGTGTTCGGCAGCATGTCAGGGCGAAGCCGCGGACCGCAGGCAAACCGAGTTTTTTCTGTAACCTGTTCGTGATGAAACGGCTCCGCCTGACCTCCCGCCGCGGTTTCCCCAGTCATAGCCCGAACGGGCTCCGCAGCAGTGACGGCTTCACCCCGCATCCGTCCCCGTGCCGAGGTGACGGCGCGGACGGATCGCGTCATCGCGCTCCCGTTAGGCTTCCGTGTCTTTGTGCGTGAAGGGCTCTGGTCCAGGCCAGGGCTGCTCCGGCTGCGCATGCGAGATGTCATGCTTTGCGGGTGCCTGACGATGTGCAGCCGTCCGATACCCGGCGGGCCCGCCTGTGGGCGGCGGCGGAGTCCAGGGGCGTCCCGCTGCGGACGATCATCACCGCCGTCGCCGTGGTGGTCCTGACCTACCTGGCCGGCAAGCTGATCTACCGGCTGCGGGACGTCTTCCTGCTCATGATCGTGGCGGGGTTCATCGCCCTGCTGCTGAACCCGCTCGTGGTCCTGCTGCAGCGCTGGATAGTGCCGCGGCGGGGCGTCGCCGTCAGCATCGTCACCGTCCTGGCGGTGCTCGCGTTCGCCGGGCTGGCGGTGGCCTTCGGGTACCCGCTGGTCAACGGGATCACGCACCTGGCCCAGCAGCTGCCGTCCTACGTGACGCAGGCGGAGCACGGCAGGGGCTGGATCGGGCACCTCGTGGCGCGGTTCCACGTCCAGGCCTGGGTACAGAAGAACGCGCCCAAGCTCGTGAGCTACGGGACGTCTCTCGCGAAGCCGGCCCTGAGCCTGGGCAAGGGCGCCGCGTCGCTCGTGATCGCGCTGGTGACCATCTTCGTGCTCGTGGTGCTCCTGCTGCTTGAGGGGCCGAAGCTGCGTGCCGGGGTGCTTGGCCTGATGTCGCCGGCGCGCGCCGGGCGCTACATCCGGGTGGCGAGCGACGTGAACCGGTCGGTCACCGGCTACATGCTGGGGAATTTCATGACGTCGGTCGTCGCCGGGGTCGTGGTGTTCGTCACCCTGCTGATCCTCGGCGTCCCCTTCGCCTTGCTGTGGGGGCTGTGGGTCGCGCTGCTCGACTTCCTTCCCATGATCGGCGGTGCGCTGGCGGGCATACCGACCGTGCTGTTCGCCGTCGGCCACTCGTTCACGGCGGGCGTCATCACCCTGGTCGTTTTCCTCGTCTATACACAGATCGAGAATCACATACTGAACCCTGTGGTCATGAGCAGGACAGTGAAGATCAACCCTCTGTTCGTGCTGGTCTCCATCCTGGTGTGGGCGTCGATCGGGAGCTGGATCGGCGGCTTCTTCGGCGGCTTCGTGGCGGCATTGCTCGCGATACCGATCGCCGGCGCGACCCAGGTGATCGTGCGCGAGGTCTGGCAGTCCACCGCTCCCGACGAGCAGCCGCGGCCGGTGCATGCTGATCAGGAGAGCACCGCGTCTCAGGAGAGCACCGCGTCTCAGGAGAGCACCGCGTCTCAGGAGAGCACCGTATCCTCCTGAGACCCGGTTAACGGCTGCATCTCCTCGGCCACGAACGCGCGAAGCCAGTCCCGGAACTCCGGACCCAGGTCCTCGCGTTCGCTCGCGAGCCGGACGACCGCGCGCAGGTAGTCGAGCCGGTCGCCGGTGTCATAGCGACGGCCGGTGAACAGGACGCCGTGCACCGGGCCGCCCGGGCCGCCGCGCACGGCCAGCTCGCTGAGGGCGTCCGTGAGCTGGAGCTCGCCCCCGCGCCCTGGCCTGATCTGTCTGAGCACGCCGAAGACAGCAGGGTCCAGGACGAAGCGGCCGATGACAGCGTGATAGCCCGGGGCCCTCGCGGGGGGCTTTGGGGGGTCGCCCCCCCAGGCAAGCACCGCGGGGTCCGGCTTCTCGACGAGACTGGTGACGCGGACGGTGTCGGCGACCTCGGTCGGCTCGACCGAGGCGCAGCCATAGAGCCGGATCCGCGCCGGGTCAACCTCCATCAGCGCGACGACGCTGCCGCCGAGCCGCTCCCGCACATCGACCATGCGTGACAGCAGCCGGTCACGAGGATCGATGAGGTCATCGCCAAGCAGAACGGCGAACGGCTGGTCACCGACGTGCCTGGCGGCGCACAGCACCGCGTGGCCCACGCCACCGGGGTTACCCTGCCGCACGTAGTGGATCGTGGCGAGGCTGGTGGACTCGCGGACACGGGCGAGCGTGCTCGTGTCGCCCTTGCGGGCAAGCGTCTCCTCGAGCTCGTGGTTGCGGTCGAAGTGATCCTCGAGCGGGCGCTTGTTGCGGCCGGTCACCATCAGCACATCGAGAAGGCCCGCGGCAGCGGCCTCCTCGACCACATACTGGATCGCGGGCTTGTCGACGACGGGGAGCATCTCCTTGGGCGTGGCCTTCGTCGCCGGGAGAAAGCGCGTGCCAAGGCCGGCCGCCAGGATGACGGCCTTGCCGATGGGCCGCGCCGGCGCGGGACTGCTCACGGAACCGCCTGATCTCTCGCTCCTCGCGCGGGTGCCCGGCCCTACCTCTTGCTGACGCCCTTGCTCTCGAGGAGGCGCTCGAAGCACTTGAGCTTCACGTCTTCGTCCTGGGTGCCGTGCATGGATCCCGGCTCCATCCGCAGGTCGCTGTGGCGGACGCGCAGCGGCCAGCGCTCCGGGTAGGCGATCTTCCGGCCGCCCGTCGTCCCGACATGGCTCGCCAGGTTCTCCCACTGGTACTCGAAGCCCTCGCTTCCCGTGAACGTGTCCAGGTCCCAGGCGCCGAACCGCTGGGCGACCGGGGCGAAGCGACGGGTGTCGTAGGCGATCAGCTGATCGACCACCCGGTTCACCGAGCGGACTCCGGGCTCGATCTCGGGCCCGACGTCCGTGAGCGGCCACGCCCACTCCTCATGGTCGTCGACCTTGCTGACGAGGACGACCTCGGGATTCCGCTCGAAGATCCTCGCCGTGGCGTCGAGCACGTCGAACTCGTCGTCGGTCTTCCACACGAACGTGTCGTCCGTGAACGTGATCAGGTACGGGGTCGTCGTCGTGAAATGCTTTCCGTGGAAGTTATTCGACGGGGCGCCGGAAAACGCGTTCCGCCCGGTGCGCCGGAATCGCAGCTCATCCACGCCGAGATCGTGCAGGCGGCGGAGCAGCCCGGCGACCACGTCGTCGCTCGACCGCTCGGCGACCAGTATCACCTCGAAGTCGTGGCACGTCGGCCGGGTGAGGGAGCGAATCGCCAGCGGGAGCGTCCGCTCAAGCAGCCTGGCGGTGTCGTGGAAGGCGCACGCCAGCGTAAAGAAGGCCATGTTGTCTACTCCGCCTTTGTCAGTCGTGATGGCCGCGACTTTGAGTAAGGCACATGTGTGAGGGCGGCCAGGACGGCGGCCAGCTTGGCGCTGTCGTGGCACCTGCCGTCGGGCCGAGCCAGATCAGCCCTGACGACCTCGACACCGGCACCGACCTCGCCAAGCGGCATCGAGCCCCCATCCGAGCCGCCGTCGTGCACGAGCACCACGTCGAGCTCTACGCCGTGCGAGCGCAGGGCGGCCACGTGGGCGGCGACGTCGTAGCCCTGCGTCTCGCCTGCCTCTGGCTCGAGGTTACATACGTAGACACGCCGGCCCGCGGCCGACGCCAGGGCCGAGCGCAGATCGCCGACCAGCGCGGCCGCCAGTATCGACGTGTAGACCGAGCCCGGCCCGAGCACCACCTGATCGGCGTCGCGGATCACCGCGCTGAGGCCGTCGGGCGCCTTGACACCGGCCGGGTCCAGGGTCACGCGGTCGATACCCACGGTCTTCGACACGGCGAACTGCCCGACGACCTGCGTGCCGTCGGCCGTGGTGGCCCGCAGCCCGGCCGGCTGCGCCGTGGCGGGCACCACCCGGCCGATGGCGGGGTCGAGGCCGAGCAGCCGGGCCGCCTCGTCCGTCGCCACGACGAAGTCGCCGGTGACCGCCGCCAGCCCGGCGATCACGAGGTTGCCTAGCGCGTGACCCTCGAGGTCGGTGCCGGCGAACCGGTACTCGAACGCCTGGCCGAGCGGCCCGTCCTCGGCGCCGGCGATGGCCGCCAGGCAGCGGCGCAGGTCGCCGGGGGCCGGCAGCGCCATCGACCTGCGCAGCCGCCCCGTCGACCCGCTGTCGTCGGCCGTGGCGACGACAGCGGTGGTGTAAGCGGCATAGCTGCGCACCGCCCGGAGCGTCACCGACAGCCCCCGCCCGCCGCCGATGGCGACGACATCGGGTCCCCTTGCCGCGCTCACTTGGCCACGTCCCTGTGCAGGACGCTGGGCGAGAAACCCATCCGGCGCAGCACGACGGCCACCTGCTCGGCCATGGCGACCGAACGGTGCCTGCCGCCGGTGCAGCCGAGCGCGACGGTCAGGTAGGTCTTGCCTTCGGCCCCGTAGGCGGGCAGCAGCCGGGCCAGCATGGTTTCCAGGTGACCGAGGAATGCCTGGGCGACGCTCTGGCCAAGCACATAGTCGCGCACCGGCGGGTCAAGCCCGCTCTGCGGCCTCAGCTGCTCGATCCAGTAGGGATTGGGCAGGAAACGGCAGTCAAGCACCAGGTCTGCGTCGAGCGGCAGCCCGTGCTTGTAGCCGAATGACAGCAGGGTCATCTGCATGCCGTCGCCCATCTCGCCGCCCGCGAACAGCGCGCTGATGCGACGCCGCAGCTCGTGAACATTCAGGTCGCTGGTGTCGAGGACGACGTCGGCCTCGGCCTTGACCTGCTCGAGCAGCTCGCGTTCACGCTCGATCGCCGCCACCAGGTGCTGCCCGTCGCTGCCGCCCGACAGGGGATGGCGGCGCCGGGTGGCTTCGTACCGCTGCACCAGCCTCTCGGTCGCCGCCTCGAGAAACAGGACGCGTACCCGGGCGGACGACGACCGCAGCCGGGTCAGCATCGGCAGCACCTCGTCCTGGTAGGCGCCGGTGCCCACCGCCAGCGCCACCCGGTCGATCGAAGCCTGCGGCGCCTCGGCCAGTTCCACCACCTTCGGCACCAGCCCGGGCGGCAGGTTGTCGATGGCGAACCAGCCCAGGTCTTCCAGGTGATCAGCGGCCAGGCTCCGCCCCGCGCCCGACAAGCCAGTGATCACCACGAACTGGCTCATCGGAAGCGGTCCAGGCGGCCGATGGGTTCCTCGGGCCGCCAGCTGAGCGCCGGGATGTGAGCGTTGACCAGCTCGCCGTCGTCCATCAGGAGGGAGGACGGCGGATGATGCATGTGCAGCAGCCAGTCGTCGTAGCTGTCGAACGCGGCGGCGAAGTCGAAGCGGTAGGCGAAGTCGTTGTCCTCACCGCCCCAGCCCTCGTAGCGCTCGTCCATCCCGCAGACCCGGCGGAAGGTCCCTGTCCGCACCCACAGGCAGCAGCCGGGCGGACGGCGGAGCTGGAACCCGCGCAGGCCGCCGGGCGCGGCCTCGGCCTCCCGCCGCCCCAGCCGCTCGCGGATTGCCCAGGCGGTGGCGGTCGGGTCGAGGCACAGCATGTTCCGGTATGTCAGGTGACCGCCGGTGCCAGGACGCTGGAACCTGACCGCGTTCCGCGCGATGAAGTCGCGGTCGGCGAGCACGTCCGCGTCCAGGATGCAGACCACCTCGGCCCGGCCTGGCGTGTTCTCGACGCCGACGTTGACCGCCCACGACTTGTTGAAGGCGCCGGGCTTCCTGGCAAACAGGTAATGGTCGGCAACCGGGGTGATGACCTCGCGCCACCGGGCTTCCTCATCCGACTCCACGACCGTGACCTGGTAGCGCTCCCGCGGGAACGACTGATCCCGCAGCGCGAGCAGGCAGGCCAGCAGGTTGCGCAGTCGCCTGCGCTCGGTGCCGCGATCCTGGAACGGTATGACGACGAGGACCTCGGCGGCTGCCGGGCTGGTCAGCCGGGCACCCGGTGGCAGGCTGGCGAGCTCGTCCGCGGATACCGGAACCGCGCCCCTGTCGTGCAGCGGGCCGAGATGGTATCCCATCCGCGAGTTGCACTCAGCCTGCCAGGCCAGGTCGAAGATGACGGCCGTCGCAGGCTCCCCGCCCCGTTCCACCAGCGCCGACCGCAGCTCGGCATGCCCCGCGGGATCGGCGGGATCGTCGAGCAGGCGCTCGCCTAGCGACCGGATCGTCAGGTCGTCGGCCTTCCGCACCGCGTCGGCGACGGCGCTGGTCCACGGGCGGGCGAGTTCCCAGTAGTACAGACCCGAGTGACGTGCGTACGGATCCGCGGCGACGACCAGGCTATCGGCCACCGCGGTCGCCAGGATGGTGCGATCAGCTGGCCTTAAGAATGACATGAGGACTCCTTTCAATCAGCATTCAGCGGAGGGTTCAAGCAGGACGCGGGGCCGGAGCCCGGTTCGTGCCGTCCGCGCGTTGACGACGCGGGCGAGACCGGCGGCCGCGAAGGCCAGGACGCTCACGGCGGCAAGCGCCACGGGGAGCCCGACGGCCTCGGCCAGGAAGCCGATCATGGGCGGCCCGGCGAGCAGGCCCGTGCCGCTGATGGCGGCGACAACGGCGATCGCCGCGCCGGCCGTGTCGCCGCCCGGCTTGCCGGCCATCGAGAAGACCACGGGTATGACAGCGGACAGCCCGATGCCGAGGACGGCGAGCCCGCAGATCGCCGCGGCCGGATTCCGTGCCACCAGGGCCAGCGCGAACCCGCCGCCGGCCAGCGTCGCCGACCAGGTGACGACCCGCAGGCCGCCCCATCGGCCGACGAACCTGTCGCCAAGCAGCCGCCCGGCCGCCATGGCGATGGAGTACGCCGCATATCCCCAGGAAGCGAAGCCCACGCTGGTGCCGAGGTTGTCGTGCAGGTAGATCGCGCTCCAGTCGCCCGCGGCTCCCTCGGCGACCATGCTGCACAGCCCGACGAGCCCTAGCAGGAGCAGCGTGAGACGGAAGTCCCTTGGCAGGCGGGCCCAGCCGCCCGCGGCCGTCTGCCGCGTCTTCCGCGTCTGCCGCGCGGCGTCAGGCGCCGGGGGCAGCAGCCACGATGACGCCGCCAGGGCGGCACACCCGAGAACCGCCGCGACGATGGTGAAGTGCAGCAGGGGACTCAGGCCCCAGGCTCCCGCTCGTCCGCCGGCCAGTGCCCCGGTCAGTCCCCCGATGCTGTACACCCCGTGAAACGATGACATGACCGGCCGGCCCAGCTGCTCCTGCACGGCGACCGCGTGGGCGTTCATCGCCACGTCGAGGACGCCCATGGAGGCACCGAAGCCGACGAGTGCCAGCCCGAGGGTGACCACGCTGGGAGCAAGAGCCGGCAGCGGCAGCGTGAGGCAGCTCAGCGCGATGCCGGCCCGGGTGATCTGCCCGCTGCCGAAGCGGGCCACGAGCTGACCGGCCGCCGGCTTCACGACCAGGGCGCTGACAGCGAACCCGAGGAGAGCCAGCCCCAGCGGTCCCGTGCCCGCACCGACGTGTTCCTTGATGGCGGGAATCCGGGTGACCCAGTTGCCGAACAGCGCGCCGAGGGAGAAGAAGATGACCGCGATCGCGGCACGCGCCCGCCGCAGGCGGCGCGCGTCCGCATCGGCCTGCCCGTGTGCGGGGACCGCGGGGGGCTTTGGGGGGCGCGAAGCGTCGCCCCCCCAGGCCGGTACAGCGGGGGGCTTTGGGGGGTCGCCCCCCCAGGCCGGTACCGCGGGGGGCTCTGGGGGGTCGCCCCCCCAGGCCGGTACTGCGGGGGGCTTTGGGGGGTCGCCCCCCCAGGCCGGTACCGCGGGGGGCTCTGGGGGGCGCGAAGCGTCGCCTCCCCAGGCCGGTACAGCACCCATCAGGCGCTGACCCCCACGACTTGCTCGAAGCCCTGGGTAATCCAGATCCCCCGCCACACGTCGGGATCGGAAGGCAGGACAAGCTCGACGAGGCTCGGACCGTCCACCGCGGCCGCTTCCGCGAGGAGGTCCGCCAGCCGGGACACGGCCGCGTCGACCTCACCGGCCGGCCCGCCTATCGGGACGGCGATCCGCTCGGACGGTATGCCGAGAGCCCTGGCGACGGCGTGGTACTCGAACCCCCGGACGTTCGACAGGTAGGGCCGGGCCGACGCGCCGTACGAGGCGGCTGCCTGTTTCTTCAGCGACACGGACTCGCCGTTGTTGCAGACGACGAAAAGGACCCGCGCCTGCTGCTGTATCGCCGCCACTAAACCCTGGAAGGAGTTGGTGAACGCCTGGTCGCCGAGGGTGCACATCACCCGGACGTCGTCGCGGGCGATGGCGAGGCCGGTCGCCTGCGCCAGCCCGCCGCCGACGAAGCCGCCGTGCCCGCCGAAGACCCGCAGGCCTCGCGGGAAGTCGTCGTAGTACTCGGCGAGCAGCCCGCCGAACATCTGGCTGTCGTCGACGAGCACCGGGCGGTTCCATCCTGCCAGGACACCCGCGAGTGCCCTGGCGACGCCGCGCCGCCCGTCCTCGACCAGAGCGGTAGCCGGCTCCGGAGTCACCATGCTCGCGATGCCGGCCTCGGCAGGGAACCACGCGGCCGGTGCGGTGCCCGACCCTGCCCGGGTGCTCGCGAGCAGCCGGGCGGCCAGCTCCGCGAGCACCCGGGCAGGGTCGCCGGCGATCAGGACATCCGCTGCCTCCAGGTACTCGTTCTTGCGGACCTTCGCCGGATCGCTGTTGATCGCCACCTTCCGGCAGGCGGGGAGGCGCCCCGCGACCCGCTCGTAGATGTTGCGGTCCTCCACCGTCACAAGCAGGTCGCACGAGTCGAGAAGGTCCGTGTGGGCGGGGCTGAACTGGTTCAGCCAGCCCGCGAAGTTCGCCACCTCGTCCTGCCGCAGGCGCTCGAAGAGCATCGGGCCGCGGCGATATCGCAGTTGCAGCACGGCCCCGCCGACGGCCCGGCTGATCTCGTCGAGCGCCTGCCGGACGCCCGGATAGCGCAGGGCGTAGTCGTCGAGCAGGAAGACGGGCCGCTCGGCATGCCTCAGCTGCCAGAGCGCGAGCTCCATCGCTGGCTCCTGCGCTATGGCCGGTCCTTCCGCCGGCGACGGGCCGAGCTCCTCGATAGCTACCCAGCGCTGCTCCGCGACGTCCTGGGGAATACCGAAGATCGCCGGCCGGCTCGGCGGGCCGGCGGCCGAGGCCAGGCCGTGGCGGAACCGCGCGACAAACTGACGCGCCGCTTCCCGGCGCTCCGCGGGATCGCCCGGCACGGCGGGTGCTTGCCACGTCCAGTCCGCGAAAGCGCTCATCCCGCCGAGCAGGTCCGGCTCACCGTGCGGGGGAAGGAAGCGGGCAGAGCCCGACGAGGGCAGCCCGACGATGAACATCGTCCCTGCCTCGTTCCGCCTGGCATCCGCTACCGCGCCGGCCGCGTTGGTCAGCCCGCGGGCACCGTGCAGGATGGCGGCACCCGTGTTCGGCTTCAGCAGGGAAGCGCCCGCGGCCATGAACGCGGACTCCTTGTCGCCGCGGCCGTTCACCAGCCGCACGCGGTCAGCGCGATCGACCGCGTCGCACAGGGCGAGCTCGGAGGTTCCCGCATAGACGAAAACGGTTGTCACGCCGACGGCGCCGAGCAGGACGGCAACCGCCTCGGCCCCGGTGAGGACGCGGTCCGCGAGGTAGTCGGCCAGCATCGTTTCTGGTCTCCCTGCTTCTCAGAGGCCTTCGCCTCAGGCGTCATTACAGCGCGCCGCTTGCTTCCTGGAGGGCTGCTGTATCAGCAATGAATGGCCGCCCGAAGGTGATGCACGGGGATAATAGTTTCCGGCACGAATTCAGCTGTGCAGATTCGGCGGCCCAGAAGGTTTCCTGGACGACGCTGGGGTGCGACAGGCTTGCTACGGCGGCGGAGATCCTGCTGCTTGGCGGCTACGAGGGCTGACGCTGCCATAGCGCATTGAACTGATGTAAGTGATCAAAGGCGAGGGCCCCCGGTTCTCGCGCGTCATGTTGCCCCCCGGCACTGTCACGCATTCCCTTGCAGTTTATGCGGGCGGCACTGCCGTGGCAATCCCCTTTTCATCCCCTTTCAGCCGTGACCGGAGAGCCCCGCTGGAATCATCCTCACTTTCCGCAGCACTCCAGCTGGAATGCGTGAGCCCGCGCAGGTGGAAGAGCGATCCGGCGGCCCCTCCCCGCCGCGGCCCCGCCGAGCCCTGTCGCGGCGCGGCCGGCGGGCCGTGCGCCGGACGGCGGCCGGCTGGGCGGCACCGCGGGCGGAAGAGTGGAAGAAAGTAGCCGTTATGCCGATCATCCCGCAAGCATCACGATTACGATTCGCTGGTGTGAGCGATGACCGACTGGGCAGAGAGCCCCTTCCCCGGCGGACGTCCCACGTGCGCCGCAGCGGTCGCCACCGCAGTCCGCACCGCCTCTCGGTGCCATCGACCGCCCCCGCGCTCGTGCTCGCCGTCCCCGGCTCCGCCTGCGCCGCCAGTGATGAGATCGCCGGAGCGGTAGCGGCCGTTGCCGGCGCGTCCTGCCCGGGCGTCGACGTGCACGTCGGCTACCTGGACGGCGAAGAGCAGAGCCTCGGCGCGCTTCTCGCCACGTTCGGCGCCAGCAGCGGCAGCGGCGAAAGCGGCAGCGGCGAGACGGACGACAGCGGTCCGCCGTCGGCCGTGGTGGTCCCGATGGTTGCCAGCCCGCACCCTGAGATCGACGCTGCGCTTGCCAAGGCAGTCGAAGAGGCCGGCCCCGCCGTGATCCTTACCACGCATCTCGGCCCGCACCCGCTCCTGGCGGAGGCATTGCACGCCCGCCTGGCCGAGGCGGGGCTTGCCCGCGCGAGCCGGATCCACGGGATGAGCATCGTCACCGTGGCCAACGGCGTCCTCGTCGTCGCAACGCGCGGCAACGGCGCCGTGCAGGTGGCCGGGGTGGCCGCGGTACTGCTCGCCGCGCGGCTCGCCGTGCCCACCGCGCCCGCCTCGCTAGGCGATGCCGTGAGCATCGACAACGCGCTCGTCCGGCTGCGGGAGGCGAGCGCGTCGAGCCTGGCCGTCGCCCCCTGCGTCATCGGGCCCGAGACGAGCGCGGCGGAACTCGGGGCCCTGGCGGCGCAGACGGGCGGGGAATGCGCGCAGCCGATCGGCGCCCACCCCGCTGTCGGGCAGCTCGTCGCGATGCGCTACGGAACCGCGCTGACCGACAGGCGGGTCGCGGCACCGGGCAGGTGGCAGCCGAACGGGAGCGGCCCGCCTGATCACGGCAGCCCGGCGTCCGCGTTAGAAGTCGCCGCCGGGATGGCCCTCCTTTTCTGAGCCAGCCCTGCTGCGACTCAGCGCGACAGGGGAGCGCCGGCCAGCGCGGCGATGATGCCGAGCACCGCGGCTCCGGTGAGGGCGGCTACGACGCCTCGCCTGAGGGCGAGCAGCCAGGCGGCCGCCAGGGCCAGCACGGCAAGCTGCCAGAGGTGGGTGAGGCCGTGGGCCAGCGGGATAGTGGCGCCCGCGATGGCGCCGATGGCGGCGGCGCTCGCGCCGGTGAGGAACGCCTGCACGGGCAGGCTGCCGCGGAGCCTGCTGAAACGGGGGCCGCCGGCGATCACGAACGCGAAGGAAGGGCTGAAGGCGATCAGGGTGGCGAGCAGCGCGCCGCCGATGCCATGTGCGGCGTAGCCGACCGCGGCGACGGTGAGCACGACCGGTCCCGGAGTGATCTGCCCGAGCGCCACCGCGTCAAGGAACTGGGCGTTGGTCATCCAGTGGTAGCCCTGCACCGCATCGTGCTGGATCAGCGGGATGATCACGAATCCGCCGCCGTAGGACAGGGCGCCGACCTTGAACGCTACCCACGCCACGGCGGCCAGGCCGCCGGCCGTGGCCGCGGGTGCCAGCCCGGAAGGCGCCAGCGCGGGTAGCATCACGGCCGGACGTCGCGGCCCGGCCGGCCAGCCGGTCAGCGGCCTGGTGCGCGAGCCCGCGGCCAATTCGATCAGGCCGCAGGCGGCGATCACGAGGGCAAGCCAGGGGCCGATCGTGGCAGCCGCGGCGGCCCCGGCGGCCAGGTAGACCGCCCACCTAGCACGGCGGTTTGGGGCGGGGGGGTCTGGGGGGGTCGCCCCCCCAGGGGCAGGCGGCGCCCGGCCGCCGGGATCTGTTCCCGCCCGGCGCCAGCCTGGCGGCGCCAGCCCGGTGGCGGCAGCCGCCGCCACCGCGGGGACGGCGGCCCCGGCGCCCCCCGCGGCGCCGAGCACGAGCAGGGGCGGCTTTGCGGCGAGGAACAGCGCGGAGAGTCCCAGGATGAAGACCAGGCCAGGGACGATGAAACACGCCCCGCCCACCAGGGCGCCGGCGACGCCGCGCAGCCGCCAGGCGCAGAAGATGGCGAGCTGTGTGGAGGCCGGGCCCGGGAGAAGGCCAGTGGCCGCGATCCCGTCCTCGAACTCGGCCGCGCTCAGCCACCCGCGCCTGTCGACGCACAGCGCCCGCAGCAATGCGATGTGCGCGGGCGGGCCGCCGAACCCCGTGCACCCGATGCGGCCCCAGTCACGGACGATCGCCGCCAGGCTGACGTTGCCCGGTCTGGCCTTGCCCGGTCTGGCCTCCGGGGCGGGCTCAGGTTCGGTCACGGTGCGCGGATAGTGTCTCGGGGGCAGGGCGTCACGCACGGAACGATATCGGGACCAGGTGACCGCCACCCCGCTCCCGTTCGGCTACGAGGTTCTCTGGTTTCTTGCGGCGCGGCGGCGAGCTGGCGGATCAGGCGGGGCGGAGTCCGGGCGGCACGTGCGCGGCGAGCCGCGCCGCGATCCCCGCGGCCGACACCGCGACCGCGCTCACGGACTCGGGAACACCGCCACGCCTGACGGCGTCCGCGCAGTACGCGGCGAGCACGCCCGCCCGCTCGGCGAGCAGCGCCCACGCGGCGTCGCGCCACGGGACGAAGTTGCCCATCTGGTAGTACATCTCGAAGACGGGTCCGGCAGTGCGTCCGGGGTGCGCTGCCCCTGCGGGGAGCCGGGTCAGCGCGGAGCCGAGCGGCCGCAGCACGCCGCCCATCAGCCCGAACGCGGCGCCCACGAGCGCGTCGAGCTGCTCGGCGGTCTCGTCCGTGTGGGTGAAAAACCTGGTGAGCAGCTGCAGCAGCGTCTCATACGCGAGGTTGAAGAGCTCCGCGACCGTGCGCGTGCCCGGCTCCGTCACGAGCGGCTGCGGCTCGCTGACATCGAAGGGCTGGCGGGTGAACGCGGGGATGACCGGCCGGGCCGGCTCGAAGGACGGGTCTTCCGCCCGCAGCCGCCGGTATTCCTCCCAGATGCCGAGGAACCGGCCGTAGTGCGCGGACTGCCAGTCGCCGCGGGCGCCCTCCCCCTGTTCGATGATCTCTTCCAGTGCCGCCTGCGCGGATGCCAGGCCGGTCACCGCGATGAGCTGCGGCCAGCGGAACATCTCCGGCGTCGCCTGGGCCCGCGGCGGCCCGACGAACAGGGCCTGCTCGCCGAGGCGCCCGGCCAGATGGCCGAGCCCTTCCGTGATCCCCCGGTACAGGTGCCCGACGGTGGCGAAGTCCTGCATCCGCGGCATCACCTCGTCCGGCTCGACCGGGTCGGGCGGCGGCTCGCCGGGAACGAAGCCGTCCGCGTCCAGGCGCTGCATGCCCTCGGGCCGCTCCAGGTAAAGGAAATGAGTGAGCGAGGCCTCGCCGAACGGCAGCAGGGCGAACTGCACGCCCGGCGGCAGATACTCCGAGCGGCGCGGGAAGTTCGGCCGCGAGAGGTTCGGCGCGGCGCCGATCGCTGTCATCACGTTCGCGACGAGCGCGAGGTGAAGCATCTCCTCGACGGCGATACCGGTGAGCGTTGTGTGCCACCGCCCGACCGCGGCCGCCTGCTCGGCGGTCAGGCCCTCATCGGGACCTGTCTTGAGGCTGAAGCTGGCGTACAGGTACTGGCACATGATCAGATGCTCCAGCTGTGCCGCCTGGATCAGCAGGTTCCACAGGTGCTCGCGGTGCTCGACGACAAGCTTCGGCTCTGCCATCCGTGCCCCCAGGGGTCGGCTCAGGCGCTTCGGTTCACATACATGATTACAATATTACAGATCGACTGGCCAGCCGACGTCCCGATCCAGCCGATGGCCCTCTGGCGCGGGACTACTTCGAACATCATGATCCCGAACGGGAGCCCCTTGCGGGGTTTTCTGGGGGGTCGCCCCCCCAGGCCAGAACTGCGGCACAAGATCCCCAGCCGCGGAGTCCAGCCGCGGCGATAGCCTTAGCCGCGATAGCGTTGGCGTTGGCGATAGCAGCGTCAGGCAACCTTTTCCACCTATAAGTGTCTTCTGGAGCATGATTCTTTCTCCGCGGGGGTGGGGCACCCCTGGGTGGCGCGTAGTGTCTCTCTCCGCGCTTGCCTTAGCTTTCGCGCTCGTCCTGCAGTGGCTGATCCTCCCGCCGCCGCAGCCGACGGACTCCTATCAGGTATTCCACGCGGCCGGTTACTGGCCGAAGATTCCGGCCGACGCCGCGCCACTCTGGCAGCAGACCCGTATCGGCCTGCTGCTGCCCGCGTGGGCGGCACAGCAGGTCTTCGGGTCTGACCAGGCGGCGTACAACGCCACGTCCTTCCTGCTGCTCGGCATCTTCGCGGTGGGTTGTTACCTGGCTGGCCGTGCGCTGTTCGGCGACCTCGCCGGGCTCGCGACCGCGGCGCTGCTGCTCATAAGCCCGTTCTTCACCGTCGTCGACTTCTACGTCAGGACCGTGTCGGAGTCAGGGATCCTGCCCGACGCACCTGCCGCGGGCCTATTCTGCTGCGGCATCGCGGCTCTCGCCGTGGCCTCTCGCCGGGCCGTGCCCAATGATGGGCCCAATGATGGGCCCAATGATGGGCGCAGTGCCGGGCCCAATGATGGGCACAGTGATGGGCGCCGCCAGGCGTGGTGGCTGCTTGCGGCCGGGCTCTCGTTCGGCCTCGCGTTCCTGTGCCGGGAATTCATCATCTACATGTACGCCGGGATACCGGTCTACCTCTGGCTGCTGAGGATCCGGCAGCGGCGCATCGTCGTTGTCGCCGCGCCCGTGCTCGCGGTCCTCGCCTTCGACCTCGTGCACGACGCGATCGTCTTCGGCTCCCCGCTCGCCCAGCTCCGTGCCGACCAGGCCGAAGCGCACCCGCTCCTGACCCCGGTCCCTGTCATGACAGCCCTGGGCCGGTTCCCGCAGGCCATGACCGCGGCTCACGGTCTCGGCACGATCTTCCTCGTCGCACTCGGGCTCAACGTCATCGGCTGGGCCGTGACACGCGACCGCAGGCTCGCGCTGACCCTGGTCTGGTTCCTGTCCCTGTGGGTGCCGCTCACCCTGCAGAGCGGCATCATCTCCCCCCGGCGGCCGGCGTTTGCCTGGGGATACCTGGCCAGGTACTGGTTCCCCGTCCTCCCGGCGATCACTATCGGCGGCATAGGGGCCTGCGTCCTCATCGCGCGCCTGATTCCGTGGCGGAGCGCGCGGGCAGCCGCCGCGCTGGCACTCGCCGCGGCGGTCACGGCAGCCTACGCGGCGCCAGCCGCCGTCGACATCGACCGGGTACCCAGGGACGCCGCATGGGCCCAGCTGCGCAGCTGGCTGTCCGGGCGCGAGAACATCCCTGTCTTGTGGACCGACTCCTACAGCGCCCAGACGCTGAGCTTCTACGTCCGCAGCCCGGCAGGGAAGCAGCTGTGGGACGGCCGCATCCTGGCCTATACCAGGGGCAGGGGCTACGCCAGCCTGCCCCGTGCGGCCGGGCACGGGCCGTTGCTGCTGACCAGCGAGAGTTCCCTGCCGCCGGGCCGGCTCGACGGCTGGCGCGTGCTCTGGCACTCCTCAGACGGCCGCACCCTGCGCATCCTCGTCAAGCCGAGTAGGTCATGACGCCGTCCGCGACGGTCATGCGCAGCCGGTCCTGGCGCACGAGGACGTCCAGGTGGGCGCCCGTCTCCATGACAGCGAGCATCTGGTTGAACGGGTCCAGCTCGTCGAAGCGGCGCCCCCGCCTGGTCCAGGTGAGCAGCCGTGCCGCCTCGTACGCCGTGTCAGCGCCACGGCGTATGGCGTCAGCGGCCTCATCGAACCGCCTGCCGTGGTGGGCGATCAGCTCGTCGATGCGTGCGTGCACGCTGTCGGAGACCGGGCCGTGCGCGGGCAGCAGCCGCATCTCAGGCAGCGACCTGACCAGGCGCAGCGAGGCAAGGTAGTCGCCGAGCGGCAGCTCGGGCCGGTCAGGCTCGAAGCCGATGGAGGGGGTAATGTGCGGCAGCACGTGATCACCGGCGAACAGCAGCCGCCGCTCGGAGTCGACGAAGACTACGTGTCCGTGCGTGTGCCCGGGCGTCGGGATGACCCGCAATGTCCTCCCGCCGGCCTTCACGTCCGCGGTGCCGTCCAGCCACTCGTCCGGCCAGTCCCACTCGGCGACGTCACGCGGCTGCGGCTCGCTACTGGACCAGAGCTGGTCGACAAGAGGGCGGGCCCCCGCGCTGATGAGCTGCGCGCGATGCGCGTCCGCCACCCGTCCGGGCGGGCCCATGATGTAGCCGAGCGAGCCTCGCTCGCCTTCGCCGAGCGCGATCCGCGAGCCGAACAGCCTGCGCACCATGAGCGCGAGCGTGTAGTGATCGCGGTGCACGTGGGTGACCAGGAAACGGCGCACGTCGCCAAGCTCGTGGCCGATGCTCCCGAGCGCCGCTTCAAGCTGCTGCCTGGCCTCGGCAAGAGCCCAGCCGGAGTCCACAAGCGTGAGCCCGTCGCCGTCCGCGCCGTCACCCTCCGAGATGGCGTAGACGTTGACCGCCCGCAGCGCATCACCGGGAAGCGGCAGCGGGATGCGGTGGACGCCGTCGGCCACCTCGAATGCGCCAGCCGCCTCCCAGTCGCTCACCCTGTCAGTCTATGACCGCCTCTACCCGGACAGTCGTGCCCGGAGGGGCCAGCGGGACGAGTGTGCCGTCGATCCGCTCGCCATCGACGACGAGCCGGCTGACCCGCCCGCCTCCCCCGGCTGGCCTGGGCCCGGGCGCGCGCACGGTGATTTCGTAGGTCGCGCCGCGGAAGCGGCGGGTCGCGGTGAACCCGTCCCACTCGGCGGGCAGGACCGGGTCGATGCGCAGCCCGGCGAAATCGGCCCTGATGCCGAGAATCCACTGGGTTATCGCGACGAAATTCCACGCTGCCGTGCCTGTCAGCCACGAGTTCTTGGCCTCGCCATGGGTAGGCGCTTCCTTTCCGGCGATCGTCTGCGCATAGACGTACGGCTCGCAGCGGTGCAGGTCGCTGATACCCTCACGCGCGGAGGGGTTGATCCGCTTGTAGTAGTCGTATGCCGCGTCGCCATGGCCGACCATTGCCTCGGCGATCATCACCCACGGGTTGGTGTGGCAGAAGATGCTGCCGTTCTCCTTGTATCCCTGCGGGTACGACGAGATCTCACCGAGCTCGATGTGATAGCGGGAATAGGCAGGCTGCAGCAGCACAATGCCATGCTCGGTGGCGAGGCGCTCCCTGACGCTCGCGAGCGCCTCTGTCGCCATGCCGTTCTGTACGCCTATGCCGCTCAGCACGCACATGCCCTGCGGCTCGATGAAGATCTGGCCCTCGTCATTCTCGCTCGAGCCGACGACGGTGCCTGAATAGTCATAGGCGCGGCGGAACCAGGCGCCATCCCAGCCGTGCTCCACGACCGTGCCGATCATCTTCTCGGCCTCGTCATGGTAGGCAATAGCCTCGTCCGTGACGCCGCATGTCTCGGCAATACCGGCGAACTCCCTGGCAGCGAGCACGAAGAGCCCGGCGATGAACACCGACTCCGCGGCCCCGCCTCCCTTGTTTTCCGTCGTCTGGAAAGACTCGCCCGGCGTGTCGGAGAAACAGTTGAGGTTGAGGCAGTCGTTCCAGTCTGCCCGGCCGATGAGCGGGAGCCCGTGCGGGCCGAGGTTATCGAGGGTGTAGTGCAGCGAGCGCATCAGATGCTCGTAGAGGGTTGCCGCATTATCCTCGTCATTGTCGTAGGGGACGGACTCGCTCAGGATCCCCTTGTCGCCTGTTTCCTTCAGGTAGGCGGCGACGCCAACGACAAGCCACAGCGGATCGTCGTTGAATCCTGACCCGATGTCGTTGTTGCCGCGTTTGGTCAGTGGCTGGTACTGGTGGTATGCACCGCCGGTGGCAAGCTGCGTGGCAGCAATTTCAAGAATGCGGGCACGAGCCCGCTCAGGGACCATGTGCACGAATCCGAGCAGATCCTGGTTGGAGTCACGGAATCCCATGCCGCGGCCGATACCAGATTCGAATTGCGACACCGAGCGGCTCATGTTGAACGTCACCATGTTCTGGTAGGCGTTCCACACGTTGACCATCCGGTTGGTGTCGCTATCTGGAGTGCTGACCTGCAGGGTCGCGAGCCGGGATGCCCAGGAATCGCACAGCCGCTCGAAGCCGTCGGCAACCGCGGATGGCTGCAGCCAGTGGCCGATGACCGGGCGTACGAGCGACTTGTTGACGGTCTGCGATCCTGGCGGGTCGAACTTCCTGTCCCGGGGATTTTCCCAGTAGCCGAGCAGGAATACGATCTCGCGCGTCTCGCCCGGCGCGAGCTCGAGCTTCACGTGGTGACTGCCGAGCGGCGCCCAGCCATGCGCAACCGAATTGAACGACTCGCCTCTCTCGACGGCGGCCGGCCGATCCCAGCCACGGTACGGGCCGAGGAACACGTCGCGCTGTGTGTCGAATCCGGCCAGCGGCTCGGAGCAGGCGAAGTACGCGATGTGATCGCGCCGCTCGCGGTATTCCGTCTTGTGGTAGATCACCCCGTCGCTGACTTCGACTTCGCCGATCGAGAAGTTTCGCTGGAAGTTCGTCGCGTCGTCCTGAGCGTCCCACAGGCAGAACTCAACCGAGGAGAACGCGGACAGGTCGACCGGCGTGTCGCGTTCGTTGGACACGCGCAGCCGCCAGACCTCGAGGGTCTCGTCCGGCGGGACGAAATACAGGGTTTCCGCGTTCACCCCCTGATACGACGACTTGATCTGCGTGTAGGACAGGCCGTGCCGGCATTCATAGCTGTCTAGCGCTGGCTGGGTCGGCTGCCACGACGGTGACCAGTACGCGCCGGAGGCGTTGTCGCGGAGGTAGATGTAACGCCCGCTCAAGTCGAGGGGCGCGTTGTTGTAGCGATATCGGGTGAGCCTGCGCAGCCGGGCGTCTCGATAGGCTGAATAACCGCCTGCCGTGTTCGAGATGATGCCGAAGTACGCGTCCATGCCCAGATAGTTGATCCAGGGCAGCGGAGTGTCCGGCCTTTCGATCACGTACTCACGGCGCTCATCGTCGAAATACCCGTAACGCACTGTGCCCCCTCGCGGCTGGCCGATTCGATAGGTACGAGGTGATTGGTGGGAGAGCGCTCTCAAGAGTGACAGGGTCACGCAGCGGACGCAACTGTATGTGATCGCGGATCCGCGACGGAGGCGGTGCATGAAAAACGAAATCAGGCCGGGCAGCCGCGTCGCTGCTGGCCAACACCGGCGTTCGCGCCACCGCCGACAGTACGGATCGCGCACGACCTTACAGACATTCAGGCGGCGGGCGAGGGCAGACGTGTAAGTTTCACGGCTGTTGAGCGAGCGCTCGCTACGCCCAGGCTGGCGCCGGGCACGCATCGTGGTCAGCGGCCCTTGCGGAAGAAAGCCCGCGGCCGCTCGAGCGGCCAGGTGTTGACAACATCATCGGCAGTGAGCCAGCCGCGCTAAGCGGTGCCTACGCCGTAGCCACGCAGACGCCGAATCCGTCGAGGAACTCCGCGGGCCAGTCCACCGAGCCATCGGGTGAGATATTGAGCTCGGTGCCATGCGGCAATGTCATGCCAGGGACGGCAATCTGGCGCAGTTTCTTCCCGCGTACTCCTTCAGCAGCGCCGCTATCTCGTCGTTTGGCCGGGCCATGGCCCCAGCCTGCCTGCCGTCACGCCTGCCGGGTCGACGGGGACGGGGACAGGGACGAGTGTGGCGGCCCGCTCGGCGGCGGTCAGGAACCTGTGCCCGCTCGCGAGCACGGCGATGCCGATGACGACCGCGGCCGCGCCGACGTAGAACGGCGCATGAATGCCGGCGCTCGCGGCCATCCTGCTCGCGGCGTACGGCGCGAGCCCGGCGCCGATGAAGCGGACGAAGCCGTAGGCCGCCGAGGCGACAGGGCGCTCGACCGGCGCGACCGTCATGACGGCCTGGGTGGTGATGGTGTTGTTGACGCCGATGAACGCGCCGGAGGCGATCACCGCGATGATCAGGACCGGCCGCACGTCGACCCCGATCGCGATGACAAGGACATCCAGGGCGAACAGCGTGAGGTTCACGTACAGCGCCTTCGCGACGCCGAGGCGGTGCTCGATCCAGGGTGCGACGAAGATCGCGAAGATGGCGACGAGCACGCCCCACCCGGTGAAGACAAGGCCGAGCCGCTGGGCGTCGAGGTTCATCGGGAACGGCGCGTAGCCGAGCACCGTGAAGAAGCCCCAGTTGTAGCAGAGCGCGGTCAGCCCCATGGTGAGCAGCCCGCGGTGGCGCAGCGCCTTGAGCGGCGCGGACAGCCGTATGCGGTGGGCGGGCTTCGGTGTCTTGCCGACCAGCACGAGCGTAGCGATCAGCGAGATCGACATCAGCACCGTCACGCCGTAGAACGGGCCGCGCCAGCTTATGGATCCGAGCTCGCCGCCGAGCAGCGGCCCCATCGCTATGCCGACTCCGAGCGCGGTCTCGTACAGGATGATCGCCCCGGCGAAGCCCCCGCTCGCCGAGGCGACGATAACCGCGAGAGACGTGGCGATGAACAGCGCGTTGCCAAGCCCCCAGCCCGCACGGAACCCGACGATCTGGCCGATCCCGCTCGATGACCCCGCCAGCGCGCTGAACACCACGTTGAGCGCGAGACCGCACAGCAGGGTCCGCTTGGCGCCGATGCGGGTGGACACCCATCCCGTCACCAGCATCATCACCGCCGTGACGACCAGGTAGCTGGTGAACAGCAGCTCGACCTGGCTGGGCGTGGCATGCAGCCTGGTCCGCAGCGCCGGCAGGATCGGGTCAACGAGCCCGATGCCCATGAAGGAGATCACGCAGGCGAAGGCGACCGCCCACACCGCCTTTGGCTGCCGGAACGGGCTTTGCGTGTTCTCCGGCGAGGTAGTCGGCGAGGTAGTCATGCGCGACTCCGCCGGCTGCCGAGATCGGCTAGCTGCCGCACCGCGGGCAGGGCATCGGCGAGCGCCGCCTGATGCCCGGCCGGCAGCGCGCGGTAGAACTCCGCGAACTGCCGCGCCCTGGCGGCGCGGCGGAGCGCCACCAGGGCCTCGCCAGCCGCTGTCACCCGGACGTTGACCACCCGCGCGTCCACGGGATCCTTGAAGCGCTCAGCGAGCCCCCGGCTTTCCAGCCGCGACACGAGCTGGGTCATGGCCGGCTGCGACACGTTCTCGTGGGCGGCGAGCTCCGTCAGCCTGCCCGGCCCGTCACGGGACAGCCTGGCCAGCGTGAACGCCGCCGTGGAGCTGAGCCCGCCTGGCACGGCCAGCCGCCGCCACACGGCGAAGAGACGCTCCAGGCCAGCGGCCAGCTCATCACTGCCAACATCCGCACCCACCGACTCGAGGTTTTTCACGAGGCAACTATATCATCTACTTATATACGCAGATTATGCTTCGCCGCGAGGCCCCGGCTGCGAGGTGTCAGGCCCCTGTAGATTCGTATTCGGGCGGACGGAAGGTTGTCATGGCGGGACGCATCGCGGGGCAGCGAAGTCAGCAGTGGTACGGCGGTACGGACAGGAACGCCTACCTGCACCGTGCCTGGATGCGCCGCGGCCTGCCGGACGACGCCTTCGACGGCCGGCCGCACATCGCGATCGCGAACACCGCGTCGGACCTCGCCCCCTGTAATGCCCACCTTGACGAGGTGGCCGCCAGCGTCAAGGAAGGCGTCTGGGCAGCGGGCGGGGTCCCGCTGAACCTGCCCGTCGTCTCGCTCGGCGAGACCCAGGTCCGCCCCACGGCCATGCTGTGGCGCAACCTGGCGGCGATGGCCATCGAGGAGATGCTGCGGGCCAACCCGATCGACGGCGTCGTACTGCTCGGCGGCTGCGACAAGACCATCCCCTCCCTGCTGATGGCGGCGGCCTCCGTCGACCTGCCTGCCGTCGTCGTGCCCGGCGGCCCGATGCTCACCGGCCATTACCGCGGAGCCCCGCTCGGCTGCGGCACCGACGTCTGGCGGCTCAGCGAGGAGGTCCGCGCCGGCGAGCTGCCACCGGACGCGTTCTTGTCGTCGGAGCGGGCGATGATCCGCAGCCGCGGCCACTGCAACACGATGGGGACCGCGTCCACCATGGCATGCGTCGCTGAGGCGCTCGGCATGACGATCCCCGGCGTCGCGGGGATACCCGCGCCGGACAGCCGGCTGCTCGAGCAGGCCCACGCGGCCGGCCGACTCGCCGTCGAGATGGCGGGTGCGCAGCGGCGGCCGAGCGGCATCCTCACCCGCGGCGCTTTCCTCAACGCGATCGTGGCGCTCGCGGCGATCGGCGGATCGACCAACGCCGTCGTCCACCTGCTCGCCATCGCCGGGCGGCTCGGGGTCAGCCTGGACCTCGACGACTTCGACCGCACCGGCGGCTGCGTCCCGCTGCTCGCCGACCTGCAGCCAGCAGGCCGGCACCTGATGGACGACTTCCACCGGGCCGGCGGCCTGCTCGCCGTCCTTCGCGAGGTGCGGGACCTGCTCGATCCGGCGGCGGTAACGGTTACCGGCCTGCCGCTCGCCGGGTACCTCGCCGACGCGCGGATCTGGGACGAGACGGTAATCAGGCCGCGCTCCGCGCCGCTGCTCGACGCCGCGGGCATCGCCGTGCTGCGCGGCAGCCTCGCTCCCGACGGGGCGGTCATCAAGCCAGCCGCCGCGTCGCCTGACCTGCTGCGCCATCGCGGCCCCGCGGTCGTGTTCGACAGCATCGAGGATCTCCACGCGAGGCTCGACGACCCGGATCTCGACGTCGGGGAGGACAGCGTGCTCGTGCTGCGCGGCTGCGGGCCGAAGGGCTACCCCGGGATGCCCGAGGTCGGCAACATGCCGCTGCCCGCGAAGCTGCTCGCCAGGGGCGTCCGCGACCTGGTCCGCGTCAGCGACGCGCGGATGAGCGGCACCGCCTACGGCACGGTGGTCCTGCACATCGCGCCAGAAGCCGCCGCGGGCGGCCCTCTCGCCCTCGTCCGCGACGGCGACCCCATCGTCCTGGACGTCCCGGCCCGCCGCCTGGACATCGACCTGCCGCCCGCGGAACTTCGGCGGCGGCGTCCCTCCGAGGCAGCCGCGGCCGCATACGCCGCGCCCACGCGCGGCTGGGAGCACCTCTACGTAACCCACGTCCAGCAGGCCGACCGAGGCGCCGACCTAGACTTCCTGGTCGGCTCAAGCGGCCACCAGGTAACCCGCGAATCCCACTGAGCCGCCGCAGTCCGCGGTCCCACTCGCTGACCTGCCCTCTCAGCCCGCCTTGGCGCCGTTGTCCCGTACAGCCCGGACGCGGACAGGGCGTGTTCCCTCTCGCAGGTCGTCGGCGTCTGGTCGTCGGCGGGGGCCAGTCAGAGTTCGTCCGCCTGATTCGGGGGCGCTGCTGACGGCGCGGACACCAGCTCGTCGCTCGAGGACGCCCATGAGGCACCGAGCGCCGACGGCGGGCCGGGAGAACGCGCCCGGCTTCGCGGCCTGCGTCGCGGCGGCGGGCACCGTGAGAGGGCTCAGCAGGCAGACGCCCAGCAGCGTGTACAGGGCCTTGATTCGAATCTTCATCTGATTTCTCCTCCCTTCGGGTCAGTGCCACAATGTGCAGGCGCCGAAGCTGTCCTGGCTCGCGGATCGAGTTCGCCCGGGGCCCCTGAGGCGGACTCCTCCATCGGTGTGCCCATCGTCCTGACGAGAGACTGCCGTCCGAGGATCGCACCAGCGGAGCCCCGCCCGCCATCCCCAGAACGACTGGTTCTGCGGAGCAGTTTCTGCGCGAGGCTCGGCGCGATCGAGCCGGACCTGGCCGCCGCCTAGCCCGCTGGGAGAGTGTGCGCCGGAAGGCGCCGGAGCGTGGTTCGCCTGCGCCACGGAGCGCCGGACCGGGATGTGAAAGTGCCGTTCAGGTGGCCGGGTGACCCTGTTGGCGAATTTCGTGACACGCCGGGGAGCCGGCTGGACTGGGCCGCACTGACCGGAAAGTCACCCACCTCAGCTGGGCGCGCGGCAGCGAACCCGGGCCGGTTCCGGTGTCCGGGCTGGTCAGGGGGCGGTATGGGTCAGGCGGCCCTGGCGGTGATGGTGACGTCGAAGCCGAGG
>WNFD01000371.1_pt1 | contig 106152 bp, 86 predicted proteins | sample 5400491 | NCBI WGS metagenome assembly WNFD01 (sample SAMN13153343, study PRJNA577476) | soil metagenome | isolation source: 120 cm saprolite under Douglas fir tree site 2 hole 2 replicate 2 | place: USA:California | collected 2015-04-18 | reverse complement strand
CTACCCCCCCGAAGGTGCGCCGGTCCACGTCCGTACCCGTTCCCTCCGGGATGCCGATATCCGCCAACGTAACATCCTCGCGGCCCAGCAAGAAGGGCAGCAAGGCCACCCGGGGCATCCCGATCGCATCGGTGAACCGGAAGAACTTACGGGTCACATCGAGCGGGCGGCGCCTGCGGGTCTCAATGCAGCTGATGGTGCTCTGCGACAGCCCCGTGATCCTGGCCAGGTCGTGCTGTGACATCCCGGACGCCGCCCGGAAGACCACCGAGAACAGCGGGATATCATCCCGGGCCAGCGCACGGCGCATCGGCGCCGAGTCATACAGCCACGACGGCGTCCCCGAACCAGGCTCCCGCGCGGCCCGGGTGCACGCCGCGCACAGCGGCTCGTTGTTGTAACGCGACAGCCGCGTCTTCCGGCACTGCGGGCACAGCTCAGCCTTGCCCATACGATCCCCCACCTCCCGGTTCACGGCGACAGGCCAGCCGTGTTCGTCACGTCAGTGCTAGCCACGTCAGGGGTGAGCCAAGCACGCAGCCCGGCCATCCGCAATATCAGTGTGTCATCACCCCGTCACCGCACGCCAATAACATCCCGTAATTGATCTTGAGGGCGCGCGCCAGGACACGTTTCCCTGCCCGCAGGCTGGCGGCCCGCCAGGGCCGGGCCAGCGAAAGCGGGCGCTGCGCTCACGAGCCGCTGGCGAGGATTCCCGCCACGATGAGCCAGACGATCCCGACGGGAATAACCACCCATGCCGTGACCGCGGCAGCCCGGCGCCGCGCGGGCCGCTGTGCGCCCGCCACGAGCAGCACGACGGCCGTGACGGCCAGGGCCGCCTCCCCCGGCGGCGCCGGCCTCCAGCCACCCGGGTGCGGACATGCGGGGTGCTGTCCGAGCCACTCAGCAGCAGGCCAGCGTAGAACAGAAGCCTCAGGCCGTGATCTTGCCAGGCCACGCGGTCGGGCCCGGCCCGGGGCGCCGCGTCGCCGCAACTACAGCAGTGGTCCATTCACACACACCAGACTGCATGAATGGACCACTGCTGTAGTTCGCTGCTGGCCGTGGCGAGGGTCGCCCGGCTGCTGATCTTCATCAGAAACTACTTTGAATAACCCCCCGGGGCTTCCTGTGGCATGAGGACATCATCCAGCGCCGCACGCACCCCGCGCATGAGTACATGTACTCAAGTCACCTCCCACGCGACGTCGCACACGCGTAATCGGCGCTCGGCTCGCGATCCAGATCACGCTACGCGCTGGGCGCATGACGCGATAACCGCCGTTCGGGGCGGCAGCGCCTGAAGTTGCGGAGGGCGAGTGAGCCAAGCAGATAGAATATTCGGTGCGGATGCTTCTGCTCGGCTGGCCAGGTCCGGCCGAGTCCGCCGACCAAGCCGCCAGCTCGCACTTGTCAGGATCGAGTCGGTCGCGGGGGCCGTCGTGACCCAGAAGCGACTGCCCAATGGTCGCTCCTGTTCTACAGTTGCCGTAGTTGACGAAAATCCACGGAACACGTGTACTAGCGCCATCTCTCATGCAGAGGTAGTATCGTGGTTGGCAGTAATACACGATAAGCGTGAAGATTGAACGACGATGGTAACTAGCCGTGGACTGCTACTCCTCGACAAACTGGCTGGCGAGGGCCGGACCGCCTTCACCGCGGCGGAGGTTCGCGCCGACCTGGGACTGTCGCCCCAGGCCACGTCTAACCTACTGGGCCGCCTTGCCGGGGCAGGCATCGTGGACCGGGTCGCCGGGGGCCGCTACGCTTTGCGCCCGATCGGCGCACTCGGAACGGCCGCTGTCTGGGACGACCTCGGCTCGGCTGTCGCCGCCGCGCTCGCTGGCCATCCGCATCGCATCGGCTTCCTCACGGCGCTTGACCATCACGGGCTGCTCGTCCGTCCGGTCAGAGCCGTCCAGGTCGCCAGCGCATACCGGCCTCGCCTCAGGTCACTCTCCGTGCGACCGTTTCGCGTCATACGAGAGGCATCGGACACTGTCCTGCTGGGGACTCAGCCCCTCGGCCCCTCGCAGGTCGCGACAATCGAGCGGGCCCTGCTCGACACGGGGTCACGCCCTCTCCTCGCGGGAGGCGCGTCGAGACTTGCGGAGGCACTCGCCGCGGTCCAGGCCACCTCCGGCCTCGCTGATCTTAGCCAGCGTCTTGACGCCGCCCCCGCCTACCGGCGGATTGGCTCGATCAGTACCACACTCTCCCTGCCCGCCGGCCGGAACCTCGAGCCTCCGCCGTGGCGGACTCTCATCGAGCTTGACCCCACTGTCCGGCGAGCGCGCGGCTGGGTTGACAAGACCTGGGGTGTCACGTGGCCGTATCCAGCCTCGGAACTCGAGGCGGTGACCGACCGATGATCTCGACCGGGGCGATTACCAAGCGGGCCAACGAGGAGCAACTGCCAGCGCAGACGATAGAGCGGGACTACGTATTGGCGCCTTCGGCGACATCGAGAGGCGCAGCCGACGCCATCTCGCAGGTGTGCTCGCTGCTGCCCGCGTGCTCGCCGGATGACCGCGGAGCGGCTTACCGGACGGTCCGCTCGTTTAGTTGCGCCGCCCAGAGGATACCGGTGGCGTCTCCTGCAGCCATGTCAGCACCACGACGCTCGGTCATGCCGCTCTGCGTCTCCGCGCGGGCCAGGCTCGTTTGTGGAGAGTGCGTCCCGGCCTGGAAAACAGCCAGGCGGTCAGATCCTGGGCAGCTGCTCTAGACAAGAAAATCTGGGGTTAGACAGATCGCGTACGGACGAATCATGGTGTCCGACAGTTGCCGATTCCCCGTACGTAGGTAGAGCGCAGAAAGCGGCTTCGCCGGCCTGATCTCACGGAGGTCTGAGTATGAGCAGGTCGTCTCTCGCTTCTCGTAATCGACTGTGATCTCATCGATGACGGCCCAATAAAAAAGCCCAGTGTCACGGTCTGCGCCCGAGAACACCACAGGCATCCGTTCACCGCATTGCCCAGCCTCGGCCCAAAGCTGGCCGCCTGTCTTCCAAACCTTGTGTTCGATCAGCTTGTGGCAGCCACCCTCGGCAAACTGCCTCGTCAGTTCCTGCGAATGCAAAAGCGCGTATATGCAGTAACCAGAAAGGCTGCCCATGCCCACAGCCTTCCACGTTTTGTGGCACCTCGCAATCGAAAGCCTCGCCCGCCTCTGCGGCTGCGCGTGCGGCGACGGTTCATAGTGGCCAACGACGGCGGTTCGACTGGCGAGCGGCCCGCGCGAGAATGTAGAACATCGGGATGACCCGGCTGTCGGTGGACTATGCAGCGCTGGTGCGTGGCCTCAAGGTGCCGCTGGTCGCCGCCGATGTGGGCCCGGAGCTGCTCGCCGCAGCACCCCCGGACCGGTTCTCGATGGAACTCTCCAGCCCGGCCCTGCGAGCTGTGGCTGCTCCTGCCGAAGACCTTGGACGAGTTCGTCCGCACCGGCGTCCGATCCGTCGGCCAGGAAGGGATCAACCTCCGGCATACGACCATCGAACGGACCCCGTGACGATCGGGCTCTCAGCTCTCCGGACGCCTGACGACCCCCGCCTGGGCCTCCAGACCGGGCACCCGGACTCCCTGGGTGCTGCCACCACGCTTCCGTTCGGCATAGGGATGTTCTTTGGTTGTTTGAGGCGCGGCAGGGTGGATATAAGGGAAGTAGCGGTGCCTATGACGCAGGCACACCGCATGCCCGTCACGGCGTGTTCGCAGCGGTGTGCTCGCGCGGCTGATCCTGCTCGTCGGCCTTCGGCCGACTTCGCCGGAGCCCGTAGCGCTAGCGCGGGGGGACGACCCCCCGGGGGACATCGGCGTCGCTCTCACCGAGCGTAGCTGTAACCCCCGCTGCCTTCGCGACTCCGCCGTGATCAGGACGGAAGTCTCGAGGAAGGCAACGTCATGAAGATCGCCCTGGTCGCGCAGCAGGTCAGCCCCCTCGCCGCGGCGAGCGATGCGCACATAGCAGCTCAAGATAGCCACGTACCCTCACTCGCCCGCGCGCTCGCGCGGCTCGGCCACCGGGTCACCATCTACTCCCGCAAGGACTCACCGGCGCTCCCCCGCCGGTCCGCCCTCGCGCCGGGGGCTGCCGTCGAGCACGTGCCGGCCGGGCCGCCCGAGCCGCTGGCCGCGGACGGGCTCGCGCCGTACGTATCGGAATTCGGCGGCGGTCTCGCGGATCGCTGGCGGCGCGATCACCCGGACATCGTGCACGCCCACTTCTGGACGAGCGGGCTCGCCGCGCTGGCTGGCGCGCGAGACCTCGGCATACCTGTCGTGCAGACATTCCACTCACTGGCCGCGGCCGAAGGACGGCAAGGCCGGCCCGGGCCGCAGGGCCGACGGAGCCTGCCTGACGGTGGCCCCGCGGCCCGGATCCGGCTGGAGGCCGCCATCGCGCGCAGCGTCAGCGCCGTCGTGGCGAGCTCGTCCGCCGAGATGTCCGAGCTGGCCAGGCTGGGAGTACCGCGAACGTCGATCAGGGTGGTGCCCTACGGGGTAGACACCCGGCAGTTCCTTCCGACGGGCCCGGTGGCCAGGCGCGACGGGCGCCCGAGGCTGCTCGCCGTGGCGCCGCTCGCGGAAGGCAACGGGCTCGACACCATCGTGCGCTCGCTTGCGCAGGTGCCGGACGCCGAGCTGGTTATCGCCGGAGGGCCGCCGCGAGCCGAGCTTGACAAGGACAGGGTGCACCGTGAACTCATGCGGCTCGCCACCGGGCTGGGCGTGGCGGACCGGGTCAGGTTCACCGGGCGGGTGAGCCGCGCGGACATGCCCGCGCTGCTTCGCTCCGCTGACCTGCTCGTGCACGTGTCCGTACACGAGCCGTTCGGCATGGTGCCGCTCGAGGCGATGGCATGCGGTACTCCCGTCGTCGCGTCCGCGGTCGGCAGTCACCGGGACACCGTGATCGACGGGACGACCGGCGTCCTCGTCCCGCCCGGCGAGCCGAGGCTGCTCGCCAGGCGGATCCGGCAGCTGCTCGCCAGTCCCATGCTGCTCGAGGGATACGGAATCGCCGCGGTGGACCGCGTCAGGTCCCGGTACTCCTGGGAGCGCATCGGCCGGGAAACCCTCGCTGTATACGAGCGCGTGCGCCAGCCCGTGCCGGCCGTCCGGGCGCACGACGGCTACGAAGCCGATGACGACTACACGGCGGACTATGCCGCGTAGCTCACGGCAAGCCGCGGCGGCCGAGCCGCCCGGCTGACTACCTGACGCGCAGCCGGTCTATCGCCGCGCCGGCCAGCCCCGCGATCTCAGACAGGATCTGAAGCTCGCCGAAGCTGACGTAGGGCTGGCCGGCGCAGCGGACGACCGTGATCGCGCCGTAGGGGCCGCGGGCGGCGATCACGGGACCGGCGGCGACTGAGTGAGCATGCAGCGCGCCCGCCACCGTACGGCCGTCGGGAAGCCTGCCGAGCAACGAGGGGTCGTCGAGCGTCGCGTACACGAGCGGCGTGCGACGCCGGACGGCGGACCGGGCCAGCGGGCAGTCCTGCAACGGCAGGCCCGTGAGCGCGGCGATGAGCGGCGTATCCGGCCGGGGAGCGGCGACGGCGCGGCATGACCGCGTGCCGTGCAGGAGGTCCACGAACGCCCAGTCCGCGAAGCGCTCCGTGAGCACGGCGGCCATGGATTCCTGCAGCTCCCGCTCGGCGACCGCGGTAGCCGCGGCGCGGCCTGTCCTGGCCAGGGTATCAAGCGCGATCGCCCACCTGGCTGTCTCATGGAATGGGCTACCGCCGCCCGGTACCCCCGGGAGTCCGTGTGCCCGTCCAGCGGTTTCAGTCATCAGCGGCCCGGCCGGCCGGCCCGGTCATCACCTCACCGGGTTCCGCCGGCTGTCATCGTCTACGCGATCTTGAGCTGGCTACCCTGACGCCGCGGGCTCAAACAGGGATGTGCGGCTTCCTGGCCGCGCCGCGCGCGCCCCGCGCGCCGTCCGCGCCATGCGCGTCGATGATCTTCTGCGCGACCTCGGTCACCTTGACATGGCTGGTCTGGGAAACCTGACGCATACGGTCAAGCGCCTCGGCCGCGCCGCAGCCGAGCGCGTGCATCAGTATTCCCTTGGCCTGGTCCACGACCGACCGGGACTCGACCGCATCGCGAAGCTGGACCGCGGCCCGCTGGGCGACGTCGTAGATCGACGCGTTGGCCAGGGAGGCACCGCCGAAAGCAGCGAGGAGCTCGGCGAACTCGAGCCGCCCCGTATCGATGGCATTCGGCTTCACCCCGTAAAGCGTGAGGGTGACAGCCATCGGCCCGAACTCGTGCACCAGCGTGACCGAGCAGCGGACGCCCCTGCACAGGGCCGCGCGCGCATACTCCGGCCAGCGGCGGTCGTCGAGCGTGTCGCCGCAGCTCACCGGGCCGCCGTCGCGCAGCGCGTCAGGCACGGGACCGCTGCCGGCCTTTTCCTGCAGCTCGCACAGCTCCGCGAGATCAGGATGGCTGGCCGCGGTGAAGACGGGCTCACCGTCCCGGAATAGAACCGCGGTCGCTCCTGAGCACGCGGGTACCTCGCGAGTGGCGAGCACGACAAGCCTGTGCAGCGACCGGGCCTCGCCAGCGTTCGCGATGCTGAGCAGCTCAGCGGCCTCGCTCGCGAGATCCTGACTGGGCACGGCTTCAAGCATACTGCCGGATCAGGCAATGGTCGCTGCGCGAAAGCGTTCGCGGGACTGCGCCCGGACGTTCTTAGCCGCCTATTCCGGGCAGCCGGGGCGTCCGCGAGCCTGAACGCGTGGGTGTCATCGCATCAATCGAGAACGCCGCCGTGGCGGCAGAGCCCGGAGCCGAAGCCTCCTGCATCGTACGGGTCCGGAACACCGGCATGGTCGTCGACCAGGTGCTGCTCGACGTACTCGGCGAGTCGCAATCCTGGGCCACGGTCGAGCCGGCCCAGCTGAACCTGCTGCCCGGAGCCGACGCGGCGGCACGCGTCATCTTCCGGCCGCCGCGCTCTTCGTCCGTGCACGCGGGCATGGTGCCATTCGGCGTCCGGGTGATGTCGCAGGAGGATCCGGCCGGGTCAGCCATCGAGGAGGGCGTGGTCGAGGTCGGCGCCTTCGCCGAGCTGAACGCCGCGCTCGTGCCCCGCACGTCGCAGGGCCGCCGCAGGTCGAAGCACCGGCTGATCATCGAGAACAAGGGCAACCTGGCGACAGAGGCCTCGGTGTCGGCGGCGGATCCCGATGTGCTGCTCGCCTTCCGGATCAAGCCAGAGACGCTGACAGCCGAGCCTGGAACAGCGACGTTTGTCCGGGTCCGCACGATTCCGAAGAAGCGGTTCCTGAAGGGGCCGAGCAAGACCATTCCATTCCAGACACTCGTCCTGTCCAACGGCGGCGATCCGGTCACCACTGACGGCGCCATGCTGCAGCAGCAGATCCTGCCGGAATGGCTGTTCCCCGCCCTCGCCGTCCTGACCCTCGCCGCGGGCGTGCTCGTGGCCCTGTGGTTCCTCGTACTCAAGCCGGAAGTGCACTCGGCCGCCACCCAGGCGGTAAACCAGGCGACCCAGCAGCTCACCGCGAGCGCCTCGAAGGCAAGCCAGGCCGCGCAGCAGGCCAGCTCGGCCGCGCAGCGGGCGGATACCGCCGCCGGAACGGCGGGGACGGCGGCCGCTGCCGCCTCGGGCAACGGGCCGGGCGGGAAGAAGACCAGTACAACCGGGTCGTCAGGGACGTCGGGCAGCAGCGGGGCGCCGGCGTCGGGCACCCCGGTCTCCGCCCTGCTCCAGTCGAATGCCCCGCCCACGTCGTCGGCGACGTTCAGCACCGTTCCCTACGCCGTCCCCGCCAGGAAAACGCTCAGCGTGACAGATGTCGTGCTGCAGAACCCGCTGGGCGATAGCGGGATCCTGCAGATCAGGTCCGGGACGACGACGCTCTTCGAGTTCGGCCTCGCCAACTTCCGCAGCATCGACTACCACTTCATCCAGCCGCTGACCTTCACCACGGCGAGCCCCCTGGAGCTGGCCGTGGAGTGCAAGAACCCCGCGGGCACCAACTGCACCGCCGGCCTGTCCTTCTCCGGCACAGTGCACAAGTAACGGCTCGCGCCCTGCCCGGCGCATGACCAGGAGGATGCCGAACGGGGACGGGGTGACGGCCCCCCTGAGCACCGCGCCAGATAGGTGCGGTGCTCAGGCGGTGCGGTGCTACTTCTCCAGCGTGCGCATGGCCGCGATGAACTTCTGCCCGGCGGGCGTTCCGACACCGGACATGTTGTCGTAGCCCTTGAGCGTGACCTGCCCGGTGTAGCCGATCATGCCGTTGCTCTGGTCGTCGAAGGTGGTCAGCGCCTCGATGCCGCACGTGGCGGCGTCGCATGCCGTGCCGCGGTACAGCGCGGGGCTGCTGCTGGTCAGCGGCAGGGTATCGAAGACGGCGCTGGTCCTGGCCAGCTTGTAGATCGCCGGGTTGATGAACCCGAACGACCTGGGCTGCCCCTGCTGGCCCGCGGTCACGATCCCGGCCACGAGCGGTGCGGCCAGGCTGGTCCCGCCGACGTCAAACTCACCGAAGGTGGGAGGGGCGGCGGGGTTCGAAGGGTTGAAGGTGAGTATTCCTACGGCGAACCCGGTAAACGGGTCGGCGTCGGCGCTGATGTCGGGCACGGAGCGGACAGCGCCACCGCGGTTGCCCGGGGCCTTGGTCAGGGCGGCAGGCACGACGCCCTTCTGGTAGCCCGGCTCGTTCCACAGCAGGCTGGGACCACCGCCGGCGGCACCCTGCTCACCCTCGAAAAGCCACGCGTTGTTCTGCAGGATGGAAATCCCGGTGGACCAGCCGGTCTCGAACAGCCGGTTGCCGGTCTTGCCGATGCCGAGCGTGGTGCCCCCGACGGCTATGGCGTACGGGTCACTCGACGGGGTCTCGACGCCAGAGCCATCGCCGGAGGAGAAGTACATGCCGACGCCCTCGGCGGCGGACCGCAGCAGATAGGAGTGCTCGATGTCGGTCGCCGAGGCGGCCTGGGACTCGCCCCCGCCCTCCCATGAGTTGGAGGCGACCGATGCCAGCGGGTGGTTTCCCGCGCCACCGAGGACAGCCGTGTCGGCGTCGAAGAGCCCCTGCAGCCCGAAGTCGCCGTTGTTGCAGCTGTCACCGCCGACCACGAGCTGATTCGCGCCGGGGGCCACGGCATAAGAAGACTCGACGTCGAGCTGCTCTTCCACGGCGAAAAGGTCCCCGCAGGCGGTTCCCTGACCGAGGGACAGCTCCGCGTACCGCTCGCTCGACGGGGCGGCGATGCCATTGGCCGCCGCATAATCATGCAAGGTGAGGAACATGTCCTGGGCCAGGCCAAGCTCCACGAGGGCGATCGTCTGGCCCTTGCCTGTGTTGCTCCCGTTGGCCCCGTAGGCCGCCCTCATCTGCTTGGCGGTGTACCCGCATACCTCGGTCGGGAACGTCGTGGTCCCGAACTGCGAGGGCAAGCCGGTGGTCTCGTTCTGCCCGTAGTACTGAGAGCAGGCCGTGCTGCTAGCCGCTGGAGCGACCGCGGGAGTGACCGCGGGAGCCGGCCCGCTGCCTGGCCTGTCCAGCGGGAGCTTCGGCGCGGCGTTGTCCAGGCCGGTCACGCCGAGCACGCTGCCGGCCAGCGAGGAAGGAATGGAGATTGCCCGGTCGTTGGCGCGCAGGGCGTACGGGCCGGCGTTGACCTGCGCCGAGGCCTGGTACAGCTCCAGCCGCACCTGGAACGCCGCATCGATCTTCGATGTTGTCGCCGTAGCCCGCACGTAGGATCGCTGCGAGTCGGCATGGATGCCAGTGAAACCCGCCGCGCGCAGCCACGACTCGATTGTGCTCACCTCGCTGCTCGTCGGACCGAAGCGCGCCGTGTAACCATTCGGAGTCAGATAGTGACGGAACTGCGGGCTGCCCGGCGTGCTCACCGCGGTGGCGAAAGCCTCCGCCGCCGCTACCTGCGGCTTCAGCCACACCTGGATCGACAGCTGCTGGGACCCAGCGGCAGCACCGATAACCCTGGTGTGGCTGGTGAACGGAACGGCGCTGTTAGCCAGGGGGATATCCGCTGGCCCCGTTTGCGCCCCTGCTGGCCCGCTTGCGCCCGCGATGGACATGCCTGCCATCATCGCGGTCGAGGCGATGCCGACGACGAGCGTCCTTGTTCTGGACATGGTCTCCCTGTCGTAGAGCTTCCCCCCTGACCTGGCCCGGGGCCTTGCGACTTCTCCCTGGAGTGGTTCCGATACCGCCGCGAACTCGAATTAAGGGCCTATGTCATAGAATACGAACCTTGCATGGATAAAATCTAGAGGGGCGGAGCATTGGGAGACCCGCGGGGATCTGGAGATCGAATTCCCATAGCCCCGCTCGCAGTTTTGACTGGTCGCAGGGCGCCTGGAGATTATTCCGGGAGCATTTTCGAATTTAGAGTCGACGAGAGCCGGGCGGAATCCTGGCGACCGAGAATTCTGCGAAGACTGCGGCGCGTATAGTTTGTCCACCGTCAGCTAATCGAAGGGAACGCGCCCTGCCTACCGCATCGCCGAGCCACTGATCACGTTCTACCAGGCCGTGATGCGCCCATCGTGGCACGACCTCGAGCGCAGGCGAGCGTCTCAGGTATGGCAGCGTAGTCAGGCGCGGTTCGCCGGCGCCGTGCTCGGCCCGCATTTCGAGGGGCTGTGCCGCGCGTGGGCCGCCGACTTCGCCGACCCGGCGACCTTCGGTGGTGTCGCGGCCGATGTAGGACGCGGGGTGGTCAACGATCCAGATCACCGGACCAGCCACGAGGTGGATGTGGCGGTCCTGGCACCGCCGGGCACAGGGGCCCGGCGCGTGCTGTCCCTTGGCGAGGCAAAATGGGGCCAGCAGATGGGGAAAGCACATGTCGAGCGGCTCGCGCGGGTGCGTGATCTCCTCGCGCGGCGGGGCTACGACACCCGGGCGACCCGGCTGGCCTGCTACAGCGGCGCGGGCTTCACCGCGGATCTCACCGCCGCGGCCCGCCGGGGCGAGGTACTGCTGATCGACCCGGAAAGGCTCTACCGTGTACCGGGGGGCTGAGCACCAACGATCGAGCCGCGTTCGAGACCTGGGCGGCTACGATAACTCCCGTGGATGACCGCACGTTCCGGCGCGACTTCTTCCGTCACCTGACAGCGTTCCCGCTGGAACCCGACGACCCCCGGTACGTGCGCGTTTACGATGACGCCCGGATCGCCGCAGACGACCCCGTCGCGGAGGCAGAAGGCACGATCGAATGGTCAGTCGACGCGAGCGTCCAGCTTTTTTCCGGTTTCCGCGGCACTGGCAAGAGCACCGAATTGCGGCGGCTGCGCGCCAGCCTGCGCGAGGCCGGCTATCTCGTCCTGCTCTTCGATGCCGAGGATTACCTGAACCTGTCGATCGCCGTCGACGTTCCCGATTTCCTGCTCGCGGTCGCGGGGGCGCTCGGCGAGGCTGTCGTCAGCGAGGGATACCTGACCGATGACCCGGCGACGATCTCGTACTGGGACCGCTTCAGGGAGTTCGTGGGTGGCATCAAGCTGGAGGAGCTGAGCGCTGAGCTGGCCGCGGGTCCCGCGAAGGTCGCGGTGAAGGCCAACCTGCGCAGCGATCCCGGGTTCACCAGGACACTCCAGCAGCGGATGGCGGGGCACCTGGGCAGCTTCGTCGCGGACGTCCGCGCATATGTCCACGACATCGTCCAGCAGCTCCGCGCTGCCCGGCCTGACGCGCGGGGAATCGTCGTCATGGTCGATTCGATCGAGCACATACGCGGCATCTCCGCCAATGCCGAGGAAGTACAGGAGTCGGTCGAGAGCCTGTTCGCCGTGCACGCGTCGAAGCTGCACCTGCCGGGCCTGCACGTGATCTACACCGTGCCCCCGTGGCTGACGGTGCTCTACCCGGGACTCAGCTCGCTGTACGAGCCAGGCGGCGTCCAGGTGCTGCCGAGCCTCAAGGTGTGCCACCGCGACAATGGCGCGCCCTTCGAGCCGGGAGTGGAGATCCTTTCCGGTGTCGTGGCGGCGCGGGCCAAGGCGGCGCAGGGGGACTGGACCCGCCTGCTCAGCGAGGACCAGCTCCGGCGCATCTGCTTGCAGTCCGGCGGCCACCTCCGCGACCTGCTTGCCATCATCGGCAGGGTGCTGCTCAAGGCGAGAGGAGCGCTGCCGACATCGGACGACGTGGTCGAGCGGGCGCTGGCAGACCGCCGCAGCGAGTTCCTGCCTATCGCCAACGATGACGCGCTCTGGCTCGCGCAGATTGCGGCCAGGCATGATGTGGAACTCCCTGGCGTGGTCAGGCTTCCCGCGCTGGCCCGGTTTCTCGACACGCATCTCGTGCTCTGCTACCGGAATGGCGACAAATGGTACGACCTGCACCCGCTGATCCGGGATGCCGTGCTGGCACAGGTCGCCCGGTTAGCACAGCAGGAATGACGCTACCGCAATCACTCGACCCGGCCGCGGAGCAGGAGTGGCGCATCCTGCGGACGCTGCTCGATTTCGCCGACGACTTCTGGCTCGGCTTCGTCTTTGTCACCTCGCCCGTGGTGTCCCAGGTCTTCGAGCAGCGCACCGAGCGGATTCTCCGCGAGGAGGCGCGCACCTTCGTGTCCGTCGAGATCACCGATCCGCCGGACGCCGCGCAGGTCCCCCGCACCCTGCTGACCGCCCCGCCCGATACGGGCTGCCTATGGGTGCGCTGCATTCAGCCCGTCGAGCCAGCCGGCCCTGAGGTGCGCGGCGAGTCCGGCGGCCCCGGGTCGGCCCAGTCCACTCCCCAGGCATGGGATGCCGCGCTGTGGAACCTGTTCCTGCGGCTCAACGAGCGGCGCGACGCCTTGCACCGGCGGCTGCGCGGCGGCCTGGTCTTCGCCCTGCATCCAACGACGAAGCCCCTGGTCAGGGAGGCCGCACCGGACCTGTGGTCGGTGCGGACCATTGTTATGGAGCCGGGCTTCGCCGCACCCGCACCTCCCGCTTCGTCCGCACTCCAGGCAGCGGATCGCGGGCCGGATGACATGAGCGCCGATGCCGGGCGAGAAGCGGTGGCGGCCGGGTGGCCAGGCACTCTTGTCTCGTCGGAGCCACTTCGCGGCCTGCTCCGCCAGGTGGCGATCCACCTTAACGCGGATCGGACGGACGAGGCTGTCGAGGCGGCCGATCGCGCGCTTGCCGCGATCGGCCCGGAAACCTCCCGCGCCGATGCGGCCGCCACCCTGACCTGGGCAAGCCGCGCAGAGGAGGCGGCCGACGACGATGCAGCCGCCGTCGACCACACCGAGCGCGCCCTAGCGACGCTACCGCCGGACAACCTCGCACTACGCAGAGAACTCCTAGACCGCACCGCCCGCCTAGCGGAACGCCGGCGAGACCTGGACGCGGCCATCACGGCGTGCGGAACTCTCGTCGAGATGGCACGGGCAGAAGCCGAACGGTCTGAGCGCGCACCAGGAGACGTCGTTGTTACAGAAAGGCTGGCGAGAGCACTCGTCGACCTAGGCGATTGCCAGCGTGATGCGGGGAATCTGGCGGCGGCGACCGCTTCCTACGCCGAGGCCCTGCACCTGCGCCGCCAGGTACGTGACACCGACGGCGACACCACAACCGCGCTGCGGAACCTGTCGGTCAGCCTTGAGCGGGTCGGGAATGTCCAGCGCGACACTGGCGACCTCACAGCCGCCCTCACCAGCTACACCGAAGCCCTCCACCTGGATCGCCGCATCCTCGACACGTTCGGCGACACCCCCACCGCCCTCCGCGGCCTCTCCATCAGCCTCGAACGGATCGGCGACATCCAGAACGCCACCGGCGACCCCGCAGCCGCCCTCACCAGCTACACCGAATCCCTCCACCTACGCCTGCGCATCCTCGACGCGTTCGGCGACACCCCCCTGGCACTACGCGACCTCTCCATCAGCCTCGAACGGATCGGCGACATCCAGAACGCCACCGGCGACCCCACAGCCGCCCTCACCAGCCACACCGAAGCCCTCCACCTGAACCGCCGCATCCTCGACGCGTTCGGCGACACCCCCACCGCCCTCCGCGACCTCTTCGTCAGCCTCAACAAGATCGGCGACATCCAGAACGCCACCGGCGACCCCACAGCCGCCCTCACCAGCCACACCGAAGCCCTCCACCTGAACCGCCGCATCCTCGACACGTTCGGCGACACCCCCACCGCCCTCCGCGACCTCTCCATCAGCCTCGAACGGATCGGCAACATCCAGAACGCCACCGGCGACCCCACAGCCGCCCTCACCAGCCACACCGAATCCCTCCACCTACGCCAGCGCATCCAGGACACCTACGGCGACACCCCCCAGGCACTAAGCGACCTCTCCGTCAGCCTCAACAAGATCGGCGACATCCAGAACGCTACTGGCGACCCCCCAGCCGCCCTCACCAGCCACACCGAAGCCCTCCACCTACGCCAGCGCATCCTCAACACCTACGGCGACACCCCCACCGCACTACGCGACCTCTCCGTCAGCCTGCAAAGGATCGCTCAGGTCGAGGAGTCGCTCGGGCACTCCGCCGAGGCCGAGAGCGCCCGCCGGGAGGCCCAGGTCATCAACGACCGCCTCGCCTAGGACGTCACCCGATAAGGTGCTCCGGCCTGGCCCAGAAGACGTCGCACCTGACCGTCACCATCCCCGGATCGACGCGTCGCCGCCAGGACTGCCACTCCTGCCCAGCCCAGCTACCCCGCCGCAGGCCCGCTCCCACGCCCGATGGCAAGCCGACCCGGCAGGGCGGCGGCGGCACGGTCCACCACGGGCCGGGCGGCCGGTGCGGCGAGGTAGACCACGCGGGCGTAGCGGGCTGCGTGGCCGTGCGCGGTTCCGGGGGGGTACCGGCTGGTGCGGGCGAGCAGCCCGGTCATGATCGCGGTGGTGCGGGCCAGCGGCTTGGGGGTCAGCTCGGCCTCGATCGCCCAGCATTCCCCGGCATAAGCGCTGGCGTCGGTGTCGGGCCAGGAGATCTCGGCGTCGGGGACATGCGCGACGCCGACCCGTCCGCCGTCTGCGGCGCGGATGCGGCGCTCGCTGCGCCACCACGCCCGGCCCTGCTGGTAGGCGCCGCCGTCCTGGATAGACAAGCGCACGGCCAGCACGGCCCGGATGTGGGCGAGGCGGCCGAGCGCGGGCCGGGAGGCGGGGAACCGCAGCCCGGTGACCCTCATGCCCGCGCGGGTCAGCCAGCACCACGCCGGGCCAGGCCCCCAGGAAGTACCATCTTTTCGCAGAGGTAAGGGCTGCGTACGAGGTCTCGTCCCGCTCGATCCGCTCGAACGCGGATAGCAGCCGGGCGGCCCTGGCGACGGCCTGTTCCAGCCGCGGGCATGCGGCGGGCCGGACGCTGGCCAGGTAGTCACCGGCAGCCTGCACCAGCCGGGCGTAGGGCTTGAGCAGGAGGCCGTGCCATTCGGCGGGATCGCGGGGGCAGTACCGGAAGCCGCCGGGGCGGGAATCGCAGCCGCAGGAATCACGGCGTCGTCATCCCCCCCGGACGTAGATGACGGCGCGTTCGCCCGTCATATCAGCTCTCCGTGCCGTTCCTGGCAGATGTAGTTGAGGTGCTGACCGGATGCCCGCGCGAGCCTGCGCGGCCTGGCAGGCTCACACCGGCCCGCCGCCCGCTGAAATCACTGAAGCGGGTGCTGGTGCGTTCAGCGCCGCTGCTGGGCCCTGGAGTGGTGTCTTGCATGGTGCTTCCGGTTGTCGGCGGTAGTGTCGTTGGAGAGCTTGGATGCAGGGAGCGGCGGTGACTTTCACATCGGGTGAAACCCGGGAGCGGGGACGGCATGGCCGATCATGACCGGATAGGCGCGCGGGTTGCCGGGCTGCGGAAGGCTGCCGGGCTGACGCAGATAGGGCTCGCCCGGCGCGCGAACGTGTCATACAGCCTGCTGACCAAGGTGGAGGCGGGTCACAGGCCGGCGTCGCCTGTGTTCGTGGGGGCGACGGCCAGGGCGCTGCGCGTGGACGTGACCGATGTGACCGGCCAGCCTTATCGCGGGCGGGAGTGGGCGTCAGACCGTGTGCATGCTTCCGTAGCCGAGGTGCGGCGGGCGCTGTCTTTCCCTGACCTGGCGCCGGAGCTGGATGTGCCGCCGAGGAGTGCCGGTGCCCTGTCGGCTGCGGTGGGTGAGCTGGTGCGGCTTCAGGGTCAGGTCCGGCATGTGGAGCTGGGGGGACGGCTTCCGGGCGTGCTGGATGAGCTGACGGTGCTTGCGCACGCCAGCGGCGGGCCGGAGGTGTTCCGGCTGCTGAACAGGTCGTATGCGATCGCGTCGTCGCTGGCCCGCCGGCTGGGTTACAACGATCTGGGGATGCTGGCGATCGAGCGGGCGGCCTGGGCGGCGCAGCGGGCGGAGAATCCGGACCTGCCTGCCCTGGTGTCCCTTTCGCGCGCCCTGATGCTGATGACGCATGGTGCATACCGCCCGGCGCTGAGGGTCGCGGGGGACATGCTCGGTGCGGCGGAGGCGCCTGAGATCGACGGGGCGCTTCATCTCCGGTGCGCGATCTCGGCTGCGCGTGCGGGGAATGCCGCGGTGGCGTGGGAGCACTGGGGGGCGGCGCGGGACCTGGCGCCTTCGGCGGGCGGCGCGGATCCGTATGGTCTCGCGTTCAATCCTGCCAATGTTGATCTTCATGCTGTTGCGGTGGCGGTGGAGCTGGGCGACTATGACGAGGCCATACGCATGGGCGCCGGCCTGGTCCTGCCGCCGACGCTGTTCACGGAGCGGCACGCGCATCACGGCATCGACCTGGCGCGGGCGTACGCGGCGGCCGGTCACTGGAGGAAGGCCCTTGACAGGCTGCTGCAAGCGGAGCGGGCCGCGCCGCAGATGGTCAGGTATCACCCCAGCAGCCGGGACACGATAGCTAGCCTGCTGTCATCTTCACGGGTGCCTCCTGAGTCACTGACTGCCCTGGCCAGGCGGATGGGGCTTCGCCACGTGATCTGATGTGCCTCCTGACTGCTGGCGCTGAGCGGGCTGTTTCCCGCTTGCTGCCGTGTGGCCGCACCGTGGTTTCGGTGGCGCCTGCCGGCGGGTTCCTCGTGCGCGGGCTGTGTGCCTGCTGGGGAGTGGTTGTGCCGCGCGGAGCGGGGCCTCGGGCGGGGACGGAAGGGGTAAGGAGGGAATATCGCGACTGCGCTGGTCAGGCTGCGCTGCCCGACGGATGACTCCCTGGCTTGCCTGAGCTGCGATGACCCCCGACACGGCCAGGGGAGCCGGGGTCATGGCTGGGGGGCAGCCCTTGAGGCGCGCAGTGAACGCTCGCCAGGCGTCCGGGGTGAACCTCAGCGCGGGACTCTCCGCGTTCCTGGAGTCCCGGACCATGATCGTGCCGGGCAGGGTGGCCACCTCGACACAGTTGTTACCCTGGCCAACCGAGTACGACGATTTCCGCCATATTAGACCACTGTTCATTCTTCCTCGCCTCCGGTCTGGTTTATCAGGTCTCTGGATTCGTCATCAGATAGTGCTGATGCCCGCAGATAATCAAATGCGGTTTACGGCAGCATGCGCATACGCTTCGGTCTGGAATATTCCGGGTATTATATAGCTTTCATAGATCCGGATCTCATTCGCTTTGCCCTCCACGATATAATAATCCCTGAACCATGGCAGCATGGACGTATTCTCTACTAGCTTCTGCAGCCGCTGGAAATGCTCACCCGTCTTGAATATCCGGTCCAGCTCTCTGGCTAGCTCCTCGCTTGGAACCGGTCGCAGTTCTCGACCATGTAAATCTGGTCAGCTCCGTAGCCGTTGACTAGCTTGGCCAGTGCAGGCACCGACAGGCTAGCCGCCGTACGTATGCGGTACAGCTCAGCAGCGAAAAATGCCATCGGACTTGAGAACGGGTCTATATCGGGCATGGTCCCTCCCTTGGACGGCGATTCATGATCTCGGACAGCGATTCCGCTTCCCGGACAATCTCTGGGGGGTGTCCGTGGAGCCCGGGAACTGTCCGTGCAATCCCACGCGGTAAGCGTAGCGCGCTGTGGCTGGTCTGGCAGGGTTGTTATCAGGGGATCGTCACAGTCAGCTATCAGGGGTTGGGAGATCAGATGGCATGCAAGCTTCGCAAAACGACCGCATCATCTGTCGTCATCGCGGGCACGGTGTTAGCAGTCGTGATGCTCGCGCTCGTGGCGGTGATCGCGTGACTGTTACCACTTCCTCTGTCACCAGCTGGGCTAGTGTCCTCCCGGCGACCTCCAGCCGCTCGACTGGGGAAGATCAGACCGGGATGATGCGGGACAAGCGACGCGACGCGCCGCTGGTCCCGCTACTGGCGACCGGGTGGTCCCATGCTCATGGCGGAAAACCTCTCAAACTGGTCCCATGCGGCTGGCGGATGACAATGATGGGGTTAGGCATCCGGGCGGTTAGATCCTCTCCGGGAAAGAGAGGGTCCGGGCTGGGGTGGCTGGCGGTGCTGTGGGGGTCGGCTGCTGCGGTGCTGCTGGCTGTCCGGGTGCTTTCCGGTGCAGGGCCGGCGCATGTCGCGCGGGGGCCGTCGGGTGCCGGGGAAGGTGATCAGGCTGGTGCTGCTGGTGAGCCGGGTGTAGCGCCGACGTGGGCGGGCGTGGCTTCGCTGGTGGTCGGCTCGGCGTGTGAGAGCTGGGGGAAGCTCGCCCGCGTGTGCGTCTTGTTCCTGTGTGTTGCGGGGGCGGCTCTGGCGTGGTGGCTGGTGGCGCCGTTGCGGTGAGCGCGGCTGTCGTGCGCCGGGTTTGGTGCGGTATAGCCTTTGGGGGTGATTCTGGCGGCCGGGCTGGGGGGCTGCTGTATGTGCCTGCGGGCGGGTGTGCCTGCGTGGCGGGGTGTGCGGCCAGGGGCTGCTGCCGGGGGTTGTGCTAGTGGGGGCTAGGGCTGGTGTCGGCGTTCCCGCGCCGCACGAGGGCGGGGCCGGGGGGCCGTGTTCGTGGTCGGGGTTCTCGGATGCGTGGGAGCGGGGTTTCAGGGAGATTTACGCGATTCGCTTTGTCCGCCGGGGGCTGTCGGCTGATGCGCGGGTGCGCGGGCATTTCCCGGTTCTGCTGCGGTGGCTGCGGCTGTCGTTCGGGCCGTGCCTGCTGGGGGTTGCGGTCCTGGCGGGTGACGGGGGGTGGTGGCCGCCGGCGGGGAGGCTGGGGCTGTTCATGCTGCTGGGCGTGGTGAATGCGGGGATGTTCGCGGCGGCGTCGATGGCGTGGGGGTTTGCCCTGCCCCGGGCGGGGGGCGTGGATGATGTGCTGCGTCCGTGCGGGGACCGGGACCGGGTGGCGGGGGTTGTCGGCGGGGCTCTGGGGCATGGGCGGCAGGTAGTTCTGCCGGTGGTGTTCGGGGCGGTGCCGTGGGTGGTGGCGGGGGTGCATGGTGATTTCGGCTCGGGCGCGGTGGTGCCGGTGGTGGTGCTAGTGGTGAATGTGTCGTGGTCGCTGGCATGGCTGGGGAATGTGTCGTTCTGGCTGCTGGTGCCGCCGCTGGTGGCGTTGCGGATGCGGTCGTGTGAGGGGCTGGCGCTGCGGTGGAATGACCCGGCGCGGACTCCGGGTATCCGTACGCTGTGCGAGGGGTTCCCGGCTGCGGCTGATGGATGAGCTGGCGGCGGCGGAGGGTTTTACGCTGTCGGGGGATGTGCGGGCGGATGCTGCGGCGCTGGCGGGCGGTCGGCCGGGGGTGGCTGAGCGGCTGTCGGTGTATGACGTGATCGCGGCGGCGCCGGGGCTGCCGTTCGGGACGGCGGCGGTGGTGCAGTACTTAGCGGCGGTTGCTGGCTCGGTGGTGGGGTTCGTGCTGCCGATAACTGCGCGCAGGTGAGGGCTTGACAGGCGGTCGCGGCACGCTCTGTGGAAGCTGAGAAGGTGGCCGCCCGTGGCCAGAGCGGTTCCCTGCGGCTGGCGTGCCTGCGCGTTTGCTGTCAGCGTGTGCGGACCCACCGGGAACGTGTGACGCGCGGGCCGCGGGAACTGGCATGGTGCTCAGCCTGGCGTGGGGGCTGCCTGCGCGTGGGCAGGGGCCTTACGCGGGCTTGCCGGCCGTGTAAATGTTGTATCGCCAGGCGTCCTGGTGCTTGTACATCTCTACGCCGCTCAGCGCGTTCACGACCTTGGGGGTGCGCCCGGAGGCACGCCCGACGAAGTAAGGGAACCGGCCGATGAGGGCGAAGGCGCGGAGCATCGGCAGTATGTGGCCAGTGACGTCTTCCGCGCTGTCGACTGCGAATCCCTCCTGCTTGAGCAGGCGCTCCCAGTCGCCGTGGTTCATCGTGAGCCAGGCGGGCATCGCGGCAAGCTCGCACACCTTCCGCAGTGCCTCGTTTGCCTCGGGGCTGAGCTGGGCCTGCGGGGTGCGCGAGTATTCGAACATCACCAGGCGGCCGCCCGGGCGGAGCACCCGCCGGAATTCGGCCAGGACTCTCGCGGGGTTAGCGGCGTGCACGAGTGTTTCCATGGTGTACACGCCGTCGAAGGACTGGCCCGGGAACTCGAGCCGGTGGTAGTCGCCGAGCCGGAAGGTGGTGCGCTCGCCCAGCCCGGCGGTGGCGCTGCGCTGGCGGGCTTCCTCTAGGTTGAAATCGAGGATGTCGATGCCGGTGACCTTGAGGTTGTACGTGCCGGCCATGGTGCGGGCGACGTCTCCCACGCCGCACCCGGCGTCTAGTACCTTGGCGCCTGCGGGGAGCGCTAGCCGCGTGCCGAGCTGGTTCTCCATCCGGCGCATGGCGGCGCTGAACTGCCACATGGACTGGCCGGGCTCGTACCAGCCGTAGTGCTTCGTGCCGTGCAGCAGGTACCGGTAGCCGATCCGCGACTCCGTCCGGTCGTAGTAGCGCCGTACGCGCTGAAGGTCGGGGTCATCTTCCAGGACTGACACTCTTCGCTTCCTGTCGGCTCGCTGGTGCCGGGCGGCGGTGGCCTCGCTTTACGAGCGGGGGGAGCCGGTCCGGCAGTCAGCCGGGGCGGTTTCCCTGGTGCCTGGTGCTGCTGTGGCACCGTGGCAGCACAGCATTAACGCGAAACAGGGTAGCGGGTTTCTTCAAGTTGTCTTGACGCCGGTGGGCGGGTATGTCAGGTTTTCGTGCCAGTGTGTCAAATTTGCTTGATGCCGATGGTGCGGCTGTGTGCCGGTGTGTACGTGATTGCGCCTGACGGCGCAAGGTGGCGGGCCACCTCCGGTGGTGGGCTGTTTCCTCGTGCGTGGGGGCCGCGGGGCGAGCGGGGATGGGCGGGGTCATGGCCTGGTGTCCTGTTCCTGGTGCGCGTGGGTGGTCGTGATCTTCAGGGGTAGGCTTGCATAGCGGGCTCACAGTTGCGCGGTCCACTCGATCACCAGGCGGTGCGCTGGGCTGACCGGGCGGAGTTTTTCGGATGCGTTACGTAGCCCTATAGGGCATTGTGACGGATCCGAAAAACTCCGCCCCGCCAGCCTCGCCCGCCGCCTGACCATCGAGTGGACAACCACGCTCTAACGGGGCTTCGCCCCAGCCCGACGAGGCGTGCCGGTGACGGGCTGGGGCGGGTGAAAGAGCCCCGGCCGGCGACGAAACGGTGTCACGATGTGCCCGTTCATGGACCGCTTGCAGCGGTTAGGTGGCCCTTGCGGGCCGAGTCGTCCGGCCGGAGCCTGATATGACGCTACCCCGTTCTGCCGCCGATGTGCTGGCTGGTCACGTGCTGTTCGAGATCGAGGCGATCGACCGCATGTACCTGAACCTCTGCCAGCCGCGGCTGCAGCATGGCGCCAGGATCGCCGCGTTCTTCGCCGGGCACCGGGGCAACCGCTTCGCCTCCTCTGCGCTGATGGCCCCGATGACCGCGGCGTTCACCGGCGATATCGGCCATTTCATCGCCGCCCGTGGCCTGGGCCTGGTGCGCTTCGCCAGGGGGCAGCGCAGGGACGACGTCACCCGGGAGTACCTGCGGCGCGCTGAGCCTGATGACCGCGGGCTGGTTCCCGCCCAGGTGCTGTGTGCCGGGGTGGCGCAGGAAAAGCAGCGGGTGTTCCGGACCAGCAAGCGCCGTAACCCGGTCACCGGGGCCACCTGCCCGTGGCTGGTCCCTGCCCGGGGGTGATCAGCCAGTACTACTTCTACTGCGTCGATGAGGACTTCGGGCCGGCCTGCGTGAAGTTCTCCGGCTACTTCCCTTATACCCGGGCGGCTGATCATCAACGGCAACGAGTACGCCAGGCGGCAGGCCGCCAGGGCCGGCATCGGCTTCGTGCCGCTGGACAGCGCGTTCGCCGCCGTCGATGACGTGGCCGCGGTCCAGGCCATCTGCGGCGGCCCGGACCAGGACAAGATCACCGCGCTGGCCGCCAGGCTGCCCGCAATCCTGCCGCACCCGTTCACCGCAGGCGACACCGCCGCCGGATACGGCTATGAGCTGCCGGTCCTGCAGGCGGAGTTCTCCCTCACTCAGACCCTGGACTCCGCTGTGAACGGACGGATCTTCTTCGAGCAGCTGATCCGCGACAACCTCGACATCGGCCGCCCGGACCAGGTGTCGCTGATCTTCGACCGGAAGATCATCCGCAAGGGCAGGAACGCGACGCCGGGCCGGTTCCGCACCCGCGTCATCACCAGCGGGGTAACCCCGAGCCTGCATGTGGACTACAAGAACTCGAAGATCAAGCAGTACCACAAGCTCGGCAAAGCGCTCCGCACCGAGACCACGATCAACAACACCCGCGACTTCGGCGTGGCCAGGGGGCTGTCTCATCTCCCCGAGCTGAAGGAGATCGGCTTCACCGCCAGCAGGCGCTTGCCTAACGTCCAGCGGATCAGCCACGACCCCGCCGATGGGGCGGCCGCCCTGACTGCCCTGGCCAGCCCTGTCACCACCGCCGCCGGCACCCGCACCGCCGGGATGCAGCCTTCTAGCACAGTCACACTCCCGACCCTACACACCAAAAGATCACTAAGAGGAAGATCCGCACCCCAACCCGCCGACCGCACGGGGAGCCCCACCGGCCCCCGCGCGAGGAAACAGCCCATCAACGGAGGTGGCCCACCCACCCGCCCAGCCACGACAAACCACAACCAGAAGCGCCCTCCGGGCAGTCACCCCTAAAAGGCGGCGCCTCCGGCGCGCAACAACTCACAGCACCCGCGCTTGCCGCGCATCCGGACGCGGCGCGGCGACCCGGAAATTGTCACCCCCCCATCTAGGATGGTCACCACGAGATGTCGTGCCGATACCGACACTGGCCCGCTACCTGTTGTCCTGGAGGCGTCATGACGGTTGCCGTGCGAGCTGAGCGGCGGCGGCTGCCGCGTACCCGCCCGTCCTGCACCATGTCATTCGAGATAGGCGGGGCCGAGGGCACCCTGACGGCCGGCGCGCACACAGACGGCCAGCTCGGGGAGATCTTCCTCCGGCTGGGCAAGCAGGGATCTACCCTGGCCGGGCTCACCGAGGCGTTCTCCATCGTGACTTCCCTCGCCTTGCAGCACGGGGTGCCGCTGGAGCTGATCACGGCACGGCTGCGCGGCCTGCGCTTCGAGCCTGCCGGCCTGACCGACGACACGGAGATACCCGAGGTCACCTCAGTCATGGACTACATAGCCCGCCGCCTAGCCGCCGACTTCGTACCCGAGGCGATCTGAGCGGGGGCGCTGCCATCACGGCACGAAGACGCCGGATGCGCGGGCCGGTGCATCATCGCTGACTGGCCTCGCCCGCCGCCGCCTGATGCGCGGTGCCGATCAGGACGCGGCGCAGGTGCCGCCGGGAGTCGGTGAACGCATTGCGGGCGTGCAGCATCCGCCAGTTGTCCCAGACCAGCACATCCCCGCGCTTGATCCTGACCGGGATCCTGGCGGTGTCGAAGAACTTCCTGCCGCTGGCCACCCAGGCCATCGCAAGATCGTCATCGGCCACCATGTCCAGCGTTGAGAACCGCAGCACCTGAACCCCCGCATGCATTTCGAGGATCGCATGACAGGCGGCCTGACGGACACCCTCGCGGGCCAGCGCCGGGCGGGAGCGCCACCGGCGGACATCGCGGGCGAGCCGTTCACGCTCGGCTGTGCTGTACCGCTCCAGCAGGGCATACCCGTCTGCGAGAGTGGTCTCCCCGCCGCGCCCCTCGGCCGCATGCACGCACCATAAAGCGACATAGCGGGGCGGTAGGCCGGGGAACTCATACCACTCCGTATGCGGGGTCAGCCCGCCCATGTTCGCTGAGCTGACCATCGTATCGGGCACGGCCGGATCTGGCCTTACGTCGCGTACCAGATCCCCGCCGTACTGAGGGACCAGCGGGCCGAGGCGGGACAGCCCGCCCGGGTAGTCGAATCCGCCGGGCAACCCGGTGAGGTAGACGTAGCCATGCGCATCGAGTCGCTCGCGGACGCTGGCGGGGTCGAAACCGGTCACGGTGGGGATATTCACGGCAGTCTTTCTCCTGCTCGGATGAAGGTTTACACGGGATCGGCTGACGGGCGCGCCAGGACCCGGATGGCATGCGCGGAGCCCTGCACCAGAAGGAACTCGCGGCCGTGCATCATGGCCCAGCGGCCGAACACCTCGACCTCGTCACCCGTCCGCAGCGCGCCCGCGTACAGATTGAGCCAGGTGAACACCTGCACCATGCCGGTGTCTGCCTGCACGTCGATGATCTTCGGGGACAGATAGCACTGGCTGCCGTCGAGCACCACGCCGCGCACGTGCCCGGCATCCAGGATGCGGACCCGACCGGACGCCCACCGGTCTGCGAGCAGTCCAGGGTCGGCCCCGTCGACGCTCATGGGGATGCCCCGGTAGCGGAAATGCCGCCACCGCCCGCCCGCCAGCACGTCGAGGTCGCCGGCGGACAGGCGGGTGAAGTGCCGGTACTTGGCGCGCATGAAGTCCATGCCGAAATGCACGTCCGGGGCATAGCCGGGCAGGCCGGTAATCGCTTTCGCGGCGCGGGCGATGCTGTCCTTGCCGTAGACGACGAGGTCGTAGTCTGATCCGGCATGCGAAGCGCCGAGCGCCCGCGACCCGCCCACCGCCGCCGGAACCCCGGCAGCCTCAAGCACCGCCGCCAGGTCGGCCAGCTCACGGCGGGTGCCCTCCAGCGGCAGCGCCGGGTAGTGCCTGACGATGTCCCGGGCCGTTACCATGTAGTGGCTTTCACCGGGGATAGCGAGAACCTGCCTGGCGCAGCCGATCTCATCCCAGATCTCATAAGAGGTCTTGCGATAGCACCGGCCAGAGATCTCAAGCGTGCCCCCATGGCCCGGCATATAGGTGAGCCTCCCCCGTGCCTGCGGACCCTCGAACGTGCCCACGACGGTGAGGATCTCCCCGCCGGGCAGCTCCATGAGGTCCCACTCGCGTGTCAGCAACTCCATGGGCATCTCATCCCCGATCCGTTGTCGCAGCCGCCAGCCATGCCGCAGCGTGCACGAGGTCAGGAGGTAACCGGCACGTGACGCGGGCGGTGACAGGTCAGGCCGACTTCCTGACGGCCGACGCCAGAGAGCCGCGCCTGCCTCGCTGTCTGTTAGTGGCTGATCCGAAATGATGCCCGCCGGGGCGGATACTGTGGAAGCCCGTGACTGCGGTACGTCACGGGCCGTCAGCACGTCAACACCACGATTGATGATCACGATGAGCGGTGACTTCGCCGCGGCGCTCCGTGCGCTGATGGCCCAGCGCGGCATCAGCGGGACCGCACTGGCCCGCAGGGTGCCGTGTGACCGGGCATACATATCCCGGCTGGTCAACGGCAGGCAGCAGCCATCCGCCAAGATCGCAGGACGGATCGGGGAAGTGCTCGGCGCGGACAGCAGACTGGCTGCCCTGGCGGCGAGTCGGCCGGGCATTGCCGACACTGGCAGCAGCCCTGATGACGAGACTGACGCATGGGAGCTGGCACGCCGCACCACAGCCAGCGACGTGGGCAGCGAGACCCTCGAACGGCTCGAGCAGGCCGTTGACGCGCTCGCGGTCGCCTACCCTGGCACGCCGCCCGCCGAGCTGCTCACCCGGATACGCCGGCACCTGGGCTACGTCAGCGGCCTGCTCGACGCGCGCAAGACGCTCACCGAGCACCGCCGCCTGCTCGTGACCGGAGGCTGGCTTTCACTGCTCGCCGCGACCAGCGCCATCGACCTCCGCCACTGGCCGGCCGCTACGGCCCGGCTGCACACGGCCGCGCAGCTGGCCCGCGACACCGGGCACGCCGAGATGGCCGGCTGGTGCCTGGAGACGCAGGCATGGCAGGTCCTGACGGCTGGCGACTACCGGCAGGCAGTCAGGCTGGCCCAGGCAGCGCAGCGCGCCGCGCCCCGCGGAAGCAGCGCCTTCATCCAGGCCACCTCGCAGGAAGGCCGGGCATGGGCCAGGCTCGGAGAGCGGGCGGAAACCCATGACGCCCTGAACCGCGTTCACGCTCTCGCATCCGCCCTGGCAATACCGGAACAGCCCGAGCACCACTACCGGTACGACCCGGCGAAGTCAGAGGCGTACACCGCAACCACGCTGTCGTGGCTTGGCGACCCCGCGGCAGAGGACCACGCCCGGCACGTCCTCAGGCAACTGGAATCCCCAGCGGACGGACCCCCGCGACCGCGCAGGGCCGCATCGGCCCGAATCGACCTCTCCCTCGCCTTGGCCGCAGTCGGCAAACCCGACGAGGCAGGCGGCGTTGCCCTGCGCGCCATCACATCCGGCCGACTCGTGCCCTCGAACTACTGGCGGGCAGGAGAAGTTATCGAGGCAGTCGAGACGCACGGCGTGCCCGAGGCCGCCGAACTCCCGGAGGCATACCGGGAATTCTGCGGCTCCGACGGAGACCCCTCGTGACGCTCCGCTTGCCGCGCCTGGATGTCACACTAAAGCCAGGCCAGGGGAGGCAGTCCCGGCGAGCACCAATCCCGCGTACCCGCAATATCAGGCCGGTGAGGACCTGATGCCACTGGAGAACTTCATCAGGTCAGACGCCACGCGCGCATCCGATCCGCCCGGCGGACGAGCCACCCTCCAAAATGCGCCCGCCCCCGCGGGCGGCACACAGCACCCCGCACACATCCAGCGCAACGGCGCTACGCGCCGTCCGGCCGCTATGCGGCCCCGTTCCGCCGTGATCATGCAACCCCGCCCGCGCTGGCCAGCCGCATTAGCTCACTGCGAGGACATCGAGCGGTCCGCACGGGACACGTTCAACGCGCTCAGGCTGGAAAAGGAACTGACGGGGGAGGGCATCCCGCTGTTCGCCACCGACGAGCCCGCCGACATCGCGGGCACCAGCGCCACCACCGTTCTTGTCCGCAGGGTGAAGCAGGGAGTGGCGGAATGGTTCCGGCTCCAGATCAGGGAGAAAACATGGAAAGGGCTGCGGGAGCACTCCCTTGACGGCTGGAACATCGGCCCCGCCCCCTGCGGCTACCTCCCCCAGCGGGTACCGCACCCCGCGCCCGCCAGGGCCGCCCAGGGACGCACCAGGACCCGCCTGGCCTACGACCCCGCACGCGGCCCCGCCGTCACCCGGATCTTCACCTGGCGGACAGAGGACAACCTCGGCATCCCCACCATCACCGCACGGCTCAGCGCCAGCCCAGGCCGCTGCCCGCCGCCCGGTGACAGCCCGGCATGGAGCCAGATGAGCGTCTACCAGATCCTCGCCAGCCCCAAGTACACCGGCCACATGGTCTTCGGCCGCCGCCGCACCCGCAACGGGAAGACCCGCCCCGTCCCGCCAGCGGAATGGCTCTGGTCACCCGGGCCCGCCCACCACGCCCTCATCACCTGCGAGACCTACGACGCCGCCCAGGCCGACGCCGCCGCCCACGCCGGAACCCCCGACAGCACCGGCCCCAGCCCGCACCCCCTCACCCGCCGCACCTACCCCCTCCACTCCCGCGTCCGCTGCAACATCTGCCAGCGCCGCATGTGCGGCATCACCCGCCCCCCGCCCAGCCGCCCAGGCGAGGCCCCCGGCCCTCGCGTCTACTACATCTGCCCCCACGACCCCCGCAACGCCCGCCACGCCGCCGCCCGCCCCCGCACCGTCACCATCCGCGAGGACACCCTCGCCCGGATCACCGGCCAGTTCCTCGCAGAGCGGGTGCTCGGCCCCGGCCGCGCCGCCCTCCTCGCCCGCCAGCTCCCCCAGGACGCCGACGCCCAGCGCGACCAGCAGCGCGCCGCCCTCACCACCGAGCTCGCCCGCATCACCACCGCACAGAACTCCCACATCCCCATCCTCGGAGACATCCTCACCGACGCCCCCGCCCCTCTCCGCCAGCAGCTCTACCAGGCATTCGACCTGCAGATCCTGTACCGTCAGCCCCAGAATCAGGCAACCGTATTCGTCACCATCACCGACAGCACCCCCGGCACCGTCGCCGCCCTCCTCGCCACCGCCACAGACAACCCAGGCAACGCCCGCACCGCGAGCCAGACATCCGTTTCGGATCCTTCACAACGCCCTGTAGCACGTAAAACTCGAACAGCTAATCGATACCTCCGCCAGGGGAGGCGTTAGCCGATGAGGACGGTGCCTACGGCTATGACGGTGCCTGCGGGGAGGGGGGACGGGTCGTTGCAGGTGAGGGCCTTGTCGCCGTTGCGGGCGGCGGGCTTGCCGTCGATCATGACGGTGACACTGCCCGCGATGATCGTGGCCTGATTCGTGGGCGGGACCTGGAAAGGCCCGCCCGCCGGGATGTGGGGCGGCTGATTGACCGCCTGGCTGCCGACCACGGCCGCCGGCTGGCCGCCGATGAGCACGGTAGTGCTGCAGCCACTTGTGATCTTGCCGCTGAACGGGAGCGGGGTGGGGGTCGGCACCGGACCGCCCGGCGACGGGATCATGATGATGTGAATGTCGCTTGCGGTGATGGTGTCGCCCATCTTCGCTGCTGGCTGCCCCATTCAAGCAAGGCTAGGCGGCTCGCCCGGCCGGCGCTACCGCCGCGCAGGTGCGCGAATCCGCACTGATTCCTGCGCGGAAGACCATCCACGCGGACCCTGCCGGCAGGGCAAGCCAGTGCTCCACTTGGTCATATGCGGTTTTGGTCTGGGGGGACGACCCCCCAAAGCCCCCCGCGGGTTTGGTCTGGGGGGACGACCCCCCAAAGCCCCCCGCGGGCCGAGCACCGGAGCATCGGGCGCACAGGGACGGTCGCCATCCTTGCCAGCGCCGTCATCGCGCTGGCCGGAGGCATCGCCTTGGGAGGCGTGACCGCCCTGACGCGACCGGCCGCTACGCCGCCGCTTCCCGCGACCGCGACCACGCTCACCTCGGTCGGCAGCGACGCGGCGCCTGCCACCGCGACGAGCGCGCGGTCGGCCATCGCGGAGAACGGCCGCTACGCCGCGTTCCAGTCTGACGCCACGCTCAAGGTTTCCGCATCGGTGGTCCCCCCTGGGAGAACTCCACCGCAGCCCGGCACCGCGCGAGTGTACGTCCGCGACGAAATCGGGCAGAAGACGACGCTGCTCAGCGACCCGAACGCGGGCAACGCGACCGCGCCGAGCATCTCCGCAAGCGGGCGCCTTGTCAGCTACCAGCTCAACGGCGGCGCCGGGGACGAGGTCGTCGCCGTCGATCGCAAGGCCACGGGCGCGGGCACGTTCGACGCGCCGGGGAACCTCACAGTCCGGCCGGTAACCGGCTCGGCGAATGACCTGCGATATGAGCGGATCCCGGCGTGTCCGGCCGGGCTCGGCGACGGCGGCGCGCTGCGGACCACCCCGTGCGGCCCGAAGCTGTCCGCCGACGGCACGACTCTCGTCTACCCCGCCCAGCTCTCACCAGTGTCCCCGGCGCTGACGCTCAGCATGTTCGGCGATCCGCTCCCCGGCGACGAGCTCAATTTCGGCTCGTTCCCCTGCGACTGCTCGTCGCCGGTGACGGAGACGGTCACCTACACGGTGAACGGGAACCGCGCGGTGACCTTCTCGCAGCCGACAGCGACCGGGCAGTTCTCCGTCATCACGACTCCCCCGAGCGGTGCGGCCGCCTGCGCCGCCGGTGTCAGCGTCCTGCCTGGCGGTAGCTGTTCCATCGAGGTGAGCTTTGACTGGGGCAACGTGTGCGTCCCCGGGGCCCCCGGGCTGTTCACCGGTGACCTGATCACCAACGCGACGGATCCCGCGGGACAATCAGCGCTCGCGCTCGTCGCCTACTGCAACTCCTCGCTTCAGGGAACCGCGTTCTCGCCGCCGCCGCGCACGACGCACGGGACGGTGCCGCAAAAGACGGCGCCACAAGAGACGATGCTGCTGGCACGACGAGTCTCATCCGCCGCCGGGCCGGCCGCCTGCCCGGCGCCCCCCAAAGGGCCGCTGCGTCTTGCCGCCGCGCCCGCCCAGGAACAGGACAACAACCTGGATCCGCTGATCGACCTCGGTGACGCCGAGTCCGGCGCGCCTTACGTGGCCTGGGCGCCGTTCACGATCGCAAGCTCCGGTGACTCTGTGCTGTTCCAGAGCCAGGACTGCGGTATCCAGCTCGTGGATCCCGCGAACCTTCAGCTCGCCGACCCCACCCCGCCAGGCCAGCCAGGCCCGTGTTCCCAGGGCGAAGTCCTCAACAACGACGGCCCGGCATGCACCGCCTACTTCCTTGTCAACCCGGCCTCGGCCGGAACTGATGTCGCTGCCCTGGGCAGCACGTTCACGAGCTCAGGCGGGACGCTCACCGACGGCGTCAGCACCGGACTGACAGCGCGCGGGGTCAGCCATGTCGTCATCGCCCGCCGGGACGCGACGGGGGCGGGCAAGTTCGGGGCATCACCTTCCACCGTGGTGAGCGTGGACAGCAAGGGAACGACCATCCCGAACGCCCGCGAGCCGTCGGTCTCCGCCAGCGGGCGGTACGTGGCATTCACCGCGCCAGTACCGATCGGGACACAAGGCCAGCAGGTAGACGGCAGCACGGATGCCTGGCGGCACGACACCGATGTGCTCGGCAACAAGACGTTCAAGCCGGGCGGCACGATCCTCGTCTCCTGCCTGCCTGGTACCGGTCCGTGCGCTCGCGCGCCAAGCGCCGACTCGCCTTCGCTCTCCGGTGACGGGAACCGGGTGGCGTTCGCGAGCGATCCCGTCGCCGCCCAGGGCACGCCTGGCCCGGTCTCGCCTGCCCAGGTCTACGCGCGGGACATCGCGGCAGGCAGCACGGTATTCGCGTCCGTGGCCACGACAGGAGGCGGCGCAGACGACATCAGCTACGCCCCCGCCCTATCCCAGGACGGGACCACCGTCGCGTACATCTCGAAAGCGACCGACCTGACGGCCGCCGCCGTGCCGCGCGGCGCCGCGAACCTGTTCGTGCGGACCCTGGTGCCCGGGCCGGCCGGCAACACCGAGCTCGCGACGCCCACCGGGACGAGCCTGGCCCGCGGGGACGACATCGCGCTGCCGGCCATCGACGCGCATGGCCGGCTCGTCACGTTCCAGACCTCGGCGCAGCAGCTTCCCCAGGCGCCGCCGGAAACGGACAGCGTCTACACCTTCGAGAGGTTCCCGCACCTGGTGTTCGCCCCGGCCCAGGTCGCATTCGGATCACTGACACGGGGCAACGACATGCACACCCGGACGCTCACCGTCACAGACACCGGCCCTGGTCCGGGGACCGTGAGCAAGACCGCCAGCACGCTCCCGTTCGGCTTCCTCTCCGATAGCTGCGCCGGGATCGTCCTGTACGCGGGCACGCGCTGCCAGCTGACCGTGCTCCTCATCCCGCGCCTGGCCGGCCACGACCAGGGCACCGCGACGGTGTCCACGACGGACGACGGCGAGCCCACCGTGAGTTCCGCGGCGCCCCTGACCGCGACCGTGCTCGCCCCGCCACCTTCGTCCCCGACGTCGGCCCGGCTGGCCGCGACTCCTGATGTCGCCCCGGGCGGGCAGGTCACGCAGGTGCGCGGCAGCGGGTTCCTGGGCGGGCAGCACGTCACGCTGTCCTGGAACCGGGGGCTCGGGCCGCCGCAGGCCGTCACGGCCGACGGCTCTGGCCAGTTCACCACGGCGCTGGTGATCTTCCCCGACGACCTCACCGGCAGCCGGATCCTGCAGGCCAAGGACGCGAGCGGCCAGCTGCTCGCCAGCACGCCGTTCCTCGTCGAGCGCACACCGGTCGAGCCGCCGTTCACCCAGCGACCCGCTCCGTGATCGCGAGGAGAGTCTCCGGGCCGCGAGCGCCCCGGGCTCTCCTGGCGATCATGGCACGCGCGGCTCGCTGATCCGGCCGCGCTCCCAGTGCTTGCCAGGGGGGACGACGCTTCGCGCCCCCCCAGACCCCCCCGGCGGGGCATTGCCAGGCCGCTCGAGCGGCGGCGCCGTAGGGCCTGCCGCCGGTGCTGCCCGGGCCTGTGCCGCTGGCCCTGGCGTCATGTCCAGGTCGAGCTGGCGCGCGGGCGGGGCCAGGTCGGTGTGCAGGGCGGGCACGACGGCCGCGGTTACCGCCAGGTCAAGCCCGGCCCGCGCACAGATCCGCAGGGACTGCCAGAGCTGGATGGGATCCGTGCTCCGGTCGGCGGGCGCGCACCGCAGCGGGACGGGAAACCCGGCGCCGAGCAGCGTGCCGTGCAGACAGCCAGCCGGGATGACATCCGCTTCGGCGCACCCGGTCATGACCGACCCGAGCAGCTCGTGCCCGGCGGCGGCCCCGGCGGTCCAGGCGGTCAGCAGATACGACAGCCGGTAGCGGCGGATGGGAAGCTGCCGCCCGGTGAGGCGGCCGTCGGTGTCACGCACGGAGGACCAGTCGGCGGCCAGGCCGCGGATGTCCTCCCTGATGTCGTAAAGGAAGGCGGACAGGAGCGGCCTGGGCAGCGGGCGGTCGGCCCAGGAGGGCTCTGGCGCCTCGAAGCTGATCTCCGTACCCCGCGGCACCACGCTGGCCAGCCAGGCGGCCAGGGAACGATCCGCGTCGTGGATCACGGTCCCATTGTCTCCGGCGGCGGCGGTCCGGCCTGCGGGAGCACGCGCAGCGCGACGGGTGCATCCTCGTGCGCTTTGACGCAGCGGCGGCTGCGCGACATGAAGCCGCTGCGTCCCTGCCGCGGGCCAGCCAGCGTTGCGAAGCTCGAGAGGTCACACGCTGTCAAGGGGGTTTGATGCCCAGCTATCTGTCTCCTGGCGTCTACGTCGAGGAAGTCTCCTCTGGCTCGCGCCCGATCGAAGGAGTCGGCACGGCGCTCAGCGCCTTCGTCGGCTTCACCGAACGTGGCCCGCTCAACGAGCCGATCCTGGTGACCAACTGGACGCAGTACTCCAGGACATTCGGCGAGTTCGTTGAAGGCGCCTACCTGCCGCACGCGGTGTACGGCTACTTCCTCAACGGCGGCGGCTCCGCGTACGTCGTCCGGGTCGGCGAGGCGCCCGCCAACGGCGCGAAAGCTGTCGATGGCCAGGCCGCTGATGCCGGGCAGCCGGGCGCGAGGGCCGAGCTGGCCGGCGGCGGCAGCGCGAAGGCGGCGTTTGCCGTGCAGGCACTCGCGCCCGGCGGGGCCGGCGACGACATCACGGTCGAGATCGCCGACGCGTCCGAGCCCGGTGACGACACGTTCAGGCTGGTCGTGAAGAAGGCGGGGAAGGTCGAGGAGAGCTTCGACAACGTCACCGTCAAGCGCGGCCCCGCCAATGTCGTCACGGTCGTGCGCCAGCAGTCCAAGCTCATCACGATCGAAGAGATCAAGGGCGCGACCGTCGCGGTTCCCCGCAAGGGCTCCCGGGTCAGCCTCTCCGGGGGTGCCCTGCCAGCTAATACGGGGCCCGCCGCCCCGGCCATCCCCGACGTCAGGCCTGAGCACTATGTGGGCGACGCCGCGGCAAGGACCGGCTTCGGCGGGCTCGAGGCGATCGAGGACGTGACCATGCTCTGCGTCCCCGACCTGATGGCCGCCTATCAGCGGGGCGCGATCGACGAGGAGGGCGTCAAGGCCGTCCAGCTCGCCATGATCGCGCACTGTGAGCTGATGGCCGACCGCGTCGCGATCCTGGACGCCCCGCCGGGGCTCAACGCTCAGCAGACGAAGGACTGGCGGGTCAACTCGGCCGGCTACGACTCCAAGTACGCGGCCCTGTACTGGCCGTGGATCAAGGTGATGGACCCGCTGCAGGGCAAGCCGGTGTTCGTCCCGCCGAGCGGCCATGTGGCCGGCATCTGGGCGCGCAATGACGCGACGCGCGGAGTACACAAGGCGCCGGCCAACGAGGTGCTGCGCGGCGTCATCGCGCTCGAGTCCGGCATCACCAAGGGCGAGCACGATCAGCTGAACCCCATCGGCGTGAACTGCATCCGCGCGTTTCCCGGGCAGGGCATCCGTATCTGGGGCGCCCGCACGCTTTCGAGTGATCCCGAATGGCGCTACCTGAACGTGCGGCGGCTGTTCAACTTCGTCGAGAAGTCCATCCTGCAGGGCACGAACTGGGTGGTCTTCGAGCCCAACGACCACATGCTGTGGGACACGGTCCAGCGGACGATCACGATGTTCCTGCGCAGGGTATGGCGCAGCGGCGCCCTGTTCGGCAGGACTCCGGCTGAGGCGTTCTATGTCAAGTGCGACGAGGAGAACAACCCGCCGGAGAACCGCGACGTCGGAATCCTCACCGTCGATATCGGCATCGCGCCGGTCAAGCCGGCCGAGTTCGTGGTGTTCCGTATCTCGCAGTTCTCGCAGGGAGCGGCGCTCGAGGAATAGCGCGCCCTCGAGGAAGGGCGCGCGCCCTCGGCTAAGAGGGCACGAAGCAACCAGGAAGGAAGGCAGACATGGCCGCCACGGGCTCGTCGTCCCCGGTCATCACCGCAGCGCGGTTCGTCATCAGCATCGACACCGTAGAAGTGACGTTCTCCGAGCTGACCGGGATCAACTCGGAGGTCGAGCCCGTCGAGTACATCTCGACCGACGCGACGGGGAAGATCCTGCACACCAAGCAGTTCGGCAAGACGAAGCCGCCGAAGGTAACGCTCAAGCGCGGCGTCGACGACAGCACCAAGATCTGGGCCTGGCACCAGGCGGTGCTGATGGGAGATGTCACGGCGCCCAAGACGTGCGCGCTGAAGCTGCAGGACGCGAGCGGCCAGACAATGATCACCTACATCCTGGAGAACGCGTGGCCGAGCAAGGTCGATATCGCCGGGCTCAAGGCGGGGGCGTCGGAAGTCGTGATGGAGACCGTTGAGCTGGTCTGCGACTCGATCCTGATGCAGCCAGGCAGCTGAGGCCGGGACGTCCAGCATGATCAGTGACCTGAAGCGGCCAGGCAGGGCGCCCCTCGGCACGGCCGAAGCGGGATCGGCCGGCCTGGTCGCGGAGCCAGGAATCCGGACCGAATACCCCTTCGTACTCCCTCGCGGCTATGTGGATGAGCAGGGCAAGGCACACCGCGATGGCGTCATGCGGCTGGCGACGGCCCGCGATGAGATCACCACCCAGACCGACCCCCGCGTCAGGCAGAACCCGGCGTACCTCACCGTCCTGCTGCTCGCGCGCACCGTGACGAAGCTGGGCGCGGTGCCGCACATGGACACGCTGGTCGTGGAGAACCTGTTCGCATCGGATCTCGCGTTCCTGCAGGACCTGTACCGCCGGATCAATCAGGAAGGCCACACCGAGGTAGACGTGAGCTGCCCGGGTTGCGGACATTCGTTCACCGTAGACGTGGCGGGTGATGCTCCGGGGGAATTCTGACGTACGCGGCTAGTCGGCTCTGGGAGGAAGCCGCGTACCTGGCCTATTACCTCCACTGGTCGCTCGACGAGATTCTCGACCTCGAGCACCCGGTCCGGGTCCGCGTGATCGAGGAAGTCGGGAAGATCCACACCCAGATGAGAAACGAAGAGCCGGGCAACTAACCGGGGACGAACAAAGAGCTTTATTCAGAACGGCTTCGCCAGTTACGGCCCTCCGGCCCGTGCCTGCGCAAGTGCAACCGGCACCGTTGGTTCTGAATAACGCTCAAGCTCGCAGAACCGCACCCATAAGAGCCTGTTTATAACACCTCTCGGGTACGGAGGATCCCAGGTGAGAGAGGGCTCCCGACCTGCGACACTGTCCGGAATTTCCCTGATATCCAGCTCAGTATCCACGGCTGCCAGGTTCATAAACAGGCTCTAGGAGGAGAGGACCATGCGCTGGTCGCGCGCCCGCCACCGGGCCGAGCCTGGCACGGCGGGGCCTGGCACGGCCGGGTCCGGAACCGCGGAGTCCGGCACGGCGGGGTCCGGCACGGCGGGGTCCGGCACGGCGGGGTCCGGCACGGCGGGGTCCGGCACGGCGGGGCAGCCGTCCAGGCGCGGACCACGCGACTGGGCACGACTGGCGGCGCTTCCGACGACGGTCGCGCTGCGACCGCCGATCCTGCACGAGGGGTTCCTTGCGCTGCCCCCCGTCAGCGGCGCGCGGCCGCTGCTCAGGCAGCCTCCCGGCGTAGCTGGTGAACTTGGCAGCGCCGGCGGAGTGGGCGCAGGCGGAGTGGGCGCAGGCGGAGTTAGCGCAGGCGGAGTTAGCGCAGGTCGCGGGCCTGGCAGAGCGGACGGGCCTGGCGCAGTTGGCGGAGGGGCCGTCCCGCAAGCACGACCCGCCCTCTCGCCGCACCGCGACCCGGGCCTGACACAGCGCCCGGCCGCGGCCGGTGACCGGCCTGCCCCTGCCGCCGCGACCGCGGGACCGGGGGCTGCCGCCGCTGTACCTGCCTGGGGGGACGACCCCCCAATACCCCCCGCTGGCCGGCCAGGGCTGCCAGTCCCGGCAGCCGGTGCCGCGTCGAGCCCCCGGCTCGTGCCAGCGAGGACGGCCAGCGTGGTCGGCCGCCCATCCGGACATCACCGCCAGCTCACCCGCGCGACCGACGACTATGTCCTCGAGCCGCGCGAGCCTGCCACCCCGTACAGCTCGTCGGCCTGGCTGCGCATGGTCTCATCGGTCAGGCTGCCCTGGGCGCCCGAGGTGGACGACGAGACCGCCCCCGCGCCGCTGCCCGCACCGCCGCCATCAGCGCGGACAAGGCGAGCGGGCAGCCCGGCAGGCAGCCCGCCGTCCGGTCGCGCCAACCTTGCGGAGAGCCGGCGGCTCGGGCTCGGGCCGCCGGTTTCCCGTACGCGGCAGCAGGAGCCGGCGGCGCAGGACGCCGCGCGCGCCGCACCGGAGGCCGCGCCGGAGCCAGCCGCCCTGCCGCGGCGCGGCGAACGGCAGGAACCCCCCGGCAGGAAACCAGGCAAGCCAGGCAGACAACCCGGTATGCCAGACGGAATGCCCCCTCCGGGGGGTCTTGGGGGGCGCGAAGCGTTGTCACCTCAGGCCATGCCCGCTGCGGGGGGTCTTGGGCCGCCGGGGTCCGGGCCATGGAGGTCCGGGCCATGGAGGTCCGGGGCCGTCGGGGGTCCGGGGGGTATCCCCCCGGGGGATGCCCCTGCGGGGGGGTCTGAGGGGGCGCGAAGCGTCGTCCCCCCTGGCAAGCACAGTCCCCGGGAAAGCACTGTCCCGGGAGGCACTGTCCCGGGAGGCACTGTGTCACCCCAGCCCAGTACCCCGGCGGCATCAGTCCAGCCGACGCGTGCCGCGGCGCCGGCGCCCCCCGAGGTACCTGGTGCCCCCGTGTACCGCGCGGCGCCACCGTCCCGATCCGGTGCGGGCCGCAGGGAGAACCTGACGCACCGGGCCGGGCAAACCGCGCAACGAGGTGCGGCGACACCGCGGCCACGGCCAGCCATCACGCCATCCCGGGCACCCGCCGCGCCCGCGCGGACGGGTGACACGCCCCCCGGCGTCCCGGCACCTGGCGGGCAGCCGCAGCAACCGCGGACCCCTCAAGGGCACCTTCACACGCCCGCGTCGCCCGGCCCAGCTAGCCCCGACCCCATGAAGGGCACCTTCAGCGGCACCCAGCCCGCTCAAGGGCACCTTCACGCGCCCCCGCCCCCGCCCGGCCCAGCCCCCGCCCCCCTCACCCCCCGGGCGCACCAACACCAATCCGGGAAACGAGGCGGCCCCAACCGCATCAATCCGGGAAACGATGCGGTTACGCCGCCACCCATACCGGGAACAGCCCACGCTCGGCCGGGTCTCATGCCGGGAACAGACCCTGCCGGGTCGTCTCTCATACCGGAAATATCCCCCGTCGGGCGACACGCCCCGTCAGCCGCCCTGCCCCCGCAGCCCATACCGGAAATGTCCGGTGGCAGACTACAAAGACTGAAATCCGGCGCCGATGCCCTCCCGTCTGACCGCGTGACGCCGTCATCTCCCCGACCGGGAAGCTCGCCTGGCAGGCTGAATGACCTGGCATCGACGCAGTCCGTATACCGGTCGGTGCTTGCCCCGCTGCCGCCGGCCCCGGCCCGCGCCCTCGCAAGGACGGGACCGGCCCTGCTCACGCACTCGGTACCCGCTGACCTCGCGAGCGCGTTCCGGTCCGTGCACGGCGTCGACGTCTCCGACGTCCCCGTGCACAGGGGCCACGTCGTGTCCGATCACGCCCGGGTCCTTGGCGCGCGGGCATTCACCCGGGACCGTGAGGTCTACCTGCCAGATCCGGCCGGCCCGCTGGACCAGGCGCCGGCCCGCGCCCTGCTCGCCCATGAGCTGACGCACGCGGCCCAGCAGCGGATGCTCGGAGCCGCGCTGCCAGCCGAATCATCGGCCGACGGCCAGCTGCTCGAGGCGCAGGCCACGGCGACCGAGCGCTGGTTCCTCGGCAGCCAGGAGGCGCTGCCGCCATTGACGCACTTCCCCGCGGGGCTCCGTGTCGACGGCCTGGCCGCGGACGGACGGCCGCGGCAGGACCACACGCGACTGGCGCTGCGCTCCCTGACCGGAGGGCAGGGCGTGCAGCGCCTGCCTGCGGAATCAGCCACCGCGGCCGCGCTCACTCCGGCCGATGCCCAGGCAGGCTCGTGGTCAGCCCCGGAGTGGCTCGGCGTGAATGCGGCAGGAGCGGCAGGCAATGGGGTACCTGAGCCGCCATCGGCGACAGCAGCGTCAGCGACAGCAGGAATGATCTCCGACACCCGGGGCGAGCTGGCGGAGATGCGGGAGCGGCTGACGGATCTCGCCGGGCAGCGTCACGTCGGCCTGGACGATCCGAGCGCACTCGACGAGCTGGCGGCCAGGCTCTACCAGCGGCTGCGAAGCAAGCTGCGGCTCGAGCTGATCGTCGACAGGGAGCGCGCCGGCCTCCTGAGTGATTTCAGGTAAGGGGACCGATGGATATCCTCAGCCACGTGAGCATGACGCACCACTTCGTGGTGTGGCTCGACAACCCCGCCTACAATCTCGGTACCTGGTCCAAGGTGTCCGGCCTGTCGGTGAGCTGGGCGCCATGCGAGTACCGCGTCGGCGACACGGGAAATCAGTTCTGGGTTCTCCCTGGAACCACGAAGTACGAAAAGATAAAGCTCAGCAGGGCAGCCTGCCTTGATTCACAGAGCGTCCAGCTCTGGCTCGCGCAGACCTCACAGAATCCGACGCCGCTGAGCGGGACGATCATGCTTATGGGCTTTGGCGGCAGCGTCCCCGTCGTCCACTGGCGGCTGAACCAGTTCTTCCCGATCGGCTGGTCAATCGTGGATTTCGACGCCGATCAGGGAAAACCTGCTATCGAAACGCTCGAGCTGGCACACACAGGTTTCCTGTACGACGATATTTCCTTCTAGGAAGGGAGGCGGGACCGATGTCGATGCTGGCGCCCCAGATGTCGGCCGGAATGGCCGGGCTTGGCCTGAGCGCCGGGCTTCCTTCATACGGCATGGCCATGCGGTTCGCCGTGAGCGTCGGCGGGCTCAGCCTCGGCCACTGGTCCGCCTGCAAGGGCCTGAAGCTGGATCTCAAGGTCAGCCGGCTGAAGGAAGGCGGCAACTACGGGTCTGACCAGATACTTCCTGAGCAGGTCTCGGGCTCGTCCATCACCCTGGAGCGGGCGATGGAGCAGACCGACTCCGTCAAGCTGCAGCAGTGGCTGCGCGAGGTGGCGAGCGAGTGGACAAGCTACAGCGGAACTGGCCGGCCGTACAAGGACCGCACGGCGAAGATCACTCTGTTCGACGTCGGCGGAATCGAGATGGCGTCCTGGACGCTGAGCGGCGTCTTCCCCTCATCGTGGTCGGGGCCTGCGCTGAGCGCGGCCGACAACAAGGTTGCCATCGAGACGCTCGTGCTCGAATACGAGGCGATCACTGCCGGGGCCGAGGTCCCGGCCCCGGCGGTCAGCAAGGCGTCCCTGACGGACGGCACCGACACGGTCGCGTTCCATTTTAATCCGGAAAAGATCAGCGTATCGCACTCGGCAAAGCTCGAGGAAATCACCACGGACAGGCCCTCCGCCGAGCACGAAACCAGGGGCCGCGACTTCGGATACGAGGACTCGCTCAAGGAGATCGGCCCGACCACGATAGGGCTGAGCGGCGCGACATTCGATGGGCCCGGCGTCGTGACAGCCTGCGAGCAGCTGCTGCGGTGGACGAATGCGGTCAAGCCTACCGGGGCGACCCATCCGAAGCTGCCATTGCTGACCTTTGCCTGGGGATCGTTCAAGTGGGATGTGCGACTCATGTCCGCAGATATCTCATATACGCGTTTTTCCACGCAAGGGACTCCCATTCGCGCGCAGGTGACCCTCAAGTGCATCAGCAACGTGAACCCTCCCACGCACACCAACCCGACCTCGGGCGGGCTGGCAGGCCGCCGCAGCCACGTGGTTGTCGCGGGTGAGAACCTGCAGCACGTCGCGATGGCGAACTACGGCCGGCCGGGCGACTGGCGCGCGGTCGCCGCGGCGAACGGCATCGAGGACCCGCTCCGGGTGCGCCCCGGTGCCGTCATCTACCTCCCCGCCGCGGAAGAACTGACGCCCGGGGGCCCGGCATGACCGACCAGTCCGCCACCCACAACTCGGCCGCGGTGCACGCGATCATCCGCACCGGCGCGGGCAGCAGCCCGCTCGCGGATGACGCGCGGAACCGGGTCGTCCGCACGATCGTGGACACGTCTGTGCACCTGCCAGGCATGTTCGAGATCACCTTCCTCGACGACACCGGCGACATCGTGGCGACCGCCGGGCTCTCGATCGGCACCGAGGTACAGGTCCTCGGCCAGGCACTGAACGCCACGGCGGCCCAGCGGCTCATCGTCGGCGAGGTGACCTCGATTGAGGGCGTGTTCGAACGGCGGACGTTCCTCACCGTGGTACGCGGCTACGACAAGGCGCACCGGCTCCAGCGGGCGCGGCGCACGCGCACCTTCGTGAACATGAAGGACTCCGACATCGCGCGTCAGCTTGCCACGGACGCGGGCCTGACCCCGGGCCAGATCGATATGAGCGCGACCACGCACGCCCACATCGGCCAGTGCGATCAGACCGACTGGGATTTCCTCGGCCAGCGCGCCCGCGAAGTCGGGTTCGAGACGGGCGTCAGCGACGGGAAGTTCTACTTCCGCAAGGCGTCCACGGTGGGCGGGGGCGCCGCGGGTGCGGGGCAGCCTGTGGCGCTCGCCTTCAGCCAGAATCTCCGGTCCTTCCGGCCGAGGGTGACCGCGGGCAACCTGGCGCCGGAAGTAGAGGTCCGGGTGTGGGATCCGATGGCGGCCAAGGTGGTCGCCGCGCGCTCGGGCGCGGCGACCGGCACGGTGAGCATGAACGGTGAGGACCCAGCGGCCATCGCGCACATGTTCGCCGCGGCCACGGCGCCAGCGGCGCCCGCCCAGCCGGCCTCGCCAGCCGTCGGTAACCTCGGGCCGGCCCCGGGCACCGACGCGTACGTGGTGTTCGACCGGCCGGCGGCGACAGGTGCCGCGGCCACGGCGGCGGCCACGGAGATGGCCGAGAGCCTCGCCGACCACATCGCGAGTACCTTCGCCGAGGCCGAGGGCGACGCCGCGGGCAACCCTGCCATCCAGGCCGGAGTGGCCGTGCACGTGGACGGCGTGCCCGCGCCGTTCGCCGGCGACTGGATGGTGACCAGCGCCAGGCACGTGTTCGACATGGCCGAGACCGGCTACCACACCAGGTTCGTGGTCAGCGGCCGCCAGGAACGATCGCTGCTCGGCCTGACGTCGGCCGCGGCGAGCCGCCCCGCGTCACCCCGCGTGCCCGGCCTGGCCTGCGGCGTCGTCACCAACAACAACGACCCGGGGAAGCAGGGGCTCGTCAAGGTGGCGCTGCCGTGGCTGTCACCGGACTACGAGTCGGACTGGGCGCCCGTCGCCCAGTTCGGGGCGGGAAAGCGCAGCGGCGCCATGTTCCTGCCGGAGGTCGGCGACGAGGTGCTTGTCGGATTCGAGTTCGGCGACCCGCGCCGGCCGTATGTCCTCGGCGGGATCTTCAACGCGGCCAGCGGCTACGATCTGGGCGGCCCGGCCGTGAAGGCGACGGGGATGGCAGGCGAGGTCGTGCTCAGGGGCTTCGTCTCCGGCGCGGGCAACAGGCTGGTCTTCCACGACGAGCTCCCGCCGGGCGAGGGCGGCGGCCCGCCGGTCGCCTCTGACATCGCGCTCGGCACGCGGGACGGCAGCCTCTGCCTCACGATCGACCAGGTGGCCGGCACCGTGACCCTGTCCTGCAAGCCGGCCCCGCCGGGCAGCAAGTCCGCCGCGGGTCACCTCACCATCGAGTGCGGCAACGCGGGAACCATCGACATCGCGGCCGGCCCTGGCGGCAGCGTCAACATCGACGGGGGCGCCAGCCTCAGCCTCAAGGCGCAGGGCTCCATCACAATCGAAAGCTCCGGCCAGGTAGCGATCAAGGGATCGCAGATCATGCTGAATTAAATTAAGGGGTGCGATGAGTGACTTCATCGGAGCGGGATGGGCGTTCCCCGTCGGCGTGGACGCCACCGGGGGGATCGCGCTCGCCACCGGCAGCAGGGAAATCGAGCAGGCGATGCGCCTGATCCTGACCACCTATCCCGGTGAGCGGCCGATGCGGCCGGGGTTCGGCAGCAGGCTACGCGACTTCATCTTCGCGGGCGCGACGTGGGAGAACGCGATCGCCATCGCGGATGAGGTGCGGGCCTCGCTGCGGCAGTGGGAGCCGAGGACGGAGATCGCCGACGTGATCGTCTCACCCGATCCCGGCGAGCTCGGCACGCTGTACATCGACATCCAGTACACGGTCAAGGGCACCAACGACGCGCGCAACCTCGTCTTCCCCTTCTACACCATCCCCGAGAACGGGGGCGAGGACTGATGCCGCTGCCCGTGCCCAACCTGGACGACCGGCGGTTCCAGGATCTGGTCGACGACGCGAAGCGGCTAGTCATGCGGCGGTGCCCCGAGTGGACCGACCACAACGTCTCCGATCCCGGGGTCACCCTGATCGAGACGTTCGCGTTCATGACCGACCAGCTCCTCTACCGGCTCAATCAGGTGCCTGACCGGATCTACCTCAAGTTCCTCGATCTGATCGGCCTGCGGATGCTGCCGCCCACCCCGGCCCGCGCCGCCGTCACCTTCTGGCTGTCCGCCCCGGCGACGACGGAACTCACCATCGCGGGCGGCACCCGGGTGGCGACGCTTCGCACCGACTCCGAGGACTCCACCGTGTTCTCCACCCGGGCGAACCTCGCGATCATCCCGTGCTCTCTGCTGCACGTCCGCACGACCGTGATGCAGGAAGAGGACGACGGCGCGGCGGAAGGCGCCCAGACCGCCGACCGCACCAGGCGGCTCACCATGGCGGGCTCATTCGCCGCGTTCAGCGACCCGCCCCGGCTGGACGACGCGCTGATGGCCGGCCTGAGCGAGCCGGTCCCACGCTGCGCTGTCCGGCTGAACTTCGACAGCAGGGTCGAGGGCGTCGGCGTCAACCCCGAGGAGCCCCCCCTCACCTGGGAGGCGTGGACGGCAGCGGGCTGGGCGGAGTGCGAGGTCACGCTCGACGAGACCGGGGGCCTCAACCGGCCGGGCTCCGTCACCGTGCACGTCCCGGCCGGCCGTACACCGCGTCGCCGATCGTGCACGGCCTCAGCGCGTGCACCATCGGCGGGACCACGGACGCGATCCACGCGGACATCGTCGATGCGGAGACGCTCGGCGAGTCAGAGGGCGTGCCGGGGCAGAGCCTGGCTGTCTCCCGGGCTCCGGTTCTCGCGGGCTCCGGGGCGCCGCTGGTGGAAACGAGCTCGGACGACGGCTGGCAGGAGTGGGCCCAGGTCGAGCATTTCGCCGACAGCACCCCGGACGACCGTCATTTCGTGCTTGACCCCGTCCCCGCTCTCGTTCGGTTCGGGCCTGCTGTTCGCACGCCTGACGGCGGGCTTCGTCGCTACGGCGCGGTACCACCGAAGGGCGCGGCGATCCGGATCCGCACGTACGCGACGGGGGGCGGCCGGCGCGGCAACGTCGCGGCGGGGACGATCCAGACGCTCAGGTCATCCATCCCGTTCGTGGCCGGCGTGCAGAACCTGCACCCCGCGCAGGGCGGCGTCGATGGCGAGACCCTTGACGAGGCCAAGGACCGCGGCCCGCTGCTGCTGCGGACCAGGAGCCGCGCCGTCACGGCAGAGGACTACGAGATCCTGGCCCGCGAGGTCGCGCCCGAGGTCGCCCGGGTGCGGTGCATCGGCGCGGGTGAGGCCGACGTGCCCGCGGGCTCGGCCCGCGTGCTCGTGGTCCCCGCCGCGGCGGCCGAGCGCGGCCGGATCCTGTTCGAGAACCTGGTGCCCCCCGCGGAGACCCTGGCCCGCATCGCCGCCCACCTCGACGAGGTACGCGTCATCGGCACCCGTGTCTCCGTGCAGCCGCCGCTCTACCGGGGCGTGACCGTGGTGACGCGGCTGGTCGCCAGGCCGCGGGTCAACCTCGCGCGGGTGCGGGAGGACGCCATCGACTCCCTCTACCAGTTCCTCAGCCCGCTGCCTGGCGGAGGGCCTGACGGGGCCGGATGGCCGTTCGGCCGGCCGGTGCAGTCAGGCGACATCTTCGGGCTGCTGCAGCGGGTACACGGCGTGGAGCTTGTGGAGGATGCCCGGCTCTTCAGCGCCGACCCGGTGACCGGCAGCCGCGGCAACGAGGTCACCCGCATCGACGTGGCCGCGCACAGCCTGGTGTTCTCGTTCGACCACCAGGTCCGGGTCGAGGAGCACTGATGCGCGCCTCCGTGGCAGGCCTCGGCACGCCCTACCCGCTCGGCGGCCTGATGCCGGCCGTCTATCAGGACGATGAGTTCACCATGCGGCTGACAGCCGCGCTCGACGAGGTGCTCGCACCCGTCGTGGCGACGCTCGACTGCATCACGGCCTACATTGACCCGCTCCTCGCTCCCGAGGACTTCCTGCAGTGGCTGTCCGGATGGTTCGGCGCTGTCCTCGACGAGAACTGGCCGGCGGAGCGCCAGCGCGGCGTCGTCTCCGCCGCGGCCGGGCTCTACCGCATCCGGGGAACCCTGCCCGGCCTCCGCGCTCACCTGGAACTCGTCACCGGCGGGCAGGTAGAGGCCGCCGACAGCGGCGGGGTCGCGTGGTCCGTGACGCCGGACGGGCAGCTCCCGGGCGAGGACACGCCGGGGCTGAGCATCCGGATAACGGTCGCTGACGCCGCGGGGGTCAATATCAGGGCGCTTGACGAGCTGATCAGTGCCGTCAAACCGGCGCATGTCATACACAGGCTAGAGGTGACGGAGCGATGATCGTCTGCCGCAAGTGCGGATTTCACAACGCCGATGCCGATGCGTTCTGCGGATCGTGCGGGAGCTTCCTCGAATGGACAGGAGAGAAGGCCAAGCCGAAGATCTCCGAAGAGTTCATCAAGGACGTAGAGCAGGAGGCGGCCCAGGCCGCGCCGAAGCGGAGTCTCCTGCACCGCGTCTATACGTCTGCGACGACCATCGTCGCCGGCCCCGATCGCCCCGGCCCGCCGGCACCGGGCCCGGCCGCTGCCGGGCCGCCCGGGGCGCCAAGGCCGGGCATGACCGGAGCACCCAGACCTCCGGGCCCGCCGCCCGGGCCACCGGGCCTGCCGCGCCCGCCAGGAGCACCGCCGCCCGGACCGCCGAGACTACCGGGCGCGGCCGGACCGCCGCCACCCCCGCCGCCACGGCCCCCGGGGGCCGCGGGACCCCCCGCTCCCCCGCCACCACGGCCCCCGGGCGCGGCCGCACCGCCCCTACCCCCGCCGCGGCCTCCAGGGACGGCGGGACCCCCCGCTCCCCCGGGCGCGGCCGGACCACCACCCCCGCCACCGCCGCGGCCTCCAGGCGCGGCCGGACCGCCGCCACTACCCTCGGCATCACCGGGTCCGCCGCGCCCGCCAGGGACTACGCCACCCCCGCCGCCTGTGCCGCAGCCGCCGGCCGCGAGCCTCGTCGCGCCAGTGGACCGGACACCGGAAGCCCGCACCGCGATGCCGGAGCGCCCCGCTGCCGGCCCGGCCACGCCAGCTGCCGGTCTGGCCGGTGCCACCGGGACACCGGGGCCGGGTGAGCAGGCACCGCAGGCGCCGCGCCGCCGCGCGCTGCCGGTCGCCAAGACCGCGCCGAGCCACCGGCTGCGGCCCGGCGACCTGATCTGCGGTGCGTGCGGCGAGGGAAACCCGCCGGTCCGCAAGTTCTGCAGCAGGTGCGGTGACTCGCTGGTGCAGGCCGAGGTGGTCAGGACACCGTGGTGGAAGAAGCTGCTGCCCAGGCGGGGGCCGAAGGTGGTCGCCGCCGGACCAGGCCCCAGGCACGGAGGCGCACCGGGAGCGGATGTCAGGCACGGCCTGCGCAGGGTGTACCGGATCGTGCGGACCGTCCTCGCCATCGTGCTCGTCGGCGCCGGCATCGCCTACGGCCTCATCCCCCCGCTCCGGACCGCGGTGAACAGCCGGCTCGGCTCCGCCAAGGCGCACGTGTCGGCGATCTCGCACCCGAAGTACGTGCCGGTCCACCCGGTCAGCGAGGTGGCCAGCGCGCACTCACCGGGGCATCCTGGCCAGCTCGCCGTCGATGAGTTCACGAACACGTACTGGCTGGTTCCGTGGAACCCTGCCCATGAGCCGACGCTGACGCTGAAGTTCAGCAGCAAGATCATCCTCAGGGAGGTGATCCTGCATAACGGCGCGAGCGACAACTACGTCACCCACGGCCGCCCCGCCAGCCTGCACCTGGTGTTCTCCAATCAGCAGTCCGACACGATCACACCGCAGGACACGTCCAAGCCGCAGACGCTGACCATCAGCCACGCGACCGGGGTGACCAGCGTCGAGATCCAGATCGCAAGCATCTACCAGGGAACCAGCCCCGACGTAGCGATCACGGAAATAGAACTATTCGCCCTCCAGCCCTGACAAGGCCAGCGAACCCGCCACCCGGCCGGCGGGGTGTCAGCTCCCGCTGACCGGGCGCCAGAACGGGGAGCAACAGCGCGGACTGCCACTGCCTTCGCACTACGGACAGCTACCCAGGTTTGTCGGTGTAACGGCTAGTGGTGCCGTGCCATTCGAGGCATCCGGCCATCCATGCCTGGGCACCGCGCAGGAACCACTGGAGTTCCGGGGACGGGAGAGCGGCTAGTTCTTGCTGGCTGGTTTGGAATGCCCGGACGAAGTCGTTGTGCAGCCGGACGGTGCGTTCGGTCGCCTCCCGGATCGTGCAGTCCTGCTCGGCTGCGATGAGCAGCACCAGGTTGAAGTCGGGTAGCTCGTCGGCGGCTTCCCTGGCAGCTGAATGCAGGTCGTTGACCAGCACGGAGGCGGTGCCGGCTTGCATGAGGGCGCGATGCATCCGCCGCTCGGCGAACAAGTCGGCGGGCAGGTGGTAGCCGCCGATGACGTCGATGAGGGTCATCGAGGTGTAGAAGCTGTCGTGCTGGCGGGCGGCCAGGTACCGCCAGACGGGCGGCGGGGTCTCGAGGTAGCGCCAGGCGGCATAGGCGGCCCAGCTGACGTACATCTGGAAGGTGGTCTGGCAGGCGCGCATCACCTGGGCCCAGGTGGCGTGCCGCCTCAGGTGGGCGGTGGCTGACCTGAGCGCGACCAGCACGGGGTCTTCTCTGATGGCCTGTTCCAGCGGGCCGGTGTAGGGATCGGCATCGGGCGGCGGGTCCATCGCCGGCATCACCAGTGCCAGCCGCGGTGGCAGTTCGGTCGGGGTGGCACCCAGCGAAGTCTCGTCCGCGTAGTAGTCGTCGGCGGCCCACCAGGCGGCGTTCATCTGCGCCGCGACCAGCAACAGGTCCGTGTCGTCGCAATCGGGGTGGGTGAGCATGACCAGCCGTCCGAACCCGGCGTCACGGAAGGTGTCGAGCTGGTCGGCGTAGATTCCGGTCTTCTCGGCCCAGGCCACCAAGCGGCGGTTCACCTCGGCACCCAGTTCCTCGTCGATCCGCACGGTCTGCGGGCAGTACAGCGGCGGGTAAGAGCCGTCGCCCCATTCCCGCTCTGTATACGGCACTGGCAGGTGCATATCCCGCGGCGGCGGGCCGGGCATGCCGGGGATGAGGCGCGCTGAGGTGCCGAGCCCGGACGGCCCGGCCAGCAGCTGGGCCGCTGTATCAACCCATCCAGGTTCGTGGCCGTCGTAATCCTCAAGCATGGTTGCTGCTCCCCTAGCCAGGGTCATGGCCGATGTAGTCGGCGGCGATGAGCAGGTAGTGGAGGCTGCCTTCACGGTAGGCGGTCAGGAATGGCTCTTCGACGCCGGTGGCGACAGGAGACTGGGCTCGCAGCTCCCAGTACGGAATGGTCTGGGCGGTGAGGTCGATGACGTTGATCGGCACGAATCCGGCGGCGGCCAGCGCCTTGAAGTACTCGCTGCGCGGATGGATATTGCAGGCGTACCGCGCGTCGATCGCGCTGACCGCCTGAGACCGGCCGCCGGTTACATCGTTGTAGCAGCCGGTGATGCACGCATACCGGCCGCCATAACCCAGTAACCGGGCGAACTCGTGACAGAGTTCGTGCAGGTCCAGGTACATCGTGCTCTCATTCGTCCAGATGGCCCGGCGGGACCCGGTCGCGAATCCGGTATCGAGCATGTTGCGGAAGTGGAACCGCACCTGGTCGGCCACCCTCCGCGCCTCAGCCTGGGCGTTGGCGAACTCGACCTGGGCCTGGGAGATCGTCACCCCGTCCACGTGACAGCCGAACCGCGCGTGGGCCATGAAGCTGGTGCCGCCCCGCCCCGACCCAGCGTCCAGCACATGGTCATCGGGTCCAACACCACCGAGATGATCAAGGAGCAGATCCGCCTGAGCGGTCTCCAGCCGGTGCAGTTCGGCGATGATCGCGTCATCCCGGCTATCGGCTGGGCCGTGCAGGACGGCGGGGTCATAGTCCCCGACGCCGTAGTGATGGTGGTAGAGGCCGTCGACTTCGCCGAGCCGGATGTTGACCGGGTCTTTCTCGTTGTCCCAGTATGCGGCGACCGAGCGCTGGTAGGCGCTGCGCAGTACCGGCCGGTCCGCCGTGCTGGCGGCGCGATCTTCATCGTGACGAGGCAGGGTCATGACAGCGGCTCCTCAGCTGAACGGCCGGGAGATCTCGACGTTCTCCAGGATGCCGAGCGCGTCGGGGACCAGGACTGCGACCGAGAAGTATGCGCTGACCAGGTAGGACATGATGGCCTGGTCATTGATGCCCATGAACCGGACGTTCAGGCCGGGTTCGTACTCATCGGGGATCCCGGTCTGCCGAAGCCCGACCACGCCCTGATCGTCCTCGCCGGTGCGCATCGCGATGATCGAGGTCGTGCGCTCGCCGGTGACCGGGATCTTGTTGCACGGGAAGATCGGCACCCCGCGCCAGGCCGGGATGGTACCGCCAAGCACCTCGGTGCTGTGCGGGTAGAGGCCGCGGCGGCTACACTCGCGGCCGAACGCCGCGATCGCCCGCGGGTGGGCGAAGAACGCCTTGGTGCTGCGCCGCAGCGTTAGCAGCTCGTCCATGTCGTCGGGGGTCGGCGGGCCGGAATGCGTTTGCAGCCGCTGAGAGTAGACAACGTTGTGCAGCAGCCCGAGTTCCGGGTTATTGACTATCTCGTGCTCCTGCCGCTCGCGCAGCGCCTCTACGGTCAGCCGCAGCTGCTCCTTGAGCTGGTTCATCGGTTCGTTGAACAAGTCGGCCACCCGGGCGTGCACCCGCAGCACGGTCTGCGCCACGCTCAGCTCATACTCCCGCGGCGTCAGGTCATAATCGGCGAAGGTGCCGGGCAGGACCGGTTCCCCGCTATGACCGGAGGTGACCGCGATATCGGCCTCACCCTTGCGGTTCTGCGGGCGTCGCACGGCGTCCTGGAAATCGCTGACGTGCGCCTGGAGTGCTCCGGACTGGCTGAGGATGGCCTGGAACTGCGCCCGCGGCAATGCCAGCAGCGTGGTATCGGTCAGCGCCGCGACGGTGTGGTCCCAGGTCGCCTCCCCGGCTAAGCCCTCGGCGCCGAGGTAACCGCCGTCGCTCACCACGCCGAGTGCCGCATCCTGGCCGAACGCACCCTCACGCGTCCGGTTCACCTTGCCGTGCGCCACCACATGCAGCTGGTCGGCTGGCTGACCGCGTTCGGCGATCACCTCACCCGCCGCTACCTGCCTCTGGACGAACGCAGCAGCCAGCGAGCTGAGTACCGCCTCGTCGGCGAACCCGGCAAACAGCGGGATCTCCCGCAGGCTCGGCGGCACCACCGCAGCCTGATCCGCGGTCTGCGACACCGCCACCCGGCCGCTGCCCACCGCGTACGCCAGCCGACGGTTGACCCGGTAGGTGCCGCCCCTGACCTCCACCCAGGGAAGCACCCGCAGCAGCCAGCGGGAGGTGATCCCCTGCATCTGCGGGACGGTCTTGGTGGTGGTGGCCAGATTCCTGGCCGCCACCGTGCTCAGGCTCTGCTGCGGCTGCTCCGGTACCGCCTCGGTACCCGCCTCAACGGACATCAGATCCACCTCACCTTCCGCGATTGCGTCGATGCTCTCGCTGATACGGGCGAATCAGTATCCCCCGGGCCGACACAGAAATCTGACTTTCCAGCGTCGTCATGATGTGGTAACGGCAGAAGGCATGATGAGCAGATGATTCTCGTCGGCATTACGGTAGCGCCCTGTCGCCATAGGGTTGCCCTTACCTGCACAATTGGGGCGCAATCATTGATTCCTATCATAAATAGAGCAGTCATTGTCAGATGACAGCGATGCAGGCGAGCAGGCCGTTCCGTGGCCGGCGCCGCGGGCTGCGGGACGCAGGGGCATTGCTCGACGCCACCGCCGTCCCGGCCGACCGCGCTCACTGCCGCGGGCTGGCCGCGGTGCGTCCCTGCACTGGTCACGTACCAGACTGCGTGAGCGCTAGCACGCGGGTCACGGCAGCATGGACGCCGGGGTCGTAGGGGCGAAGCACGCCCTCAACGAACTCTGCAAGCCTTGCTTCAATCTTGCCGCCGCCATCATTTACATCGTTCTCTATGCGGAACTCTATTAACCGCACCTGACAGCGTGATATCCTTATACTGCAGTCAGTGCTCGCTCCGCCGCATCGAATCGGGTGCAGAACTCCTCCGAGCCCTGCTCCTGCGCCGCAGCCCGGACAAGCCGGAGCGAAACCAGCGACCGGACCGATTTGACTCCGTCCTCGAGTGAGGACAGAGCGTTAAGGCCTTCCGTGACCGCATCATCCCGAGCGCCCTGCTGAAGCAGGGAATCCGCAAGAGCCGCGCCAGTGTAGGCACGCCAAAGCGGAGGCACCTCGCCGTCGAGCACGCTGCGGTACAGCTGCTCGCCGCGCCCCGCATCGCCAAGGTTGACGTGCCCCAACGCTTCATCGTGGGCGATATTTTTCTCGTCAGCACGGTAGCGGCACGGGTCATCGGCACCTGGGGTGTGGTCGAGTTCCCGTCGCGCACGGCTGATCGCCGACCGGAACGCAGCGTTGTCGCCCAACAGGGACGTGGCGTTCGACAGCCGGAGGGCAATCATCACATGCAGGCGCGGCGACCGCTCGTGTCGCGCCTCGTCGGCCGCCTGGCTGGCCAGCCGCAGGCTCTCTCGGGCGGATCCCCTGGCCTTGCCAGCCAGACCCCCGTTCCGGTACATCCGAGCCATCCAAGACGTGTAACCAGACAGCTCCGCCAGCGCGTGCGTGGCGAGAACGGTGTCCCCGGCACTGCCCGCCAGCAGCCGTGCCTCGGAGAGGAGCTGGCGGGCCAGCGGAGCATTGCCCGCGTCGAACGCAAGCCAGCCGGTGCACACCGCCAGGTTCCCGGCAACCACCAGGAGATCACGCCCTGCCGTCTCGGAATAGTCCGCCTCATCCAGCATCCGGCGGGCGCGCTGCCACTGCTGAAGCGCCGAATGAAGCAGGCCCGCGCCGCCAGCCGTCTCGTCCTGGCAGTACAGGCTGTCCACGCAGGCCTGCAGATACCTGATGTGCGAGCGGCCCGCCCGGGACGGGACAGTGACCTCCGGCAGCATGACAGCCGCTGCGGCCCCCCGCGGCGAAGGCCGCCGAAGCTGCGCCGGTCCACGTCCGTACCCGTTCCCTCCGGAAAGCCGATATCCGCCAACGTAACATCCGCACGGCCCAGCAAGAAGGGCAGCAGCGCCACCCGCGGCATCCCGATCGCATCAGTGAACCGCAGGAACTTACGGGTCACATCAAGCGGGCGGCGCCTGCCGCTCTCAATGCAGCTGATCGTGCTCTGCGACCAGCCCGTCACGGCGGCAAGGTCATGCTGCGACATCCCGGACGACGCCCGGAAGATCACCGAGAACAGCGGGATATCCTGCCGGGCCAGCGCACGCCGCATCGGCGGCGAATCATAGAGCCACGACGGCGTCCCGGCGAGGTATTCAAAGTAGTTTCTGATGAAGATCAGCAGCCTGGCGACCCTCGCCACGGCCAGCAGCGAACTACAGCAGTGGTCCATTCACGCAGTCTGGTGTGTGTGAATGGACCACTGCTGTAGTTGCGGTGACGGCGCGCGTGATCGACGCCGCAGCCCATGGCACGCACACCACACACACCGCCAGCGCAGACCTCACGGCGATCATGAATGGGTAGTTCACGTCGCCTGCTTGCGCTCATGATCCCCGCTCTCACGCTGCGGCGGACCGATGGGTCCCTGGATCTCGATCTCACGGAGCGATACGCAGAACGCGCCAGCTGCACGCCTGCCCGCTGCTTCCTGATCTCTGGGACAACAGGGTGCGGTGAGCAGAGCCGCCCAGGTGAACGAGCTCAGCTGCTATCGATCTGGCGCCGGATGGTCGCAGTAGAAAGGCTCGTCGCGTGCTGCTGGCAGGAGGAAGACATCCAGGCGGCAATGAAGCTGAGCATCCAGCCGATGGTGGTCATCCGAAATCAGGCAAGCATCCGGCAGCTACTGAATACACTGGCCGCGATACCCCGGGAGAGCCTCGTCTACAGCCATCCCCGGTACAGCTCGATCACCTTTGACGTTCCCGCTGCCGCTGCCGCTCGCGAAACTGGCGTGTTGCCTTGCGGCGCTAAGGTATCCAAGATATCTGTTGATACCGTTACCAGTCTGCGTTCGATCACAGGGGACGCCTTTGAGCTATGGCACGGATCATCCAGGAACGTGTCCCTGAGCCTGAAACAGGGCGCGTCGGGAGTGGTGTCCACGGCTCTGAGTTCACTTCCCGATGAGCTTGAAGAATCTAATCTATCAAATTTTCAGGGAATTATAGACCGTAACCAGAGCATCCTGGACGACTTTCGTCACCACAACGAAAGAGTCGATTTCCTAGCCGCTTCCGCGAGACGAGCACTCTTGCATCCCCCCGGATCGTGAGGGAATGACCGCCCGGCCGAATCACCTCTTCCTCCTGCCGTAACGGCTGCTCACTGTCGCGAACGAGCAGCCAGCCCGATCGGTCTGCTACGTCATTCTCCGAATGGGTCTGAGTCATTGCGCGGGTCGCGCGACGCGAGGATTGCCCGGCGAAGATCCCGCAGATCGGTGTTTATGCTCGCCGACGACTGTCATCGGGTGGGCGTGTCACCGCTCCGGCAGGCCGTTCGGGATATTGATCGTTCTCATCAGGCTCGGGCGCGGCGGCCGCTGGCTGTGGCTAGCTCGACCACGGGGGACGCGTGCTGGCTGGCCGCGTCGTCGTCGCGGAAGAGGGAGCGGAGCTGGCGGCGCGAGGTAATGCTCAGCTTGATGAAGATGTTGCTGAGGTGGTACTCGACGGTCTTGGTGCTGACGTACAGCTCCTTGGCGACTTCCTGGTTCGTGAGGCCCTGGGCGACCAGGTGCGCGACCCGGTGCTCCCGGCCGCTGAGCACCGTCGGCTGCTGCGCCGCGCCAGGATCGGCGGCCCGCAGCCCGCATGCCGCCAGGTCGGCGGCGCTGCGCTCGAGGAAGGGCGCCGCCCCGAGCGCGGCGTAGCGCGCGTGTGCGCAGCGGAGCCAGGTGATCGCCGGGCGGCGGCTGCGCTGGGCGAGCAGCAGCTGGCCATATGCCTGCTCGAGCCGTGCCCGCAGCAGCGGGATGTCGTCGGGTGCGGCGGGGCCGGAGAGGGCATCCTCGTATCTGGTTCGCGCCGCCTGCGTGTCGCCCTGGCGGCAGGCGAGCCATCCGGAGAGCCATCCGTAGCCCGCCCGCAGGCAGGCGGCCTCCTCGGCGAGTGCCGCGAGGCCGGCCACGGCGCCGGCCGCCTCGTCCAGCCGGCCCGCGGCGATAAGCGCTTCCGCCTGCAGCGGCCGCCACCAGCACTCGTAGTACTGCCTGTCACCGGCCGCCTGCGGCAGCTCGAGCAGGGGGCTGAGCGCGGCGAGGATCCCGGCGTGATCCGCCCTCGCCTGCGCCAGGGTGGCCTCGGCGAGTGCCGGGTAAAGCACGGCCTCCGGCGGCCCTGCGGTGCGCCACCACCGCTTGGAGGTGCGCAGGGACTCCTCGGCCTGTGCCCAGTCTCCCGTTCCCGCGGCGACGCAGGCCGCCACGGCGAATGCCTGAGAGTAGGACCACGTCGTTCCGCGGCTGAGTGCCAGCGTGGCCGCCTGCCCGGCCGTCGCCCCCGCCGCCGGCCACGCACCCAGGAGGTACTGGACGTATGCGAGCAGGGCGTTCGCGGAGGCGTCCACTTCGGCGAACGCGCCCGCGGCGGTGAACTGGAGCGTGGCCGACAGGTCATCAGCCGCGCCTGACAGCTGGCCCGTGACGGCGCGCAGGGCGCCCCGCCGCCAGAGCAGGATCGCGTCCGCGGGGGTGAGCGCGGGGGAAGACGGCGCCGGCGCGAGTCTCTCGATCGCGCGCAGCGCGGCCCGCGCGCCCCCGTCCCTGCGCCCGGCTGCCTCTGCTGCCAGGCAGGTCGCGAGCTGCCTCGACTCCGGGTCGAGATCGCCGATCGCGAGGACGCGCTCGGCGACGCTGCCGCCGAACCCGTCGTCGCCGCGGCCGGTGTGGCTGCGCGCGACGGCGAGGGCGGCCCGCACCGTGGCCTGCAGCGCGCCAGGAACGGCCTGCGCGTCATCCAGCGCCGCCGCGAGCAGCGCCTGCACCGAGGCGGGCTGCCCGGCGGCAGGGCTGAGAGCGACGAGGATGAGATCACGCAGCGGGCAGGGTGCGCACTCGGCTACCTTTCCGCGAAGCGCCTCAACCTTGCCGAAACGGTGACACCAGACCAGCTGGGCCGCCGCGGCGAGCAGCCGCCGCTCGTACTCGCCGCGATGGTCACTGAGATCGGCGGCCCAGAGCAGCAGCATGGCGGCCCGCTCGGCGGCTCCCTCTCTTAAATAGGCTGCGGCGGCCCGCTCGAGTTCATGGGCGAGAGGCTGATCCGGGCCGCCTGACGCGGCTACCCGGTGCCGCCACGCGGCGTCACCACGCACCAGCGACGACGTGGCCAGGTGCAGTTCACGGCGCCGTCCCGGGGTGAGCATCTGGTAGATCGCGTCCCGCTGCACGGGAAGGCGCACCTGGACCGGCGTAGCCGGATCCTCCGGCCACCACGCGGCGATGCCTGCCTGCAGCAGCGATTCGAGCGCGGTGACCGGATCGGCGACGCCGGCCACCTGGGCCACCATTCCCAGCGGGCACTTCGCGTCGAGCACGGCCATCGCGGCAAGCATCCGGACGCTGGGCTCCGGCAGGGTGGACGCCAGCCGCGCGACCTGCGCCGCCACCGAGGCGGGGACAGGAAGCGGACGGTCCTCCGAGGTCAGGCACTCGGGCGGCAGGTCGGCAAGCAGCGCGTGCAGGTAGGCCGGATTCCCGTCCGTGTGCACCCGCAGCCGCTCGGCCGCCGCGAGCGGGATCGGGCCGTGGCCCAGACGCTGCGCCAGCTCGGCCGCTTCCCCCGCCGTGAGGCCGGTCAGGCGCATCCGCCGCCCGAACTCCCTGTCATCGATCAGCCGCCGCCAGTCGTCGCAGCGCCCCGCTGCCCACTCCCCCGCCGCGGGAACCTCCGTGCGGGCCGACAGCAGGGTCAGCACCCTGGCGGCGCCCAGCCGCCGCAACACGAATCCGAGCGCCTCGGTAGACCACGGGTCGGCCCACTGGAGATCGTCGATGGCTACCGCGAGCGGGCGCGCGGCCTGCGCCGCGTGCACGAGCTCGAGGAGCTGGGCGCCGACGCGGGCGGGCGATTCCTGCGGGCCCAGCCGGATCGGGGTCGGCACTGACTCCTCCGCGTGACAGCGCGCCCGCCACAGCAGCTGGGAGACGAGCCCGAAGGGAAGATCGGCCTCAGCGGGATCGCACGACGCGTGCAGCACGCAGAAATTCCACAGGCCCGCCGTCCAGCAGCGGAGCAGCGCGGTTTTCCCGACGCCGGGACTGCCCTCCACAAGCACCGCCCACGGGCTGCCCGATGCACACTCGTCAGCAAGCTGCTCCAGCTGACTGCGCTCGGCCATCCTCCCGACGAAACCTGTAGTGGCGCTGGAATTCTCACACCGTGACTCAGTACGGCGCACCGTTGTCGCCCCCCAAGCATCCCTACTTCTCTTGATATACCACCCAGTCATTGTCTAGCCATAGTGGTCGACGGATATTACATGGCTGGGGTTCACCGGACCCCCGCGCGGCGCGGCAGCGCGCGTGCGCCGGGGATGGGCCAAGATCTCGGGATAGACCCGAAGTGCCTGCTCGTGAGCCCCATGCTCCGCGACGGCGGGGGCAAAACTGGCATACAGGACTCGGGAGAAAATGGCGCATAGCTTAATGAGCCGGTGCGCCCCGATCTGATACAGTCCCGGACAGGCTTCTTAGATCAGGCCTTCTCTGATCGCGTAAGCGACCGCATGCGTCCGGTTAGTAAGCTGGAAGCGACTCGTCACATCATGCAGGATGTTGGTGACAGTGCGCTTCGAGTAGCAGAGCTTCAGCGCGATCTCGCCAGTGTCGTGCCCGTCTGCGGCCAGCCGGAGCACGTCGATCTCCCGTGCCGAGAGCCCGCCCAGCTTCAGCCCCATCGGCGAAAGCACGTGGTGCTGTAGCCGCGAGACCTGCTTGAGCAGCCTGCCGAGCACGTCGGAAGGAAGCGTTGCCTCACCTGACGCCGCCTTGACAACGGCATGCGCCAGCCGGGAAGCCGTCGCCTCGAACCGCCAGACGACCGCGCACACCCCCACCTCGACCGCGGCGAGCAGGTCCCCGTCATTGAGCGCGGTGGTGATGAGCACCGTCCGGGTGCAACCGCGGGCGTGCAGGCTGCGCATCACCCGCAGGGTGGTGTCGTCCAGGGCGTCCGCCACCACGATCGCCACCCTGGGCGCCTCGTCTGACTCGATGTCCACGAGGACGATCTCGGACTGCCATCGCAGCGCAGTCTCGAGACCTGTCTTCGAGATCGGGTCCTTCGCGTGAAGGTAAACCGGAATCTGAATACTCATAGTCGCCTCGCGTCCCCCAGAGAGCCGATGCCGCTTGGGCAAGCATGCGCTACCATCAGGCCGATTGCCCCGGGGACATCCCCCAGGCCCATCCCTAGCGGGCGACCACGGGGAGTCGTCTCCCCAGGCAGCGGGCTTAGCGGCTGATGGCGACGAACTCAGGGCGCTGGCAGATCTGGGCCTGCTGCCCCGGTGCGCGCGCGGCGAGCTGCGCGCAGGTGGCGAGGACGACCGTATCGCCGCCCGGCTCCGTGCTGCCGCCGATCCCGCTCAGGTCAACGAAGTAATGCGGCCACGCCAGCCGCGACGTGCTCCAGACCACCTGCTGCGCGGCGATGTCATAGCCCCACGCCTCCCCGCCTGAGCCCTGGTCCAGGCCGAGCGCGATCCCGTCGCTGACGGAGTACAGGCCGCTGGAGCCATCGACCGCGGATCCGGACGCGCGGGCCAGGACCTGTCCCGTCCACGGCTCGACGCCGACCAGGGCGCCGCCCTGGGTGAGGTAGAACCGGTCCTGCTCCGGGTCGGCGCCCTCCGGCACGGCGCCGGCCAGCGTCCAGAGCCGCACTCCCGTCACGCCGTCATACGCCGCCACTCCCTGCGCGGCCGTGAAGAGCAGCACGCCGTTGAGCGCGCCGCCAAGCGTCCCGGCGAACGAGCCGCGGCGCGGCCGGACGGTGAGCTCCGCGCCGGTCAGCAGGCTGATCCGCCGCAGCGCGGTCACCGGCTGGGACCCCAGGTACCCGCCCGCGGCTATCGTCACGTACAGGTATCCGCCGTCGACACGCCACGCCTGGGCACGGGAGCCCGTCGGCTGGGTCCAGCGCACCGCGCCGCTGGCGTTGTCGTAACTGGTCACCGCGCTGGCTCCGACGACAACCGCATACCTGGAGCCGGCGGCCACGGCTCCGCCGAACGGCGCGGCGGGATAGCTCCTGCCCTGGTGCCCGTTCGACGGGTCGACGACCACTTCCTGCCTGACCGTCTCGCCCGGGGCGCCGCCCGGTCCGTACGCTACCCCGGCGGTGATCACTCCCGGCCAGGCCCGGACGGAGACGATCGCCGAGCCAGCGGGAAATCCGGTGAGCGTCTCGACCCAGAGCGGGTCTCCGGCGCGGGAGCCGAAGCCGTACAAGGTCATGCCAAGGCTGACCACCGCCACGTCGGCGCCGATAGCCGCGTATGCCTGGCCGGCCGCCGGTGCCGTGCCGTTGACGCCGCCCACTGTCCACTGCCCGGGGAGGAGTCTTTCCCAGCGGAGCATGCCGCCGGCCTGGCAGCTCCTCGCGGCGCACGTCAGTGACGCTGACCCTGATGCCTGGCCCGGGGCAAACGCCGCTCCGAGCAGCACCGCCGCGAGCGCGCAGCGACGCGCCCAGGCGAAGGATCCGCGTGCCACCGTCACGCCTCCGCTCTTGCCCCTTCGAAACCCCAACGACGGCCCCTGTCCTCACCGTATTGGCAATCGCCAGCCGAGATGGCACATACATGAGTGAAAGGGGTGATCTTCGGGACAACGCGAACCTCACCGGGCGACCGCCGGCCGATAGCGTTTGGCCGTAAACCGAGATGCGCGGCAGCCAGCGTGCGCCTGGCAGCGGTCCGCGCCATGAGGAGGTAGCAATGACAGGACGGGCACCGCTCCCCTACGACTTCCTGCCGAAGGTGCCGTCGTTCACCGCGGCGAGCGACGACGTCACTCATGCCGGGCGGCTGGCTGACACGCATGTATACGACGGGTTCGGCATGACCGGGCAGAACCTCTCGCCGCAGCTGCGCTGGTCCGGCTTCCCCGAGGAGACCAGGAGCTTCGCGGTGACCTGCTTCGACCCTGACGCCCCGACCGGATCCGGCTTCTGGCACTGGCTGGTTGTCGACATCCCTGCCTCGGTCACCGAGCTGCCGAGGGGCGCTGGCAGCGCCGACGGCGCCGGCCTGCCCGAAGGGGCGTTCAGCGTGCGCAACGACTACGGCTCCAAAGACTTCGGCGGCGCCGCCCCGCCGGCCGGCGACCCGCCGCACAGGTACGTTTTCACCGTGCACGCGGTCGATACGGAGAAACTCGGGGTGGATTCGGACGTCTCGCCCGCCGTCGTCGGCTTCAACCTCCGGTTCCACACCCTCGCCCGCGCAACGATCATCCCTGAATACGGTCACTAGACAGCGGCAGCGAGTTAATAAACACCCCGCCGATACCGAACGGGCTCCGCAGCGGCGGCACCCACCCCCATGACACCAAGTCCAGCGCGAACTACAGCAGTGGTCCATTCACACACACCAGACTGCGTGAATGGACCACTGCTGTAGTTGCGGATCAGGACTTGGGCGGCCCGTCGGTGCCGAGTGCCCTCGCCGCGATGTTGATGACCTGATTCTCGGAGAGGTTCTTTGCGGAGATGATGAGTTCGCTAGTGCCTGTCGTCCCGAGGAGCTCTCCGTAGACGGCCAGCCTCAGGATCGGGTGGCGTGAGGGTGACGGCGACACCTGCGCGTACCCCTGGTAGGGGCCGACCTTGACGGGCGTCGCGTCGCCGGGGACCCGCAGCGGCCTGGTGAGGAACAGCACTTCGACGCACCCGCCATGGGCGGCCGCCCCGGCGGCGAACCGCGCGCTCGCGGCGGTCGCGGACGTCCCCCGGGCGGACGTGGCGCAATGCTGGCTGGTGGCCCTGAAGCCAGCGGGGAGCTTGAACGTGTAACCGTCAAGCTGAATGCTCGCGCCGGCCGGCTGAGCCGGCGCGGCGGACGAGCGGTCCGGGGCGCTGCCGCCCGCCGCGCCGCCGGCAAGGTAGGCGCCGCCGCCGGCCGCCAGCGCCGCCACGGCCAGCCCCGCGCCGATCGCCGTCGGCCGTACGCTGCCCCGCGGCCGGTAGTTCAGCTGCCGCAGCCGGTCGCCCGACTGCGCGGGAACCTCGGCTGCGCGGCGGGCCAGCGCCTCGCGCAGGCCGCCCTCGATCTCATCGGTCTTCATCTCGTGTCCTTTCACCTAGAAACTCGCTTGTTACCTGTGTCTGACCTGGGCCGACCACTCCCGCAAGCCCTCCGGGCCTGCACTCGCTAGTCGATAGGCCGGTGAATACGCGGATCGCACCGGTCCGGTGCCGGTGAATACGCGGATCGCACCGGTCCGGTGCCGGTGTGGATAACGCTCCTTGAGCCGACTTGAAACCCGGCCCGCCCCTCATCCAGCCCCAGCCACCCAACACCCGACACCCGACACCCGACACCCGACATTTCATGAAATGTCGGGTTACAGTGGCAGAATTTTGGATCTCTTCCTGGCGTCATCTGGGCGCCGGGGTTCCTGTGACGGGATGTTCGGATTGCCCGGCGCTCAGGGCTTCCCTGAGCCGGACGAGGCCGCGTGAGGCCGTGCTCTTCACGGTGCCTCGCGAACAGCCGAGGATGACCGCCACCTCCGCCTCTGGCAGGTCCTCCCAGTAGCGCAGCACGATGACCGCCCGCTGCCGCACCGGGAGCCGCGCCAGCGCCGCAAGCAGCTCGGCTTGTGTGTCGACCGCGCCAAGCTCCCGTTCGGCCCGCTTGTCTTTGTGCTCTGCTAGCCTCGGCGCGCCTAGTTCCCCTCTGTGGCGGGCGCGCCGCTCCGCGCTGTCGATGGCCAGGTTGACCAGGATCCGGCGGGCGTAGCTGTGCGGATGGTCCATCGAGCGGACCCGGTTCCAGCGGCGGGCGACGCGCAGCAGGGTCTCCTGCACGAGATCTTCCGCCTCGGCCAGGTCCCAGGCCATCAGGTAGCCCGTCCGGAGCAGGTGATCGGTCCAGTCCGTCACGAAGCGTTCGAACTCCCGCCGCCCCTGCCCGGCCCGCAGCCAGTCCATCCGCGCCTCCAGTGCCTGATCGCTGATTCCGTCAGCTGTATGAACCCAGCCGGGGGCACCGGGGTTGAGCGGCGGACGGAGTCTTTTCTGTCAGGCCTCGCCGAACGCGTTGACGCGCAGGAAGGTCAGCAGCTGGTCATGCCGTTCGAGCAGGCTGGCCGACAGCCCGGAGTTACCGGTTTCCGGCCGGCCGGGCGGACCGGCGCGCTGCCACGCCGGTGCGGGCCGCGGGCCGGAACATCCCGAGCGACATCCGGTGACCGTCGTGACGGCTTATCGCGGCCTCGAGCTCGGGCCCCTCCCCCACCTCGATGGCATCGAGAAGCTGGCGGTGGACCTCGATGTTGTCCGCGGATAGGACCGGCGGGAGCTGCTCACGCTCCAGATCGTCCTCGAAGAAGTCGAGCAGCGTGACGTAGAGGCTGCGCAGCGGCGCGTTGCCGCTCAGCTTGGCGATCCGCCGGTGGAACGCCGTGTTGTAGCGCACGTAGGCGAGCGGCTGATCGAGGTGCGTCTCCATGTTCGCCAGGATGATCTCGAGGGCGCGAATGTCAGCGTCGCCTCGGCCGCGCGCCGCGTGACGGCAGATAAGCGGCTCAAGGGCGCTGCGCACCTCGTGATAATCGGCCATGGTCGCCTCGGTCCACTGGAAGCCCATGATCATGGGTCCCCTGCGCATGCGAGACGCCGGGCCCGCGACGAACACGCCGCCGCCCGGCCCGGGGCGCGCCTCCACGAGCCCGCGGGTATCGAGGAGCTTGATGGCCTCATTCACCGTGGCCACGGCCACGCTGAATCGCTGGCGCAGGTCTTCCTTGGTACCGAGCCGGTCGCCCGTGCTCAGCACCCCAGCGGAGATCTCGTCCTCCAGTTCCCGCGCCACCGCCTCGGCTCGGGACAGGCGAGAACTCTGCAAAATGGGCTGGGTGTTTGCAGGCATTTCGGTCACCATTGTATGTGTATGCCTGTCACTCTCGTAACCGTGCCGTGATCTATGCGCTCTGCGTGAACAAGGACGCACTTTCTGTCGCAGGAAGGACTGCCGACAACGATACCGCCGGGCCTTGAGAGATCAGCGATCCTGGCCGGCTCCCCGGTCCCTGTCCGCTTCTTTACCGCAGGCCGAGCACGTGCTCGGCTGTCTTCCAGTTGCGGGCGATGGCCCGCTGAGCGGGAACCAGCCCGACCCGCCCGCCGCAGACCGCGTGGTTCAGGGTGGCCTCGACGCCGTCCTTGGTGTAGGACGCCGGGTGCGACTCGGGCCAGAGATTCCGCACTGACCTGGGATTTCCGCCAAGCTCCAGCGGGATCAGGTGATCTTCCTCGTAGCCTCTGGCGCTGGTGCCGCCGTAGTAATGGTACTGGCGGATCTGCGCGAGCTTGATCGGCTCGGTGTAGCTCTCCGGGGGCCGGACGGTTGCGGTCCACCCCCGCCTGCAGATCGTGGAATGGATGTTCGACTGCGTCACGCGGGACCAGGCAGCACCTGGCGTGCAGTGCGGGTCAGGCAGGCCCGCCGAGCTGCGGCAGGTGACGGCGGCCGGTCCGCCGGAAGCAGCGAGCGCTGGCCCCGTCACGAGCGGGACCGCGGAGAGCACCATTACGCCAAGCCCTGCTAAAATATTCTTCATAAACATCCTCCCGTACTTGATGAGCGGGGCCAATCCCCCAGAGCTCTGACTGAAATCGTAACACAGCTGGATGATATCCCGGCCGCGAAACCGGGCATGCTTACCGGTTCGTCAGCGCGCACGCTAGATTTGTTGTCCGGGTACCACGGACAACGGTGTCGGCCGACCGGAACTGGCGCGCATATCGACGGCGATGTGCGCCTCGACCACCGTCCATTGTGAGCACGCTGAGTCGCGCTGTATTAGGTACGGCGGGAACTGAGCGAGCACAGGATATTTGTGGCGAGGGTAAAGCCTGCGACTGCCGGTGCGTCGCGGTGGGAAACTGGCGACGAACGCTGGCCGACAGCTGCGTGCGGCGCATGTGTGCCGAGCGCCCGGGACGCCCGGGATGGGACCGTACGCCGGTGACGCGTCGGCCCGCCGCCTGGCCGGTCTCCAGCAACACGCCTCGCACTCGCGGCCGGGTTTTGCATAACGCCCAGTGAATTCTGCGTTCTCCGCGCCGCTTCCTGAGTGGGCCGCTCCCTGAACGGCAGGCAACCCCGGGCCGGCCCAGGCCCGGTCAGCCCCACATGTCGAGGCCCGTCTCCCATGCGTGCAGCGGCAGCGATTCGCGTCCTGCCATCGGGATCAGCCGGGTGAATCCAGAGCGGTGAAAGGTCAATGGCGGATCGTCCTGCCGCTCCGGTGCGAGGGCCGCTATCTCCCCCACGAACAGCGTGTGGTCGCCAGCCGGATGCGCGGCAGTGACTCGCGCCACTATCCAGGCCAGGCCGTGGCGCAGGACTGGCACGCCCTCCCGTTCGGTAAATTCCGGAGTCACCTCATGGCCAGGAAATTGCATTCCCGCGAAGCGGCGTGCCTCCCGCTCCTGGCCCTCACCGAGAATGGTGACGCCGTACGCGCCGGCCAGTCGCACCGCCTCATGCAGGCGCGCGTCGCGGCGCACGCTCACGACGATGAGCGGCGGAGCGAGGGAGACAGACATGAGCGCGTTGGCCGTCATGCCCCTGGGCGCGCCGGTTTCCTGATCGCGCACCGTGATGACCGCGACGCCGGTCGCGAGCAGCGCCATCGTCCGCCTGAATACGGCGGGGTCGACGGCGGCGCTTGCCTGGGGGGGCGACCCCCCAATACCCCCCGCGGCGCTTGCCTGGGGGGGCGACCCCCCAATACCCCCCGCGGCGCTTGCCTGGGGGGGCGACCCGTCAGAAGAAGGGGTCACGGGGGTTGAGCGGGAAGCCGAACGCCATCCGGCCGTAGTTCTCCGCGGCCGCGTTGAAATTGCAGAAAACGTGGGAGGAGATCGCGCGCACATCGCGCCAGCCCCGCTGGATCGGGCTCTCGTCACGCAGCGCGCTGGCACCGGCCATCTGCATCAGGTCCTCGACTGCCGCCGCGAGCAGGCGGCTCGCGTAGGTGATGTCGCGGCGATTGCGCACCCGGTCCTCGAGAGTGATCTCCGACCCGGAGTCGACCATGGCGAGGCAGCGCCGCAGCAGCAGCTCGGCGCTGTCGATCCGCACCGTGGCCTCCGCCAGGCACAGGTGCATGGGAATCGCCGCCGCCACCTGGTCCTGGGTGTAGGAGTGCGTTCTGGACCGCACGTGCTCCTGCCACGCGTCCACCACGCCGCGCGCGATGCCGATCGCCGGAGCGACCATCGCATGTCCGCCATAGGACATGAAGGGCTGGTTGTAGAGCGGCGCGGCGTTGACCTCCGCTCCCGGGCTGTGGGCATCGCGCAGCGTGTCCATGGCCACGGTCCTGTGCTCGGGCACGAACACGCCGTCGGCCACCACGTTGTCCGAGCCGGAACCGCGCAGCCCGGCGCTGTACCAGGTGTCCGCGATCGTCACCTCGCTCGTGGGCACGAGGAACAGCCGGTACTCCGCGCGCTCGATCGCCGGGCGCAGCACCATCCCCCCGAGCATGATCCAGTCTGCGTGCCCGACGCCGCTCGCCCATGCCCAGTCCCCGCTCAGGGACCAGCCCCCGTCGGCCGGCGTCACCCTGCCCACGGGAACGAACGAGGTCGCGATGAGCGTGTCGGGCCCGCCGGCGCCCCACACATCCCGCTGAGCTTCCTCGCCGAAGTGCGCCAGGATGAAGGGATGGTCGATAAGGAAGGAGCCCACCCAGCCCGCCGAGCCGTAAGCCTTCCCGAGCTCGATCGCGATCTCCATATGGGTGGTGAGGTCTAGCTCACTGCCGCCCCAGCGCTTCGGCACAAGGGTGCGGACCAGGCCCGCGTCCGTGACGGCCGCCACCATCTCGGGAAGCAGATGGCGCTCGTCCTCAGCCTTGCGGGCCAGCTGCCGAAGGAAGGGGAAGAGCGAGCGGGCCCGCTCGACAACCTCGTCTGGAGTCTGCGGCCGCGCGGTAGCCGGCATTACGGCCACGGGCACCTCCTCTGATATATAGCTATTTTGATTATAATCATTTAGGTATCAGCCGCAAGGTCTCCGCCGTACTGGCCTGGGGGGACGAGCCCCAAGACTCCCCGCGGTCGCGGAGCCCTTTCGACCGCCCTGCCAGCTGCTCGTTCGTCCGCCGGAGCGGGTGCCCCGGCCGCCGCGCCCGGGGCACCCCGCCCGGAAATTTGACGATTTCATTATAATCAACATAGTGATCTAGTAACCGGCCGGGAGCTGGCCTGCTGCCCGGCGGCGAGCGAGCAGACGACCGGACGAGGAGCCAGGCGATGGCCGAGATCGTCGGCGCGGTGGGCGTGCCGCATACCCCGCATTTCCCGGGAATCGTAGACAGGCGGGAACCGCTCGCCGCGGATCTGGAGCGGCTGTATGGCGAGGTAGCGAGCCGGCTACGCCAGATGGCGCCTGACGTGCTGATCTTCTTCACCTGCGATCACTACAACGTCTTCTTCGTCGAGAGCGTGCCGATCTTCAGCATCGGAGTCGCCGACGCCGCCCACGGCCCGAGTGACTACCGGGAGCTGAAGGCCTACGACATACCCTTTGACGCGCCGCTCGCCAGGGAGATCCAGGCGCACGTGGTGCGCTCCGGCTTCGACGTCGGGATGAGCCAGGAGTTCGAGCTCGACCACCCGGTCACCGTCCCGCTGCACTTCCTGACGCCGGAGGCGGACGTGCCGATCGTTCCCGTCTTCATCAGCGGGCTCATGCCGCCCCTCCCGGCATCCTGGCGGTGCTACGCGCTCGGGGCCGCGATCAGGGAAGCTGTGCGGCAGAGCGCGGCGCCCAAGCGGGTCGTCGCCCTGGCAAGCGGGAGCTTCTCCCTGGAGATCGGCGGCCCCCGCATGAGTGAGCACTCGCACACCGGCGTCCCCGATCCTGACTGGGCCTCCCGCGTCGTTGACCGGCTGCGCGCGGCGCAGATCGAGGAACTTGTCGCGGAGGCCACGGAAAAGCAGCTCACTCACGCGGGCAACGCGGCAGGCGAGCTGCTCGCCTGGATCGCCATGCTCGGCATGCTCGGTGCGCGCCCGCCCGCCTTCCTCGAGGCCCAGCCGGAGTTCGGGCACGCGTACGGCGCGTGGCTGGCCGACGAGACAGGACGCCCGGGATGAGCATCTACGCGGTTAACAAGATCTGTTACCGGGTGGTCCACGAACCCGCGCTTCGCCAGGCACTGACCGATGCTCCGGAGGAAGCGCTGCGCGCTGCCAGGCCGCCGCTGTCCGAGCAGGAGCTGGCGGCCCTTCTCGCCGGGGACGTGGGCCGCCTCTCGAAGATGGGGGCCAACCACTTCCTCCTGCACCAGCTCGGCCGGTTCCGCATGCTGGGGCTTGACCTGCCGACCTACGCGGACCGCATCAGGGCCGCCTACCGGCAAGCGTGACCCCCGCCACGCTTCCGTTAGGTATAAATGGGCTCCCGGGTTTGCAGGACAATCATTTTTCCGAACGGAAGCGTGGTGACACCCACCCATAGCGGAGCGCGATAAGCTCCTCACTCTGAGTGAGGCTCGCGCCAATGGGGGACCCGTGACACTGTTCTGGCTCGCCAGCGTGGCTGTCCTCGCTGCCGGGGCAGCGCTCTGCCTGGGCCTGGGTCCGCGGCGGCGCGGCGACACCTGCACAGGCGCGCTCGCGCTCGCCATCGTCATCGCCGTGACCCTGGGCAAGGTCCTCCTGCTCACCGGCCAGTTCCGGCCAGTCCCCGTTACCGTCGCGGCGCTCACCGCCGCCGCGTCAGCCGCCGCCTGGCTGATCGCCGACCGGGCGGCCAGGCGCCGGGCGGCCGCGACGCTGCGCCTGTTCGCAGCGCGGCCGGGCCTGACGTTCGCGCCGGTCGCGTGGGTCACGTGCGCCGCGGTCGTGGCCGCCACCGGGTACTTCGGATACCTCGCGGGCCGGCTGCCGCCGATCGCGTGGGACGCCCTCTACTACCACCTGATCTCGGTGGCCGAATGGGTCCGCACGGGGCACCTGGTGTCGCCGGTTCAGGGGATGTCCTCACCGGCCACCGACGTCCAGGCGATGACCCAGGCCGACACGTTCCCCAAGGACACCGAGCTTGTCGCCGCCTGGTTCGCCGTCTTCACCCGCGGCGTCAGCCTGGTCCAGCTCGCCCAGGTCGTCTTCCTGCCCCTGCTGTTCTCCGGCACCTACGGCATCTGCCGCCACCTCGGCATCCGGTCCCGGTGGGCGGTGCTGGCCGGCGGGATCGCCGTGCTCAGCCCGGCGGTGCTCTCCCAGGTCTCGACCAACTACGCCGACGTCGCGCGGGCCGCCACTGTCGTGGCGTCCTGGCAGTTCCTGCTCGCCGCCTTCCCGGCCCGCCCGGACGCCCTCGACCTGCGGGACGGGCCAGCAGGACCCAGGCTGCGCAGCCTGCTCCTCGCCGGCACCTGCCTCGGCCTCGCGGCCGGGATCAAGCCGTCCAACCTGATGTTCTGCGCCGCGGCGCCCCTCGTCGGCGTAGGGCTGTGCGCGTTGCGCACCCGGCGGGCCACCGCGGCGCGGGGGCAGCCCGGCTGGGACGTGCCAAGCCCGGCGCGGTGTTTCGCCGCGGTCTGCGTTCCCATGGTCACGCTCGGCTCATTCTGGTACCTGCGGACGTGGCTGCGCTGGGGATCGCCGACCTGGCCGCTCACGGTCGGCCCGTTCCCCGGCCGGGCTGACCCCGAAGCCTGGGTAGACGTCGGCGGCCTGGCGATCCCCGCGCCGTGGCGAGGCTCGAGCCCGATGGTCCTGCTGGCCCGCGACCTGGCGGCCTCGCTCCCGGCCTTCCGCCCGGCGACCCTGGACGCCGGCGATACCGCCGGGCTGGCGTGGCTGCTCGCCGCGCTGCCGGCGATCGCCCTGTGCCTTGCCATCCCCGCGGTGCGGCGGCGGCATCTGCGCGGCCTGCTCGCCGTGGTGCTCCCGCTGCTCCTGATCACGATCCTGGCTCCGGGGGCCTGGCATGCCCGGTACTCGCTCGCCCTGCTGCCGGCCGGCGGCATCGCGCTTGCGATGGTGATTGACAGCGATCTGCTGGAACGGTCCCGCCCGGTGCTGCGGGCGGCGCCGGCACTGGCCGGGTCGGCGGCGCTGGCCCTGGCGATCTGGCAGGCATGGGACCTGGCGCAGGACCCTTCGTGGAACGTGCCGCCAGGCGTGCGGGGCGTCCACGCGGTGCTCGCCCTGGCCGCGAGGCCTGCCCAGGTGCGGCGCGACACAGGCCCCTGGGCGGCGTACAACGCCATGCAGCGCGAGATGACCGCACCGGGAGCCGTCGGGTTCTTTTCCACCGCGCCGCCCCTGTTCACCCTGCCGTATGCCGGGCAGGACTTCAGCCACGCCGTGGCCAACATCGGCCCCTTCCCGTGGTCCGGCACCGGCCCCGCTCCCGGCAGCGCGCGGATCGAGCAACTGATCACGGCGGCGCACGTGCGCTACGTCTACGTGCTGCCCGGCAGTCCTACCTATACGGACCTGCACGCGCATCCGGTCGCGCGGCTGCGCCCGCTGCCCGCGGTATCCGACGGCTCGATGTTCGAGCTGACTCCAGGCCAGGCAGCCAAGGCGCAGGGGCCACCGGTAGCGGAGCAGCGATGCCCTTGCCCGCACACTCACTCTGGGTAACCAGCTAGCGTCCTGGGGGATCCGTGACACTGTTCTGGCTCGCCAGCGCGGCCGTTCTCGCTGCCGGGGCAGCGCTGAGCCTGGGCATCGGCCCGCGGCGGCGCGGCGACGCCTGCACAGGCGCGCTCGCGCTCGCCATCGTCATCGCCGTGACCCTGGGCAAGATCCTCCTGCTCACCGGCCAGTTCCGGCCAGTCCCCGTTACCGTCGCGGCGCTCACCGCCGCCGCGGCAGCCGCCGCCTGGCTGATCGCAGACCGGGCGGCCAGGCGCCGGGCAGCCGCGACGCTGCGCCTCTTCATCGCACGGCCGACCGCGGGATTCGCGCCGGCCGCCTGGATCGCCTGCGCCGCGGTCGTCGCGGCCACCGGGTACTTCGGATACCTCGCGGCCCGGCTGCCGCCTCTCGCGTACGACTCTTTGTACTATCACCTGATCTCGGTGTCGCAGTGGGTGCGCACCGGGCATCTGGTCTCGCCCGTGCCGGGGATGCACTCGCGCGGGACCGATGTCCTCATCCTGACCGAAGCCGACACGATGCCGCACGACACGGAGCTTGTCGCCGCCTGGTTCGCCGTCTTCACCCGCAGCGTGAGCCTGGTGCAGCTCGCCCAGGTCATGTTCCTGCCGCTGCTGTTCTCCGGCACCTACGGGATCTGCCGGCATCTCGGCATACGCTCACGGCGGGCGGTGCTGGCCGGCGCCGTCGTCGTCCTCGCGCCCGTGGTGCTCGGGCAGGTGGCGACCAACTACGTGGATGTGAGCGTGGTGGCCACGCTCGCGGCGTCCTGGCAGTTCCTGCTCGCCGCCTTCCCCCGCGAGCCGGACGCCGCGGACCTGCGCGAAGGACCGGCTGGCCCGAGGGCGCGCAGCCTGATCCTCTGCGGGATCTGCCTTGGCCTCGCGGCGGGCACCAAGCCGCAGAATCTGGGCTTCTGCGCCGCGGCGCTTGTCATCGTGACGGGGCTGTGCGCCCGGCAGTCCCGGCGTGCCCAGGTCAGCAGCGCCGCGACGGAACAGGACCCGGCCGGGGACGTGCCGGGGCCCGTCCGGTGCTGGGTCATGCTGGGCATCCCTATGATCGCGCTCGGCTCGTTCTGGTACCTGCGGACCTGGCTGCGCTGGGGGTCGCCGACCTGGCCGGTCATGATCGGCCCGTTCCCCGGCCGGGTGGCGGCGGAGACAATGACGGACGTCGGCGGGCTCGCGATCCCGCCGCCGTGGCGAGGCTCCGGTCCGCTGATCCTGCTGGCCCGTGACTGGGCGGCCGGGCTCCCTGCCTTCCGTCCGCCCGGCATGAATGCCATCGACACGCCCGGGCTTGTGTGGCTGCTCGCGGGGCTGCCCGCGATCGCCCTGTGCTTCGCGATCCCGGCGGTGCGGCGGCGGAACCTGTCCGGCCTGCTGTCCGTCGTGGCCCCGATGTTCGTCCTCACCGCGGTATCACCCGGCGTATGGCAGTCGCGCCTGAGCATGCCCCTGCTCATCGCGGGCGGCGTGGCGCTTGCCATCCTGCTGGACTGGGATCCGCCCGGCAGGCTGGCGCGCCGGGCCTGGCGGGCGGGCGCGGCCATCGCCGGATCGGCCACCCTGGCGATCGCGCTATCGCAGGCGTGGAGCGTGGCCTCGGACCCGTCCTGGAATGTGCCCGCGAACGTGTCCGGCGTCCGGGCGGTGCTGGCCCTTGCCCGGGCGCCGCAAAGCGAGCGGCGTGACCTCGGCCCCTGGCTCGGCTGGAACACCATGCAGCGCGAGATGACCGCGCCCGGGGCGGTCGGCTTCTTCAGCCAGGCGCCGCCGGGCTTCACGTTGCCTTTCGCGGGCCAGGACTTCCGCCGCCCCGTGGTCAATATCGGGGCCTTCCCCTGGTCAGGCAGCGGCCCTGTGCCAGGCGCCGGGCAGATCGAGCGCATGCTGGCCGCCGCGCACATCCGCTACCTGTACATGCTGCCGGGAAGCCATGCCTACGCCGACCTGGCCACGCACCCCCTCACGGAACTGCGCCCGGTTCCCGCGGTCCGCGACGGCTCCCTGCTCGAACTGACCGCGGGACACCCTCCCGCTGAGGCGCAGGCCGCACCCCGCGGTCAAACACCCCGTCGTTCTCGTCATGCCACACGATGAACGCCGTCCCGGGCTGTGTCAGTTGTACAGGCGTTCGAGGTCCACGCGGGCGGCGGTGAGCGGATGTCGCGTGCAATCCGGTGATCTACGCGGAAGTCTCGGTCGGCTACAACGCCATCGAGGACATCAACGCGTTCCTGCCGGCCGAGGACTACGAGCGTCAGGCTTTGCCGTACGGGGCTGGGTTCCTGGCCGGGAAGGCGTTCGTAAAATACCGGCGGGCGGGCGGGGCAAGGAGGTCTCCGCGGCCAGACTTCTACATTGGCGCGCATGCAGCGGTAACCGGGTACCGGCTGCTCACCCGCGATAAGGAACGCTACGCCGCCTACTTCCGACGGTGACCCTGATAACGCCCTCTCTCGATGCCCGCTCCCCTACGTGAGCCCGGCTTACTGGAAGGTCACGTTGACGCGGAGTACGCCGACGCTCCGCAGCAGACCGCCGAGGAAGGACTGGGTTTGCGCCTCGCCGTCGCTGATCAGCTGGGGGGTTTGTGCCGCCTGGACCTGGATCTTCTGCTCAGCTTCCGCGTACGCCCGCTGCTGATCGCCCGAATTGGAGAAAGCTTTACCCAGGTCAGTAAGAATACCGTCGCTCTCGATCGCCTTTGTCTTACTTATATCCAGGACGGTCTGCCCGAGATACGGGGCCGGCAAGACTACGGAGAGCGTGACGCCTTGGAGCTTTATCCCCGAGACCGTTAGTTTAGAAAAGTCATCGATTGCGTCGACGCTGCCGACCGCGGTAACCTTTATGTCGTTGCCGAAAAGAAACCCCAATAGCCCTCCCGAGTGATTCGGGATAACGAAATTAGCCGTGTACACGGCATGCGCGGCATGGTAGTCGCTGATCGTGACGAGCTTGTCGAGAACTACTGCCTGGCTGGGGCCAGGTGGTGCCTTGGGTGCGAACGGACCCACATGCTTCACGGCCGCGAACCCCGTAGCGGCCAGGAGCACGGCTACCAAGGGGAGGACCAGGGTCAGGCCCACGTGGACGATCGCCTTTGCCACTACGTTTATCCCCAGCGCGCGCAGCAGGCCAGGCCGGCGTGCGCCGCCCTGCCATGCCCCGCCAGCCACCTTGTTCCTCGCCATGCTTCCCTCTCTCCCACCCGGTCAGATCCGGCTCAATGCGCTCCCACTATCGCCTTGTGCGCGCCAGGCGACCCCGTCGCAATACGGCATCTCGCGGATCCTCCGGCCAGATCCTGGCCAGGACGCCGCCGTACGGGCGACCACCGCAGGCGACGCCTGCCGCCGGTGGCCGACCGGGTGCGGCGGCGAGTAGCGCACCCGCCGGAGGCCGGGCCGCGTCTGGGTGAACTGACCGGCGATCTCGTACGTGATCAGTGTTGGGCTCCCCGCTCGCCCGTCCGCTATGCCCGCGTCCCTGAAGGGAAAGCCGTGAGACTCTTACTGACACCCGTCGGCCGGGGAGCCGTGGCGGGTACCGCGCTGGTCCCCGCCGCCTTCACCGGTACCGCGAACGCCGCCACGTGGAGCGTTAGCTACCCGTCATTCCAGACCCTGAGCAACGTGCCTTACGCGCCTTTGTCCAGCGTTACGGCGATTTCCCCGGCCAGCGCCTGGGCGGTCGGCAGGGATGATGGCTCGATGCTGACGGAGCACTGGAACGGCGCCGCGTGGTCGTCCGTGACGGTGTCCTCACCGGCCTGCGACGTTTTCGAAAGCAGCTGCCAGCTCACCGGGGTAAGCGCGGACTCCGCGAGTGATGTGATAGCGGTCGGCAACGGCATTCTCAACACTTCGCCGACCTGGACCGCGGCTCCGCTCGCTACCGCGCTCCACTGGAACGGCACGGCGTGGACGCAGGTCCCCACGCCGATCTCCACCACGAACAATCTGTCGGTCAACGCGATATCAGCTTCGTCGGACGGCAGCACCTGGACGGCAAAGACTCAGCTGGCAGCGGGCAACACCGTCCTGACCGCCTTGTCGGCGACAGACGTGTGGGTCGGCGGAGTGGTTTCTGTCACCCACTACAACGGCTCCAGCTGGAGCGTCGCGCCGATACCTGCCGGCATCAGCGGGCTCGCGGACGCGGCCTCGTCAGGTCCTGGCAATGTCTGGTTCGCGGGCGACAACGTAACGTCCAGCGACGTCACGGAGCCGGTCGTCCTGAGCACCAGCAACGGCTAACACCAGGTGGCCGGGGAAACTCCTCCTCCCCGGGCCAGGTAGGCGCGGCGCATTCTTGCGCCGCGCCTGCCCCTTTCCGGGGCAAGGCGCTCACACGCTGTCCGGCCTTTACCACGTGCCCCGGATCAATCTAGGCCGCCGGCGTGTTCTGCGCGGAATTCTCCGCTACTGCAACCTGGCTGGTACGCTACGAGGCCATCGGGCACGGGCGGCTCGCGTCGCAATTAGACTTTCCGTCAGCACGATCTTATCCTCCTGTTAGATACGCTCAACAGAACTAGGAGTCAGGTTCATGGCGCAGAAGGTACAGACGCTCTTCGTAGATGACATCGACGGGAGCGATGCGGAAGGGACGATCCGCTTTGGGCTGGACGGCACAGAGTACGAGATCGACCTCAGCACGGCCCATGCGACGGAGTTGCGCGAGACCCTGTCGAAGTATGTCAGCGCCGGGCGGAGGATTAGCGGGCCCGCCAGGCGGACGGGCCGCGGCGCCGCGCGCAAGGGCCGTACCAGCGGACCGAGCCCGTCCAAGGTTCGTGAATGGGCCAAGGGCCAGGGTATTGAGGTACGAGACCGCGGCCGGGTGCCGAACGAGCTTGTGGTCAAGTTCCAGGCAGCAGGCGGAGGCGCAGCGGCCGACTGACATCAGGATTTACCGAGGCAGCGGATGCTGCTTGTCGGCCTCCGGCCAACTTCGCCGTGGCCCGCAATACCAGCCCGGGGGGCGACCCCCCGGAACCCCCCCCCGATGCGGGGCTCCCGCCCCGCAAGGCAGGAATCGGGGCGTGCCGCCACACCGCTTCCGTTAGGTAGATACTTGAGTGCCAGTAGTGGGGCGAGGCGGGGGCTTGCCCCGGTGCGATCATGAGAGAGGTGCCCGGGTCTTGAGCGCGCGTGACGATGTCCTGGCGCGCATCGGCGCCGCTCTGGACCCCGGCCGCGGCGGCGGGGGCCGGGGCGGCGGCACCGGCCGGGACAGCCGCCCCGCTCCCGGCAGCAGCGGCGGCGAGGTGCCCGCCGCCTACCGGACCCAGGGTGACCTCGGCACCGGGCCGCTCCTCGACCTGCTCGCGGAGCGGCTCATCGACTACCACGCCGCCGTCCGCCGCTGCGGCGGCGACCAGCTCGCGGCAACCCTCGACGAGGCCCTCGCGGAGCGCGGGGCACGGCGCGTGGTCGTGCCGCCGGGACTCCGCCTCCCCGCGCTGGCTTCCGGTACCGAGGTCGTGGTCGACGACGGCCTCGCGGCGGCGGCGCTCGACGCCATCGACGGGGTCATCACGGGCGCCGCCATCGCGATCGCTGAGACCGGGACGATCGTGCTCGACGCCTCCCCTGACCAGGGCAGGCGCGCGATCAGCCTGGTGCCCGACTACCATCTGTGCATCCTGCACGCGGATCAGGTCGTCGCCCTGGTACCGGAAGCCATCGCGCGGCTGCGCCCCGGCCAGCCGCTGACCTGGATCAGCGGCCCGTCCGCGACAAGCGACATAGAACTCGACCGGGTCGAAGGGGTGCACGGACCACGCACGCTCGAGGTAATCCTCGTCGAGCCCCTAGCGGACGCCTCAGGCGAGCAGGTCGCCGTCATTTAGACCGAACGGGATGCCCCGCGGGGGTCCTGGGGGGTCGTCACCCCAGGCCGGAACAGTGGCGGTGTCTCATTTGCCGCAGCCTCGCCCGCGGTTTTCTCCCTGCGTTGCGCGCTACTCTGTGCACGTGCGCGGAGTGCGGGTGATCCACATTGCCGCGGCGGTCGCACTTGTGTCGTTAACGGGATGCGGCGGGCCGTCCGGTCCGGTGCGCCCGTCCGGTCCCGGATCTGACCCCGGTATGGGCTCCGGCACCATTGAGTGGCTAGCTTCGTCGGTCACGCAGACAGCCAAAGATCCGCGCCAGCCACTGATCGATGCCTTCGAGCGCGCATACCCATTCATCAAGGTCGATCTAGTAACAGGACCCTCGAACACGGACACCGAGCGGACCACGCTCGTCAGCGAGCTGTCGGCCGGCTCGGCCACTCCGGACGTATACCTCGGCGATGTGATATGGCCGTACGAGTTCGGGCGCCGCGGGATCGCGCTGCCGCTGCGGCACTACCTGCCCCAGTCGTTCTGGACGCGCTTCGGATCGGCCGACCCGCAGCAATCGGACAACAGCCTCGTGCAGGCCGCGACCTATCGCGGCGACATCTACGCCGTGCCGCTTTTCGTAGACGAAGGTTTTCTCTTCTACCGCAAAGACCTGCTTGAGCGTGCGGGTCTGGCGCCACCGAGGACATGGGAACAGCTGGAGGCGGACGCGCAGTCGTTGAAGCGCGCCAACAAGCCTTACCAGTTCGTCTGGCAAGGCAACGACTACGAGGGCCTGACCTGTGACTGGACCGAGCTGCTCGCCGACGCGTCCGGCGGTCTGCCCGTGGGCGCGAATCCTGCCGCCGAGCTCGACTCGCCCCAGGCTCTCAGGGCGCTCGACTTCCTGCGGGGCCTCCTGATTCAGGGCATCTCGCCGCCCTCGACGACCACGTTCGAGGAGCCCGACGCCAACAACGCGTTCGACACGGGACATGCGGCGTTCTTGCGGGGCTGGGACTCGTCGTACACCACCGCGCTCAGCTCGGGCAGCAGCATCGCCGACCCCGCGAAAATCGGCGTGGTGCCGTTGCCGACCTTCGCGGGCCAGCAGGCTCCGGGCTGGTCGGTCATCGGCGGCTGGGACCTGTACATCAACCCGCACACGAAGAACCTGCGGGCAGATCTCACGTTCGTCACCTGGATGGTAGGCACGCAGGCTCAGCGGATCCTCGCGAGCCAGTACTCGGAGATCCCCAGCAACGCCAGCGTTCGTGAGGACCCGGCGGTCAAGGCCGTCAACCCGGTGCTGCGCGCCGCCGCCGACACCAGGCTGGTGAGCCGTCCATCGGCGACCACCGATTATCAGACGATCACTACCGCAATTCACGGGCACATCCATGCCGCGCTCCTGGGACCGTCATCTGGCGGAAACGACCCCTGCCAGGCGCTGACCCAGGCAGCATACGCCATCGACCCGCACGTTCATGGCTCGCTGTCCTGCCCCGGCGCTGCCGATGGCGGGTGAGCATGCCCGACGAAATCCCGGACGAGACATCCCCGGATATCCCGGACGAGACACCCCTAGATAAATACGCCGGGAGCCGTGGCGCGGGCTCGCGGGCCCGGGCCGGAATCCACGCGTGGATCGCCCGGGCAGGCGGCGGGCTGCTGCACGCGGCGCCGCACGCGATCGTGATGGCCATGACATCCGCGGCCCTCGCGCCGATCCTGCTGCCGCTGCTCTCCGGCGCGGCCGGATCCGCCATCGCCGACGGGGTACTCGTGCAGCTCGGCCACCTCGGCACGCACCGCCTGGCTGAACTCATCGAGGACATCGTCGAAAGGCTGCGCGGCGAGGCGCGGGTGGCGACGGTGTCCGAGGAAACAGTGCAGAACGTACTCGAACGCCGCCTGGAGGAGGAGATCGCCGGCGCGCACGGCTCTGAGCTGCGTACCGAGATCACGCAGCTCTTGCGGGCCGTCGACGGGGTGGGCACGACGCTCGACGCGGCCTTCCGCAGCGAGGTCGAGGGACTCGACGCCCACATCGGTCAGTCACTCCGGGTGCTCAGCGAGACCGTCACCGAATTCCGCACGCTGCGCGACGACGTGCTGTGGGGACTGGCAGCGATCCAGCGGGACATCACCCGCGCTCTCATCTTGCAGCAAGACCAGAGCGACAAACTCGACCGGGTCAACACGCAGCTCGCGCTGCTGCGCCGCGAGCTGGTCTTCGACCGCTCCGCCCGCCGCGGCAACGTCGCGGCACCCAGCGGAGCGCAGTCTCCCGCAGCGTCGAAGGACGACGTTTTCCCGTACCCCGGGCTCGCGGCGTTCAACGTCACCGACGCGTTCTGGTTCCACGGCAGGGAACGGCTGATCGCCACCATGGTCAACCGGCTGCGTGAGCGGCTGCACGGCTCGTCACCGCTGATGGTGGTGGGTGCCTCGGGAGCGGGTAAGTCATCGGTGCTGCGAGCGGGCCTGATCCCCGAGCTCGACACCGGCGGCCTCGCTGAGCCGGGCTCGCAGGACTGGCCCCGGGAGATCATGACCCCTGGTCAGTTCCCGCTGCGGGACCTCGCGATCCGGCTGGCCACGCTGGCCGAGCTCCCGGCGTCCGTCGTGCTCGACGAGCTCTCCGCAGATCCTGGCCGGACGCCCCTGATCATCCGCCAGGCGCTGCTCACCCGCGGCGAACGACGTCGCCATGGCGTGGTCACGATCACTCCGAGCCTGCGGGGAGGCCGCGGCGCAGCCGACGAGACACGCACCATGCGCCGGCTGGTGCTTGTCATCGACCAGTTCGAGGAGATCTTCACCCAGTGCCACGACGGCATCGAGCGCCTGCTGTTCGTCGACGCCATGTGCGCCGCCGCGCACGGTACCCGTGATGATCCTCCCGCGGCCCTTGTGGTGATCGGCCTGGGCGCCGGCTTCATCGAGCACTGCACCGCCCACCCCGAGCTGGAGCCCGCGCTGCGGGACCAGCTCATCGTGGGCCCGATGAACGGGCAGGAACTGCACGCGGCGATCCAGCTGCCCGCCCGCGATGCCGGGCTGACGGTCGAGGAAGGCCTGGCCGCCACCATGCTGAGCGACCTCGGAGCCGTCGTGTCGCAGGACGCCGACGCGTTCGCCACCTATGATCCGGGCACGCTGCCGCTGCTCGCGCATGCCCTGCGCGAGACCTGGGAACGGCGTGCCGACGGCAGGCTTACCATCACCGCCTACGCCGACGCGGGCGGGATCAAGCAAGCCGTAGCCAAGAAGGCCGACGAGGTCTACGACGCCTTCGACTCCGACGGCAAGCGTGTGGCCAGGCAGTTGCTGCTGCACATGGTCGCGGTCCGGGAAGGCACTGAGGAGACCCGCCGCCGGATGCGCCGCGACGCGCTACTTGCCGAGCTGCCGACCGCCAACGTGGAGACGGCCGAGCGAGTGCTTGACAGGCTGGAGAAGGAGCGGCTGGTCACCGCTGATCAGGACACCGTCCAGATAGCGCACGAGGCGCTGCTGCGCTACTGGCCGTTGCTGAGCGGCTGGCTGGAGGAGAACCGCGCGTGGCTCCGGGTACAGCAGCGGCTTACTGACCACGCACACGAATGGGACGACCACGACCGCCACCCTGACCGGCTCCTGCACGGCACGCAGCTGTCCGCTGTGCACGGACAGCTTGATGCCGCGAGGCGGAACGAGCTCGGGAAGCTGGAGGCAGCGTTCCTGCATGCCTCGGAGAGACTGCAGGCTCGCACCGAGCGTGCACGCAGAGCGTTCGTCGCCGTGCTGGCCGTAGCCGTCGTCGTGGCCGCGGGATTCGCCTTCGCGGCGCAGGCGAACAGCCGCGCCGCGCGCCGCCAGCAGGCCATTGCCCAGTCTCAGCGTGCCATTGCCCAGTCCCGGCAGCTAGCGGCAGAGGCGGACACGCTCCGCGCCAGCGATCCCGAGATCTCGCTGCTGCTCAGCCTGGAGGCGTACCGCCTCGATCACACCGACGAGGCCGTCAGCAGCCTGCTCGCCGCGCAGCCCGGCTACTTCACCACGCACCTCGACAGCCGATCCGGGCCGGTCAACGCGGTCGCCTATGACCCCATGCACGGTTTGCTGGCGACCGCCGGGCAGTCCGGCACCGTGACGCTGTCGGATGCCGCCACCGAAAAGCTCGTAGCCACGCTGCACGGCAGTTCCCCCTTCTACGCCGTGGCCTTCGATCCCGGGGGCCGCGTCCTGGCCGGCGCCGAGCAGGACGGCACGATCATGCTGTGGGACGCCTATTCCTACCGGCCCATCCGCGCTGTGACGCGGGATCACGACGCCGTCAACGCCGTCGTGTTCAGCCCGGACGGGCGGATGCTGGCGAGCGCGGGCGACGACGGAACTGTCACGCTCTGGCGGGCAGGCAGCCAGACGGTGATCAGGAAGCTGTCGGCGGGGGACGGCCCCATCAGCGGGCTCGCGTTCAGCCGCGACGGCGCGCTGGCCGCGGCCTGCGCCGACGGTGCCGTCCGGCTGTGGGACCGCCCCGCCCACTCCCCCGGATCGCGGCTGCTGAGCGGCCACGCCGGGCCAGCGCGCGCCGTCGCGTTCAGCCCGGCCGGAACGTTGCTGGCATCCGGCGGCGATGACGGCACGGTGCGGCTGTGGGACTCCCGCAGTGGAACGGCGCAAGGCGTGCTCACCGGCGGCACCGCCCAGGTGCGGACGGTGGCCTTCAGCCCAGACGGCGTACAGCTAGCCAGCGGGGGCGAGGACAACGCCGTGCGGCTGTGGGATGTGAGCACCCAGAGCCAGATCGACGCGCTGACAGGCCCGACCAATACGGTGTCCGACGTCGCGTTCAGCCCCGACGGGCACACCCTGGCAAGCGCCAGCGCCGACGCGACCGTCGGGATCTGGAACATCGCCGCCCCGCCACAGCGCGGACCCCCCGCGTTCGACGCCGTGGCGTCCGCCGGACCGCCCCGTGACCTGCTCGCAACCGCGAGCGCCGATAGCCGCATCACCCTGTGGCAGCTCCCGCAGCGCCACAGGGTCGTGACGCTCAACGGCGCCGCTGGCCAGCGCGACGCCGGTACGCCGCTTAACGATCGCGAAGCAGCCTTCGGCATGGCGTTCAGCCCCGACGGCGCCACGCTGGCCGCGCCGGCGGCTCCCGGGAACGCCTTCGGCATAGACCTGTGGAACGTCACGGGGCAACGCGGGATGGGCACACTGCCCGCGGCTGCCCCGGTCAAGGTTGTCGCCTACCGGCCCCGTGCTCGAAGTGGCGACCCAGACGTTATCGCAGGCGGCACGAACACCACTGTCTACCTGTGGACCCTGCCAGGTATGAAAGCGACGCCCGTCACCGGGCAGCTCAGGTCGGTCAACGCGGTCACGTTCAGCACGGACGGACGCCTGCTCGCCACCGCGAGCGATGATGGGACGATCTTGCTAGACCGCATCGCGATCGTCGGTGGCCGCGCGACCGCGAGCGTTCTCACGCAGGTCAGCGGTCATCTCGGCCCGGTCGAGGCGGTTGCGTTCAGCCCAGACGGACGCACCCTGGCAAGCGGGTCCACCGATGACAGGGTGCGGCTGTGGGACGTCAGCAACCCGGCCATTCCGATCCCGATCGCCGTTTTGCGCGGGCATGCCCAGGCCGTCGTCAGCGTCGCGTTCAGCAGCGACGGCGGCACGCTGGCTACATCGAGTGACGACCACACGATCCGGGTATGGAACGTGCGCCACCCGGGCAATCCTGCTCTGCTCGCCATCCTGGCCGGGCTCCGCGATGTCACGAGCGTGACCTTCGGATCGAATGGCCACACGGTCATCGGCGCCGCCGACGACGGCACCGCGCTGTTCTGGGACACCGACGTCAGCAAGGTCGCGGATCGTATCTGCGCCACTGACCCGACCGACGTTGCCGACGCGCTGACGCCCTACCTGCTCGGCGTCACCTACCGCCCCATCTGCCCTGCCGCGCGCTAGCGGCGCCGTGCCCGCAGCTGAGGGGCTGCCGGCCATTCGGGCCAGGCCACGAGGATCCACCGCAATACTGAGCAGGTGGAGACTCCAGCGCCGCGCTTGGCGCAGGTCACGTCCGTCGTTGCGCTACCTGGCGGCGCCGTCGCCCAGGCGTGGCGGGTCAGCTACGCCGACGGCACCACGGCCGTGGCCAAGACCTTGCCTGACGCCCCCGGCGACCTCTTCCCGATCGAGGCGGAGGGCCTGCGGGCGTTGCAGGCGACCGGGCACGTGCGCACGCCTGGCGTCGTGGCGGTGACCAGCGGGCTCCTCCTGCTCCAGGCTCTCTGCCCGCGGCCCGATGACCCGTGCTTCTGGGAACTGCTCGCCAGAGATCTCGCGACGCTGCACCGCGGCACGACCCACGACCGATTCGGGTGGCACCACGATGGCTACCTCGGGCGGCTCCCGCAGGGCAACCGGTGGACCGCTGACGGCCACGCCTTCTTCGCCGAGCACCGCCTGCTGCGCTACCTCGACGAGCCCCTGACCCAGCAAGTCCTGACGGCTGCCGACCGGCGAGCGCTCGAACGGCTCTGCGGCCGGCTCCCCGAGATCATTCCGCCGATGCCGCCCGTGCTGACCCACGGCGACCTCTGGTCGCAGAACGTCCTCGCCGGACCGGACGGCCACCCCGTCGTGATAGACCCCGCTGTCTCGTACACCTGGGCCGAGGTCGACCTCTCGATGATGTGGTGCGCCCGCCGGCCCCCCGAGGCCGACCGGTTCTTCCGCGTCTATCAGGACCTCGCCCCCTCGCCGCCGGGCTGGGCCGAGCGCATGCCGGTGCTGCACCTGCGGGAGCTGCTCAGCTGCCTCGCCCACGACGGAGGCGGCGCCGGAGGGACCGCTGATCAGGTCCGCGGAATCCTCGCGCCGTTCCGCGCACACGGCTCGGGAAGGCAATCCCGCCAATCGCGATGACCAGCGAGACCCTTACCTGCCCAGCCGCGCACTCAGGCCGCGGCGATCTCGACCCGCGACGTCTGGCCGCAGGTTGTGGATACGAAGACCTGGCGGCCCTGGCTGGTGTCCCTGACCGTGTACGGCGCGGGCTTGCCGTTGAGGGTCACGGCGTGCACGGCCGCGCCGGCCGGCAGGGTCGCGCCGACGTGCAGCGCGCACGTGAGCCGGGCGGTCACGGTCGTCGTCCACGTATCGCCCCGGTGGCTCGCGGCGACGTCGGCCGAGCCGGCGCCGACCCGGATCGCCGTGCCGCTCACCCGCGTCTGGCCGGATGGCACGCTCGGGAGGACGTCGAGCAGGCCGTTCCCCAGCTGGGGATCGACGCCGAGCTGCTGGTGCACGACCGGCCAGAGCACGCCGTAGGTGCCCCATGCCTGCTCGAGCGAGGACCGCTCGTTGAACGGCTGGTCGATGTTGGCGGTGAAGGCAGGGGAAGGGCCGATCTCCGGCATCATCCCCGGCTGCTCGGCGACCGCGCCGAGCTGGAGCTGCGCGAGGCCATCGGTGTAGCGCTGCTGCTGGCCGGGGCCGGTCAGGCCGTAGTTGCCGAGGGCGACCGCCATCACGGCGGTGTTGAGCGTGTAGGCCTGCTGCGCCGAGCCCTGGTAGGTCCCGGGATCGCAGCCAGGACTGCCCTCGACGTACAGGCCCCACTGGCCCGAGTAGCAGGACGTCTCGCGCAGCGCCAGCGCGGCTAGCGCGTCGGCCCTGGGCGCTAGGCCCGGCACGGAGGTGCCCGCCGGGTACAGCTCGGCCTCCATAGGAGTAAGCCCGGTCCACCAGCGCTGCATCAGGGGCGTGTTCCCCGGATCGGCCAGCGAGTCGGCGTACTGCGGGACGCCCGGCAGCCACCAGGCGTCCTGGAACTGGCGCACCATCGCCGCGGCGTGGCCCAGGGCCCAATGCTGGGTGGCGGCGTCGTGCTTGCTCGCGGCCATGTCGGCAAGGTCATAGAGGCCGCGGATCGTGTACACGGCCACGTCGACCGCGTCGGCGCCGAGCACGCTGGATTCGACGTTGCCCGATCCGTCCGGCCACGGGTCGCCGCCCGCGGCGAGGCCGGTCAGGTACTCCAGGTTCTTCCTGGCGAACCCGTACAGCTCGTCGCGGAACCGGCTGTCGCCCGTCCACCGCCACACCATCGCCACCGCGGTGGGGAACTTGGCGGTCTCGTCGATGTCGCCCGCCTCATCGTTCAGGCCGAAGTACACGGAGCCGTCCGTGACGGTCTCGTGCACCACCTTGCCCGAGCCGTGGTTGGCGATGGTGCTCACAGCGGCGAGGGAGCGCAGGCCGTCCTCGGCCACGGCGAACTGCCCGGCGGCGAGCAGGGCGTACATCGTGTACTCCTGGTCGGTCGCGAACATCCACGGGTAGTCGGGGAAGCCCGCGCCCTCGAAGCGGATGCTCGGCAGGGATCCGGCGGGCGCCGGGTAGACGGTGCCCTCCTCGGTCGGCCTGATGCTCACGTTGTCGGCCTGCTGCGTGAGGTCGGCCAGGTCCTGCTTGCTCCACGCGGTGGCGGCGGCGAGAGCCGGGTCACCCGGCAGCGACACCCGGGTCTGGCCGTCAAGCGCGAGGCGCGACGCGACCTTGGCCGCCAGCTCCGCCGCGGGATCGGCGCTCGCCGCCTGGTACTCGCCGCGCGCGTCGGTGAGCCCCTGATCCGAGCCTGCCACCGTGAACCAGACGGTCCGGCTGGCATGGGCGGGCAGGGTGAGCGCGTAGGTCAGGCCGCCGCCCGCGCCCTGGCCGTATGCGGTGTCGTCACAGCGGAAGATGTCAGCGGCGGGAGAGGCGGGGCAGACGACCGGCGGGTCCTGCGGGCCGCGGAACGCGGTCCCCGCGGCACCCGATACGGGCGTGAGCCCGGCGGCGCCGACGATCGCCGCCCACTGGTGCGCCGTGGCATTGGCGGCCGGCGGGATCCCTGATTCCTGGAAGACCAGCTGGCCGCCGCTGAGCGTCGCCTGGTCAGCCAAGTTGAACGTGGACTGGCCTGGCGTCGTGAAGCCCCACGGGTAGGCGCCCATGAGCTCGGAGTGCGCGTCGACGCCGAGGCTCACCCGCGTCGCCCGCGACGGCGCGGTGAGGGTCAGGCCGACCTCGACAGCCCGCCGCCCGTCGGGCGCGAAGTCCGTCCGGGTGATCCGCACGCCGCCGACGGCCGGCAGCGCCATCCGCACGTATCCGAACCCCGACGTGAACTGGGTCGCGGGCCCGATCCACTGTCCGTCGATGCCGAACCAGATGCCGTCGAGCAGCTTGACCGGCGGCGTCCAGACGCCGCCCATCTCGCCGCGGGTGTGAAACCCGAGGGCGGGGAACCGGCCGTCCTCCGTGCCGATCTCATAGGCGCGGTCCCCGGCCGCCACGTACCGGCGCAGGCCAAGCCGGGTATCCACGGAGAGCGTGGGACTCAGGGATCCCTGGCCGCTGTCCTGCCTGATAGCCGACGCGGCGTTACCGCCCCCGTTCGCGCGTGCGGCGGGTGCTGCCGACGCGGCCGGGACCGCGATGGCCACGGCGGCCGGGGCGGCGAGCATGGTCACGAGAAGCGGGATCTTGCGCATGGACATGAACGCCACCTCCGGCTGGACAGGCACCTTCGCCGTCACCGTGAGTACCAGCGTGATGCCTACCCCGGACTGTCCCGCTTATCCCATTGGTCCACCCGGATCTGGGCGAAAGTGCCATTTATGCCGAACGGGAGCGGCATGGCGCTGCTGAGCTGTCACCACGCTCCCGTTCGGAAAAAAATGGCATGTCACAGGGCTGCGGGCCAGCGGCGCACAGCGGACCCTCGCGGGACCGCCTACCTGTCCGGGGCGGCGTCGGGGGCGGCGTCGGGGGCGCAGACCTGGACGATGCCGTTCGTGACCCGTACCGGGTAAACCGGCACCCGGATAGCGGGATCGTCCAGGCATGCCCCGGTCGCGAGGTCGAACCGCTGCTTGTACATGGGCGAGGCGACGTAGCAGGCGTCGCCGGCCGAGCCGACGAGCCCGCGGCCGAGCACGTTGGCGCCACAGAAGGGATCGCAGGCCGCGATCGCATAGACGCCGTCGCCGGTGAGCCGGAAAACCGCCACCGCGGCGTCCCCGGCCAGGGCGGTGACGCCCCTGTCGGGGACCAGGTCGCGCAGCAGGCAGACGGACGTCCAGGTCACCTTCGAGCGCCTCCCTGGCTGAGCGCGACGAGGACCTTGCGCTCGCCGGCCGTGGCGGGACGGGGCTGGTCACGCTCGGCGACGAACACGATGGAGGGATCGGGCTGACCGGGGGCGTTGACGAACGACACGAAGTGCCTCAGGGCCTCCGGGTCGGCCAGGGTCCGCCTCCACTCGCACTCGTAATTCCCGCCGAGCCGCCGCATGTGGGCGTCCCACTCCGGGCACATGCCGAGCGAGTCGTCAACGATCACCCGCCGCAGGTGAGCCACGCCGCCTTCCAGCCGGTTCAGCCAGCTCGCGGTGCGTTCCAGCCGGTCAGCGGTCATCACGTAGTAGAGCAGGAACCGGTCGATATAGCGGATGAGCGTCTCGGTGTCCAGATCCTGGGCGAACAGCCTGGCATGCTGTGGCCGGGCACCGCCGTTCCCGCCGACGTACAGGTTCCAGCCCTGCTCGGTGGCGATGATACCGACGTCTTTGCCCTGCGCCTCGGCGCATTCCCGCGCGCAGCCGGATACCGCTCCCTTGATCTTGTGCGGAGACCGCAGCCCGCGGTAGCGCAGCTCCAGCCGGATGGCCAGCCCGACCGAGTCCTGGACCCCGTAGCGGCACCAGGTGGTCCCCACGCACGACTTCATGGTGCGGAACGCCTTGCCGTAGGCATGGCCGCTCTCGAATCCGGCGTCTACCAGGCGCCGCCAGATGAGCGGCAGCTGCTCCGCCCGCGCTCCGAGCAGGTCGATCCGCTGCGCGCCTGTGAGCTTGACATACAACCCGAAGTCGCGGGCCACCTGGGCGAGGACTGCGAGCCTGGCGGGGGTGATCTCGCCGCCGGGCACGCGCGGCACCACCGAGTAGGTACCGTCGCGCTGCATATTGGCGAGCATGTGGTCGTTGGTGTCCTGGAGCGACGCCTGCTCGCCGGCCAGCACGTAGCCACCGGTGCGGGACGCGAGGATCGAGGCCACCACCGGGCGGCAGATCTCACAGCCGCGACCCGTCCCGTGCGCGGCAAGCAGCTGGCCGAACGAGGCATAGCCCCGCACGCGGACCAGGTCGTAGAGTTCTTGCCTGGTAAAAGGGAAATGCTCGCACAGCGCGCTGCTCACCGGAATGCCGCTGGCGGACAGCTCCGCCCGGCGCAGCTTGTCAAGCGACGGCACGCAGCTGCCGCAGCCGGTGCCGGCCAGGGTCCGGTTCTTCAGGTCCGCCACCGTCTGGCAGCCGTCGGCGACGGCGGCGCAGATCGCGGCCTTGCGCACCGAGTTACAGGTGCAGATCAGTGCCTCGTCCGGCAGGTCGGTCACGGCCAGCCCGCCGCCGTCGCCCGTGGCGTTGGCGGCGGCGCGGCCAGCGGCGAGCAGATCGCCCGGCGGCCGCGGCAGCCGGGTGCCGACGAGCGGGGCGAGCAGCCGGTAGGCGGTCGCGTCGCCCACAAGGACCCCGCCGAGCAGCCTGCGCCCGTCCGGCGCTACCACCAGCTTCGCGTAGGTGCCCTCGACCGGGTCGTCCAGGCGTACCTGGAGCGCCCCGTCCGTGGCGGCGTGCGCGTCGCCGAAGCTGGCCACATCGACATCGAGCAGCTTGAGCTTGGTGGCCAGGTCCGGGGTCGTGAACGCCGCGTCGCCGCCAAGCAGCCGCCGCGCCGCCACCTCGGCCATGGCGTACCCCGGGGCGATCAGCCCGTAGGTGACGCCGTGCACCGCGGCACACTCGCCGACCGCCCAGATCGCCGGGTCTTCCGTACGGCAGGTGGCGTCCACCGCGAAGCCGCCGCGCGGCCCGACCGGAAGACCGCAGCCGGCCGCGAGCTCGTCCCTGGGACGGATGCCCGCGGAGAAGACCACGATGTCCGCGCCGAACCCGCCGCCGCCCGCGAGCGCGACCCCCGCCGCACGGCCCCCGGACGTCTCGATCGCCTCGGTCCTGGCACCGCAATGCACGGTCAGGCCCCGTCCGGTGATGTGACCGAGGAGGGTGCGCCCGCCCTCGTCGTCCACCTGGGCCGGCATCAGCCTGGGCGCGAACTCGACAACGTGGGTGTCAAGCCCCAGGCCCCGCAGCGCGCCCGCCGCCTCGAGCCCGAGCAGCCCGCCGCCGATGACCGCACCCGTCCGGCCAGCGCCCGCGGCCGCCGCGTAACGGCGGATCGCGTCCAGGTCGTCCAGGGTGCGGTAGACAAAACAGCCGGTGGAGCCGGCTCCCGGTACCGGCGGCACGAAAGGGCGCGAGCCAGTGGCCAGTACGAGCGCGTCGTAGGGATGAGTCTCGCCGGCGGAGGTGACGACGGTGCGCGCGACGCGGTCGATCGCGGTGACGGCCGCGCCGGTCCGCAATGTCACCCCGGCGTCCGCATAGCAGCCAGCCGGACCGAGTGCGAGGTCGGCCGCCGGGCAGCCGTCCAGGTAGCGGGATAGCTCGACGCGGTTGTACGGCGGGTGGTTCTCCTCGGCGAGCAGGACGATCCTGAACTGGCTGGCGCCGTCGCGCCGCGCGAGTGCCTCGACGAGGCGGTGAGCCACCATGCCGCCGCCGACGATCAGCAGGTTCCTCACAGCAGGTTCTTCACAGTGGAGCCACCTCCGGGACCATTCTGCGGAACGCCTTCGAGGTGGGGGTTTCCGCCACGTTTCACTTGTGTAGAAACTGGGTCGCCCGGGTACGCGACGTGGCCGTTACATGCTTTTTGCAGGAGGGTTATTCAAAGCCCTCAGGCCGTGATCTTGCCAGGCCACGCGGTCGGGCCCGGCCCGGGGCGCCGCGTCGCCGCAACTACAGCAGTGGTCCATTCACACACACCAGACTGCATGAATGGACCACTGCTGTAGTTCACTGCTGGCCGTGGCGCGGGTCGCCCGGCTGCTGATCTTCATCAGAAACTACTTTGAATAACCCCCCGGGCAACCGGTTCGCTTATAGCTTCGACCGGCTCCTGATCTCCGGCGCTCGACTGCCGTGCCGTGAGTAAGGTCTGTGTCTCAACCGTTAGTTACCGTTTTGCACCGTTGCATGGTCATCCTGGCTATGCTGCCTATGCGTCCTAGTTTCGGAGGCTATGAAGCAAGAAGCAGGCACCAAGTGCTGTTTAGAGTTCTTTGGATTCGTTGGGGCGCATCAGCGCCACGACTGGAGGCACAGCCCTCCATATAGCTAGAACATACCAACAAAAGGACGCTATGGCGCCATAGAGAATGGTAAATCCACTTACTGAGGGCTACGAACCTTGGGACGAGCGTAAGTGGACCTGCCAGCGACGAGGAGTGGGGGCGGGAACCACGATGCGGCACGGCAAGGGACAAGGTGAGGGCAGGCCGGGGGCGAATATCGCGGCGGACCTGGCGGGAGTAGCGAGAGCGCTCCTGGACGGCTGGGACGCCGTCGCCAGGGAGCTGACTGTCATGGCGGCGGGCATGCACCAGGGGGTACCTCCGGCGGGCGCGGACCTGCAGAGCCTCCTTTCGTTCGTGGACGCGGTGGGCGCCGTCCTGGATACCGCTGAGGATCTCCTCGAGGCCGGCGACGAGCTTGAAATGAGCCGGACGGTCTCGCCCGTGCCGCGAAGCGTAGTCAGGGCACCGAGGGCAGCCGCCCTGCCTACACACGCGAGGACGTCCGTTACGTCCTGGGCCGCATCGAGACGCTCGATACCGGTGTGCGCCGTCGTGTCGGCGAACTCGAGGTCGAGCTGGACTCCCCCGGGCGACGGCTGCTCGCACTCGCCGAGGCAGGCGGCGGCATCTTCGAGCTGCCCGGCACCGACGACGGGGCGCCGGAGCAGGTGGACGTCGCGGCGCACGTCGCCGATTACAAGCTCGGCGCACACGCGTCAGCGGACGAGCTCGTCACGATCACGGCGAGGGTCGCGCCGGGCGTCGTCATGCTCGTGCATGGTGAGCCGACCGGCCAGCGTCAGCTGCGGGAACGCCTGGCATTTCACCACCGGACCTGTCATCACTGGGTTTACCGTCACTGGGCGGAGTACTGCCGGGTGGTACAGCTGGGGCCATCGGATTCACCTCCTCCAGCGCAGACAGATTGACTATTCCCGAATAGAATATCGTATCGATGCCCCAGCCGCACGTATTTTCGAGACTCATTTTCTGCGTGTCGCGGCGCCGCCAGCAAGCGCCGTAGGACATTGGGCAGATAATTGGGCTTTACGAGAGCATTTGTTAGAACGTCGTATAATCGTCGCATTCGCCCTCATATTGCGCCTGCGGCTAAGACAGGACGTCGAGCGCGCACGTCTGGGCGGCGGCGGCGGGACGGTCAGGTTCACTCGGCGTGCCTGCCGCCAGCAGCGTGGCTACGACGCCGCGGCAGGTGCCGCAGCCGGTCGTGGCTCTCGTCTGGCTGGCGACGTCGGCGACGCTGCGGGCTCCCCGCGCCACGCAGGCACGGATATCTGCGGCCGACACGCCGTTGCACAGGCACACCGTCGCCTGACCGGGCAGGCTATCTGGCCCGGCGGTACCCGCCCGCCCGCCCAGACCGCCGGCGAGCCCCTCGAAGAGCAGGTGCAGCCGGTCCGGCGGGAGCACGGCCTGCCGGTCGTAGGCGAGGCAGACCGCGGCGATCGTGCCCACGTCGCCGAGCATCACCGCGCCGGCCAGCCGACCGTCGCGGATGACGAGCTTCTTGTAGGTACCGCGCACCGGATCCACGAACTTCACCACCTCGGCGGCACCGCTGGACGCGTCGTGGGGGTCGTCGCGGGTGTCGCCCATCGCCGCCAGGTCAATCCCGGCCGCCTTGAGCCTGGTTACCGAACGTGATCCTGTGTACGGCGCGGGCGGGCGACCGTGGGCGATGGCGGAGGCCGCCACGGCGGCCTGCTCGAACCCGGGAAGAGCCAGACCGTACACCCGGTCGCGATGCTGGGCACAGTCTCCGATGGCCAGGATCCTGGGGTCGGTGACGCTGCTCAGCGCGTCGTCGACAACCACCCCGCAGTCCGTGGCCAGCCCCGCGGCGGCGGCTAGCTGGACGCTTGGCCGGATCCCGCAGGAGAAGACCAGCAGGTCGCAATCGAGGACGAACCCGTCGGCCAGGCGCACCCCGGTGACCCGGTCGCCGCCCTCGACGGCGGTCACGCCCGTGGCCGTGTAGCAGGCGATACCCAGCTCCTGCAGCACCCGGCGGAGCACGGTCGCCGCCTCGTCGTCGAGCTGGTTGTTCAGCAGGGATTCCGGCCGGTGCACCACCTCGACGGACAGCCCACGTCCGGCCAGCGCCCAGGCGGTCTCCACGCCGAGCACCCCGCCGCCCACGACTACTGCGCGCTTCGCCTGTCCCGCGGCGTCCACGAGCGCGGAGCAGTCGTCCAGTGTGCGGAAGGCGAAGCAGCCTGGCAGCAGCTCGCCACCGCTGCGCAGACCACTGCGCAGACCACTGCGCAGACCACTGGGCAGACCACTGGGCAGACCACTGCGCAGACCGCGGATCGGGGGCAGCACTGGCAGGCTGCCGGTAGCGAGCACCAGGTGGTCATAGCCGATCCGGCTGCCGTCGTCGCAGCTGACCAGGGACCGGTCCCTGTCGATCGCGCAGGCTCGCACACCGTCACGCACCGTCACCCCGCGTTCGGCGTACCACCGCGGAGTGTGCAGGAACACATGATCGGCCGCGTGCGTCCCGGCAAGCACCTCAGAAAGCAGCACCCTGTTGTAACCGCCGCGGGCCTCATGCCCGATGACGGTGACCGCGAACTCGCCGCCACCACCACCACTGCCACCGCCACTGCCACTGCCACTGCCACCGCCGCCACCGTCAGGCTCGCCGCACAGCTTCTCCACGAACCGGGTCCCTGCCATGCCGTGCCCGATGACCACCACCCGCCTGGTCACCTGGGCGCCGGCCCGTCCACCGTCGCCGCCGCAACGCCTTCCAGCCTGGCGGCACATACCTTGAAGGCAGGCATCCGCGATGCCGGGTCGAGCGCCGGGTCGGTGAGCGTGTTGACGCGAGCGGCGCCGCCCCAGTGAAACGGCGCGAAGACGGTATCGGGCCTGATCGTGTCGACCACCCGTACCGTCAGGAGGGCGCTGCCCCTTCGCGAGCTGAGGCGCGCCGCGTCACCGTCCGCCAGCCCGAGTGCGGCCGCGAGAACGGGGTGCACCTCCACGAACGGACCGGGCGACGATGCCAGCTCCGCGATGCGCCGGGTCTGCGCGCCACTCTGATAGTGCGCGAGCACACGGCCGGTGGTGAGCCACAGGGGATACTCCTCATCCGGTTCCTCGGCAGGCCCCCTCGGCTCGACGGGGTGGAAGCGGGCGCGCCCGTCCGGGGTCGGGAAGGATTCGCCGAACATCCGCGGCGTGCCGGGGTGGTCCGCGCTCGGACAGGGCCAGAAGACCCCGTCCTCGGCCTCGATCCGCTCCCACGTGATGCCCGCGTAGTCCGCCAGCCCGCCGGCGCTTGCCGCCCGCAGCTCGTCGAACACCTCGCGCGCGTCGGCGGGGAAGCCGCGAGTGACGCCGAGGCTCCCGGCGAGCGCGGCGATCACCTCGAGATCGCTGCGCACCTGCGGCGGCGGCGCCACGGCCTGCTTGCGCAGCAGCACCCGGCCCTCCAGGTTGGTCATGGTGCCGCTTTCCTCCGCCCACTGGGTGACGGGGAAGACCACGTCGGCCAGCTCCGCGGTCTCCGAGAGCACCACATCGCAGACGATCAGTGCGTCAAGCGCGCGCAGCCGCCGCTCGACATGCGCGGCGTTCGGCGCGCTGACCACCGGATTGGATCCGGCGACGAGCAGCACCCGCACGTCGCGGCCGAGGGAGTCGAGCAGCTCGTAGGCAGACGGGCCAGGCGCGGGCAGGTCGTCGGGGTCGATGCCCCATACCCTGGCCACGTGCGCCCGGTCCGCGGGGTCGGCCAGCCTGCGGTAGCCAGGCAGCTGGTCGGCCTTCTGCCCGTGTTCACGGCCGCCCTGGCCGTTGCCCTGGCCGGTCAGCGTGCCGTACCCGCTGTGGCGGCGGCCCGGCAGCCCGCGGGCCAGCGCGAGATTGATCCAGCCGAGCACGGTGTCGGTTCCGCGTGAGTGCTGTTCCGCGCCGCGCGCGGTGAGGATCATGGCGGTCGGCGCGTCAGCGAGCATCCGCGCCGCGCGCCGCAGCACGCCCACCGGTACCCCGGTCACGCGTTCCACCCGCTCTGGCCACCAGGCCGCGGTCAGCGCGCGCACGTCGCCGAACCCTGTCGTGCGCGTCTCTATATATCCGGTATCGATCCCGCCCGTCCCGATGAGCAAGTGCAGCAGGCCGGTGGCCAGGGCGAGGTCGGTTCCCGGCAGCGGCTGCAGGTGCAGATCCGCCGTCGCCGCGGTGCCGGTCCGCCGCGGGTCGATCACGATCAGCGCGCCGCCCGCCGCCCGCTGGCGGACCAGCCATTGCATCGCAGGCGGCATGGTTTCCGCGAGGTTGCTGCCGACAAGGACGATCAGGGCGGCGTGCGCGAGATCGGTCAGCGGGAAGGGCAGCCCGCGGTCCACGCCGAACGCCCGCTGCGCCGCGGCAGCCGCCGAGCTCATGCAGAAGCGCCCGTTGTAGTCGATGGACCTGGTCCGCAGCGCGACCCGGGCGAACTTACCGAGTGCGTAGCACTTCTCGTTCGTCAGGCCGCCGCCGCCGAAGGCGCCCACCGCGTCGCGCCCGTAGACGCGCTGGGCGGCGCGGATGAACCCGGCGGTCAGCTCGACGGCCTCGCCGAACGTCGCGGGCTCAAGCGGGCCGCCCGGCTCGCGGCGGACCAGCGGGGTGGTGAGCCGCTCGCCGTTCAGCAGCCGCGCCGATGTCCATCCCTTCCGGCACATGCCGCCCCGGTTGGTCGGGAAATCCCTGGCCAGGACCTCGACGCCGCCGGCACCCGCTCCCGCGCCCGTGCTGGCGACCAGGCTCATGCCGCACTGCAGGGAACAGTACGGACAGTGCGTCGCCACGCCAGGCGCAGCGGCCCCTGCTGTCATTCAGTGCCCTCCGGTCGTCACTGCACGGACCCGCCCGGCCAAGCGCGAGCGCCCGGCCAAGCGCGAGCGCCCCGTCAGATGCCGGAGAGCCTCCTCGGGGAAGGCCGCAGGAAGACGGCCCACGTGACCGCGAAGCACAGCACGTAGAAGGCGATGAACGCGATGTAGGCGGCGTTCCCGGTCTTGTAGGTCAGGAACGACTGGCGGAACGCGACGTTGACGAGCACCCCGCCGAAGGCGCCGATCGCCGCGGCGATGCCGATCAGCGCGCTGGTCATCCGCCTGGCCTGGCGATCCGCGGCGTCCGGATCCTCGCCGCCTTCGCATGCGAGCTTCGACTTCGCCCGGAATATCGCCGGGATCATCTTGTAGGTCGAGCCGTTGCCCAGGCCGCTGAGGCCGAACAGCACGATGAAGCCCGTCAGGAACAGCGGCAGCGACTTGCTCAGCGACGCGGCGAGCACGACCGCGGTGGCCGCGGCCATGGCGGTGAAGTTCCAGAATGTGATCACCGCGCCGCTGATACGGTCGGCGAGCCAGCCGCCGGCCGGGCGGATCAGCGAGCCGATCAGCGGGCCGAGGAAGGTCAGGTAGGCCGCCTTGACCGGGGTGGAGAAGTCCGCCTTGAACTGCACCTGGAGCACCTGGCCGAACGCGAAGCTATACCCGATGAACGAGCCGAACGTGCCGATGTACAGGAACGACATGATCCAGGTGTGGCCGTCCCTGCAGGCGTCCCGCATGGCCCGCTTCGGGTTTCGCGCCGACGACAGGTTGTCCATGAACAAGGCGGCGCCGAGGGCGGCAAGGACGATCAGCGGGATGTAGACGCCGGCGACAAGGCGGGGGTGCGCCTTGCCCGCGGTGGCGAGGACAAGCAGGCCGACCAGCTGGATGACGGCGACCCCGATGTTGCCGCCGCCCGCGTTGAGGCCGAGTGCCCAGCCCTTGAGCCGCTGCGGATAGAAGGCGTTGATGTTCGCCATCGATGAAGCGAAGTTGCCGCCGCCGAGCCCGGCGAAGGCGGCGATCACAAGCAGCGTGGCGTAGGAGACGCCGGGCCGCAGGATCACGGCAGCCAGGATCGCCGGCACGAGCAGCGCGACGGCGCTGACGATCGTCCAGTTACGGCCGCCGAACTTCGCGACGGCGAACGTGTACGGCAGCCGCAGCACCGACCCGACCGCCGTCGGGAGCGCCGTCAGCACGAACTTGCCCGCCGCGTCGATGTGGTAGTTCGGCCCGAGGAACAGGACGAGCACCGACCACAGGCTCCACACCGAGAACCCGATGTGCTCGGTGAGGATGGAGAAGACCAGGTTCCGCCAGGCGATCCTGCCGCCGGTCCGCTCCCAGAAGGACGCGTCCTCTGGCTGCCAGTCGTCGATCCAATGACGGCGAACCGGGAACGAGTACCAGCTCTGGCCTTTTGACGTGCCGACGCTCGTGCTCATCGGATACCCTTTCTCGGGCGCTGGCCGCTCTCGCCGCCCCCACGCGCCGAGGACACGGCGCTATGGGACACCCTTCAGGTCTTCTTTGAGGCTGCGGTTTCCGCGCCGTTTCGATCTCGTGGTAATCAGGTCGCCCGGCCACGCGACCCAGGAGTTACACGGTGTTCACAGCCATTCGAGGAGCCGTCACCCTGCTCTCGTTAGGAATACTGTCCTTGCTTTATAGGGTGAAGGAATTTATGCCGAACGGGAGCGCGGTGACACCGTCACGTCATGGCACGGTCCGGGGGGCCGCCGCGCGGACCAATCACTGACACGTGAGACGTCTGCCGGGGCAGCGGTACGGAGGAGACGCTACGCTATCTGAACGTGGGCAAGGCGGGCAGGAGCGGGCATAGGGACGGCACTCGTGACGGATAGCTGGATGACGGGCATTCCCCCGGGACCGGAACTGTCCAGAATCGACGCTAGCGTCGCGCACTCCGCTCGGTTCTGGAACTACCTGGTGGGCGGCAAGGACAATTTCGCCGCCGACAGGGAGGCGGCCGAGCAGGTCCTGGAGGTCATGCCCCTCGTGGGGGTCAACGCCCGCGCCGACCGGGCCTTCCTCGGCCGGGCCGTCCGGTACCTGACCGCCGAAGCGGGCATCGGGCAGTTCCTCGACATCGGCACCGGCATCCCCACCGCCAGCAACACGCACGAGGTCGCCCAGGCTATCGCGCCGGAGGCCCGCGTCGTCTACGTCGACAACGACCCGGTCGTCCTCGTGCACGCCCGCGCGCTGCTCACAAGCACTCCGCAGGGCGCCACCGACTACGTCGATGCCGATCTCCGCGACCCTGGCACAATCCTGGACGCGGCGGCGGCGACGCTGGACTTAGGCAAGCCGGTCGCGATCATGCTGCTTGGCATCCTGAACTTCATCAGCGATGCCGAAGCGCCGGACCAGATCGTGGCGCGGCTGCTCGACGCGGTGCCCGCGGGCAGTTATCTCGCGATCTCCCACCCGGCCAGGGACATCGAGGCTGTCGCGATGGCGGAGGGCGCGCGGCGGTGGAACCGGCTGAGCCCGGCCCAGCTGACGCTGCGCACGCACGCGGGCGTTTCCCGGTTCTTCGACGGCCTGGACCTGCTGGAGCCCGGCGTCGTGCCGATGAACCAGTGGCGGCCGGATCCCCTGGACGAGCACTCCGGCACCGTGTCGCAATACGGCGGCGTAGGGCGGAAGTGACAGGCGCGCGCGTCCCATCGGGCCATTGATCTAGGGTGACCAGGTGCTCGCCCTGATCCTGGTCGCCCTTTCCCTTGGCCTGTCCAACTTCGCCGCCGCGATCGGCATCGGGATCTCTGGCACCAGCGCCCGGACCAGGCTGCGGGTCGGCATCATCTTCGGCCTGTTCGAGGCCGCCATGCCGATCGCCGGGCTGGCTCTCGGCCGCGGGCTCGCCCGGACCCTCGGCGGCGCCGCGCACTGGATCGGCGCAGGACTGCTGATCGCCACCGGCGCCTGGATGCTCGCCCAGGCCATCCGCGGTGACCCGCGGTCCGCTGCCGCGGCAGGCGATCAGCGTACCGGCCGCCTTATCCTCACCGGGCTCGCGCTCAGCGTCGACAACCTCGCCGTCGGCTTCGCGCTTGGCGCCTTCCACGTCAACCTCGCCGTGGCAGCGGTGATCATCGGCGCCGTCAGCGTCGCCCTGTCGCTCATCGGCCTGGAACTCGGCGCGCAGATCGGCGCCGCGACCAGCAGGCGTGCCGGGCTTCTCGGCGGCCTGGTCCTCATCGCGGTCGGTGCCGCGATCGCGGCGGGCCTCATCTAGCGACCGCCCGCGGGCAGCCTGTCTTTCCGCCGGGCACAGATGCTGCATAATCAGCAGTGTGGACGACCTCTTCGACTCCACTGTCCTGTGGATCCGGCAGCCCGCGAAGCTCCTGCCCAGCCGTGCCAGTTATGAGATATTCAGCGGGCGGCAGCGACTGGCGATCGCCACCGAAACCGAGACCCACACCCGGCGGGAGCTGCTCAGCCAGGTGCTACCTGAGGACCGCGTGCTCACGGTCACCACGGTCACCGGCGAGCCGGTCCTGAACTTGATCAGTCGCTCCAGGGAGTGGCTGGCTGACCTTCACCGGCCCGGGGGCGAGCTGCTCGGCCGGATCCACGTGGGAGACACCCGCCGCCGCTACACCCTCACCGGCGATCAGGATCAGGCCGTGGCCGAAGTGGTCGGAGACCTGGCGATGAAGCACTTCACCGTCACCGGCGCCGGGGGCGGCAGGATCGCTCAGGTCAGCAAGACCTGGGCCGGGCTGGCCAAGGAAATGCTCACCCCCTCCGATCACTACAAAGTAGAGTTCGCCGGCTCCGTCGCCGAGCCGGCCCGCACCCTGACCGCCATGCTGGCCATCGTGCTCGACCTGACCGTGTACGGACCCGTCTGATCGCTGGTGTCACGGGATCTCTTCGCGTGCGGGAAGGGCAAGGGCCTCCGCGGCGCTGGTGGCAAGGCGGAGGCTCTCGCGGAATGCCTCGTCGGCCGCGGACGCCTGCTCAGTCAGGCTGGTGATCTCCGCGATGGCGTGCTCGTCAGCCGCGGTCCGGGCCAGCAGGTCAAGATACCTGTCATTAAGACCCGCTATCTTCAGGGCACTCTGCCAGTCAAGCCGGGCAGCATCAGCCACCCGGACCTGCTCGGCGTAGCGTTCGATGGCGTGTACCCGGGAGGCGGTAGCCTCCTGGGCGACGGCAAGAGCGCACCGGTGGGACTCGAGCACCGCGCCGGTCATCGGACCGCGTGAGGCGTCGGGCAGACTGGCGTCGAACTCGGCGCGTAACGCCGTGAGCTCGCGCAGCGTGGACGCGATCTCCCACTCGTGGCGTCTGAGGGCTATCTCTCCCGCGGCGTGACGCAGCAGGTCGGCGGCATAGACCTCGGAGCTGAGAATCACGCCGATAGCCAGCTGGGCCCTGCGCAGAAGCTGGCGGCACGAGTCATCGAGGCTGGACGGCTCGATAACGTGCCCGCCGTGACGGCGCGACGAGCGGAGATCGGCTGTCCTGGTCACGGCCACGGAAGCGACCGTCGAGGTGATCCAGGCGACCACCCAGGCCACGGAGGCGCCCCGGACGGCCATGACACTGATGCAGGCGGCGCTGGCCAGCCAGCAGGGAAGGGCAGCCCAGATAAGGGCAGACCCAGCGGGTGGCACGGCCGGAAGCAAAGAATCGGACACTGGCGAGATGTCCTGCGCGTCCGGACTAGGCATCAGCCTGCCCGCTGCGGACGCTGGATTCCTGAATGGCGCTGAGCTGGATGTTGTCACGGCGGCCACCCCCGCGTCATTGTCGCATACTAGCGCCTGACATCGCCCGGCCGCGGAAGGCTCCTTCGCCGCCATACATCCCGTTTCACGCCAGTCGCGAGCGACTCCGGGGGGGTATTCAAAGTAGTTTCTGATGAAGATCAGCAGCCGGGCGACCCCCGCCACGGCCAGCAGCGAACTACAGCAGTGGTCCATTCATGCAGTCTGGTGTGTGTGAATGGACCACTGCTGTAGTTGCGGCGACGCGGCGCCCCAACTACAGCAGTGGTCCATTCATGCAGTCTGGTGTGTGTGAATGGACCACTGCTGTAGTTGCGGCGACGCGGCGCCCCGGGCCGGGCCCGACCGCGTGGCCTGGCAAGATCACGGCCTGAGGGCTTTGAATAACCCTCCGGGCTGGGCCGCCATCGCGCTCCCGTTCGGTAGCTGGCTCTTCTTGCTTTTATCTGTGCTCCGGATAGCAGGAGAGGTGGGCGCGATAGCCGGGCAGCGGTGCCTGCGTACGCCTCAGGATCCGGGCACGGCCGCGGACGCGGTCGTTGGCGAAAGGTCCAGGATCCTGTCGCAGTCGGCGGCGACCTCGGGGTCGTGCGTGGCGAGCACGAGGGCGCCGCCCCTGGCCGCGACGTCGAAGAGCCTGGCAAGCACGACGGCGCGGGACGCCGGGTCCAGCTCGGCCGTGGGTTCGTCGGCGATGAGCAGCCGCGGCTTCAGCGCGAGCGCGCGGGCCACCGCTGTTCGCTGCTGCTGGCCGCCGGAGAGTTCCTCGACGAGGTGGTCGGCGTGCGCATCGAGGCCGACCTCCGCCAGCGCCTCGCGGGCGGCCGGGATGGCGGCTGATGGCGGCACGCCAGCGGCACGCAGGGTTACCTCGAGGTTCTCGGCCGCGGTAAGCAGCGGGACGAGGCCGTAGCCCTGGAGCACGACGGCGACCCCCTGGCCGGGACCGGCGACCCCGGTGAGCACGGTGCCGTCGAGATAGACCTCGCCAGCGGTAGGCACGGCCAGCCCCGCGAGGAGACCGAGCAGGCTGGTCTTGCCTGACCCTGAGGGACCGGTGACGGCTAGCCGTTCGCCGGGGCTGACGGTAAAGCTGGTATCGGTAAGGATGATCTGGCCGGCTCGCTCGTATCGCAGCCCGCGCGCCTCGAGGATCGTCATCCCCGCTCGCGCTCCACCGGGCGCAGTTCCACGCCGGCCCTGGTGCGGACGGCACGGGCGAGCGACCCTGGCGGCAGGATTTCGAGCATGTCCGTCGGCAGCTGCAGGGTGCCGTCGCGGCCGACGACCACGTAGTCCTTCCCGGCGCGGCCTTCGGCCCCGACCCGGCCGTCGCGGATGGTGATCGTGCGCCCGAGCGCGCTGCCGACCGCCGGATCATGGGTGACCACGACCACGGTGGTACCCAGATCCTGGCTGGCTGACTTGATGAGGTCGATGACCGCCGCGGCCGACGCGTGGTCAAGCTGGCTGGTGGGCTCGTCCGCGAGCAGCAGGCGCGGCTCGTTGGCCAGGGCGACGGCTACCGCGAGGCGCTGCTGCTCGCCGCCGGACAGGCGCCCCGCTGGCTGGTGCGCCACCCCGGCGAGCCCGACCGTGTCGAGGAGAAGGCCCGCGCGGCGGTGCCTGGCGGAGCGGCGCTGGCTGACCGGCCGCTGGGCGAACAGCAGGTTGCCGAGGGCAGTCTCATAGGACAGCAGGTTGCGCGCTGGGGTCTGCAGGACGACTCCGACGTCATGGCGCCGAAGCCGGGTCGCGAGCCGGGGGGACAGCTCGCTGAGCCGGCGACCGCATACCTCGACGATGCCGGCGGTCGGGCGGAGCAGGCCGGCGAGCAGCCAGAGGAGGGTGGACTTGCCGGCCCCCGACGGGCCGAGCAGCGCGACAGTATCCGCCTCCGCGACTGTCAGATCCACGCCCCGCAGCGCGGTGACCTCCTGCCCTGGCGCTCCCGCCTGGCCTGGAGTGCCGTAGACGTGCACCACGTTGTCGCACCGGACCACGGTGGCCGCGGTGGCGGCATGCCCCCGGGGGACGACCCCCTGATAACCCCCGGCCGCGGCATTGCCCGTCACGCCGGCGCCTCCCTCAGCTGATCGAGGTCTACCCCGTGAATGAGCGCGCCGCTCGCCGTCGCCGCGGCGATCACCAGCACGCCGGCCGCGATGCCGAGCAGCGCTGCCAGCGGGCCGGCCGCCGGCACATAGGACAGCGGCGGCGCGGCCGGCTGGCTGATGAATTCCGGCACGTTGCGCAGCACGAGCGCCGCCGCGGCAAGCCCGGTGCCAAGGCCGGCTACCGTGCCGAAACCGAGCACCACCACCTGCTCGATCAGCAGCGCGGTGCGCAGTTCTCTGGCCCGCACCCCGGTCGCGGCCAGCGCGGCGTACTCATACCGCCGCCGCCGCGCCGACAGGTACAGCCCGAGGATCGCCGCCCCGGCCGCCAGCAGCGCGGCCGCCGCCGCGTCGGCAAGGAACAGGACGCTGCCGAGTCCGGGGCCCTGCCTGCCGAGCATCGCGGCGACCGCCGCCGAGCTCTCCGCCGACAGCACCCGCACCCCCGCCGCCGCCAGCCGCGGACGGATCACCCGGTCGGCACCCGCCGCCAGCCACACCTGCTCAGTCACCTGCGACAGGTTCCCGCCGTCGGCGAGCTCAGCGTAGCGCCGGTCTACGAGGATTCCGCTTGCCGGGGCGCTTGGCACGGCTGCCGCGGCCGCGATCACCCGCATGCCGAGCGGGCGCCCGTCAAGCCCGACCCCCTGGACTACCGAACCGGGGCTGCTGCCGGAGACGGCGGCAGACACGATCGCGGGCAGCGGGTCTGGCCGGTCCGCCACCGTTAGCTGCGCGTCCTGGCGGGGCGAGTAGCTGAACTGCCACCGCAGCCCGCCGGAGACCGCCGTCACCGTGTCGGGCGGGGTGTGCGTGATCGAGCCGCTCCACCGCGCCGCACCAGTGAATCCCGTGGGCGCGGACGCCCACCCGGTGCCGGAACGGTCCTGCAGCCCGTTGAAGATCACCACGCCGCCGAGCGGTTTCCCGGCGTCGGCGGGGAGCGTGGCCACCCGCAGATCCTGCAGCAGGCAGGGGCAGTTGCCGCTGAGAGGGCCCGTCAGCGTGGCCGCGCCGCGCGCCGGGAGCCGGCCCAGGTCGACGGGTGTGACGGCGCCCTCGTTGTCGACATCGGCGACGAGGGCGGCCTGGGCAGACAGCGACGCCACCGTTACGGTGACCCGCATCGCATCGCCGGTCAGGATAACCGACGGCGGCTCCGGGGGGGCAAGCTGCCTGGCGAGCGACGGCAGCGGCGTGGCAGCATAGCCGGGCCGCCACGCGGCGATGCCGGCGAATCGCGACGACTCGACTCCCAGGATCACGAGGCCGACGCCGCTGCTGTTGCCTTGCAGGCTCACGTACTGATCGACGGCCATCGCGCGCCGCCCGCCCGGGTCCGCCCGGTCCACGATCGCGCCCAGATCCCGGCCCGCGGGGACGGCGACGGTCAGCGCCTCCGGCGCGCCGACCTGCGCACTCGCGACAAGCCGGTCATTATCGTGGCCAACAGACCACGCCGTGACCGCGAACGCCGCGAGCGCGAACGACGTCGCGAGCACGATCGTGGTCCGGACGCCGCCCGGGCGGCGGGCGATGTGGCGCAACGCCAGGTAACCGCCGACCCCGCCTCGCCCGCGGGTCCGCCCGAATCCAGCCCGGCAGGCCAGCGGAAGCAGCCGCGACGCGACCACGGCCACGGCCAGGCCGAGCAGGCCAGGCACCAGCAGCACGAGCACGCCGCGCCGGGCCGAGCCGACCTGCCCGCTCGCCGCCAGGTCAAGCAGCCCCGCCGCGGCACCGGTCACCAGGATCGCATCGACCACCCAGCCGCGATCAGCGCCGCGCCGCCCGGCCCGCCGCCACTGCTCGGCAACAGGCCGCCGCAATGTCCGCCGCGCCGCGAGCACCACCGCGGCCAGCCCGCCCGCGGTCGCCGCCCCGGCCGCGGCCCAGCCAAGCACTGGCAGCCGCACAGGGACGCCACCGAGCAGGACACGCGCAAGCACGCCCGTGGCCCCCCACCCGGCGAGCACGCCAAGCGGCAGCGCGGCCAGCAGAAGCACCACCGGCTCCGACAGCCCGAACGTCACGATGCGCAGTCGTCCCTGCCCGCGCAGCTTGGCCAGCGCGATCTCCGGTCCGCGGGCCTCCACGGCGTCGGTCACGGTCAGGAAGAGCAGCAGCCAGGTCACCGCGAGCAGCTGCGCGGTGATCAGGACCACGGGCACCGCGAGCGCGCTCCAGCTCGACTGCACCGTGCCAAGCGTCGCGGGGATGGCGCTGACGAGGACCACCTGCGTGTTGGCGAGCGATTCGCTGCCGGCCGCGGCACCCATCCCGGCGATGAGCACGGGGACATCCGCCACCCGCAGGTCACGCACCGTCAGGAGATCATCCACGACAGCCGTGCCCTGCGCGGCGTCCGGCAGGCCCGCGAACGTGGACGCCGGGGTGAACATCGCGTCATAGGCCGACGCGCCCACCGCGCGCGCGTTGCCGGAGGATTCCTCATAAGGGAAATAGATCGGGCCGCGGCCGAACCAGTAGTCCGCGGTGGCATCAGGCGGCTGGTAGATGCCGGTGATCGTGACCAGCCCGGCCTGGGTTACCCGCAACTGCTGACCGATGTGCCACACATTGGTCTGCGCGGCCGAGCTGCTGACCATCACGTCGCCGCGGGAGCCGGGACAACGGCCGCGGATCCGCAGATGCGCGCACATACCGCTCCGCCACACCACCGGTATCCCGGCCTGCAGGCCCGGATCTACCACGCCCATCTCGAGCGCGAGGACCGGCGACGCGAACGCCCGCCCCGCAAGACCGCCGCCCAGGTCGCCGGTGAGTTCCGCCTGCACCTGTGATTCAAGGGACCGGAGCGAGCGGCTTACCGAGCCGCTCTGGGTGGCCTCGAAGCCGCGCCCGGCCACCGGTGCCGCGGTCACGGTGTCCGCCAGGATCGACGCCTTGGACGCCCCGTAGTAGGCCGGTCCCACCGTCGCCGCCGCGACCGCCACAAGCGCCACCATAAAAATCATCACCGTGGAGCTGCCCCGGTGGGCGAGGCCCCGCAAGACGGCCGCCAACGGCGCCATCACCGCACCCACCCGCCCCTTCCGGTAGCCGCCATGAGCAGACGATAAGGGCGCCAGGCGACGCACAGGGACAAACCAGTCTAATCGATGACAATCTGTGACCGATCCGCCGGGCCCGGTCGAATCCGAGCGAAGGCGGTCGGGCTGCCAGTCACACATTCAAGCAGGATGCCGAACGGGAGCGGGGCGAGCGCGAGCGCCAGGAGTGGCGCGCATCACGCCGTCCTGACTCGCCTCGGCAGGACCGGCCGGCGGCTCGCACGTGGTCCGCGGGTGCGTGCTCGCCCGCGGCCACCTGCTCTACCACTAGTAGGCGCGGCCGAAGATGAGGCGTTTGCCATAGGCGGACGGCTGGCCGCACCGGATGCAGGTCCCCTGCTCAGGCTCGCCGTCTGCGGGGATGACGCGCGGCGTGGCGGAAGTGGCGGCCTTGATGTCGTCCTCGCACCCTGGCTGGCCGCAGTGGAATGCCCGGGCCCAGCCGGTCGCGACCGCCGCCACGAACTCTTCCCAGGTGTCCACCGTGACGGTCCGCTGATCGCGGAACTCGGTCGCCCGCCGCAGCAGCAGGTCCTGGAAGGCGGTCAGCTCGAAGCTGAGCCGGGCAGGGGCGGAGTCCAGCGAGACCGGCGTCTTCTCGTTGCCGAGCCGGGTGGCCATCAGCGCCGTGCCCGCCGCCAGGTCCCGCGGCCCGAGCTCCAGCCGGATCGGGACGCCGCGCATCTCCCAGTCGTTGAACTTGAACCCTGGGGAGAGCTGCGGCCGGTCGTCCACGTGCGTGCGGATGCCGGCGTCACGCAGCCGGGCCGCCAGCTCCCGGACGGGCGGCAGCACCTGATCGGCCTGCTCGCCGCGGCCGATCGGGACGATCACCACCTGATAGGGGGCGAGCAGCGGCGGCAGGATGAGGCCCTTGTCGTCCCCGTGTGTCATGATCACTCCGCCGATCATGCGAGCGCTCATGCCCCACGAGGTGGTGTGGCACAGCTCCAGCTCGCCGCTCTCCGCGGCGTACTGGATGTTGAAGACCCTGGCGAAATTCGTGCCCATGTAGTGCGACGTGCCGGACTGCAGCGCTCGCCCGTCGCGCATCATCGCCTCGACCGTGTAGGTCCGCCTGGCGCCGGGGAACCGCTCGCCTGCCGTCTTCTCCCCCGCGATCACCGGCATGGCGGCCACGTCCCTGGACACCTGCTCGTAGAGGTCGAGCGCGAGCAGGGTCTCCCGCATGGCGTCCGCCTCATCGACGTGCGCGGTGTGACCCTCCTGCCACAGGAACTCGGTGGTGCGCAGGAACATCCGCGGCCGCATCTCCCAGCGGACCACGTTCGCCCACTGGTTGAGCAGCAACGGCAGATCCCGGTGCGAGCTGATCCACTTGGCCATCATCTCGCCGATGATCGTCTCCGAGGTCGGCCGGATGATCAGCGGCTCCTCAAGCTCCTTGCCGCCGGCGTGGGTGACGACCGCCAGCTCCGGCGCGAAACCCTCGACGTGCTCGGCCTCGCGCTGCAGGTAGCTCTCCGGGATCAGCAGCGGGAAGTAGGCATTGACGTGACCGGTCTCCTTGATCCGCCGGTCGATGTCGGCCTGCAACAGCTCCCACGTCCGGTATCCGTAGGGGCGGATCACCATCGTGCCCCGGACCGGGCCGCGGTCCACCAGCTCGGCCTTGAAGACGACCTCGTTGTACCAGGCGGAGAAGTCCTCGCTCTGCGGGGTTACTCCGCGTTCATCGCGCGCCACACCCAGAGGATAGGGGATCACGCGGCAGCTATCGTCTTTCTGGCCCGTTCCCAGCGCTTCGCCCCGGTACGTTTCGCATCCGCAGGCAGCGACCCAGCGGCTCTTGCGGGCGCAGCGGAATGGACGCGGCGAGCGATGTCCGTCGCGGATCGGGCTGCCGCTAAGGCACTGGATGCGATCGCGCGACATTTCAGGGTTTCCCATTGCTCGTGCGGCACCAGTACGACAATCAGATAGCCGTGACATCACACAGGGATGCCGCCATGGTCCACCGAGGTTGTGATAACCACACATATCTTTCGGCTCCGTAGCGCCAGCCCGGGCGCGCAGATGGTTATGCGAGTGCAGGCCCGGCTATGAAATGGGCGCTGCGGCCGCTCCCTGGTCCGCGGACCAGAAGTCCCGCTTGTTCCAGTCGCTCCAGCTGTCCGCGAGCGCCTGCGTACGTCAGGCCGGTGAGGGTCGCGTGATGATGTCGGGCTTGACATATGTCAGCACCCCTCGCCGGTGGAGATCCTCGTAACCAGTTCTCCGCTTAGCCGCGGACACCGCGTCCCAGCTCAGCGTCCATACGTCCTTGAATCTGACGAGCAACGGCTCGGTACCGGTCAGGCAGTCCGCCGCGGTCTCCAGAGCCTCTTCGACCTCCGGAATCGTACGCTGCAGAACGCCCGTCAGCCTGCTCTCTGTGGTAAACGGATGGTGGAGCAGCGTATGGATAATTAGCGCGACGCGGACGTCCCGCTGACGCGGTTCCGGCCGGACAGTCGTCATCAGGTTCACCACCGGCACCACCGGGGGGCCGCCCACGAGCCTCACGTGCACCCTCGGTCCAGGCTCCTCGACGATCATGGGCGGCCGGTGTCCCAGCACGACCATGTCCCGGTACATGCGGTCCACGCCCAGCCCCTGCTTCTCGACCAGGTGCAGGGCACGGCAGAGGTCCGCCAGCGCCGGGTACCGGGCGTGCCGCTGAGTCAGGACGTTTTCTGCGGTCTGGTCATAGCCTGCGTGACGCTGTCGGCTCAGCCACCATTCGGCGCGGTCTACGGGGGTGCAGTGGCCGCCAGTGCGCCACCGTATGCGCCCGCTGGCGTCCTCCACCGGTTTCCCCGCCCGGGTCAGATGGTGATGACGCCCTTGCCTGTAGCGTGCCCGGTGGCGATGTGCCGGATGGCCTCGGCGGCGTCGGCGAGCGGGTAGGTACGGTCGATGACCGGCGTGATGGCGCCGGACTCGGCGAGCTGGGCAAGGGCCTGATAGTCC